>Ga0209162_1004231_pt1 | contig 10880 bp, 9 predicted proteins | sample YNPNPMetaG_FD_187121 | JGI IMG/M metagenome (GOLD analysis project Ga0209162, IMG submission 187121) | Anoxygenic and chlorotrophic microbial mat microbial communities from Yellowstone National Park, USA - YNP NP MetaG (SPAdes) (version 2) ...
GAACGCCGACGGGTTCACCGCCGGCCTGGGGGGACTTTCACCCCCGGATTCACACAACTTCTCCGAGCGCACCAACGTCCAACGTTCAACTCTCAACGTTCAATGGGGTGACCGAAAGGGCGCATGGTGGGCTGGATATGGGGACAGACACGATGTTTGGGCGACCGGAGTTTTGCGCCGTCGGCCCTCCCCCGCCGCCGGTCGGGTGGTCGAGGCTGGCTGCGGCGCCCAGATATGGGGACAGACACGATGTCGGGGATACCGGATATGGGGACAGGCACGATGTCCGGTATACCGATCAGGAACGTTCAACGTGAAACGTTCAACTCTCAGCTTTTAACGGGGTGACCGAAAGGGCGCATGGTGGTCGGGATATGGGGACAGACACGGAATTCGGGCGACCGGACTTTGGCCCGGTGGACCTGAGCAAGCGCCAGTTGGGCGGTCCAAGCCGGCTGCGGCACCCAGATATGGGGACAGACAGGATGTCCGATATACCGATCAGGAACGTTCAACGTGAAACGTTCAACTCTCAACGTTCAATGGGGTGACCGAAAGGGCGCATGGTGGCTGGGATATGGGGACAGACACGCGATTTGGGCGATCGGACTTTTGACCCGGTGGACCTGACCAAGCGCCGGTCGGGCGGTCCAAGCCGGCTGCGGCACCCAGATATGGGGACAGACAGGATGTCCGATATACCGATCAGGAACGTTCAACGTGAAACGCTCAACTCTCAACGTTCAACGGGGTGACCGAAAGGGCGTATGGTGGCCGGGATATGGGGACAGACACGCAATTTGGACGATCGGACTCTTGACCCGGTGGACCTGAGCAAGCGCCAGTTGGGCGGTCCAAGCCGGCTGCGGAACCCAGATATGGGGACAGACACGATGTCCGATATGCCGATCAGGAACGTTCAACGTGAAACGTTCAACCCTCAACTTTTAACGGGGTGACCGAAAGGGCGCATGGTGGCCGCGATATGGGGACAGACACGGAATTTGGACGACTGGACTCTTGACCCGGCGGACCTGTCCAAGCGCCGGTTGGGTGGTCCAAGCCGGCTGTGGTGCCCAGATATGGGGACAGACAGGATGTCCGATATACCGATCAGGAACGTTCAACGTGAAACGCTCAACTCTCAACGTTCAACGGGGTGACCGAAAGGGCGTATGGTGGCCGGGATATGGGGACAGGCACGCGATTTGGGCGACCGGACTTTGGCCCGGTGGACCTGTCGAAGCGCCGGTCGGGCGGTCGAGGCCGGCTGCGGTACCCAGATATGGGGACAGACACGATGTTCGATATACCGATCAGGAAAGTTCAACGTGGAACGTTCAACTCTCAACTTTCAATGGGGTGACCGAAAGGGCGGATGGTGGGCGGGATATGGGGACAGACACGGAGTTACGGGTACACCTAACACTGGGTTTTGCCTGTCTGTACTGTGGCGTCGCTATCTGCAGTGTCTGGATTTTTCCCGGGAGGTGTGAGCCGGGGGCAGGGGACAAAGTCGAAGGAGATATTTCCCAGCCCGGCGGCGCAGAGATTTCTGATCAACGGGCGAATGCACCGCGTCTTTGCGCGTCAAGGAACTTTGGTTCCGGCTACGCCAGGCTGGGAAATATACGGGCTAAAGGCGCGACTACAAACCGCAATCGGCTCGTGGCTCAAGCTCGAGCCTACCGCACCAGCTCGTGTTCGATTGTTTCGAGGCTTTTGCCTTTTGTTTCAGGAACCCGCCTGAGCACGAACACGAATCCGGCAAGGCAAATGGCCGAATAAAGCCAGAATGTCCCCGACATGCCGATTTTCTGCCGCAGGATCGGGAACATGAAAGTGAGAATGAAACACGCAATCCAAAGAGCCGATACTGCGACAGAGATTGCCGCGCCGCGGATGCGGTTTGGAAAGATTTCCGAGATGAGAACCCACGTGACCGGTGCCAGAGACATCGCGTAACACCCAAGCGCTGCCAGAGTAAGGAGAAGAACTATGAAGCCTTCAAGCCCCGAGGCATACGCAATACCGATGAGCAGGTGGGACAACCCTATGCCGGCGCACCCGATCAGCATCAGAATCCGCCGGCCAAACCTGTCAACTGTGCCGATCGCGACAAGGGTGAAAGCCAGATTGATTGTGCCCGTAATGACGATGTTGAACATAATATCGCTTATTCCGTAGCCTGCCGATTTGTAGATTTCCTCGGCGTAGTTGAAGATCGAGTTGATACCGCTCCATTGCTGGAGCACCGCCAGCAGAACACCAACAAGCAGGATTTTACGCAACCTTGGTTCGAGCAACGTTCGAAACGATACATGTCCAACATCGCTTTCGGCCAGTGTGCTTTTGATTTCGGCGATTTCAGATTCGGCGTGCACCGCTCCACCTATGCGCGTCAGTGTTGCCCTCGCACGGTCACCCAGTCCGTTTTTCACAAGCCATCGAGGGCTCTCGGGAATCAACAGTGCACCCACAAAAAAGAGAATCGATGGGACTGTTACGGCAGTGAACATCCATCTCCATCCCTGCTGGATGTTCCATGCGTTCCTGACCTCATCGAGCGTTTTATCCGGTTGGGCCGGATGCGGCATGTGAACGGCAATGAGCCAGTTGACAATCTGCGCCGCCAGTATGCCGATAACAATGGTGAGTTGATTCACGGCCACCAATCGTCCCCGGAGCCGCGAGGGCGCCACTTCGGCTATGTACATGGGCGACAAATTCGATGCCATGCCGATTGCCACTCCCCCAACAATGCGCCACAAGACAAACGCATTGAACGTCGATGCCCAGCCGGTCAGAACCGACGACCCGGCAAAAAGCAGTGCTGCAACAGCAAGCAGCCGTTTTCGTCCCAACCAATCGCTCAACCCACCGGTCACACTCGACCCGATCAAACAACCGATCAATGCGCAACTGTTTGCCCAACCGCTGAGCGCGCCGGTCTCGAGCTGAAAGTGCCTCTCGAAAAACGGTTTTGCACCACCGATTACCACCCAGTCGTAGCCGAACAGCAGTCCACCCAAAGCCGCCACAAGTGAGATTGTCCATACGTACCCCAGATTCAGGCGGGTTTGGGCTTGCGAAGCGTCGAAGTGATCTTGGTGCGCAGTCAGTGGTTGCATTTCAGTCCAACGAACAGCCACGTTGCTGGTTTGTTCTGGCGGTTGTTCGGGCGAGAATCTAGCAGCCAACCCCGGGGAAAGACAACAGGCAATTCCGGCCAATTCCGGGCCGGGCGACGAAGCCGCCCCGGAAGTTTCGTCCCTTCAGGGCAGTGAGAATCTCACTCGTTTGGTCCTGCTGTCGTCCGACCCTTATCGCGGGACAAAGGTCAACCATGCACAACCATGAACGGATTCAAATTGACCGGAGAAAAGCGATCTCGCGGGCGAGAATTGCAGGGTGCTGGTCCTTTGGGAACCGGCTCAGGCACTCGTTCTCGAGACACAGGTCGCCTTTGTAATTGGCCCGGCGAAGAATCGCTGCGATGCGCCGGAAATCAATGTCGCCACGGTCCACTGGAGATGTGTAACGACCGTATTCCCAGCCCATCGCTCTGCGGCGATTGCGCTGGTCTTCGGGGTAATTGATGTTTTTGCAATGGGTGTGAAAGGCGCGGCTGGCGAACCGCTCGCAGATTCTGTAAACATCGTCCAAGGGATGGCCGTACCAGTAGAAATTGCAGGCATCCAGCGTCAGTCCAAGGCGCGGCGAGTTCACCCCGGCAAAAAGTTTGTCAAGAAACTCCGGGTCGTTGGTGGTGTTTCCGTGGTTTTCAATTCCCAGCTTGACCTGTGTGTGGGAGACGGCGTTGCAGACGCGTTTGCAGGCCTCGATTGCAAATGGGAGAAACTGTTCACGTGCGATCGCCCGGGGCACGACATCGATCCGGATAACAGGCACACCCAATTCTTTGGCTGCACTGGCCAGCCGCTTCATGGTCGCCACTTCTTCTTCGAGACGTTCATCGAACCTGTTGTGCACACAAAACGCCGTTATGAGCAGTTTGTTGGCTCGCAGGTCTCGCTTGAGGGTTTTGATCGAGTCGCGACCCTCAACGCTGTATTTATTCTCCGGGTGATACAATCCCGGGCATTCGAGTTTGTCGTTCACGTCAACTTCAAGCCCTGCAACACCCAACTGGCGCGCTGCAGCCCAGCAGTCGATTGCGCCGGTGGACTTGAGGTGGACGTCACGGCAGGCAACTCGCAAACGCCGCGATGATGCAGCAAAAGCTTCAGGCGCAAATTGACCAACAAGCCCGGCCCCAACAAGGGCACGACCGGCGACACGGAGAAAAGTGCGACGCGAATGCATGGTGTTTTGTTTCATTCTCTATCGGATTGTTTTGGCTGAAAGAATCACTTCGCCTCTTCTGTTTGTCCAGAGAAAGCAAATCCGCTGTGAAAAATTTGCAAGGTCTGATCGCATGGCACATGGCAGGCCAACAGAAATGAACAGCCGGGCTTCATCGAGCCGAGTTTCTTGAAGCACGCTTCTCCGCCTGCAAGAACGGCAGTTGAAAGTGCGTCTGCATCTGTTGCTGACTTCGCAACCACGGCGGCCAGAACCGCTGTCATGTTCGGCTTCGCTGTCACAGGGTTGACAATGCGCGTGGCTCCGCTGAGGTCGGTTTTGCCATCAATACCCGGGACCGCCGACACCCCAAGCGACTGGTCATGCAGCGTGATCTCTGCGAGAAATCCGGCATCTGATTCCGTGCGCAGCGCAGGCGGCATCGGATTCGAGATTCCCACTTTCCAACCGCGTTGATCCGGCGGACGGCCGATCCCGTGTGCGCTGCTGGTTCCGCCGTGAACAAACGCCGACGCTACATTGTTCTCGCGCAGCACCTCGACTGCACAGTCCAGCGCGTAACCTTTGCCTATGGCGCCAAGGTCAAGTGTCATTTCGGGAACCGCAAACCGAACTGTGTGGGTTGCCTTTTGCAATTCCACCTTGTCCATACCGACCGATTTTACGGCGCGTTCGAGTTCAGCGTCGCCGGGCGTTTTGCCTTCCAAAGCCGCTTTCCGCCAGCACTCGAGCAAAGGCCAAACCGTGGGGTCGAAAACACCGCCGGACTCGTCCCATAAAATCCGGGCGCGTTCGAGCAGGTCGAACACGTTTGTACTCACTCGAACCGGGCGCCGCCATGCATCGCGGTTGACAAGGGCAATTTCGCTGTCGGGACGATACCTGCTGATTTGCCTCTCGAGCCGCTCGATTTCGTCCAACGCCGCTTCTGCAGCAGCGCGCAAAGCCGGTTCGTTTTCGCCATGGGCGACGATCTCGAACCTTGTATTCATCGCGTGTCGCGCTGCAGCAATTGATTGCATGCGGTCAAGCTCGTGCGTTTCATGCCGGCGATGGCTTGCAGCTCTCAGGCGTCAACACAGATTGAATTCTCAAGAATTCGCGAATGTGTTCCGAGGTCAGAATCCCAACCACACGTCCGTTTTCGACCACCGGCAGCGAGGTGGCATCTGCCGTTTCAAGTCTCATGTAAGCCCGTTGCGCTTCTTCGTCGGGTGTTGCAGTTGCGAATTCCCGCTGCATTATCTCCTCGACCTTTGTTGATGGACCGCGCTTTGCAAGTTCGCGCAACAGGTCCCGGCGATTCAGCATCCCCACAAGGCGGTCGCCTTCGACCACCGGAAAATCGAGGTGAAACCCGGCGAGTGTATGTTCCACGGCCTGCTGGAGCGGATCCGACGGCGACAGCGTGCGGAAATTCGACGCCATCACTCGCCGCAACGGTATGCCTTCAAGTGCTGAGCGCGCCCTGACAAGCTCGGCTTCATCCTCGGCGCCCAGATAAACGAAAAGCGCAATGAAAACCAGAATGGGGTTCATTCGGTAAAGGCCGATTGCACCTATGACGAATGCAAAAGCCTGGCCGATTTCCACTGCAATGTTCGTCGCGCGCCGCGGCCCTAATCGCAGAGCAAGCAACGAACGCAACACCCGCCCGCCGTCCATCGGAAAGGCCGGCACAAGATTAAATGCGGCCATTGCAATGTTTGCCCACAGCAACCCCGACAGGAAATGCCCACTTGCAGGCCGGATTTCTTTTGGGAAAACAGTCGCTGCTGCAGGACCGATTGTCCCAACAATCAATATTATCAACAGAACATTGACGGCGGGCCCGGCCAGCGCAATCAGCAATTCATGGCGCGGTTCGTCGGGAAGCCGATTCAGGCGCGCCAGGCCGCCGATTGGCATCAGGGTGATGTCGCTTGTGTTGATGCCGAACCTGCGCGCGGCAAAAGCGTGTCCAAGTTCGTGCAACAACACCACCCCGAACAACGCGGTAACAAAGAGCAGCGCGTCAAGAACATCGCTCGGTTGATGCCGCCACACGTAATAGCGATGCGCAATCCACGCCAGCAAGATGACGAGCGTGACGTGAAGATGCACGCCAATCCCTGCTATCCGGGCGATTCGCCATGACCATTTCATTTGCCTGTGCGCAATTGAGACATGCCGGGCCTACTGTGCGTTCAAAGCAGGAAAATGCAAATGCTTCCATCGCTCCAGCCGCGCGCCCCAACAACACAGGAAACTTGCAGAAACAGAGCCGCCAGCACACCATGGTTTGTCACTGCGCTCGCGCGCATGAGACGGGATCGTTGGTTTGCTGGCATATGAAAGCTGTTTTCACTTTGGCATTGTGCGTTTGTTCATTCGCGGTGTCGGCCGCCGAGAATGTTCGGCTGTCATCTCTTGATTTGACCAGGATGCGGCAAGGATGGGGCAAACCGCAGATTGACCGTTCGATCCGGGAACAGCCGCTGTCGATCGGCGGGCGGCGGTTTGACCACGGCGTTGGCACACACGCAAAGAGCGTGTTGTGGGTTGATCTTGGCGGCGGTGCGGAACGGTTTAAGGCGTTTGTTGGCGTTGACGATGCCGCCGGCAGCCCCAAAGCTTCCGTCGCATTCAAGATCGTAGCCGACGGGCGTACCCTTTGGCGCTCCGGCCCGGTCAAGCTGGGCCAGCCCCCAATCCCGGTTGACGTCGATCTCCGCGGCGTCCGAACATTGATACTGTTGGTCGGCGACACCGGAGACGGGATCGAGTTCGATCACGCGGATTGGGCGGATGCTGTCTTCGTTGTCAATGGCCCAGCACCCAAGACAATCGATCCACCGCGCGAAGAACCCATAATACTGACTCCGCCCCCGGCGCCCCGTCCTCGCATCAACGGCCCGCGCGTCTTCGGAGTCCGGCCAGGCTCCCCGTTTTTGTTCAAGATTCCTGCTACCGGCGAACGCCCGATCCATTTTGCGGTGGCCGGCTTGCCAAAGGGACTCAAGCTCGACCCACACACCGGCATCATAACCGGCAGCATCTCCAAGCCGGGAACATATGTCGTCACCCTGCGCGCAACCAACCTCCACGGAACCGCAAGCCGCAAGTTCAGAATTGTTTGCGGCGACAAGCTTGCGCTAACACCGCCGATGGGGTGGAACCATTGGTACACGCATTATGACCGTATCACTGACAAACTCGTCCGCGAAGCCGCCGACGCCATGGTCAACAGCGGCATGGCCGATGTGGGCTACCAATACGTCAGCATCGACGATTGCTGGATGAACGCACCAAAACACAAGGACCCGATGCGCGTCGGTCCGCTCCGCGATTCGCAGGGCAACATTCTCCCAAACCGACATTTCCCAGACATGAAAGCCCTCACAGATTACATCCATGCCAAAGGACTCAAGGCTGGAATCTATACTTCGCCCGGGCCTTTCACGTGCGCCGGATTCGCCGGCGCCTACCAGCACGAAGCCCAGGACGCACGACAATTCGCCCAGTGGGGCTTCGATCTGCTCAAGTACGACTGGTGTTCATATGGCGAGATTGCAAAGAACGATCCCGACCCCGAGCCGGTCAAACTCAAAAAACCTTACATTCTCATGGCCACACTCCTCAAACAACAGCCGCGCGACATCATTCTCAACCTGTGCCAGTACGGCATGGGAAATGTCTGGGAATGGGGCGCTGAAGTCGGCGGACACTCATGGCGAACGGCGGGTGACCTCGGCTTCGAGCTGGACCGCATCTTCGAGGTCGCCCTCAAGAATGCCGAACACCGCCAGTGGTCGAAACCGGGCAGTTGGAATGATCCCGATTACATACAGATAGGCAAGATTGGCGATGCCCGCGGCATGGGAGAACCAACCAATTGCCCGCTCACGCCCAATGAACAATACGCTTTCATGTCGCTGTGGTGCCTCATGGCAGCCCCGCTGTTCTACAGCGGCGACATGGGCGCGCTGGACCCGTTCACCCTCAACGTGCTCTGCAACCCGGAGGTGATTGAAATCGACCAGGACCCGCTCGGTCAGTGCGCACGCGTCATCCACAAGGACGAGGACACTTTCGTCATGGTCAAAGACATGGAGGACGGCAGCCATGCAGTCGGTTTGTTCAATCGCGGTGAAGCGCCAGCCACGGTTTCGGTCCGGTGGACCGACCTCGGGCTTAAACCAAACCTGTACGTGCGCGATGTCTGGCGACAAAGAGACCTCGGCAAATTCAAGTCTTCTTTCACAGCCGAGGTCCCGCGTCACGCTGGCGTCCTCCTGCGCGTCGGACAAAAAAAATACAAGCCGCAATGATTACCCCGGTTTCTCTTTTCGAGAAAGTAATCGCCACCGAAAACCTGCCGGCATGGCGGGAAAACCTCCGCAGACAGGGCCGGGTCCTGGTCGTAACAAACGGTTGCTTCGACATTCTCCACGCCGGGCATGTGGCTTACCTCCACGCCGCCCGCCGTTTGGGCGATTGTTTGCTGGTTGGATTGAACAGCGACAGTTCGGTGCGCGCTCTCAAAGGCCATGACCGTCCGTTGAATCCCGAGCAAGACCGCGCACTCGTTCTGGCCGGTCTCGCCGACGTTGATGCTGTTTGCATATTCAACGAAATAAACGCCCTGAGATTCTTGAGCATTGCGCAGCCGGATATCTATGTTAAAGGAGGAGATTATACGATCGAAACAATCAACCAGGACGAACGCCGGTTGATTGAACAAATGGGCGCGCGCGTCGAAGTGTTACCAGGGCTTCCCGGTCGATCCACATCGACGATTCTCCAAAAACTGATAGAATGAAGTTCGCGATTGCTGCGCAGATTCTCAAATAGGCACTTCAAATGCGCACTACAGTAATGACCATTTGGGCGTGACCAATCGGTCGGCCGGAGCGATTTCCCGGTTATCCGAGAAGCAGCAGAAGAAACACGCCCGCAACTGACGTCAGAATTGTGATCGGCACGCCGAACTTGGCGTAATCCCAGAAACCAATCTCACAATGGCCACGGGCGGATTCCACAACGATGATGTTGGCGACAGAACCGAGTATCGTGAGGTTGCCGGCAAACGTCGTGGCCAGTGCCAGCACTTTCCACATCAAAGCCGGGTTCAAGAAGTTTGGTATCCATTTGCCGGCAACAAGCACGAACGGGACATTGGAAAAAATGTTTGATCCGATTGCTGAAAACCACGCAAGGTTCCACGCCTGCGAGGTCACGTTTTCTCCGAACACGCCGCGCAAATGACCGTATATCTGATCCGGCAGGCCGGTCTTGTTCAGGCTTTCAACGACCACGAACAACGCGGCAAAAAACACAAGCAAATGCCAGTCCACAAGCTTCAGCACTTCGTGCGTGTCGCGGCGCCCCAAAACCATTATGAGCGCGCCTCCCGCAAGCGCCGTCCATGCCAAATCAAAACCGGCGATGAACCCGCCGAACACCAACAAGAGCACAGCCACTGTCAACCGGACCAGCTTGTAATCCAAAGGCGGTGTTGGACTGTCGCTCAGCTCAATCTTTGCTGATCGCAGGGTCTTGCGAAATCCCACCCTCAGCACAGCGTATTGAATTGCCAGCCCGACCACGGCCACCGGTGTCATGGTTCGGGCGAATTCAATGAATGGCAATTTCGAAAGATTACCGATCATGATGTTCTGTGGATTTCCCACCAATGTTGCGACGCTGCCCAGGTTTGCGCTCATCGCCAGAGCGAGCAAGTAAGGCGGCAGCGGAAGCCGCCCCCTGACCATTACGGTCACTACCAGCGGCGTCAGCATCAAACACACAGTGTCGTTAACAAGAAGCGCCGACAGGGTTCCCGAAGCAATGATAAGGTAAAGCAACAGCCTTTGCGGAGTCTTGGCCGTGCGCAATATCCGGTCCGCAGCCCAACTGAAAAAACCGGCCATTCCAAGGTACGCTGCAATCAACATCATCCCCAGCAGCAAAACGATGGTGTCATAGTCAACTGCGCGATAAGCTTCTTCAGGTGTCATCACGCCGGAAACCACCATCAGCACAGTGCCAAGCAACGCAGCCGCCGGGCGGTACAGCGGCAGAATCTTCAATCGCCGCCCGCTAATCAGCAGGTACGTGAAGGCAAAAATCGTTATTGCCAGTATTTCCTTTGTATTACTCATCGCGGCGGCACATCGTCCCAATGTCCGGACAATTCATCAAGTGGTCTGTATAATTGCAGTGAGAAATCGATCATACTTGCGAAGATTCTCCGACTGCGAGTTTGGGTGCATCCGGAAGGTTTGTGTTTGGAGTTTGGCGCGGGCTGCAGGCGCCTCGCGGACTCAACACGTGCCCCGCCGGTCCGCGCAAGGATTTGAACGTCCCCGGGCACGTTTGTCCGCAATTTCCCCTCAGCGCGGCGCAAACGCAACCAAATGATCGAGGCGTAAGCATCGTCCTGATTGCAGGGATACCGCTGTGTCGCGCCGCGCTGAAAATGGCGACTTCGTCGCCCAACGGCGAGATGCGAGTGAGATCAGTGGCCGAGCAGTTCATAGGCAAAAGTCTCGAACCCCGGGCTGACCTGCGAT
>Ga0209162_1004233_pt1 | contig 10879 bp, 9 predicted proteins | sample YNPNPMetaG_FD_187121 | JGI IMG/M metagenome (GOLD analysis project Ga0209162, IMG submission 187121) | Anoxygenic and chlorotrophic microbial mat microbial communities from Yellowstone National Park, USA - YNP NP MetaG (SPAdes) (version 2) ...
CAACGTGAAACGTTCAACTCTCAACTTTTAACGGGGTGACCGAAAGGGCGAACGCTGGGTGGGATATGGGGACAGACACGGAATTTGGAGGACCGAACTTTTTGACCCGGTGGACCTGACCAGGCGCCGGTCGGACGGTCCAGGCCGGCTGGGGGCCCAGATATGGGGACAGACACGGTGTCCGATGTGCCGATCAGGAACGTTCAACGTGAAACGTTCAACTCTCAACTTTTAACGGGATGACCGAAAGGGCGCATTGTGGCCGGGATATGGGGACAGACACGGAGTTTGGGCGACCGGACTCTTTACCCAGCGGACCTGAGGAAGCGCTGGTCGGACGGTCCAAGCCGGCTGGGGGCCCAGATATGGGGACAGACACGGTGTCCGATGTGCCGAGCAGGAACGTTCAACGTGAAACGTTCAACGCTCAACTTTTAACGGGGTGACCGAAAGGGCACATGGTGGCCGGGATATGGGGACAGACACGGAGTTACGGCGACACGGATCACTGGGCCTGTCGTGACATTACTGTGGCGTCGCTATCTGCAGTGTCTGTATTTGTTTTCGGCGGGCGTGAGACGGGGGCAGGGGAAGAAGTCGCAGCGGATATTTCGCAGCCTGGCGGGGCAGAGATTTCAGATCGACGGGTGCAGGCGCCGCGTGTTTGCGCGTGAGGAGACTTTGGTTCCGGCTACGCCGGGCTGGGGCATGTGCGTGCCAATGGCGTAGATAGATGTCACCCTCTGTATCCGAGAACGCGTGCTGGCAGAAAGAGCATTGCTTTCACCAGCGCAAGAACTGCGTTCACGGTGATTCCAACCAATCGGAATGGAATCAGCAACACCCAGATGACCGGGTAAACAATCAATGCGATCAACGCCAACGGCCAGCACAAAACCAGCAGCAAGCACCAGAGTAAGAATGTCATCAGCATTTGCATTGTTCGTGGTTTCGATGCTCGAGTCATGGAAGCGGAGCAATGGGTTGGGGCTTCAGTCCTGATCGACAACGAGCCCATGCTTCCAAAAGTTCGTTTTGGTGACGGGATGCCCAATCGAGCACCATGTATCGGACATTGGCGGGCGCTTCGCCCTGGATGATTGCCACGGGGTCTATGGAAACCACCAATTCGTCATCGCCATGCAGCGCATGGAAGTGCGCGCCCAGCAACGGCGCGAACAGCATGCGGATCACAATTCCGTAGAATTTCGATAGCACTGGCATAGGTTTCCGTTTCAAGTCGGAGTGTTGTTTCAACCAAAGTCCGGCACGGTCTGACCGTGACCGAGTCGGATATCAAGGACAGGTTGGCACCCGACTTCATGAAACCCTAACACGCCGGCCCGAGTTTTTGTTTCAGATTTTCGCGGCTCAGAATCACGGGTTTCTATGCAGCGGTTGGGAAAGCATATCTGTAAAGCTCAACAACGCAGTTGTGAGTTGATCAATTTGCTGTGCAGTGTGTTCGCTGGAAACCACAAAGCGGAATCGATTTGCTGCTGCGCTGCCCGGATACCGTGCTGAGGTGGGATAAATCCCGTGCGCGCAGAGATGCTTACGGAACCGGGCCCCAGCCGACCGATTCGAGTCAATCTGCACCGACACCATGGGCGCTGGTGTATCAGGCACAGCGATTCCGGCTGAACGCATGGCGTTCTTGATTCTGGCGACATTGTAAAGAAGCCTCCTGCGCCGTGCGCTGTCGGTGCGGAGCACTTCCAACGCGGCCAATACGCCGCCGACCAGCGGCAATGGCATTGGAGTGGAGCCGGCGAAAAGCCTGCTTTTAGAAACTATTCGGTTGGCATGCTTGCGAGTGGTCAGGATGGCGCCGCCGAAAACTCCGACGGCCTTGCTCAGGCTGATGGTTTGGATTATCCGGTCAGACCGTGCGCCAGACCATTCAGTGGTGCCACGTCCACGTTCTCCGAGCACGCCGAAACCGTGTGCGTCATCGAGCAGCAGCCAGCCGGTTGGCGGCGTAATTGCGGTTTGTTCCGCCAAGGGTGCGATCGATCCATCTCCGGCGAACAATCCATCGGTCATGACCAGCGGCCGAGCTGAGGCTGGCAGGCGAGTCAATTGGCGTTTGAGGTCATCCACATGGCGATGTTTGAAAGTCGCGATTGGGCATTCGAGAAGCCTTGCCGCATCGAAGAGGCTTGCGTGTGCTCGTTCGTCAACAAGAACATGTGTTACTTTGTCGGCGATGGCCTGAGCAGCGATCAGATTTGCGGTGTAACCGTTGGGTGCCAGGACGGCGGTTTCGGTGCCGGCGAAACGCGCAAGTTCTTGTTCGAGGCGCGAGTAAAGCTCGTGGTTGCCGGTTGTGACCCTTGATGCGGCGACAGTGAGGCCGTGGTGGTCAAGGGTGTGATTGATGGCGGCACGGACGGTCGGGTGTTCTGACAGCCGGAGATAGTCGCAACCTGCAAAACACAACAATTCCCGTCCCCGATACAGGACATGGAATTCATCGGTCCATGACAACGCTTTTGCGCACTTGGATCTTGTTTGGGGCACTGGACCTGTTGCAATCGTGGTGAAGCACTTGGGGAGCCGTCGCAGGTTGTCAGGTCGTTGACGGCATTTTTCAGCGAACTGTCTATTCACCGATTCCGAGTTTGCCGGCGAGGTCGAGCAAGTGTTTTCGTGCGGCGTCGTATTCCTCGGCGTTGGGCAGGTGTTCGAGCATTAGGGGAGGGCGCGATGGCAATTGGGACAAGCGCGTCAGAAACGTTTTGTAATCCAGAGAACCTGTGCCTGGTCTGGCCTCTTTGAAATGGACGTTCATTTCGATTTCCCACGTGAGGTCTTTGGCGTGGCAACTGACGATCCACGGCCCCAATTTGTCGAAGCACTCATTTAAGAGGCCGGTGTTGTCATAGAAGCGCGACGGGCAGTTGATCAGATTGCATGGATCCAGATGAACAGCGAATGCGTCGCGGTCAACGGCCTGCACCAGCTTCAGAGCGCTATCCGGGCTGTCTGGCAGCGCCCAGCCCATCATTTCGTAGCAGAACTTGGCGCGCCTGGGTTTGACGGCGTCGATTATTTTGCGCGCGTTTTCGACCGCGGCATCAAAGAAGCGGGGCGATATGTTGTCGGGGTGCGGCCCGAACCATGAAGTTGGGTTGAACGAGCCTGCGATATCGACACAGCACAGCGCCCCGATTTCGTCTGCAAGGGCAAGGCCGTCGGTCACAAGCTTGAAGTTGGCCTTTCGCTTTTCGGGATCGGCGTCCATGAGATTAACCCAACGACCGACCTCGGCGATGACGACGCCGTGTTTTTCGAAAGCCTTCGAGATGGCCTGAATCCTGTCGCGTTGACCGAGGTCAACGTTGGGACAGTAAGCAGCGCGGTAGTTCAGGCGCCGGTGTGCGAGAGCGAGCTCTTCAGGGTCTTCGGGCGCGCCAAAGACCGGCCCGCCAAGACGGATTGAATGGTGTTTGCCTGTATTTCGTTGTGTGGATTGTGCGCGAACGCGCAGGGCATGTGACCCGAGTGTGGCAGCCGCAACGGTTGATCCGAAGGCGGACTTGCAGAACGAACGGCGATCGAGCTTTTTCATGGCACGAAAATGCGCGGCCAACCTTCATGGTCGGCGCATAAGTTACGCGTGGGATTCTGCACCATCGTGGTTTGCAATGCCAGTCCGCATTTTGGCGATGCCGGTTGCCGGGTGCATCTCGCGTTTGCGGGGAGTACGGACATTGCTGTCAATGATCAGTTGCTCTTTTGCCGGCAAAAACTAAAGTGTTGCGCGTGGACCTTGCCGATTACATCCGGCTCAGCCAGCAAGAGCCCGCTCTGAAGTCGCTTGTCATAGGGGGGTACGCTGTGGCCGCCCACGGTCATACGCGTGCCACTTTCGACGTTGATTTGATAGTGCGCGGTGCGGACCGAGGAGCATGGCTTGATCGCCTTGCCGGGGCAGGGCTGAATTTGGTTGTCCAAACCAGTTCGTTTGCGCAATTCAGCCCAACGAGTGGCGGCGAAGGACTGGACCTGATGTTTGTGAATGAGTCCACTTTTGATCGAATGTGGCAGGCTTCTGAAGAGCGGGATTTCGCCGGTGTAACGGCCAGAATACCTTGTCTTGACCATTTGTTGGCGTTGAAACTTCATTCACTCAGGTACGGATTGCCCCACAGAACAGCCAAAGACGCTGAAGACATTGAAATCCTTGTTCGCCGCAACAAGGTTAACATACGCGATCCAAGGTACGAGCAGTTATTCTTGAAATATGGAACCCGAGAAATCTACGAAACTTTCCTCCGCCTTCTGTGCGAAAGCTGAGCCGGGGTTGCCGTCGATCGAGCTGGATTTGCCGACGGACAATGGTTTTCGGTCGATGCCACCGCGGTTGTCTCTTGCAGAGTTTGTTCGGCGCAATCGTGAGCTTCGACGCATTTTCATGGCCGGTCTTCCCACCGAAGAAGAACGCTTGAAAAGGAAGTGCACGGTGGAATTCTGTATTTGAGGTCAAGTTGTACTGCCATCTTGGGAAACCCGGGCAGCAATCGCAAATTAGCTGATCGTTTGGTTGCGGCTGTGCTGCGGTGAGGCGTTCTGTGGGGTGCGGAGATCGAGCCGCGACATTGCGGGTTTGGCGGATGAATGCTCAACGCGTTGGAGGAAGCAATCGCGCAGGGAGCTGGACCGTTCCGGTGGTCGTGCCTTGCGAAGATCAAGCCGATCCTGGTTGTGTCGTGCGCCAAACTGTAGAAGACTGGTGACATGACGATGTTGCTGAATTGGTGACGAATCTGTCTTTGTTAATGAACCAAATGCTTTGTTTTGGGCTTGCGTGGTTGTTGGGCTTACACACTGCTTTGGCCGCTGCGCAATCGAGAGACATTGTAATTAACGAACTGATGGCATCCAACGGTGAGTCGGTCGTTGATGAAAATGGGGATTCGTCGGACTGGTTCGAATTGCTCAACGCAGGCAATGCTCCGGTCAATCTCAGGGGGTGGGGCGTGTCGGACGACAGAAACCGTCCTTTCAAGTGGGTGCTTGAGAATGCAACGTTGGAGCCGGGCGAGTTCATGCTTGTTTTTGCGTCAGGCAAGGATCGGCAACCACTGACGACCTCTTTATTGGCACCCACGAATCTCGCGGGTCTTCGCCTGTGGCTTCGAGCTGATGCAGTCAACACGAATGATGCCGCGCAGGTTCGGCGTGTTGGGTCGGACGTGTTTGTCCGCCAGTGGATTGATCAAAGCGGCCATGGCAATCACGCGGTTCAACTGGACGTTACACGGCAGCCGACCATTACCAAAGGCTGGTTCAATGGCATTTGCGCGCTGCGTTTTGATGGGGTTAACGACGTGTTTGGTTTGCCGCGGGTTTTGGCGACCAACAGTTTCTGTTTATTTGCTGTGTTTCGCACGTCGCAGTCGCATGAGATTGACTCTGAGAGTTCCGGAGATGTTGGGGGAGTATCCGGGCAACGTTACCTTTTTGGCGCGCAACACGGCGGTGATTACAACGCCGGAATGGGGGTGTCGGTCGGGACAAATGGCATCTCGGTATATGAGCATGGGAGCAGTTATATGCCGGCTGTTGCCGTTTATCGGGGGCCCGTTGGCACCGGGCCAGTTGTCGCTGCCGTGAATTATGATTTGAAGCAGGTCTCAATCGACTTTCAGGGGCTTCCGGTGCGCAAGGGGCTGACATCGGTGCGCGCGCAGGTGACCGCGCCTGTGGAGATCGGCGCGGGTGCCTATGGGGCTTTCGGGGGCGAACTTGCCGAAGTGTTGCTTTACGACCGGCCACTGAGTGAGAACGAACGGCGCGGAGTTGGCGCGTATCTGGCAGAAAAGTACGGGATTGTTGTATCGGCGCCGCGCCACACCAATTTTCAACTTGATGCGGACGGGGAAGAACTGCAACTGACCCGGCCGGACATGACCGTGGCGGATTACATCAAGTTTGGTCCAGTGCCACGGGATGTGTCGTTCGGGCGAAAACCTGACGCTGGAGAAGAGTTGATGTTTTTCGTGCAGCCGACGCCGGGCTCGTCAAACCTCACCGAGGGCTCGACAGAGTTCCTTGGACCGCCGGAGTTTTCCGTTCCTGGCGGGTTTTACTCGAATGCGATCGAGCTTACGTTGAGTGTTTCGAATGCAGGGGCGGAAATTCGTTACACTCTTGACGGGGCGGAACCGAACGAATCGTCTCCGCTTTACACGGCGCCGCTGCAGTTGACGAACCGGGCTGGGACAAAGAATGATCTCTCACTGATACCAACGGTTCCCGGCGGACCAACGCCGTTGGGTGAAGTGTTCAAGGGTTGGGTTGTCCGCGCGCGCGCTTTCAAGACAGGTGCGTTGCCCAGCTCGATTGTTACGCGCACTTTCTGGATAGACGTCAAGGGGCGCGCTCGTTACACGCTGCCGGTGGTTTCGATTGCAACCGACAGAGCGAACTTTTTTGATCCTGACATTGGGATTTACGTGCCCGGGAATGCGCCTGGTGGCAACTATTCGCAGCGCGGGCCGGAGTGGGAAAGACCGGTTCACATTGAACTTTACGAAACGAACAATGTTCTGGCGTTTGCGCAGGAAGCCGATGCCAAGATTCACGGCAACACGTCCCAGGGTTTCCCAATCAAGGGCCTTGATATTGACGGGACTGGCGGCCGAGGCCGCAAGCCATTCAAATACAAACTGTTTCCGGGCAAAAACCGCACCGAGTTCGAGCATTTTTTGCTTCGGCCTACGGGGCACGATCAACCGTACGCTTTCATGCGGGACGAATTGCAGCAATCTCTGGCTGCTGAAATCGGCGCTGAAACTCAGGCGGCGCGCCCGTGCATTGTGTTTATCAATGGTGAGTACTGGGGTTTGCATTACCTGAAGGAAAAGGAAGACGTGGAGTTCATTTCATGGTGCGCCGATCATCCTGCTGATGACATTGATTATCTGGAAGGTTACGCTTCGGCCAAAGCCGGCGACACGCTTCACTATAACGCGATGATCGCATATGTGGGGGGACATGATCTTTCGGAGCCCGAAGCCTACGCGCACGTTCAGAGTCTCATGGATGTGCCAAACTACATTGATTACAAGGTCTGCGAAATCTTCAATTATCGCTGGGACATAGGCAATCACAGGCTGTGGCGCCCGCGGACGCCCGAGGGCCGCTGGCGCTGGCTTCAGTTCGACAACGATGTCGGCTGGGGCGGTTTTTGGGCGGAACAACCAGCGTGGGAATTCAACATGCTTGAGGCCGACCTCACGCCGAACGAGTCTCTCCACGGGCACAACAACGAAACGACCACGTTTCTATTGAGGCGCCTGATTACCAACGCCGATTTCAAGCGCGATTTTGTCAACAGGTTCGCCGATTTGCTCAACACCACGTTACACCCGTCGAACACGGTGGCCAGAATCAATGAAATGGCTGCCGCCCTTGCTCCCGAAATGGCCGAGCATTTCCGCAGATGGCGCTCTCCTTCCTCGACAGCAGAATGGAACAGCAACGTCCAGTACCTCCGGATGTATGCGATGAACAGACCAGGGTTTTGTCGGCAACACCTGACCCGGCGGTTTGGTCTGGGCGAAACGGTTGTATTGAGCGCGGGCGTTTCTGATACCAACGCGGGCTCACTGAAGGTCAATTCAATTGACATCAGCGCATCGGCTTCTGCGCCATGGTCCGGCATTTATTTCAAGAACCATCCGATCACGCTTGTTGCCCGACCGCGGTTGGGTTGGAAACTGGCCGGTTGGGATAACCTGCCGGGTTTGAATTCAACGGACATCACGCTATTGCTCCAGGGCGATTTCACCGTGAAAGCCGTGTTTGAACCCGACCCAACGGCGCGGCCAAAGTTCACCAACGCACAGCGTTTGCCTGACAATTCGCTAAGCCTCGAGATTCACGGCTTGCCAAATGCCGTTTACCGGATTCAAACCACCACGACCCTTGGCAATTGGAAATCGCTCGGGACGGTTGTGACTGATGAACTTGGACGTGCGCAGTGGAAAACGCAGATCGACCGCGGCACGCAACTTGGAATTTACCGACTCGAACTGACAGAGAGGTAAGAATCTTAGGTCTCTCGGGTGGGATCGCGCACCCTTCTGAAGCGAGAGCGGGCGCGAACCGTCATCTCGTGCTGGGGCCCTACTTGGCCGCTTTTTTGGTGTAGGCCTGCAGGGTTTGCTCCAGCTCGGCTTTCATCTCTTTGTCGGAAGCGGCTTCGACAGCTCTTTTCTGTTGAGCAATTGCCTCATCGAGTTTGCCGCTGTCGGCCAACGCTCTGGCGTAGGTGTCAAGGAACGCCGGGTTTTTGCCATCGGACAGATCAAGGGCGGCCTTTGCCAGTTTGACGGCTAGTGGGAGATTTCGTTTTTTGACGCGTGAATCTGTGAGGAGCACCCATGCCAGTTCGTTCAGAAGCATTCCCTGTTTGCAGCCGGTGGGGTCGATCTTGGCCGCCAACTCGGTGAGCTTGACGTCATCGGCTTTGCCCGTGGCCTCCGACATGTACTGGCTGAACGCGTATTGGAGCCGAACGCTGTTTTTGAAGTCGTCAAGGTCGATGTCAGGGAGCGCCAGTTCTTTTGCGGGCTGGAGGATTTTGTCGGCTTCTTCTTCTGTTTTCCCCGTGAAAACAGCCTCTCGATACCCGCCCATTATGCGGTCGAGCTTGACCAGTTTCCGGGCCTTTTCAGCGTCGAATTTTTCTCCTGGGACGATGCCATCGAGTTCCTTGTCCAACTGCTCGATTTGCTTGGCGAGGTTGTCGGCTTCGGCCTTTTTGGAATCGTCGCCTGCGATTTCGTAGAACTGCTCGATCAATTGCTGTCCCTCGGCTCGTTTGCGGGCGGCGTTGATGTCATGTTTGCCGTCAAGTATTGCCTGTATTGTTTGTTCGAGTTCAGCCATGGGATGGCCTTGCCATGCGATTCGGCCCTGCTTGTCAACAACGAACGCATGCGGGATCCCGTTTATCCCGAAAGCGCGCATGTAAGCCGAGAAAGTTTTGCGGTCTTTGTCGGCGGCGACGACGTAGTCCATTTTGTCGCCCATCTTTTGGACGAAGTTTCGGATTACATCCGGTTTTTCGTCGCTGACACCGATGAACACGACGCCTTTGTCCTTGAACTTCTTTTGCAGGTCGGTCAGATGCGGAATGCTTGTGCGGCACGGTGGACACCATGTGGCCCAGAACTCGACAACATAGACCGTCTTGCCTTTTCCTTCAGCGAGGTCAACAGGACCGCCTTTTATCCATTCAGCAATCTGGAGCGGTGCCGCGGGATCGCCAAGAGTGGCGCCAATCGAAGGGATTGCTCCCAGGAGCAGAGCGAGTGAAACAGCGACTTTTTTCATTAGCATACCAATTTGTTTGCGGGCCGGTTTTCTGCGCCGCGGGCGTAAGGTAATCGCGGTGAAAACCTGCGTCAAATATTGTCCGGCGTTTTGTGTTGAGTTGCGGTCCGCTGCTGCGGTACAAGAGGCAGAGTCAGTCAGGACCACAATCGCGCTCTGAAAACAAGGTTATTCTTATGAATGAAAAAGACATCCATCAAGCCGCGGACCAAAGCCATGAGAATCGAGGATTGTCCGTGCCCGCGACCCCGAGTCCAAAGTATGTCCTCAAGGTCCGGCGCATCGTGGTACCGATCGATTTCTCCGAGTACTCGGTCAGTGCATTGCGTTACGCAAGGGCGTTCGCGCAACATTTTGGAGCAAGCCTGATTCTGCTCCACGTCAACGAACCGACAGTGTTTCCATCTGAACTTGGCTATGCGCCGATAGCCGCCGAGACCTTGGATCAGCAGCTTCGAGAGGATGCACACAACCGGCTGAAAGTGCTCGCCGCCGAATGTGCTTCGGAAGGGCTCAAAGCCGACGCCGTAATCCGCGTGGGGCGCCCGTTCAACGAGATCGTAACCGCAGCTCTAGAAATGGACGCGGACATGATCATAATCGCCACACACGGTTTCACCGGCCTGACGCATGTCTTGATGGGCAGTACTGCGGAAAGAGTTGTTCGACACGCCCGTTGCCCGGTGCTGGTGGTCCGTGAGAACGAGCGTGAATTCGTCGCGCCAGCCTAAAGTCTGCACTACGAATCGCCTCGGTTTGCAGCCCGGCCTTTGGGCGGCTCAAGGGCCGAAAAAGGGAATGGCAGAAAAATGGAAGGCAGAAAAATGGGGTGGGGAAAGATGGCGGCGGTCGTTCCGGCGCGGCGGGGTTAAGCAATCGCGCCGGGAGCGCGCCCGTCCCCGGGTGCATCAATCCGACAACCGATGTTACACCGGTTTCGATAACGCAAATCCGACGACCGAATCTGGACCGGCGCTGAACTCCGTGCCTGTCCCCATTTCGCTTCCAATGGCAGAAAAATGGTTGGCAGAAAGATGGGGTGGTGAAAGATGGCCGCGGTCGTTCCGGCGCGGCGGTGTGAGCAATCGCGCCGGGAGCGCGCCCGTCCCCGGGCGCATCAATCCGACAACCGATGTTACACCGGTTTCTATAACGCAAATCCGACGACCGAATCTGGACCGGCGCTGAACTCCGTGCCTGTCCCCATTTCGCTTCCAATGGCAGAAAAATGGGTGGCAGAAAGATGGGGTGGTGAAAGATGGCCGCGGTCGTCCCGGCGCGGCGGGGTAAGCAATGGCGCCAGGAGCGCGCCCGTCCCCGGGCGCATCAACCCGACAACCGATGTTGCACCGGTTTCGATGAGGTAAATCCGGTAACCGAATCTGGATCGGCTCTGAATTTACGTGCCTGTCCCCATTTCGCTTCCAATGGCAGAAAAATGGTTGGCAGAAAGATGGGGTGGTGAAAGATGGCCGCGGTCGTTCCGGCGCGGCGGTGTGAGCAATCGCGCCGGGAGCGCGCCCGTCCC
>Ga0209162_1004234_pt1 | contig 10877 bp, 8 predicted proteins | sample YNPNPMetaG_FD_187121 | JGI IMG/M metagenome (GOLD analysis project Ga0209162, IMG submission 187121) | Anoxygenic and chlorotrophic microbial mat microbial communities from Yellowstone National Park, USA - YNP NP MetaG (SPAdes) (version 2) ...
TCGGCTACGGGTTTTCCCGCGGGGGGCGCTCATTGAGCGCGCGTCAGCGCTGGGCTGCCGGGCGCAGCCCCTTATAGACGCGCTCGCCGGAAAGGGTACGCAGGATCTTCTCCGCTGGCCGGCCCGTGAGGTTGGCCAGTTCGTAGCAGGTCAGCGGTTGGTTGCCGTTGGCCAGGAAGACGCGGAAGACCGCGTCCACCAGCGAGACGTTCTCTCCCAGATAGCCAGGCTGTTGGCTGCAGTGCTCGCGGATGATGTGCTGCAGGCCGTCCACCCGCGTCACCTCTCCTGTCCGCTCGTCCACCCAGTCAATCACCTCGGTATCGAAATGATCGCGGTACACAGCCTGATGGTCGGGGCACAGATGGGCGCGCAGTTCGATGCGCAGGTCCTGCCCCGATTGTTCCCACCAGTCATAGCGGATGTGAAACGGCGTGTCGAGGGTCGGCTTGACCAGTCGCAGGTGTGCCAGAGAGACCTTCGTCTCGCTCATCCTTCACCTAGAAGCCCGAGCCCCGGCTGCGGGAGGCCCAGTAGTTATTGCCCATGGAGACGTATCGCTCGTCGCTCACCAGAGCGGCCAGGAGTGGCCCTGGCGGGACGCGCAGCACCATGTTGACCGCGCTGTAGAGGGTGGCGGCATGGACCATACCTTGCGGGCTCAGTTTGGCCAGTTCGGGCAGAATCTCCGCCACCACGTCGTGCAGGGAGAGGCGGCTGGTGCTGACGCGCCGGGCGACCTCGTCCAGCGTGTTCAGGTCGGCCACGGCGATGAGCTGCAGTTCGTCCGCCTCGCAGGAGAGGGGGAAGCGGCTCATCTCGAAAGTCAGCCGGCCGTTGGCCACTGTGGCCACGCGCACCCACTCGCGGCGGGAGCGGATGGCCCGCCGGCGGATGAGCACCACTCCGGGTTCGGTGGCGTGGGAGACTTCGATATAGGCGCCCACCGGCATCTCGTATCGTTCGTACCAGGCGCGCAGGCCGTAGATGAAGCGCCTTTCCCGTACGACCCAGCCTTCCATCTCTTCGCCGGTGTCCTTGTCGCGGAACATGAAGCGGATGCGGTGCGTACGGCCGGCGGGGAAGATGGTAGCCAGGGCCGGGGAGAGCGGCAGCGTCCCGGAGCGGCGGTGCGGGTAGGTGAGGGTCAGGGTGACCGGCTCTTTCACCTCTGGCACAGCCACCAACTCTGACCACTCGTCGCCCAGCGTCCGCTCCAGGTTGAGCATCGTCTCGTCCAGGAGGCGGTGGTCGTATTCCACGACCTGGGGATGCAGGCAGGCGGGCGGGTCGAGCACCTCCGGCGGCTCCAGCCGACGCAGGTACCACAACACCTGTCCTGCCGGCCCCACCTCGTCGAAGCGGGGGTCCTCGTGGAGGGCATAGTTCAGGGAGAAGATGCCCAGCGGCCGTTTGACCTCTTTAGAGAAGTCGAGGTGGTCCATCAGCGCCTCGGTGGGCAGAGGACCGCCGCCAGCCATGTCCAATGCCGCCTCGGCCAGGTTGAGGTGACCCTGGTTGACCTCGACCAGCAGGTCGCGCAGGAACCAGCGATTGGCCAGGCGGATGAAAGCGGGATTGCTTTCCAGGCGGGGGTTCAGGGCGGCGCGGACATACGTCCCATACCGCTCGTAGAGTTCATCGGGGGTGAGCAGGCGCTCCCCTTCGGATTGTGGCGCGGGTTGGTTGAGCGGGTGCTCGGCCAACTCGGCCGCGAACTCACGCGGCGCGCCCCGCGGGAAAGTCACCTGGATGACGCGGAAAGAGCCGTGCTCGGGGTTGTGCCCATCGCGGATGGCTGTGACCCTGCCAGAGGCGTAATCGAGCAGAGGGAAGATGACCGTCTCGCCGACCTGATAGGTGTTCTTGGGGAGGTAGAGGGTGCCCTTGGAGAGTTCGTTGGCGATACGTTGTTCCTCCCGCTGGCAGGTGAAGGCCACCAGCGTGCGGGCCATCTCGTCCAGCGATAGAGGGACTTCTCCCTCGACCAACACGTTGCTCAGGTGCTCGAGGTCCTCGTCTGTGACGCGGAAGTTCTCCCAGTAACTGGATTCTTGCGTATTGCGCCGGATCACGACCGTTGTCTCCGGGTCGGCCTGGGTTGAAGCAGCCTCGGTGCAACCTGGGCCGAGGACTGTTCAGAAAGTACGGTGAAGATTATACCAGGCTTCGCGCAGTTTGACAAACGACCTACTCCCTGGCTTGAAGCCTTAGCCTCTCGAGCAGTTCGGCATGGCTGGCGCGTGTGATCGGGTACCAGACCAGCAACGGCAGGCTGATCAGGATGACCAGCGCCGGAACAGGACCGAAGAAGAGCCGGATGCCCAACCGCGCCTGCTCGGTCTGCGCGACATTGGCCACGTAACCGAAAAGCGCCAGCGCCCAGCCAGCGACAGCGATCCCGAACGCGTTGGTGAACTTGGTGATGAAGTTCCACATCCCGTAGAAGATGCCCTCGCGCCGCTCGCCGGTCCTTACCTGGTCGTATTCGATCACGTCCGGTAGCATGCTCCACGGACAGACCCACTGCGCCGAGAAGCCCATCCCGGCCACCACCGCGATGACGTACACCAGTGGGTTAGGACCATAGGGCAGCAGGAAGGTCGCCGAAACGGCCAGGCTGGCCAGAAACAGCCCCGCGGCGTAAGCCGGCCCCTTGCCGATGCGGTCGGTGAGCCATTTCATCGGATAGAGGAATAGCCCGATGGTCAGGAGCATGGCCAACATCACCAGGGGAATCTGCCCCGCCATGTCCATCTGGTAGGTCAGGAAGTAAGGCAGAAGCGTGGTCAGGAGCGTGAACGAGAAGTTCGTCAGGACGAAGCAACCCATCAGCCACATGAAGGGCTTGTTCTTCAGGCTCTCGACGAAGGAGCGGAGCGGTGGCAGGGTGGAAGGCTGAATCTCATGAAGGGGGCGCTCCTTGACGCCGAAGGCGGTGGTCAGGATCGCGGCGGCGGCGATCAACCCGAACAGCGCCCCCATGCCGCTGTAGGCAGCGTTCTCTGACCATCCCAGCACGTTCTGGAAGAGGCCAGCGATAGCGGTCGTCGTGGCGGCGCCCAGGATGTAGCCGGTCACGGTGAAGATTTCTCGCACCGTGGTGATCGAGGTGCGCTCGTCATAGTCGTAAGAGAGTTCGGGGGTCATCGCGGTATAGGTCACCGCGATCAGCGAGTGGAGGGTATCGAACAGCAGGAACGAGAACAACACCACCAGGAAGGCCGTCACGCCGGTGAGACCGGCGGGGATAGAGAACAAACCCCAGGTCACCAGAGCCAGGGGGATGGCGCCAAAGAGCAGGTAGGGCCGCCGCCGCCCCCAGCGCGAGCGGGTCCGGTCGGACAGATAGCCGAACAGGGGATCGTTGACCGCGTCCCAGGTGAGTTTCCCCACCATGAGCGCGGTTCCTACCAGGGACGGCTCGATCCGCGCCACGTCGGTGTAGAAGAACATCAGGAAGAACTGAGTGGTCGCGGTCAGCATCGCCGTGCCCAGGTCGCCCAGGCCGTAGAGAATCTTGACGCGGGTCGAGACTTTGGGGTTCATGAAGGTTGCCTCCCGTTGTGTAGCCCGCTGCGCAGGTGCTGCGCGGCGGCGATGAGGAACTCATCCGCCCGTACCACCTTCACCCGCTCCCGATCCAGGGTTTGGACGAAGGCGTGGACGTCGCTGACGGTGGTATTGTAGGCAAACAGGTGCACGCCGACAAAGCGCGGGAGCGGCCCTGGCGCTTCCACCAGCGCCCGCACGCCCGCCAGCACCCGGTCGCTGTCGTAGGCGATCTGCTCCGCGTGCGGCCAGACGTAGGCCACGAAGGGGCGTTCCCTCTCCAGGTACATCGGCGTGCGCCCCAGGTGAAAATAGCCGGCCAGGAAGCCAATGAAGGGCTCCCCTGCCTGCCCGTGCTCGCGCAGGACGCGCCGGGGGGGATCGCCGATGTAGGAGGTCACCACCCGGATGTCGGCCTGGCGACACAGCCGGGCGCTCTCCCGCATGTAGGCCCGCAGATCCGGCACCAGCGGGGGAATGACGTAACCCGCTCCGGAGGGGCCAGCGACGAGCAGGTCGTTGTCGGTCAGGTTCTGGTAGTAGTAGCCGAGGAGGGCGGGGGCCAGTTCGGCCAGCAGCGGCTGCACCTCCCAGTTGAACGGCACCTGTCCCCGCTCGGGCCGCCGCCAGTTGCCGACCTCGGCGGTATTCATCAGCACCAACTGGTCGCCATCCGAAAGGACGAAGGTCAGGTAGACTTTGTCCTCCAACAGCACGCTGGCCGGCTCGATGTGGCGCTGCTGGAGCGGGACCCTCCGCGGCAGTTGGCTGTGGAAGGAGTAGTTGCTGGCCATGAAGGCCGGTGCCAGCCGCAGGCCGTTGGCCGACACCTGCATCATGAAGGCCAACTCATCGTCGCGGTCCGTGTGCCAGCCGAAGATCGTGGGATACGGCAGGGGGCGCACCGCCCGCTGGATGCGGTTGGAAAGGCGGACTTCCGCCGACCGCCAGCCCAGGAGGGCCAGGGCAAGCCGGCGGACGAGAGTGTCCAACCGCGTCTCGAACAACAGGTTGCGCAGGCCGAACGGACCGACGGCCAGCAGGAGCAGCAACTTCTGGCCCAGCGACCTCAGCCCGCCTTTCTCGAACGAAGAGAGACTGTAGGTGAAGAGGCGGTTCTGGACAATGTAGTCGCAGAACTCGCTGCGCCGCCACTGGGGCTCGACGCAGGCCACCATCCCCGGCTTGCAGCGGTCGAACAGGTGCTCGAAGGCCCAGCCGTACAACGCCACCCGGTCGTGGAACCGGCCCCGCAGGTCCTCCACCAGGCGCAGGCCCAGCCCCTCCGCCCATGCCACCCGGTCGGGATGCACGACCAGCAGGTTCTCCAGGCCGCTCAGCATGAGCGCCAGGTTGACCGACTCGACCAGCGCCGGGTCCCACACCACCAGGCCCTGCAGCCGTGAGGCGTACTTGCCGATAGCCTCTTCCAGGCTGGTCAGGCGTTGGACCTCCAGCGAGCAGGTCTGCCGGTAATAGTCCAGGTTGTCCAGATCGTTGCGAAGCAGGAAGGGGCGATACTTGCCGAACCAGTTCTCCTCGGTCATCTGGACCGAGTTGGTGCGGCGCGAGCCAGGGTCGTCGTATACACCGTAGTCCAGGAACAGGATGGGCCCGTCCCGGTTCACCAGCCCTTGCAGGGAGTTGACCGTCAGTCGGTCCTCGTAGGTCAGGCCAGAGACGTCCAGCAGGTCTACCCGCGTTCTCCCTTCAGCGCTCATCTACTTTTCCTCATAAGACCTCGCCCCCACTGTCGCGCACATGGCTCACCATCCGCTGATGGAAGGCGGGCTTGTCGAGCACGTAGAAGGGGTAGGCAACGGTCTCGCACACCTTGCGGTCAGGCGACCACATGAAACCGACCGTTTCGAGGTGAAACCGTTCCGGCTCCTCCGGCAGGGGTATGCCGAACTCCACGAAGGATCGCTGCTCCATATAGAAGTAGGACTTGCGCAGTTGGCGGATAAACCTTTGAAATTCGCCACGAATTTCACGAATGGACACGAATTTCGTTTCTCTCCATCCGTGAAATTCGCGCAATTCGTGGCAATAAGGATCAACTGCGTAACTTCTAAGAAGATCTCGATGTGCACCCCCAGCCGCCCCAGCGGCAGGGCTTCCAGGACCAGAACCCTGAAGCCAGCGCGGGCCACCTGCCAGGCGAAATAGATCTCACCTGGCCCGGCGCAGATCAGGTAACGGTCAGTTTCTCCTGCGGGTACTTCTCGTAGCGTTTCTCCTCGACCACGCGTCGGATGCGATCAATCCCCTGCCAGACTTCCCCGAAACTGGTATAAAGAGGAGCCAGACCCAGCCGCAGGTTGTCAGGTTCGCGGAAATCGGGGATGACGTTCATCTCCTCGATCAACGCCCGATTGATGCGGTAACCGTCGCTGTGGCGGATGCTGACGTGCGAGCCGCGTTGCTCTCCGATGCGCGGCGTCCCCAGCCGGAAGCCGAGCGGAGCCAGGAAGACATCGGTCAGGTAGATCAGGTAGTCGCTCAACAGGAGCGATTTGGTCCGGATGGCCTCCATGCCGGCTTCGAGCAACGGCTCGAGGGCGGCCTCCATCGTGAGCATGGCCAGGGCGGACTGTGAGCCGGTCAGGAAACGGGAGATACCAGGAGCAGGGCTGTAGTCCAGGTCGAAGGCGAAGGGATCCTTTTGCGCCCACCAACCCCAGATGGGCGAGACGATTTTCTCCTGCAGGTCTCGGCGGACATAGAGGAAAGCCGGCGAGCCCGGGCCGCCGTTCAGGTACTTGTAGGTGCAGCCGACGGCGAAATCCACTTGGCACTCGTCGAGGGCGACCGGCACGGCGCCAGCCGAGTGGCTCAGGTCCCACAGCACCAGGGCACCGCGCCTGTGAGCCAGTTCGGTGATGGCGGCCATATCATACAGGTAGCCCGACTTGAAGGTGACGTGCGAAAGCGTGACCAGCACCGTGGATTGGTCTATGGCTGCTTCCAGGGCGTCCAGGTCAGGGGTGATGTCGCCATCCTTCGAGCCGACACGGACAATGGTGTGCTGGTCGCCGAGCAGACGCCCTAACCCTTGCAGGATATAGAGGTCGGATGGGAAATTGAGGGTGTCGGTGACGATCTTGTTTCGGCCGGGCAACAGCGAGAGGGCGGCCTGGGCCAGTTTGAACAGGTTGATGGAGACGGTATCGCAGGCGACCACCTGTCCGGGGCTGGCGCCGATCAGTTGGCCAATCCTGTCGCCGACGCGGCCAGGGGCGTGCCACCAGTCCTTGTTGTAGCCGCGAATCAGGTCGCGGCTCCATTCGCCGCCCAACCGTTCGAGGCGCTCGAGCGAGGCCCGGCACGGCCGTCCGAGCGAGTTGCCATCCAGATAGATGAGATCGGGATCGGGGATGACGAAGCGCTGACGGAAAGCAGCCAGGGGGTCTTGTTGATCCAGTCTCCTGGCAAACTCGCGATCAGAGTCGAAGTCCATAAGGGCAGGCACCTCAATCCAGGAAGTCCCGCAGTTTGCGGCTGCGGCCGGGGTGACGCAGTTTGCGCAATGCCTTGGTCTCGATCTGGCGGATGCGCTCCCGCGTCACGCCGAAGGCGCGCCCGACCTCTTCCAGCGTGTGCGGCCGGCCGTCCTTCAGCCCGTAGCGCATCTCCAGCACCTCTCGCTCCCGGTCGTTGAGCACTTCGAGGGCGGCGTGGATGTTCTCCTCCAGCAGCCGTCGGGAAGTGGCATCGTCGGGTGCGGGGATGGTGTCATCCTCGATGAAGTCCGCCAGGTGGCTGTTCTCCTCTGTCCCCACCGGCATCTCCAAAGACATCGGCTCCTGGGCCAGGTCCAGAATCTGCTGCACCTTGATCGCCGCGCGTTGCAGACGTCGCTCCAGCAACGGCGGCAGCCGCTCTCCGTTGCGGAGGGCGGCGCTGATCTGCTCCGCCTCGCCCGGCTCCAGGAAGTCCATGCGCAGGGCGATCTCCCCGGGGGAGGGGGTGCGCCCCAGTTCCTGGGTCAACTCGCGGCGGGCGCGCGACAGACGGTTGATCGCTTCCACCATGTGCACCGGAATGCGGATGGTGCGCGACTGGTCGGCCAGCGCGCGGGTGATCGCCTGGCGGATCCACCAGGTGGCGTAGGTGGAGAACTTGAAGCCTTTGGTGTGGTCGAACTTCTCCACCGCCCGCAGCAGGCCGATGTTGCCCTCCTGGATCAGGTCGAGGAAGGAGATTCCCTGCCCGATGTACCGCTTGGCGATGTTGACCACCAGGCGAAGGTTAGCCTGGATGAGTTCCTGCTGCGCTTCTGCCGCGCGGTGTTCGACGTCAGACCAGACCATCTCCAGCACTGCCTCACTGGGAGGCTGAGCGAGCAGTCGTCGGCGGCTGGGCAGACGCTGGTGCCTCTGCCACGACTCCTGAAACGCCTCCAACGTCGAGTCGGGCAGCAAGTAGAAGTGCATCAGCAGTTCCAGCAACAGGCGTGTCAGTTCGGCCCATTGCTCATCGTGGGTCACGTCCACCTGGGCCAGGAACCCGGAAAGGTAGAAAGAGCCGCTGGGCATGCGCGTGCGGCGCAGGACGCTGGCCTCCTCCAGCAGCTGCCCCAGGTCGGGTGTGGGTATGCCGCGCGCTCTGGCGGTGCGTTGGACGTCCCCCCAGAGGGCGTAAATTTCTTCTACCAACGCCTGCCACACCCTGCCCAGCGGCTGGTCCTCTGCGCCGGCCAGGCGCTGTCGGTGACCGGCCAGCAGGTTCGCCGCCTCGCGGACGGTGGAGAGCCACATTTCCTGGTCTGGAGCCAACAGCGCGACCTGGCCGATCTCACGCAGGTACATCCGCACCGGGTCCTCGATGTCGGCCCCTTGCGCGGCGAGAAGGTCGGCATGGAGATGCTCGATCTCCTCCAGTTCGTCAGCGGTAGGCTCTTTGATGATGAGCGGCTCCTCCGCGGACGGTTCGATCTCCCAATCCGATTCCCCGTGTTCAATCAACAGGCGATCCTCCTGTTCCACAGACGGTATAGAAAGATTACCCCTCGGGGTAACTGCTCAGCCCGCCTGCGCGTCATCAGCCGGACTGTGGCCCGGCGGGCGCGGAGAAAATCAGTCGATCTCGGTCTCCTTCATCAGCCAGACCGCGCCGCCGCGGTAGCGGGTCATGGCGTGCTGAATCTGCAGGATGGCGCGGGCGTATTCCAGGCAGGCTTTGCCGTACTCCGCGGCCTCTGGCAGGTTCTCCTCCTGCGCCTGGCGGGTCAGGGTTCGCAGTTCGGCCTCGGACTGCTTGAGGTTACGCAGGCGGAGACGCAGCCCTGCCAGCACGCCCTCGCGAACCCACTGTTCGTCTGCCAGGTCGGTCCATTTTCCCAGAAGCGAGTCCAACCGTTCGGCGGCAACGGGGGGCAATTCCCTCAGCAGTTGTTCGTGGCTGTCGGCTTTGTCCCCTGCCGCACGCCAGGTCTCGAACAGCAGGCGATGAAGCGGATCGGTGAAGTCTTGCCCGTGTAGCGGAAGGAGAGCGATCTCCCCCAGCGCCTCGTTGACATGTTCCAACAGCCGGGGACGACGGAGCAGAAGGGAGAGGAGATACCCTTCTGTATCGGCGGCGGTCACAGCGCGCTGACCGGAGGGGATCGGCTCCTGGCTCACCTGCGCGGCGCGCCGCTCGGCGCGGTGGAGACGGGCCAGCAGGGTGCGTTCCTCGATGTGCAGGGTGCGGGCGATCTGCTGGGCGTAGGCCTCCCGTTCGACCGGATTGGCCACGTCGCGCAGGAGGGGGAGCATGCGCTCCACGATCTGTGCCCGCTCCTTGGCGTCCTGCGGATCGGACTGTTGCAGCAGCCGCTGGAAGACGAACTCGACCACCGTTGCTGCCCCTTCGACCAGCGCCGCCCAGCGGGCGGGGTCGCTGCCGATCAGGTCGTCGGGGTCGTAGCCGGGAGGCAGGCTGAGGATGCGGATTTCCGCTCCCAACCGCCCCTCGAAGCCCACCAGTCCACGCGGGTTGAAGACCGGTTCCCCTTCCCGTTCCAGCGCCCCGCGGGCCACTTCCAGGTCGCGCAGGGTGGCCTGGACGCCAGCGGCATCGGGGTCGAGGGCCAGGATGAAGCGGCGGGTGTACCGCTCCAGCAGCCGCACCTGCGTCTCGGTGAGCGCAGTGCCCATCTGCGCCACCACGTTGCGGAAACCCTCCTGATGGGCGCGCAACACGTCCATGTACCCCTCGACGATGACGACGCGGTCTTCCTGACGGATCGCCTCGCGGGCCAGGTCGAGGCCGTAGAGGGTGCGGCCCTTGTCGAACAAGGGTGTCTGCGGCGAATTCAGGTACTTCGGCACGCCGTCGGGGTCGAGCGTGCGCGCGCCGAAGCCGATCACCCGGCCGCGCACGTCGCGGATAGGGATCATCAGCCGCCCGCGGAAGCGGTCGTAGGTGCCGCCTTCTTCTTTCTCGACCAGCAGGCCGGCGCGTACCAGTTCCCCCACGGTGAAGCCCTGCGCGGTCAGGTGGGTGCGCGTGCTGTCCCAGCCGGGCAGGCTGAAGCCCAGACCGAAGCGCGTGACGGTCTCTTCGTTCAGGCCGCGACGGGCGACGTAGGCGCGGGCTTCCTCCGCCTCCGGGGCGTGGCGCAGTAGATGAGCGTAGTAGTCGGCGGCGGCGGCCAGCGCCGCCAGCAGCCGGCGGTTCTCCTCGTCCTCCTGAACCTGGGCGGGGGTCGCCGGGCGCAGTTCCACCCCCGCGCGTCGCGCCAGTTCCTCCAGCGCGGTGCGGAAGTCCCACCCCTCTTTCTTCATCACGAAGGAGAAGACATCCCCCCCCTCGGCGCAGGCGCCGAAACAGTGCCAGCGCTGACCCTCCGGGAAGACGTAGAAAGAGGGTGTCTTCTCCGAGTGGAAGGGGCACAGCGCTTTGAAGTTGCGCCCCGACCTCTGGAGCGGCAGGTAAGAGGAGATCACCTCTACGATGTCCAGACGCTCCTTGATCTCGTCCACCACGCCCATACTGCGCACACTCTGCCTTTTGGACTGCGCCTTTGGACTGTGCCTTTGGACTGCGCCGACGAGTCGGCGCTTTCAGAGCGGCGACACGGTCGCCGCAATCCAAACCCCGGCGCCTTCGGACTGCGCCTTTGGACTGCGCCTTTGGACTGCGCCGACGAGTCGGCGCTTTCAGAGCGGCGACACAGTCGCCGCAATCCAAAGCCCGGCGCCTTCGGACTGCGCCTTTGGACTGCGCCGACAAGTCGGCGCTTTCAGAGCGGCGACGCGGTCGCCGCAGTCCAAACCCCGGCGCCTTTGGATTGCGCCTTTGGACTGCGCCGACAAGTCGGCGCTTTCAGAGCGGCGACA
>Ga0209162_1004236_pt1 | contig 10872 bp, 6 predicted proteins | sample YNPNPMetaG_FD_187121 | JGI IMG/M metagenome (GOLD analysis project Ga0209162, IMG submission 187121) | Anoxygenic and chlorotrophic microbial mat microbial communities from Yellowstone National Park, USA - YNP NP MetaG (SPAdes) (version 2) ...
CTTGCGCTCTTTATAGCACACTCCTGCCAATCGCGGTAGTGACATTCCTCGCCCGGTTGCGCTCTCCCCTGCTCGCGGTATAATCGGATCAGGAGGCAGCCGTGTTTGTCAGAGATGTGATGACGCCCAATCCGATCGCCATTCGCCCGGACAGCGATCCCCTCGCCGGCATGGCCATTTGCAAGAGCGGCGGAGTCGACCGTTTGCCGGTGGTGGATCAGAGCGGCAGGCTGGTGGGTATTGTCACCGAGAACGACCTCAAACTCTTTCTTTCCACCGCACCTTCGCCGGGCGTGATGCAGCGTCAGCACCGCGTCGAGCAGGTCATGCGCTCGCCGGTGATCTCGGTGCAGCCGGATTATCCTCTGGAGGAGGCGGCGCGGCTGATGATCCAGCACGGGATCGGCGGGCTGCCGGTCGTTGAGGGGGAGCGCCTGGTGGGCCTGATCACGCGGGCGGACATTTTCGCCCAGTTCGCCAGGGCGCTGGGGGCTGACACCGACCTGATTCGGCTGACCGTGCGGGTGCCGGATCGGCCGGGCGAGCTGGCCAAACTGGCCGGCCGCATCGCCCAGGAGGGGGGCAATATCTGCTCGGTCGTCTCGCACTGCGTCGAGTCGTGCGGCTGGATGAACCTGACCCTGCGCGTGGCCGGCGTGGAGCGCGACAGGCTGTTGGAGACCATCCGCCTCGATCCGGCGGTCGAGATTCTTTCGGTCTGGATGCGCGAGCCATAAGGGGTGTCTGGCAAATGAAGCGCTGGTTGATCTTGCTGGCCGTCTTGCTGCTGAGCGCATGCGGCCCGCAGCCCACGCCCGAACCGGTGCGCCCCGGTGGCGATGCCTTTCCCGCCGTCGATGCGACCCCGCCGCCGCAAGAGCTGCTCATCGCGGGCCAGGCCACGGACGGCGAGTTAGGGGAGGGCGAAGTTGACCGCTGGGTCTTGGCTTCGCCCGGCGGGGAACTGGCGACGGTCGAAATCTGGTTCCGCCCGGCGACAGCCTCGGGGCCAGATGCCAGCCTGCAGGCCATCTTGCTGGCGCCCGACGGCAGCGAATTGGTGCGGGAAAGCGGCACGGTCATCCTGCCCCCCTACATCGTCGAGCAGGAGCTGGCCCAGACCGGCTCTTATATGCTGCGGATCGAGGCGCTGTCGGGCGCGCCAGGCCGCTACACGATCCTGCTGACGCTTTCGCAGGAGCGCCTGCTGACTCGCTCCGAGATCTATACCGGCACGCTCTTTGCCGGCGGCCCGCCTGAGAGGGGCGGGGATGGCTCTGTCGCCGGCTGGGGCTTTATCTGGCCCAGCCCGCGGCGGGCGATTTCGGGCTGGTACTTTCATGACCCGGCGAATCCCAACCACGCCGGCCTGGACATTGCTGCCTGGCTGCACGACCCCATCTTTGCCGCCGCGGGCGGGACGGTCTCTTTTGCCGGCCCGTCGGGCGGCTATGGCAACCTGGTGTTGATCGACCACGTTGATGGCTGGCAGACGTGGTACGCGCACCTTTCCTACATCGCCGTGACGCCAGGGGACGAGGTGGCCCAGGGCGATATCATCGGCGCGGCCGGCACCACCGGCTATTCTACCGGTCCCCACCTCCATTTCGAGCTGCGCTACAACGGGCGTCCAGTCGACCCGTTGGTCTATTTGCGCTGATCGGGCGATTGCCCGAGGTCTACACTTTTACCGCTATGGCTGATTTTCCCCCAACCGACGACGATCAGGGCGTGCAGCCGGGCACAGCCCAGGTGCTGGCGGAGGTCGAGCGCCGGCGGCAGGAGGGGGCGCAGGCCCTTCGCCAGCGCCCCAGGTCGCCCTTTGAGCGCCGCCTGGTGCTTTTCGCCGACCGCCTGATCTACTGGCTGGGCCGGCATTGGCTGGCTGTGGCCAACATGGCCGCTCTGGTCTATGTGGGACTGCCCTTTCTGGCGCCCATCCTGATGGCTGCCGGCATGGAACGGCCGGCGCGGGTGATCCATGCCCTCTACACGCCGCTGTGCCACCAACTGCCTTTCCGCTCTTTCTATCTCTTTGGCCCGCAGCTCACCTACACGGCGGAGGAACTGAGGCAGTGGGTTGGCTCGTCGGCCCTGCTTCCGCACAGTTTTCTCGGCAATGCCGAACTTGGCTTCAAGATCGCCCTCTGTCAGCGCGACGTGGCGATCTATGGCGCGATCCTGCTGGCCGGCCTGGCCTATGGACTGAGCGGCAAGCGCTGGCGGCCGATGCCGGGCTGGGCCTATGTCGTCTTTGGCCTGCTGCCGGTGGGGCTGGATGGCGGGCTGCAATTGCTGTACTACTTTGTCATCCAGACATTTCCCTCCCTGCAACTGCCCTCTTTCGAGAGCACCCCCCTGCGGCGGGTGATCACCGGCTCGCTCTTTGGCCTGGCGACGGTCTGGCTGGCCTATCCCTACGTCCAGGCCACTTTCCAGGAAATTGTCGAGACGCTGGAGAAGCGCTTTGGCTGGCACTAGTCCTCGTGTATCGCCTGTCGCCGATCGCTTATTGCCTGTCGCCTCTCGCCTGTCCCTGATCGTTCTTGTGCTCCTGGCCGCTTTTTTGCGTCTCTGCTGGCTGGACGAGGTGCCGCCGGGGTTTACCCACGACGAGGCCGGCCATGGCCATGACGCCATCGCCATCCTGCACGGCGCGCGGCCGATCTATGAGACGGTGGGCTATGGACGCGAGCCGCTGTACGATTATTGGGTCGCCGGCCTGATGGCGCTGGGTGGCGCGGGCGGCAACGTGCTGCGCTTTGCCTCCGTCCCGCTGGGGCTGGCCACGCTGCTGTTGACCTTTGCCTGGACCCGCCGCGCCTTTGGCGACACCACAGCGTTGCTCGCCGTGGCCTTTCAGGCGGCGTCGTTCTGGTCGCTGGCGACCAGCCGCCAGGCGCTGCGCTCCAGCCTGCTGCCCGTCCTCTTTACCGCCGCCGCCTGCCTCTGCTGGCGCTGGGTCGAGCCGCCGCCAGCAGGGGCGCAGGCGCGGCCCCGCTGGGGGCTGGCAGCGCCCTTTGCCCTCCTGGTCGGCGCGACGCTGTACACGTACATCCCGGCGCGCATATTGTGGGCTGTCTTTGCGCTCTTTCTCGCCTATCTGGTGCTCTTTCACCGCCGACTGGCACGACGCATGGACCTGCCCGTGCTGGTGGGCCTCCTCGGCGGCCTGCTGCTGGCGGCGCCGCTATTCGCTTACCTGCGCGCCCATCCGGGAGCGGAGCAACGCCTGGCGATGCTGGACGAGCCGCTGCGGGCGTTGTGGGCGGGGGACGCCTCGGTCATCCTGCAGCGGGCGTGGAGTGGCATTGCGGCGTTCTTCATCCCCGGCCACGGCGACGACTTTCTGGCCTACAACATTCCCGGCCGGCCCTTCTTCGACCCGCTGACGGGGGCGCTCTTCGTGGCCGGCCTGGGCCTCTGCATCGCCCGCTGGCGTCGCCCGGCATGCGCGATGGCCCTGCTGTGGTTTCTCGTCGGCGTCGCGCCGACGCTGGTCACCGGCGCTGCGGCCAGCACCACCCGCAGCATCGCCGCGCTGCCGGTGGCTTTTCTGTTCCCGGCTCTGGCTGTGGCCGAGGGGATGCGCCGGGCGGGGCAGCGGCTGGCCCCGGCGATCGCCCTGGCTGCGGCTGCCCTGATCCTGGTCAGCGGTGGCCTGGCCGCCCGCGACTATTTCGTCGTCTGGGGCCAATCGCCTGATGTGCGCGCGGCGTATCAGCACACCCTCGTCGAGATGGCCGGCTATCTGGATGCCCACAGCGTCGGCGGAACCGTTGTCTTGTCCACGGTCTACCCCCAGGCGCCGCACGACCCCTATGTGTTCGAGATGAGCCTGCGCCGGCGCGACCTGGCGACGCGCTGGTGCGACGCGCGGCGGGCGCTGCTCATCCCTGCCACAGGCCAGGCTCGCCTGCTGACCCCCTCTAGCGCCCCGCTCGACCCGGCCTTTGCCCTCGCCGGCCTGCGGCGGGAGGAGCAGGTGGCCATGCGGCCCGGCGACCTGGACCCCTTCTTCCTCGTCTATGCCTGGGAGCCGCCGCGCACGCTGGCGGCGCTGCAAGAGCGGGCTGCGGGCGCGCCGCTGGAGCTGGCGCTGCCGGTCGACCTGGGCGGGGCGCTCCGCTTCCTCGGCTATGAGCTGCGCACGCCGGATGTCACAGCGGGCGGACAGGTCGAGCTGCTGACGCTGTGGCAGGTGACCGATCCGGCGCGGCTGCGGCTGCCTGAGCGGGCCGACGCTCTGCCCGAACTGGTGCTGTTCACCCACGCCCTCGACGCGTCCGGCGCGGTGGTGGGGCAGGAAGACCGCCTGGATGCGCCGGCCTGGTGCTGGGCGTCGGGCGATGTGGTGGCGCAGATTCACCGTTTCGCTCTGCCTGCCGATCTTTCTCCCGGCCCCGTTGCCCTGGAAGTGGGCGTCTATCACCGCGCCACGCTGCGTCGCCTGCCCGTACTGGTCGATGGCGCTGTCGTCGGTGACGTCGTGCGCCTGCCGCCGCTCGAGGTCAGCGCCCCATGAAACTGTCGGGCCGTCTCCTCCACCGCGCTGCGCTCATCGCCCTGCTGCTCGTTGCCATGTTCCTCCGCGTCTACCGGCTGGACGAAGTGCCGCCGGGCCTGACCCACGACGAGGCGGACACGGGCTATTTCGCCGCCGCTGTCTACCATGGCGCCCGCTCGCAGGTCCAGGCGCCCTATGGCTATGCCTACCAGCCCTTTACGATGTATTCGGGCGCGTTGTTCATGCGCCTTTTCGGCCCCACGGGTCTGGCGTTGCGCTACCATTCGGCCTTGTGGGGGATGGTCGTCTTGCTGTTTGCCTACCTGTGGGGGCGGCGGGCCTTTGGCCAGGCGGTGGGGTTGGGCGGCGCGGCGCTGGTGGCGCTTTCGTTCTGGACCGTTGCCGACAGCCGTTTTGCCCTCAACTCGGAGCCGGCGCCGGCACTGGTGACGGCGGCGGCCTATTGTCTGTGGCTGGCGCTGGATCGCCCGGGGGGGCGGCCTCGCTGGTGGGCCTGGCTGCTGATGGCTGTGCTGCTGGCCGCTTCGACCTATGCCTATGAGGCGGCGCTGGCGGCTGCGGCGGCCTTTGTCCTCTTTTTCGTCTACCTGGCCTTGTTTGACCGGGCGCTTTTCCGCCGCTGCGGCCTGTGGTTCGGCGGCGCGCTGATCCTGGCGGTGCTGCTGGCCGCGCCGCACCTGCTCGACCCGGCGGCCTGGGGGCGCACCCAGACGCTGTCGGGGCCGTTGCAGGCGCTGCTCGGCGGCGACCTGCGGCCTTTGGTGCACAACGCATTGGGCGCGGTGGGGACAATCAGCTTCCGCGGCGACAGCTTTGTCACCTACAACCTTCCCGGCCGGCCGATCCTCGACCCGCTGGTCAGCGTGTTCTTCTACGGCGGCGTGCTGCTCTGCCTGTGGCGCTGGCGGCGACCGGCCTGCGCTTTTGTCTTGCTGTGGGCTGCGCTGGGCCTGGTGCCCTCCATGGTCATTGGCGAGTGGACCAGCACCCTCCATTCGAAAGCGGCTCAGGCGCCCATCTTGCTCCTGCCCGCCGTCGGTGCGGTCGAGGTGTGGCGCTGGGCTGCGGCGCGCCTCGGTCGGCGCTGGGGCGCGATGCTGGCCGCGCTGGGCGCGCTGTGGCTCGTCGTCGTGGGCGTCTCTACAGGGTACGACTATTTCGTCCGCTGGGGACGCTCGCCCGACACGCGGGCAGCCTATTTCCACAACCTGGCGGAAGCCGCCGATTTCGTCCAGGAGGGGACTTACAGCGGCGTGGCCGCCTTTTCGGTGCCCTTTCCCGATCTGCCCCTCGATCCTCTCATCGGCGCGATGCGCGTGCAGCGGGACGACATCACGCTGCGCTGGTTCGACGGGCGGCGGGCGCTGCTCTTTCCCGGCGCGGCGGAGGTGCTGCTGATCCTGCCGTCCAACGCGCCGCTCGACCCGTGGTTCGCGCCCTGGTTGCCGCTGGATGCAGCCAGGAGGGTTGTCGTCGATCCGCAGGGCATCGATCCCTACTTTGACGTCCTGCGCTGGTCGCCACAGCAGACGTGGGCGGCGGTGACGCCGCAGTTACGGCGCGAGATCGTCGACCCATTCTCGCTGCCGGTCGATTTTGGCGGCGCGGTGAGGCTGGTTGGCTATGCGCTGGAGAGATCGACCGTCCGGCCTGGCCAGACCTTTGAGCTGGTCACCGCCTGGCAGGTCGCAGAGCCGGCGGCCCTTGGCGCGGAGGACCCCCGCCGTTACGGCCGCCAGGCGGCGATCTTTGTTCACCTGCTCGACGGGCAGGGCAACCTGGTCGCGCAGGAGGATCGCCTGGACGTGCCGGCGGGGGGCTGGCAGCGCGGCGACTGCTTCCTCCAGATTCACCGCCTGACGCCCGGCGCGGAGCTGCCGGGAGGGACGTACAGCCTGGCGGTCGGCGTCTACACCCTTCCCGACGTTGTTCGGCTGCCCGTGCTGCTGGCGGGCGCGCCGGCAGGCGACCGCGTGCTGCTGCCGCCCGTCGAAGTGATCGCCCCATGAAGCCGATGGAGGTAACTGCTCACCCTGTCATTCTGAGCGCCCGAAGGGCGCGAAGAATCTCGTTCTCAGAGCGCAATGCCCCCTCCCATGACGAGATTCCCTCCGGCTTTGCTGCTCACCCTGTCATTCTGAGCGCCCGAAGGGCGCGAAGAATCTCGTTCTCAGAGCGCAATGCCCCCTCCCATAACGAGGTTCCCTCCGGCTTTGCTGCTCACCCTGTCATTCTGAGCGCCCGAAGGGCGCGAAGAATCTCGTTCTCAGAGCACAATGCCCCCTCCCATAACGAGATTCCCTCCGGCTTCGTTCAGGGCAGGCTTCGGCGCTTTGCGCCTCAGAATGACGTTCGCGGAAGCTACGAGCACGCAGTGGATCTCCAGCCTGAGCAGTTACCGCTGGAGAGGAAAGGTGCACTGCGCTGGGTAGCACTGATCGCCCTGTTGCTGCTGGGCTGGTGGCTGCGCCTTGTCTGGCTGGAAGCCGTGCCGCCCGGCTGGCGGGACGATGAGCTGATCGAGACCTTTGCGCTCTCCGGGCAGGTCCTGGAGGGCCATTTCCCGATCTACTTTCTCGACGCTTCGGGCCATGAGCCGCTCTTTCACTACCTGCGGGCGGGCGTGCTGGCTCTGCTGGGCACGAATGTCCTCAGCGGACATCTGCTTTCGGCCTCTTTCGGCCTCCTGGCGATTGCTCTGACCTATGCCCTGGCGCGTCGGCTGTTCGGCACGGCTGTTGCGGCGCCGGCGGCCCTGGCGCTGGCGGTCTCTTTCTGGTCGCTGATGTACAGCCGCATCGGCTTGCGCCAGATCAGCCTGCCGCCCTTTGTGCTGCTGGTTCTCTACCTGCTGTGGACGCCTTGGGGGAGGCGGCGGCCCATGCTGGGCTGGGCGATCCCGCTGGGGCTGATGCTGGGGGTGAGCCTCTACACCTACACGGCTTCGCGCGTGCTGCTGCCCCTGGTGATGCTTTTTGGCCTCTACCTGGCCCTCTTTCACTGCCAGCGGTGGCGGGATTGCTGGCGGGGGTATGCGCTGGCGCTGGGGATTGCCGTTGTTGTGGCGCTGCCGCTGGCGCTGGCGATCCAGGGGGGGCGCGACGCGGCGGCAGCGCAGGGCATCGGCGCCGACGCCCGCGTGGTCGAACTGGCCCGCCCTGTGTGGGCTTTGCTCGACGGCGACCCGTGTCCCTTGTGGGAGACGGCGGTTGGCACGCTGGGCATGTTCCATGCGACGGGGGACCCGGAGGCGTTGTACAACATCCCCGGCCGGCCGGTGTTCAACCTGTTCGGCGGCGCGCTGTTCTGGCTGGGCGTGCTGATCTGCCTGCTTCGCTGGCGGGAGGCGCGCCGCTTTCTGCTGCTGCTGTGGCTTGGGCTGGGCCTCCTGCCGGCGATGCTCAGCGTGCCAGCGGCCAGCCTCAGCCATTCGCTCGTCGTTCAGCCGCTGGCGTACCTCCTGCCTGTGCTGGCTGTGGTCGATGCCGGCCGCTGGCTGGCCGCGCGCTGGAAGGGGAACGCCGCTCGTCGGGCGGCTGTGCTGGCGGGTCTGCTGCTGGGGGGCTTTTTGCTGTCGACGGCCGCCCGCGACCTGGGCGACTATTTTCTGCGCTGGCCTGCCGACAGCCTGGTGCGCTTTCTCTACCGCGCCGATTACCGCCAGGCGGCGCGCTACCTGGACGCGCAGACAGAGAGGGCGGACTGGGCGGTGGGCAGCCTGCTGATGGGGCCGTGGGACCGCCTGGCGTTGCAGGTCGACGCGCGGCGGGATGACCTGGCCGTGCGCCTGTTCGACCCGCAGCGGGCGCTGGTCTACACGGGCGACGCCGGGCCGTCGGCGCTGCTGCTCACCTCTTTCCCTGCCCTGTCGCCGACCATGGCCCAACTGGTGCAGGAGGGGGCGGCGGGCGCGCCTGTCCACGCCCCGCCGCTGACGCTCTATCGCGTGGCCCCGCCGCCCGAGCGGGAGTCGCTGGGCCGTTTCGAGAACGGCCTGGAACTCGTCTCGGTGGGCTGGGCAGGGGGAGAGCTGCCTGCGCCGGGCCGCCAGGCCCGTCTGCTGCTGGGCTGGCGGGTCGCCGGGCCGCTGCAACTGCCGCCGCTGCCCATCGTGGCCAACCCGCCGCCGCCGGGCGTCTACAATGGCCCGCGTCTGGCCGTCTTTACGCACCTTCTCGACGCGGGGGGCACGCTGCTGACGGGCGATGACGGCCTGTGGGTCGATCCCTTGACCCTGCGCCCCGGCGACCGCTTTGTCCAGCTTCACCTGCTGACGCTGCCGGCCGATGCTCCAGAGGCCGCGATGCTGGAGGTGGGGCTGTACGACCCCTACACGGGCGAGCGCTGGCCCGTGCAGACGGAGGGCAGCGACCGCCTGCTCTTCGACCTGCACCTGACCGCCTCTCCTCGAGTTGCCCGGGAACTCTTGCGGCCTGGGCTCTCGCAGGAGGGAGAGGGGCACGGTCAGGAGACCGGCCCCTCTCTTGTGCTTTCCCTGGGGGGTCAAAAGTTGCGCAGCACCAGCGGCAGATAGACGGGCATGTTGCGTTTCCAGATGCGCACGCGCACTTGATCGCAGTACGCATCGTTCACCCGTCGGGCAACGGTGACAGAGTTGGCGGTCAGGTTTTGCAGGTTTGCGCCGCGCCAGCCGCCGTTGTGATCGCCCCCGGCGTATCTCAGGTTGATGCCCAGACCAAAGGTGGGATCGTCACACTCCGCCCGTACGATCAGCAGGTCGGGATTCCAGTTCAGATTGTGGGCGAGGTCGAGTGTACTGTCCGTCGCGATGTTCTGCCACCCGCTGTCATAGTGTGGCGTGGTAGCGCGCTGTACGACCAGGCGCACCTGTTGGGTGTAAGGATCGTCGGGCAGGCGGGTCACCTGAACCGCGTTGTCCGTCAGGTTGTGCCAGTAGGCGCCGCGCTGAGCGATGGGGTCATCGATAGACAGGCCGCCAAAGGCGATGTGATGGATGCCCCAGGTCGTGCTCTTGAACCACAGGACGACGGTCAGGTTATCGGCTGAGATGTTCAGGTTGTGGTTGAACGGGAGTGTCTGCCCCTGCTCAATGTCTACCCATCCACTGTCCCACTGGTTCGCGACGGCAGCCGGAATCCAGACCGTGACGCGGACCTGGTCGGCGACGTTGTCGTCAGGGTAGCGGTAGACCTCGATCGTGTTGGACGTCAGCCTCTGCCAGCGCGCCCCGTACCAGCCGTTGTTCCACTCCAGGCCGCCATAGTTGCGGCGGTTGGCGCCCAGACTGCCATCGGTGTCATTGAACCACAGATCCACGGCATAGTCGTCCGGATTGCCGCCCAGGTTGTGCTCGAAGACGAGCACCTCATCCGGGTCAATCGACACCCAGCCGCTGGTCCAGTAAGTCGTGCCGCTGGGGGGATTGTACTCGAAGGCGCCGATGTCGCAGATCGGGGTGCTATTCCCATCGCCGTCCAGCGGGCGGGTGACGCCGCGCTGGTCGGCAGAGGGGCAGCCGGTGTTGGTGCCGGCGTCAATCGCCGGACTGCCGGTCTGCAAGGCGTGTGTCTGCGTGGAGCCGCCGTTGTCGGCCAGCGCGCCCAGGAGCGGATTGGTGTTGTTGAGGTCGCCCGGAGCGGTGAAAGAGCTGGCGCAGGAATTGTCGCTGCTCAGATTGTAGCCCTGGGAAGTCAGCGCTTTGTGGAGATCGCAATTGGCAGGGGTGTTGTTCGCAATGAGGGTGTTTTTGAGTGTGGCGTTCGTGGAAGCGTAGTTTTCCTGCAAGAAGCCATCGCCGCTGTTGTTACTGATGGTCACGTTGGTCAGGGTGGCAGTATCCCTGTTATCGATCCCGCCGCCACCGAGGGCTGCGCCGTTGCCGCTGATCGTGACGTTGACCAGGGTCACTGTCCCATCGTTGTAGATACCGCCGCCCGTCTCGGTGGTAGTGTTGCCTTGGATGGTCACGTTGTTCATTGTTGCCGTACCGGCATAGACATCCACGCCTCCGCCGGCAGTTGCTGTGTTGCTGCTGATGGTGGCATCGGTCAACGTCAGCGTGCCTCCGGTGAGAACGGAGATGCCACCGCCGTTGTCTGCGGAGCTGCCGGTGACTATTGCGTGGCTCAGCCTCAGCGTGCCCATCGTGGCAATGCCGCCCCCACTGCCGGATGTGTATCCGTCGCGGATCGTCACGCCATAGATGCTCACCGTAACCCCGCTGGCGATGTCGAACACCCGGCTCACATCGTTGCCGCTGATCGCCAGACTCGCCGCGCCGGGGCCGATGATGGTCAGGTCCTTGTCGATCAAAAGCTCGCCGCTGGTCAGCGTGATCGTGCCGGTGAGACCGGGCGCAAAGG
>Ga0209162_1004241_pt1 | contig 10859 bp, 14 predicted proteins | sample YNPNPMetaG_FD_187121 | JGI IMG/M metagenome (GOLD analysis project Ga0209162, IMG submission 187121) | Anoxygenic and chlorotrophic microbial mat microbial communities from Yellowstone National Park, USA - YNP NP MetaG (SPAdes) (version 2) ...
TCGGCTGCCCGCAAAACGCTGACTGAAAGTCAGCCTCTAATGGCCTGCGGCCAAGGGTCGGCCTTCGCCGACCTCTCCTTTGCCGCGCCACGGAGTGTCGGCGCAGGCCGACACCCGGCGTGAAACGCCTCAAGAGGCCGATTTCAATCGGGCTTTACGGTCGCAGCAGATGATATCTTTTGTGTAAGAGTGGGGGAACAGACTTGAAAGCACTTGTAACCGGCGGTGCCGGCTTTATCGGCAGCAACCTGACCCATCGGTTGGTGAGGGAGGGCCACCAGGTGGTGGTGTACGACAATCTGTCCCGGCCGGGGACGGAGAAAAATGTGGACTGGCTCCGGGCCGAGCATGGCGATGCCTGGCGGCTGGTCCAGGCTGATGTGCGGGATTTCGAGTCGTTGTGTCGGGCGGCCGCCGACGCCGATGTCATCTACCACCTGGCCTCGCAGGTGGCGGTGACCACCTCGGTGCTGGACCCGCGCCACGATTTTGAGGTCAACGCCCTGGGCACCTTCAATGTCCTGGAAGCGGCGCGGCTTTCTGGCCGCCGGCCCATTGTCCTCTATGCTTCGACCAACAAGGTGTACGGGGGGATGGAGGAGGTGGGCGTGGTTGAGACGGAGAACGGCTACGCCTACCGCGATTATCCGTATGGCATCCCGGAGACATTCCCCCTGGATTTCCACTCCCCTTATGGGAATTCAAAGGGCTGTGGCGATCAATATGTGCGCGACTATGCCCGCATCTACGGCCTGCCGACAGTGGTGTTCCGTCAATCCTGTATCTATGGCCCCCGGCAAATGGGTTGTGAGGACCAGGGATGGGTGGCCTGGTTCCTCATCGCCGCCGTGACCGGCCGGCCGATCACCATCTATGGCGATGGGAAACAGGTGCGCGATCTGCTGTGGGTGGAGGATCTGCTGGACCTGTACCAGGCAGCGGTGAGGCGCATTGACGTGGCCGGTGGACAGATCTACAATGTGGGCGGCGGGCCGGAAAACAGCCTGGCTGTCTGGCGTGAACTGGGGCCGATGCTGGAGGGGTTGGCAGGCCACCCGATCGCCGTCACCTATGGCGACTGGCGGCCCGGCGATCAGCGCATCTTTGTGGCCGACATCCGCAAAGCGGCGCGGGAATTGGGCTGGCGGCCCAAGGTGGGGAAGGTGGAGGGGGTGCGCCGGCTGTACGAGTGGGTGGTGGCCCATCAGCATCTGTTCCTCAACCCCTGACCCGGGCACGAGCGTGTCCTTCGTGGTTTTCAGACCGGTTCTGAAAGCGCCAAGGAGGCCCTGATCGGGCTTTCTGGTGGCGAGTCAAGGGTGAACGGCATGGCGGCGGGAAGCAGCGGGCAGCAGGGAGTGAGCCGTAACAGCCTGAAGCTCTACCTGTCGCGGCAGGCCAGCAATCCGGCGCGATACCTGTGGGAGCAACTGATTTTGACGCTTTTTGGATGGATCCCCACGGTGATCGGCATCGGCCTGCGGGCGTGGTTTTACCGGCTGATCATGCGCCTGGAAGGTCTGGTGGCGATTGAAAAGGGGGTGCGCATCCGCTTTGCCGACCAGGTGCGGCTGGGCCGGGGGGTGTATCTGGACGAGGGGGTGTATCTGCACGCCTGCCCCGGCGGCATCGAGATCGGCGACAATACGCTGGTGATGCACCATGCCGAGTTGCACGTTTACAACTTTCGCCATCTGCCCCATGCCGGCATCCGCATCGGGCGGGATAGCCTCATCGGCGAGTTCAATGTGTTGCGCGGCCAGGGCGGCATCACCATCGGCGACCGGGTCTACACCTCCCCGCTGGTGCAGATGGCCGCGGTGGATCATATCTTTGCCGACCCCAACCGCCCTTTTGTGGAGCAGGGCATTACCGCTCAGGGGATTGTTGTGGAGGATGATGTCTGGATCGGGGCCGGGGCGATTGTCCTGGACGGCGTGCACATCGGGCGAGGGGCGGTGGTGGCCGCCGGCGCGGTGGTGACCCAGGATGTGCCGCCGCACACGGTGGTGGCCGGGGTGCCGGCGCGGGTGGTCCGCCAGATTGACGGCAAGGGGATGGCTGCGCGCGGCCAGGTCTATTTTGCGCGGGACTAGACGCCCTGGCGCCCCCTGCGGCAGAGGCGCTCGATTGTAACAGGTATGTCATCTTGTCAACTCTATCCGTTGTCATTCCGGCATATAACGAGGAAGACGGCATTGGCGCCATCGTAGAGCGGGTGCTGGCAACAGTTCCGGCCTTGCGCCAGGTGGGGGTCGCCGATCTGGATCTGATTGTCGTGGACGACGGCTCAGGCGACCGCACGGCGGAGGTTGTGGCCGCCTGCCCTGGGGTGCGGCTGGTGCGTCATCCGGCGAATCGGGGCTATGGCGCTGCCCTCAAGACCGGCTTTGGGGCCGCCTGTGGCGATCTGCTGGCCTTCCTCGATGCCGATGGGACCTATCCGCCGGAGTCTTTCCCCGACCTGTGCCGGGCGGCCCTGGCCGGCGCCGATCTGGTGGTTGGCTCGCGGCGTTCCGGCGCCCGCAGTGAGATGCCCCTGGTGCGTCGGATAGGCAACTTGCTCTGGTCGAACCTGGTCACGCTGCTGGGCAATCACCGCGTGGCGGATCCGGCAAGCGGCATGCGCGTCTTTCGCCGTGAGGCGCTGGAGCGGCTCTACCCCCTGCCCGACGGGCTGAACTTTACGCCGGTGATGAGCCTGCGGGCAGTTCACGAAGGGGTGCGCCTGGTCGAGATCCCGATCCCGTACCGGGAACGGGTGGGGCGTTCCAAGCTGAGTGTGGTGCGCGATGGGATGCGCTTTCTGCAGACGATCCTCTGGACGGCGTTGAGCTACAATCCGGTGCGGCTGTTGGGCGGGGCGGGGCTGGCGCTGTTCGCACTGGGCGGCCTGTTCGCGGCTGTACTGGTGGGCATGCGCCTGGCCGGCATCACCACGCTGGGACCGTGGGGGGTGGCCAGCGCTTTCGCGGCCGTTGTGCTGGGCATCGTCGGTGTGGACCTGTTCGTTCTGGGGGTGACTTTCAACTACCTGGTCTCGCTGTTCCACAAGCGGCCGGTGCGCCAGGGGCTGTTCGGCCGGCCGATCTTCCGCGTGCCGCTGGACCGTCAGTTCTGGTGGCTGGGGTTGTTGAGCATGGCGGCGGGGTTGATCCTGGGCATCGTCAGCCTGGCGTTGGGCCTGAACGGCTGGCCGATTGAGCGGCTGTGGCTCTACCTGCTGGCGGGGACGATGCTGATGCTGGTGGGCTTTCAGTTGGATGTCTTCTGGGTCATTGTGCGCGTGCTGGACGAGTTGGCCGCGCGCGAGGCGCGGGCGCAGGCCGACAGGGAGTGCGAATGGATGAACGGGGCGCGGTGAGCGTCAATCGAGGCGTGCTGGTCCGCCAACACCTGGCCGCGCCGCACTTTCCTCAGGCCGACGAGGCGATACGGCGGGTCGCGCAGCCTGCTCCTGAGGTGGATATTCTCTTCGTCAACCCCCCGGCGCCCGACGGAGGCATCTGGATCCGCAGCCAGCATCGGGTGGGGCGGCGCTCACGGGAGGGGATGATCTGGCCGCAGGCCGATCTGGCGCAGATGGCGGCGCTGTTCCCCCAGTATCGGGTGGCGATCGTGGACGCCATCGCCGAACGGATGAGCTGGGCGGCCTTTGAGCGGCTGCTGCGCGAGAAGCGGCCGCGCGTCTATGTGACCCAGGTGACGGCGCCCACCCTGCAGAACGACATGTTCGGCGCCTTCCTGGCCCGCAGCCTGGGGGCGGCGACGGTCGCCTTTGGCACCCACGTCACCCCGCTGCCGCGGGCGACGATGGAGGCCTACCCGGCGCTGGACTATGTGTTGCGCGGGGAGCCCGAGTTGACATTGCAGGAGTTGGTGGAGACGCTTTTGCGTAACACGCAATACGCAACAAATTTCACCTCCCACCTTGCACGCATCCAGGGGCTGGTCTGGCGCGATGGGGAGAGGATCGTCATCAATGCGGACCGGCCGTTCATCGAGGACCTGAACGCTCTGCCGCTGCCCCGTCACGACCTGTTGCCGCTGCAGAAATATCGCGCGCCGCTGGTGCGCGGACCGTATGCCTTCATCGTCACCAGCCGGGGCTGCCCGGCGGGGTGTCGCTTCTGCATCAAGCATGTCTCGTACGGCAACAGCGTGCGCTTCCGCTCGCCGGAGCACGTGCTGGCAGAGATCGAGGCTCTGGTCGGGTTGGGCGTGCGTGACCTGAATATGTACGCCGATTGCTTCACCCTCAACCGTGAGCACGTGATGGGCATCTGTGAAGGCATCCTGAAGCGGGGGCTGAAGGTGCGCTGGACCTGCAACAGCCGGGTGGACTTTGTGGATGAGGAGATGCTGCAGGTGATGGCGCGCTCGGGCTGCTGGATGATCTCGTGGGGCATCGAATCGGGCGACGAAGGGATGCTGCAGCGGATGCACAAGGGGATCACCAGGGAGCAGGTCGAGCGGGCGTTGCGCTGGGCCAGGCGAGCGGGGATCAAGAACTGGGGCTATTTTATCATCGGCCTGCCGGGGGAGACGGAGGAGAGCATCCGTCGGACGATCGCCTTCGCCAGGCGGTTGCCGCTGGAACTGGTGCTGTTCCATATTGCTGCGCCGCATCCGGGGACGCCGTTCTTTTTCGAGGTGGTGGAGAACGGCTGGTTCCGACCTGGAACGCGGTGGGAAGAGGTGGATATGGACCGTTCGACGGTGCTGGACTATCCGCACCTGCGGGCGGAGGAACTGGAGCGCTGGGCGCGGCGGGCCTTTCGCGCCTGGGCGCTGCGGCCGGGGCCGCTGTGGACCTATCTGAAGATGTTTGTCGGCCACCCGTCGTTGTGGCGTCCTGCGCTGGAGATCGGACTGGAGAGCCTGGGATGGGCGCGGGGATAGGCAAAACTCGACAGGCAGTAGCGAACGACCGAGACTGTTGGGCTCCAGGCAACTAAAATCCTCCCGCAGGTTCTAAAACCTGCGGGAGGATTTCCCACGACCGTGTCCCAAACTCGTGACGCTCACCGTGGCATCGGCGCGGCGCGGGCGTGGAGCCTGCGGCCGGGATGGATGAGGGGGAGGTCAGAGATGGGCCGCCTGCCATACGTATGGGACTATGACATAGACGAGGCGCAGTTCTCGGCGCTGCTGTCCGGCGAACTGCGCCTGGGGCGGTTGGACCGCGACTGGGCGGCGGTGCGGCTGCTGGACTATGCCCCCTATCCGGAGATCGTGCGGCGGTTGGGCTTCCGTGCCCTGGTGGAGGGATGGCCGCGCTGGCGGAACGCGGTCCGTTCGGCAAGCCGGAGACGGGGGCTGGATTTTCTGACGGCGTGGGTGGTGGAGCAGCGCCCCGAGTGGCTGGAGAGATAGGCGATGGACGATCGTTTCTATTTCGAGGTACTTTACCCTTTTCAGGACCGTGTTTTGGCGCGCATCAATGCGCTGGAAACGGGGCTCTACCTCGGCGGCGGCACAGGGGCTTCACGGGGCTATCTGCACCATCGCTTCTCCGACGATCTGGACCTGTTCGCCGATGACGATGCGCGTTTTTCGCTTTGGGTGGCACGTGTCATCCAGCAACTTGGGCAAAACGCTGCCTGGCAGATGGAGGTCCTTTTGCGCGAGGAACGTTTTGTGCGCCTGACGCTTCTGGAAGGAGAGGCGCTGCTCAAGTTAGAGTTCATCAATGACGTCCCATCGCGGGTTGGTGCGGTACGCCAACACCCCGTTCTGGGCCGGCTGGACAGCCCGGAGAACATCCTGGCGAACAAGATCACAGCGCTGTTGGATCGAGAGGAACCCAAAGACCTGGCCGACATCTGGGGGTTCTGTGTTCGTATGGGATTGTCGTTAGTGGATGCGCTGACCGGCGCACAGGGGAAAGCGGCAGGGGTCTTTGCGCCCGACCTGGCGCGGGTGATTCTTTCGGCTACCGCTGAGGATTGGGAGCAGATTCGCTGGATCACGGCGCCGCCGTTGGAGCAGTTCCTGGGCGATCTGCGACGGTTGGGGGAGAGCTTGTTGACTGGCGAGAGCGGATAATAGAAAAAGGAGTAGATGCGATGAGTGACGCGCGCGCCGTGTTTGTATCAATGGTCGTGGATACCAACGATGACGGCTATCTGGCTTCTGTACCGGGATTGCAAGGCGCTTTCGCGGAAGGCGATACCATCGAGGAAGCCATCTTTAATTGTGTGGACGTGGTCAAGATGATCGCCGCTTATCGCGCCGAACGGGGCGAAAGCCTCGGCTTCAATCAGGTCGAGTTGACACCCAAGACGCGCATGACGTTGTCTATTCCTGTCGGGGTCGCGTGAGATGCCCGAGTTGCGGGAATTGAGCTACCAGGAAGTGACTCAGCGGCTGAGCAGGCTGGGATTTCGCTTCTATCGGCAAGGGAAAGGCTCGCACGAACTGTGGGTACGGGATTCAGATGGGCGAGTTGTTCCTGTGCCGCATTACCGTGGCAAGAAGATTCGCAAGGGGACGGTGAGAGCCATCATCCGCGAAGCGGGTGTGAGTGTCGCTGAGTTCATGGGATTGAAGGCGGAAAATTCGTACACACCCAAGGAGCAAAGATGAAGACGGATAACCTGAAAGAAGTTCTTGAGCGAATTGTTCAACGGCTGGAAGCAGGGCTTCATCCGGAGCAGATCATCCTCTTTGGTTCTTATGCTTATGGGGAACCGACCCCGGGGAGCGATCTTGATCTCATGATCATAGTCCGAGATTCTACAGAGCCGTCCTATCGCCGTGCCCAGGAGGCGTATCGGTGTGTGGGGGCCGTAGGGATTCCGAAAGACCTGGTGGTATTAACACGCGAGGAATTTGAAAAACAGGCGCGCGTGGCGACTTCTTTAGCCCGACGCGCGCAGGAAAGGGGAAGGGTGCTCTATGAACGAAGAGAAGCGCGCCGAGATCCAGATGTGGCTGATCAAAAGCCAGCATGACCTGGGTTCTGCACGTCGGTTGATGGAGGGTGACGAACCTTACCTGGATACGGCGGTTTATCACTGCCAGCAGGCCGTGGAGAAAGCACTGAAAGCCTTTCTGACCTATCACAATATCGAATTCGAAAAGACCCATGACTTGATAGAACTCGTGGAGGCGTGTGGGGCCGTGGAGCCTGCTTTTGAGTCGTGGCGGTGGATCGCCGAAGAGTTGACGCCCTATGCTGTGCAGTTTCGCTACCCCACCGACGTTCTGGAGCCCAAATGGAATGAGGCAGAGGATGCCTTGGAGCACGCACGATCGTTCACGGATTTCATCTCAGGTTTGCTGCCAGAAAAGTCTTGGGGCGAGCAAGGATGACTGGCATCCCCATCCGCGTGGAAAACCCGGGCAAGATTCCCACATTGGCCGCGCACAACCGCGCCACAATACCCTGCGCGCTGCAATTTGCATCACGAGGATACCATCTGGGCGCTCAACCTGCAGCCGGCGTGGCATCGGCGCGGCGCGGGCGTGGAGCCTGCAGCCGGGGTGGATTGGGGGGAGGCAAGAGATGGGCCGCCTGCCATACGTTTGGGACTATGACATATATGCCCCCTATCCGGAGATCGTGCGGCGGTTGGGCTTCCGTGCCCTGGTGGAGGGATGGCCGCGCTGGCGGAACGCGGTCCGTTCGGCAGGCCGGAGACGGAGGCTGGATTTTCTGACGGCGTGGGGGGTGGAGCAGCGCCCCGAGTGGCTGGAGAGATAGGCGATGGAGGAGAGGTCACCTCGGCCTGGCGAGGCGGGGTGGTGGGACTGGCTGGCAGCCCGACTGCGGCCGGTGATGGAGCGGCGCAAGATAAAGCGCGCCGTCGTATTCGGCTCGCTGGCGCGAGGGAATGCCTCGCGTCGGAGCGACCTGGATTTGCTGCTGGTGCAGGAAACCGACCGGCACTGGCTGGACCGCTATGACCCTGTTCTGGCCGAGATCTATCGGGCGGTCCCCGGTGTGGACATTGATCTGTTGATCTATACGCCAGAGGAACTGGCCAGGATGAGCGATCGGCCCTTGATTGCGACTGCGCTACGGGAAGGGAAGGAGATCTATGAGTCTGGACAAGATTCAGCTCCAGGCTGAGCGGTGGTTGCGCACAGCCGAAGAAGACCTGGAAGCAGGTTTACCGGCGCAGCGATGCGGAACGTGGCCTGGAGGCGGTCCGCTACCTGCTGAAAGCCTGTCGGGCGTGGCTCGAGCGGCGCAGGCAGGGCGGGTGAGGGAGAGGATCTGCACCACCTCCAGACGCCGAGGCGAGGTGGGGGGGATTGGGGGAGAGAAGTGAAAGATGAGGCTGCGTTCCCTGCCGGCCGGCAGGCGCCGGCCTGGATGCGGTAGATGAGACGATCTCTGGCTCAGGTGGCCGACAGGCTTCTGGCGGGTGAGCCGCTGGGTCTCCTGCTGGCCGTGCCGTTGTTGATCTTTCCGCGTGGCTACCTGTGGCAGTGGCAGCAGGGTCTGTTCCATTATGCGCCGATTGGGGAAGCGAGCCTGCGCTATCCCGGCCCCCTGTCGGGGATCGGCCTGAGCGTGGTGGCCCTGTTCTGGCTGCTACGCCTGGTGCGGCAGGGGCGGCCGGTCCGGCCGACCGTGCTCGACCTGCCCATCGCCCTCTATCTGCTCACGGCGGTGGCGAGCCTGTGGCCTTCGGTGGACCGGGCCCACAGCCTGAACTTTTTGTTGCTGCTGATCGCCGGGGTTGCCCTCTATTACGGCCTGGTCAACGCCGTGGACAGCCCGACCCGCCTGCACCAGGCGGTAGCCCTCTTTATGGCCGGAGGGGTGGCGCTGAGCGTCGTGGGCCTGTTCCAGACCGACTGGGCGCAATTGGCCAGGAAATTGCCCCTGCCGGGCGTCTATGATCGGCTCCAGCACCTGCCCCATCCCCTGGGCAGGACGTTGAATCTGGGGATCACCGCCGGGGCGTCGGTGCTGTTTATCCCGCTGGGCTGTAGCCTGGCCCTGACCGCCCGGCGGTGGCGAGACCGGTTCCTGGCAGCCGGGGCCACGGTGTGCCCGGCCGGCTTTCTGCTGTTGAGCCAATCGCGGGGGGATATCCTGGCCCTGGCGCTGACCATACCGGCTCTGGGGCTGTGGCGGCTGCGGCGGGGCCCTCTCTGGCTGGGGGGGACCCTGTTGAGCCTGTATGGGCTGCTCGCCGGCCTGGTGCTCTATGCGCCCGGCCTGGTGGCCCGCTTCGCCTACCTCTATCCCAGCCGCTGGCAGGTGTGGGAACGGGCCGCCTATCTCATCCGTGACCATCCGCTGACCGGCGTCGGCCTGGATACCTTCCGCCTGGTGGCCCGCCACCTCTACCCCTACTTCGACTATGCCGTGGACCAGACGGTCAACGCCCACAACCGGCTGTTGCAGGTGGGGGTGGACCAGGGGGTGCCGGGCCTGGTCGCCTTCGCGGCCCTGATTGTCCTGTTCCTGGGGGCCAATCACCGGGCCTGGCAGGTGGCCGGCACCCGCTTTCAGCGCGACCTGGCCCTGGGCCTGGGCGGCGGCTTTATCGCTTTTATGCTGGGCAGCCTCTTTGACGACGGGGTGCTGACCGGGCGAGCCGGTCTGGCCGCCTGGTATCTGCTGGGGTTGGGGATGGCCCAGGCGCGCCTGGGGGTGGGAGAGGCCGGCCTGACCGCCCCCCTGCCGGTCCGCCGATGGCTGGGCCGCCGGGAGTCCAGGGCTCTGGCCGGCGCGGTGGGCCTGCTGGTGATGGCCCTGTCTGCCCTGGCGCTCTCGTCCATTGTGTGGCATAATGGGGGCAACGTGGCCCGCAACCAGGGCTGGCTGAGCGTGGATGCCCCGACCGGGGTGCGCCAGGCCAGGGCGCTCCAGGCGCTGTCCCTCTACGAGCGGGCCGGAAGGCGGGCGGCGCGGGACCGGGGGGCTTTGATCTACCTGGCCTGGGACGGGCAGCAGGCCGCCCCGGCTTCCGACTTTTTCCTCCTCATTGCCGCCCGGACATCCGCGGCGGAAGGGGTGGCGGACCTGGAGATGGCGGTGGCGGAGCACCCGGGCGACCGCTTTGCCCATCTGTACCTGGCCGAGGCCTATCGCGCGGCCGGTCGCCTGTCGGACGCAGCGGCAGAATACCGGCGGGCCGGCGCTCCGGTGGAGTGGGTGGTCGCCGAGGGACAGCGGCGCTGGGAGTGGGGGCGGGGGGATGAGGCCGGAGCGGTGGCACAACTGACCATTGCCACCTTGATGGACCCCCAGGCAGCGGGGGCATACTATGCCCTGGGCCTGGTCCACGAGGGGCAGAAAAGATATGACCAGGCGGCAGGGGCCTATCGGGCGGCCGCCGATCTCTATCGCGACCAGGGGATGGAGGCCGATGCCATCCAGGCGTACGGCCGCCTGTTGCGGATCGAGCCGGACAACGCCTACGCCCAGGCAGAACTGGCCCGCCTGCAGGGCCAGACCCCCTGACAGGAGAGGCTGAATGTGGGGCAACCGCTTCTTTGCCGTGCAGAGATCGAAGCCCCCATGAGCCTCAGGAAAGCGAAGGGGAGCTGAAAAAGTCCTGAATTGCACCGCAGAGACGCAGAGGCCGCTGAGTTTTTTATGATTCCTCCGTCTTCTCTACGCCTCTGCGGTGAGGGATCTCTTTGGGGGAGGTAGCGATTCGCCTGCCGGAGAAGGATGAATTCATCGGGGCGTTGCGAGAAATTTCGCAAGACCCTTGTTTCCATTGGGCTGATATGGCGTGATGCCGAGAGAATTCTGAAAAAGGGAATCGTCGAGATGGGCGTAGCGTTGGAATTGACCCCAGCCGACTTGAAAAGATACCGCGCTGCGGCCCGGCGTCGCGCAGCAGCACGCACGTTGACGCCAGCAGACGCGGCCGCCCGAGAGGACC
>Ga0209162_1004245_pt1 | contig 10856 bp, 8 predicted proteins | sample YNPNPMetaG_FD_187121 | JGI IMG/M metagenome (GOLD analysis project Ga0209162, IMG submission 187121) | Anoxygenic and chlorotrophic microbial mat microbial communities from Yellowstone National Park, USA - YNP NP MetaG (SPAdes) (version 2) ...
GGTCCAGCGCGGCCGGCGCGCCGAGCGCGGGGGCCGCCACCCCGCCGATGGCCTGCAAGAACGCCTCCAGCGCTGCGTGGCGGGCGATCTCGTCGCCGCTTTGCGCTTGCCTCAGGAGCGCCTCGCCGCGCTGGGCCAGCTTTTCCACGTCGTCGGCCGGGCCGTGCTGGTGGGCCGCCCGCAGCCGTTGCTCGATGTCGCGCAGCCAGCCGGTCAGGTAGCCTTTGGCGAAGTGCTCTACAGCCTTGTCCCAGTCCGCGTCGCAGATGGCGGGCAGTTCCGCGATGGTGGCGGCGTTCAGGGTGGCAGTGAGCTGGTAGGGGGTAACCGGCCCGGCGGAGGCCGGGGCCCCCGGCGCGGCGGCTGGTCGGGGCGCCGCGGCCGGCGGGACCTGCCCGGTCAGGGCCTGTTTCATCTCGGTCGCCGTCTGGAAGCGGGCGGTCACGTCCGGCTGAGTGGCTTTGGCGATGACGGCCTCCATGGCCGGCGAGAGGGCCGGGTTGACGTTGCGCGCCGGGGGCAGGTTGAACGGCGAGAGCGACGGGTCATAGCGCGTGAGCAGTTGGTGCAGGGTCACGCCCAGGGCATAGATGTCGGACCGGGCGTCGGTCTGGCCGGCGCCGTATTGCTCTGGCGCGGCATAGCCGGGCGTGCCCATCACCTGGGTGTCCTTGCCCTTCCCCGGCCGGAACAGGCGCGCGATGCCAAAGTCAATGAGCTTGATCCGCCCCTCGGCGTCCAACATGACGTTGCCTGGCTTCAGGTCCCGGAAGATGATGGGTGGTTGGCGGTGGTGCAGGTAAGACAGCACCTCGCAGAGTTGCACGGCCCAACCCACCACATCGCGCTCGGGCAGGAAACCAGGCGCGCCATGCAGGATCTGCTCCAGGGTCTGGCCCTGGATGAAATCCATCACCAGATAGTGCTTGCCGCCCTCGGTGAAACAGTCGCTCACCTTGGGCAGGTTGCCGTGGTCCAGGGTGGCCAGCAGTTGCGCCTCCTGGCGAAAGGCGTCCACAGCTCGTTGTCGGTCCAGGGGATCGGTGATCGCCGCGTCGCTCATCTCCTTGATCGCCCACAGCTTGCCTGGGATGCGCTGGTCCGTGGCCTGGTAGACGGCGCCCATGCCGCCGTGTCCCACGCGTTGGACGATGATGTACCGACCTTGCAGGACGGCCTGGGGCTGGAGCTGGCCGGTGAGCAGGCCTCCCGGCGGGCTGACGCCCCGCAGCGGGGCGGCGCAGTTCAGGCAAAAGCGCGCCTGGGCTGGGTTGGCTGTGCCGCAGACCGGGCAAGCCAACTCGCCCGCCAGCGGCGTGGCGCATTGAGTGCAAAAGCGCGCCCCATCGCGGTTCTCGGTCTGGCAGTTCGGACAGGTGATCATGCTGAGCCTCCGAGTGCTCGTATTGCGTGTTGCTTGTTCCGTTTTACGTTTTACATGTTCCGTTTTTACGTGTTCCGTTTTACATGTTCCGTTTTACGCTTCACGTGTTCCGTGTTACGTGTTGCGTGGGGCGTTCTCCTCTGCTCCTCTGCTCCCCTGCTCCTTTGCTCCTCTGCTCCTCTGCTCCCCTGCTCCTTTGCTCCTCTGCTCCTCTGCTCCTCTGCTCCTCTGCTCCCCCGCTCCTCCGCTCCCCCGCTCCTCCGCTCCTCCGCTACAACTGCTCCCCGCACGAGCGGCAGAAGGCGGCCGCCACCCGGTTGCGGAACCCGCACTTTGGGCACACGCGGGCGTCGCGCCGGCGCTGCCGCAGCCAGAGCACCCCGGCCAGCACCCCCACTGCGCCCACCAGGATGAGGCCCACGGCCAGGATCGGCACGGCAATCGCCAGCACGGCGACAACCAGGGCCGCCACGTCTTCCACAGTGCTGACCACCGGGTTCATGGTGCCGCCGGTGGTGGCGGTGATCAGAGGCCGGGCCGTGGCCTTGACCCCGTGGGTGCCGCCGGCCAGCACCAGCCCCGCGCCCAGGGCCAGCCAGGGGTGCATCTCGCCGATGACGCCACTGTTGGCAGCGAAGAGAATGGCCCCGGCCGCCGGGCGGACCACTGTTTGCAGGATGTCGTTAATGTGGTCTACCCCGGTGATCTTGTCGGCAAAGAACTCGATAGCCAGCAGCACGACGATGATCAGGATAGCCCACGGGTCCGCCAGGATGGTGTATGGGTCGTTCAACTCGATCAGCTTCAGGTTGGCCGCGATGCCCACGACCAACAACGGGATGTAGGCGTTGAGACCGGCGGGCACTGCCAGCCCAAACGCCTGGCCAATTTGCAGCAACTCGTTCATGTGATTGCCCTCCTTTCATCCATTTGCCCATTTGCTCATTTGCCCATTTGCCCATTTGCTCATTTGCCCATTTGCCCATTTGCTCATTTGCCCATTTGCCCATTTGCTCATTTGCCCATTTGCTCATTTGCCCATTTGCTCATTTGCCCATGACTCCATTTGCGACCAATAATCCCAACACGATCAGATCGCTGACCACGGCCAGGACCAATGCGAACCCGGCTATCCACGGCGAATGTGGCCGCGTGACCCAGGATTCGGCCCAGGCCTGGCCGCGTTCGCCCTGGATACGGACCCGCCAGGCCCGCAGGGTATCCCGGTCGGTCCACTTCCCCCAGACTGCCACAACGTCACCCACAGCAGCATCCACGCCATGCCGGGGGCCAGCCAGTTCCACCCGTATCGTGCGCCCCAGTGGTTCGTCGGCCACCTGTAAGCCCACCAGGGGCACCCGGCCCCGAATGAATCGGCGAAGTGTGCTCAGGAAAAAGACCAGAAGGGCCAGGGGCACCAGGCAGGCCAACAGACAGCCCAGGCTGGCAACGACCGCCAGGGCCGCGAACGGGAGCCGCTCCGCAGGTACCGTGAGGAGCGCGCCCACCACGGCCGGAAAGATCAACAGCGCCAGGGCGGCCCGGAAGACCCCGCGCGCCCGGTTGCGCGGGGGGTCCACCTGGCGGGTCCAGCGCGTGATGACCCGGCCGGTCACTGGCGGCCCCCACCAGCGGCGGTACCAGGCAGCCAGGAACGTCAGCGACGGCCGGGGCGGCGGCGCTGGCTGGGGGGGCAACCCGCCCCTCTCCTCATGGGAGGGGGGCCGGGGGTGAGGTTGTGCGGCCAGCCCGGCCAGCGGCGTGCGACACCAGGCGCAGAACCGGGCCTCGGAACGATTGGCATGGCCGCAACGCGGACAGTTCATGACTCCTCCTTGCCCTGCATTCTGCATCATGCATCCTGCATCCTGCATCATGCATCCTGCATCTTGTATCCTGCATCTTGTATCCTGCATCTTGTATCCTGCCTCATGCCCGGAACACAAACCCCAGCTTGCCGAACCGCACCGTGGAGCCGTCTTTGAGGGCATTGCGCGTCACAGGCTTTTCCTGGCCCGGGTCGCCGCTAAAACTGACGAACGTGCTATTGGCCGAAGCCCGGTCATACACCACGTAGCGGCCAGCCTCCTGGCGGATCTCGGCGTGCCGGCGGGATACGCTCTCGTCGTCCAGCACGAGGTCGTTGCTGGCGTCGCGGCCCACCGTGACAACGGGTTTATCCAGTGGGTATCGAGTTTCCAGCGCGGGCGCGCCCTGCGGCGGCTGGTGGAAGGTGTAGACGGTGCGGCCCAGACGCACCAGGGAACCATCCTTGAGCGCGTTCTTGCCCTGGGGCGGCACACGCACCTCGCGGCCGGCTGCGCCGGCCAGGCTCACATAGACCCCGGCCGGCGCGCCCAGGTCGTGGACCACCCAGCGCACACCCTCGAGCTGGAACCGGGCGTGCTGCGGGGCCAGGGTGCTATCTGGCAGGCGCACCTGGGCGTCCCGGCCCACCGTGACGTCGGGGCCGGGCAACGGAAAGGTCTGCACCAGGTGAGCCGGGGCTATGGCGGGCTGGGGCGGGGGGGCTACGATGGGACCGGGTTGTACCAATGGTCCGGCCGGTGGCGAAGGTGGATAGGCCGGCGCGACCGGCGGCGCGAAGGGAGGGCCGGCCGGATACGGCTGAGGCGGCGGCGTGGGCGTTGGATACGGTGACACCGCCTCGGCCGGGCCAGCCAGCCGGCCCCGCGCCCAGCGATAACCAGCGGGCACAAAGGCCAGCAGCACCAACAGCAGCAACACAAATGGCATACAGAGCCAGAGTTCCAGTCGCAGCGCCAGGCTGGCGACGCCGGCCGGCGTATAGGAACCAGCAGCGTCCAGCGCGCCGCTGGACGTCCGGACTGTCACCGCCACCCGACGCAACGACCCATCCTGGCGCGGCGTGGGGGAGCTATACGTCACCACGTACTCGTTCTGCAACCCCTGGGCGATCTGCTGGTATAGAGCTGTGAGCTGGTCTGCCGACGGCGCGTGATGGTACTCGCCCCCGGTCTCCCGCGCCATGCGTTCCAGGCCGCGCTGGTCAATGTCCCACGTGCCCAGGCCGATGGTATAGAGCGGCACGTGGTTGTCATTGGCATACTGGATCACCTGGCTCATGGACCGGGTACCCACGTTGTTCTGCCCATCGGTCAGGGCGATGACCACGGTGCGCCCTTCGGCCCCGGCGAGTTGGCGCACGGCCTCATAGACGGCATCGTAATACGCGGTGCTGCCCTGAGGGTATATGGAGTCAATGTGGGCGAGCAACCGGGACTTGTCATCAGTGAGGGGGTCCAGGGTCGTCACGCCGTCGCTGAAGGTGATCAGCCCGGTGCGGTCCTGGCCGGGGCGCATCATCTCCACGTAGCGCCGGGCGGCCGCTTTGGCCCCCGTCATTTTGTCCTCACTGCCCATGCTCCCACTCCGGTCAATGACCAGAAAGGCTGTGACCGTCTGCTCGCCGGCCCCACTGAAGCCCTTGATCTCGACGGCCGTGCCATCTTCGGTCACGCTGAAATCGCCGCGTTGCAGGTTTTTGATGGGATTGCCGGCCGGGTCTGTGACCAGGATGTGCAGCCTGACCGATGGGAACTGCGACCGGCCGTCCACCAGCTTGATCTCCGCCTGTGCGCCGGCCGGTCCAGGGCGCAAAAATTCGAGCTGGGGCATCTGGAAGCTCATCACCCCCAGCCACAGGCAGGCGCAACCGAACAGCCCGCCTAGCAGCAGGACCCGTATCAGAAGCCTGTTCATGATATTCTCCTTTCCAGCATCAGTAGATGGAGATTCGTGCTCGCCGGCGGAGCATTTGGCCGTTCTCCAACTGACTATCCGGGCGCGCTCTCGGTGTGGAAGACCATCTGGGTGCGGCTGATCTGGATCAGATCGCCGTGCTGGAGCCGTTGCGATTGGGGCACTGGCTGCTTGTTCACGGTCACCGGCCCGTCCGGTCGGGGTTCGATGACAAATCCCCGCCCGTCGTCGCGGATCACGGCGTGCTCGGGCAGCACGCCCGGATCGCCGGGCAGCACCACCTGGCAGCCATCAGAGCGGCCCAGCCGATTCACTTTCTGGGGCAGGGTGACGGTGCGGCCTTCCAGGGGGCCGCTCTTGAAGCGCAGCCAGGCCCGACGCATGACGATCTCCACCAGGCCAATGAGGGACCCGATGCACGCGCCCACGATGAGGAACCCGATGGCCGCGCCCAGCGACATCGCCAGATCGCGGTCATGGGTCACGTCGCGTAGGAGCAGGGCAAACCGCTCGTAGAAACTGCCGCCGATCAGCCCGCCCAGCAGCCCGCCGATGGTCCCGTAGCTGAGCTTGCCCAGCGAGCGGCTGATCAGTCCTTCACTGGTGCCCACCAGCAAACCAAAGATGGCCCAGCCCAGGGAGCGGGGCAGCACGCCGCCGCCGGCCAGGCTGAAGATGATCTCGCCGAACAGCAAGCCCACCGTACCCGCCGGGCCGCCAATACACCCGCCCAGGATGGCCCCCAGGATGGCCCGGCGGAGGGACCGTCGCAAGGTCAGGCCGTCCACAGCCCCCAGCGCCGCGCCGATGCACACGCCCACCAGCCCGCCCAGGACGGCGTCTTTGAGGAACACCAACAAAACCTCCTGGGTGCCAAAGCCCAGCAACAGGCTGGCCGGGAACCAACTCAGCAGCCCGCCGATAGCCCCGAAGATGGCGTTGTAAAAGATGCGCATCTTGTCGAAGGTCATGTTATCCTCCTATGAATATGCAAATATGCAAATATGCAAATATGCAAATATGCAAACGAGGAACCACCTATCTGCCGTCCATTTGCCCATTTGTCCATTTGCCCATTTGCTCATGTGCCTAGCCAAACAAGTCCGTGCGTTTGTGGGTGTAGTCGTTGAGCATTACTACTGACAGGACGATGAAGATGATCTGGATGGGCAGGGTGATCAGGCAGCAGATACCGTAGCTGAAGATGTTCGCCACGGCGAAAAAGATCGCCAGCATCAGATACATGAGGAGGAACACGATGCCGGTGGAGGTATTCTCCGCGTAGATCCAGCCGATGCCCAGCAGGCCAAACAACCCCGGCACCAGCTCCAGGATGATCGCCAGGGAGCGGTCTTTGGGCGGCCGGGGCGCATAGCCTGGATAGGGCACGGGGTAGGGGACCGCCACGGGCTGCGCCGGGGCAGGGACCGGCGGCGCATAGCCTGGATAGGGCACGGGGTAGGGGACCGTCACGGGCTGCGCCGGGGCAGGGACCGGCGGCGCATACGGCGTCAGGTCCGCCCGGGTCGCCAGGGGGTCCTGCTCCGCCTGGAAGGTGAAGTTGGTCCCGCCCACGGTGAGCACGTCGCCGGGGCCTAACGGGTGGGGGCCGGCCAGCCGCGCACCGTTCACAAATGTGCCGTTGCGGCTGTTCAGGTCGGTGACGACCACCTGGCCGCCGCCTACCTGGAGCTGGGCGTGCTGCCGGGAGACCCGGTCGTCGTGCGCCAACACGATGTTGCAGCCGGGGTCCCGGCCGATGGTCATGAGCGGTTGGGTCAAGGGATAGACTGTGCCGTCTGGGGTGATAAGCTTCATGGTATTCCTCCTCGTTCGTTGGTATGTTGGTACATTGGTATGTTGGTACATTGGGGCTTGGGGTTTGGGGTTTTTACAGCATGGTGCACCTCCATTGGGCTGGATCAGCGGCTCCACGTTGGTCCCCAGTCGCCGCCGGGGCCGGAGGTGAGTTGGGTTTGCTCACTGCCGTCCGGTCGCATCACGTAGATCTTGGGGTGCGTGCCGTCGCGTACGGAAGCGAAGGCGATGAATTGACCGTCCGGCGACCAGGTGGTCCAGGACTCGTCACCAGGTGTGTGGGTCAGCCGGGTCTGCCCGCTGCCATCCGCGTTCATGATATACACTTCCACGTTGCTGTCCCGATTCGAGCAGAAGGCGATCCACCGGCCATCCGGTGACCAGGCCGGGTAATGGTTGTCCCGGGGGCCATTGGTTAGTTGGATCACCTGGGCCCCGTCGGCGTTCATGCGATAGATGTCGAAATGGCCGGCCCGGTCGGAACAGAATAGCAAGTAACGACCGTCTGATGACCAGACCGGGAACTCGTCTTTGGCCGGGTGATTGATAAGTTGCACCACGTTGGACCCATCCGGGCGCATGGTGTAGACCTCCCAGTTGCCGGAGCGGTCCGAGGAGAAAGCGATGAGCTGACCGTCTGGTGACCAGGCCGGGGTGCCGTCGCGGGCGTTGTTGCGCGTGAGCTGGGTCTGGCCGGAGCCATCGGCATTCATCACATAGATGTCGTCCTCTTGCCCGCCGCGCTTGGAGACAAAGGCGATTCGCCCGCCGCCCGCAAGGGGCGACCAGCAAGGGTGCCAGTCATAGTCGTTGTTGCGCGTGAGCCGGCGCTGCCCGGTGCCGTCGGGTCGGATGGTGTAGATCTCCGTGAAACCATCTCGGTCTGTGACGAACGCCAACTGGCCGCCACCGCCCCGAGGGGTGGGCGTTGGCGGTGGGGTGCGTGTGGGGCTGGCGGGGGGGACCCGGCTGGGTGCGATGGTGAGAGTAGCCAGCGGCGTATACGCCGATGTTGCCCGGCTTGATGTCCCGGTGGATCACGGGTGGTGACTGGCTGTGCAGGTAGTCCAGCGCGTTCAGCACCTGGCCGATCCAGGCCAGTACCTGGGTCTCTGGCAGTGGCCCCTGGCGTTGTACCATCGTTTCCAGGGACTCACCTTCCACATAGTCCATCACCAGGTATTGCCGACCACCCGATTCGACAAAGTGGTCGCTCACGGCCGGCAGGTTGGGGTGGCGCAGTTGGGCCAGGATCAGGGCCTCTCGCTGGAACTGCGCCTGGGCCTGCGGCGAGGTATCCAGGTTTTCCTTGACGGCCACCGGGCGGTTCCCCAGGCGCGTATCCAGGGTGTAGTAGACCGCGCCCATGCCACCGCAGCCCAGGACGCGGGTCACGCGGTAGCGACCCTGCAAGAGCGTCTGAGCGCCCAGCAGTCCCCGCAGCGGCTCACGGCAGGCAGCGCAGAACTGGGCAGCGTCCGGGTTGTCATGGCTGCACTGAGGGCACATTTGCATGGGTTTACCTCCTGCGAACGTCGGGTCCCGCAGATGAGTGCTTCTAAGTCCATTATAGCGGTTGCGCCAGCGGCCCACAAGAGGGGCCGGGCCTGGTTGCCTGACGAAACTCGGACATTTCTAAGCCCTGACCGGGAGAACGGGAAATGGGACGCGGATTGGCGCGGACTGTGGCGCGCACGGATAGCTCTTTATCCGCGAAAATCTGCGTGCATCCGCGTCCAAAATATTTGTTCGTCAATCAGGGGACCGTGCTTATTTCTGCATTTCTGCCACGATCTGGAGCGCCAGTTGATTATGCGGGTCAATCTTGAGAGCCCGCTCCAAGGCAACCAGGGCCTCCTTGCCGTTGCGCAGCGCCAGGTAGCACAGGCACATCCTGGCGTGGGGGTCCGCGTCGCGGGGATTCGCTTTAGCGCAGCGCTGATAGGCCGCGATGGCGTCACGCCATTTTTGCTGCTCGAAATAGATCTCGCCGATGAGGTAGTGTGCCAGGGCGTGGCCGGGGTCCTGTTGGATGGCCTTCTGGAAATCTTTGAGGGCCTGTTTGTCTTTGCCCTTTTTCCGGTTCACCACGCCCATCAGAAAAGAAAGTTCGGCTGCGTTAGGGTTCTCGCGTTGCAGTTCTTTGATGAGGCGCTCGGCCTCGCCCACCCGGTTGGTGAACAGGTAGCATACGGCCAGCCGGCCGCGGACCTGCGTGTCGCGGGGGTGTTTGCGCTGCAGTCGCTCCAGGATGGGCAGGGCCTTGGTGTGCTTGCCCATGTCAAACAGGATGCCGGCCAGCAGCAACCCCACCTGGTCGTTATCCGGCGCGAGTTGATATGCCAGCTCCAACGTCTGGAGGCCCTGGGAGAGTTTGTCGGCTCCCAGGTAGGCCAGGGCCAGTTGGGCATGTACCTCTGCATCTTGAGGATGCTGGCGCGCGCCGGTTTCTAACAGGGTGATGGCCTCGTCAAAGCGATCCAATTGCACGTAGCAGCGGCCCAGGTTGGCGTACAAGGTAGCATCTTGGGCCCCCAGGCGCACAGCCTGCTCATACTCGCGCGCGGCCGACGCAAACTGATCAGACTTTAGATACCGGTCGCCCTGGGCAATATGTTGCTGCGCCTGGCCCCGAGGGGGCGGCGGAGCCGGGGCCAACCGGGTGGGACCCGGGGCCGGGCGCGCTGGGGGCCTGGCCGGCGTAGCTTGCAGTGGAGCCCGGCAACGGGAGCAGAACCGGGCCCCCGCCCGGCTGGGGTGGCCACACGCCGGGCAACGCGGCCCGCCGCTGGCCAACACTGTGCCGCAGCGGGGGCAAAAACGCGCCCCGGCCCGGCAGATCATGCCGCAACGCGGGCAAACCGGGCCGGGAGTGATCGGCGCCGGCCCAGGTAGCGGCGCCGGCGCGTGCGCCGGCGCCTGTCCCAGGGCCGCCTGCAACGCCGCCAGCATCTCGCCGCCGTCCTGGTAACGATGCAGGCTGTTCAACTCCATCGCCTTGAGGATCACGCCCTCCAGGGCTGGACTGATGGACCGATTGAACTGACGCGGCGGGGCCAGCGGCGTGTCGCGCGTCAACCGCTCAAAGCCGTCTGTAGGCACCTGGACGGTCAGCAGGCAATAGAGCGTGGCCCCCAGGGCATACACGTCCGAGCGGGTATCGGTGCCGCCGCCCCCAGCATACTGCTCTGGCGGCGAAAAGCCCTCCGACACGGCCTTGGCCATCAATACCGTCTTGGCCTTGGGATCGATCTTGGCGATGCCAAAGTCCACCAGGATGGCCCGGTCGTCGGTGCTCAGGCGAATGTTGTTGGGCTTGATGTCGCGGTGGACGATGGGCGGCTGGCGGCTGTGCAGGTAGGCCACAGCGTCGCAGACCTGGAGGACCCAGGCAGTCACTTTGTCGGCCCGCAACAGTCGGCCGGCGTCAGCGGCCTCGATGACCAGGTCCAGCAGATCCCGCCCGGCGATGTAATCCATCACCAGATAGCAGCGGTCGCCCTCCTCAAAAAAGTCCGAGACACGCACCAGACCCGGGTGGCTGAGGGAGGCCAGCAATTGGGCCTCATGGCCGAAGAGCTGCCGGGCATCTGGCGAGGGGTCGAGCAGTTCTTTGATGGCGACCTGACGGCTGCCCAGGCGCGTATCCTGGGCCAGGTAGACCCGGCCATAGCCGCCCTCGCCGAGCTTTTTGACGATCTGGTAGCGGCCCTGGCTCAACTTGTGGCCGGCGGATAGGCCGGGGGGAGGTTGGGGGGGCATGGTTCACATCCTGTGATGGAAACATAAAACGTAAAGGGCATTTCCGCCACTATACCGGGGCCTGCTGCAACCATCCCGACCGTTCCCGCAGGCGTACCGGGGCCTGCCGCAGAGGTATAGACAGCGCCCCACACGGGCGGCGAGTAAG
>Ga0209162_1004246_pt1 | contig 10855 bp, 6 predicted proteins | sample YNPNPMetaG_FD_187121 | JGI IMG/M metagenome (GOLD analysis project Ga0209162, IMG submission 187121) | Anoxygenic and chlorotrophic microbial mat microbial communities from Yellowstone National Park, USA - YNP NP MetaG (SPAdes) (version 2) ...
GGCCCCCCATTTCGAGGGGGTTTCACAACCAGCCCCGGCTATGGTATAATTCCCCCAGTCGCAGTACCCCTTACGTGGTTTAGTCGGGACTGCTCAGCCTATCCTCCCGCAGGTTGATGGGAACTGTGATGCGGGTTTGCGCTCCGTCCATCAGGGGACCGAGAAAACGCCCAAACCTGCGGCAGGGTGAGCAGTTACGTCCAGTCCAGGTGAAACCTTCCATGACCGACTTTACCCATCTCCATGTCCATACCGAGTATTCGTTGCTGGACGGCATGGCCCGCATCACCGACCTGCTGGCCCAGGCCCAGGCCCTGGGCATGGACAGCCTGGCGATCACGGACCACGGTAACATGTATGGGGCGTTGAGCTTTTATCAGGCGGCCCGGCAGTTCGGCATCAAACCCATCATCGGCATGGAAGCCTACCTGGCCGCGCGCACCATCGCCGACCGCACACCCCAGGACAAGAACCCGCCGCACCTGATCCTGTTGGCCCGGGACCAGACCGGCTACCGCAACCTCATCAAGCTGGCTACCATCGCCAATACGGAAGGGTTTTACTACAAGCCACGCCTTGATCACGACCTGCTGGCCCAATACCACCAGGGCCTCATCGCCTTGAGTGCCTGTGCCGCTGGCGAGGTGCCGGCCTTGCTCCTGGCCGGCGACGAACAGGGCGCCCGCCGGATCGCCGCCTGGTATCGTGAGGTCTTTGGCGAGGACTATTACCTGGAAGTGCAGGAACACGGCATCCCAGAGTTAAAAGACCTCAACCGGCAACTCATCGCCCTGGGCCGCGCTTTGGACATTCCCCTGGTCGCCACCAATGATTCGCACTATGTTAGACGCGCCGAGGCCGAGTATCACAGCGTGCTCCTGGCCATCCAGACCCAGACGGTGGTAGATGACCCCAAGCGGATACGGATGTATGGCGACAGTTTTTACCTGAAAAGCGGCGCCGAGATGGCCGAACTCTTTGCCGAATTACCGGAGAGCCTGCACCACACCCGGGTCATTGCCGAGAAATGCGATCTGCGCCTGGACGCTTCGCGCGGGCGGTTGCGCCTGCCAGAGGTGGAAGTGCCGGCCGGCCAGACCGAGTTGGGCTACCTCACCGCCCTGTGCGAACAAGGGTTGCGCGAGAGGTACAGGCCGGTGACCCCGGCGGCTGAGGAGAGACTGCGCTATGAACTGGATGTGATTGACCGGGCCGGGTTCGTGCGCTATATCCTCATCGTGCGGGACTTTGCTCACGAGGCTCGCCGGCGAGGTATCCCCTTTGGCGTGCGCGGCTCCGCCGCCGGCAGCATCGTCTGCTATTCCCTGGGCATCACCGAGGTGGACCCTCTGGCCTGGCAACTCCCCTTCGAGCGTTTCCTGAACATCGAGCGCCATCAGATGCCCGACGTGGACATGGACTTTGCTGATAACCGGCGCGCCGAGATGATCGAATACACCATCCAGAAATACGGGGCCGACCACGTGGCCCAGATCGTCACCTTCGGCACATTGGGGGCCAGGGCCGCGATCCGGGACGTGGGCCGCGCTCTAGACCTGCCCCTGGGCCAGGTAGACCACATCGCCCGTCTGATCCCCCCGTTGCCGGTGGGTATCACCATCGAACAGGCCCTGGCCGAGAGCCGCGAATTGCGCCAGGCCTATGATGAGGACCCCACCGTGCGCTCCCTCATTGACACGGCGCGCGGGCTGGAGGGCGTGGCCCGGCACGCCTCTGTCCACGCCGCCGGCGTTGTCATCGCCCGGGACCCCTTGACCGACCACGTGCCGTTGCAACGTATGAGCCGGGGTGAGGACAGCAACGGGCTTATGGTCACTCAATACGCCGCCGAAGACCTGGAGACCATCGGCCTGCTCAAGATGGACTTCCTGGGCCTGGCGAACCTGACCATCCTGGGGCTGACCGTGGATCTGATTCGCCAGACCCGGGGCGAAGAAGTGGACATCCAGCACATTCCCCTGGATGATCAGAAAACCTATGCCATGTTGAGCACCGGCGAGACCACGGGGGTCTTTCAACTGGAAAGCCCCGGGATGCGCCGTAATATCCGGGCCTTGCGCCCCGGTTCCGTGGAAGAGCTGGCGGCTCTCATTGCCCTCTACCGCCCCGGCCCGATGGACCAGATCCCGGTCTACATCAGCAACAAGTTCGGCCACACCAGGCCCACCTACCTGCACGACAAGCTTCGGCCCATCCTGGAACCGACCTACGGCGTCATCGTTTACCAGGATCAGGTGATGTTTATCGCCCAGGCTATCGCTGGCTATACGCTGGGGCAGGCCGATATACTGCGCCGGGCCATGGGCAAAAAGAAAAAGGAGGTGATGGACCAGGAACGCGACAAATTCATTGCCGGGGCTCAAAAACAGGGAGTTGATGCCCGGATAGCGAGCGAGATCTTTGATCTCATGGCCCCCTTCGCCGGGTATGGCTTCAACAAAGCCCACGCCGCCTGCTACGCCTTGCTGGCTTACCAGACGGCCTACCTCAAGGCCAACTACCCGGTGGAATACATGACCGCCCTCCTCACCACTGTCAGCGAGAACCATGACAAGATCGCTGGCAGTGCTGCCGAATGCGCCCGGTTGGGGATCACCTTGCTGCCGCCGGATGTGAACCACAGCAACGGGCCGTTCACCGTGGCCGGTCCCACCGCCATTCGCTATGGACTGAACGCCATCAAGAACGTCGGGGCCGGGGCCGTGGCGGCCATCGTGGCGGCGCGGGAGCAGGGCGGCCCTTTCACCTCCCTGGAGGATTTTTGTCGGCGAGTGGACGCCCGGCAGATCAATCGCAAGGTCCTGGAAAGCCTGATCAAGGCCGGGGCCATGGATAGCCTGGGCCATCGCGCCCAACTGCTGGAGATCCTGGACCTGGCCCTGGCTCAGGGGCAGAGCCAGCAGCAGGCCGAACGAGCCGGCCAGTTAACCATGTTCGGTTTGCTCAGCGCAACCGCTCAGGCCACTACCTTTATCCCCCTGCCCGAGATGGCCGAGGTCAGCGCCAAAGCCCGTCTCTCCTGGGAGAAAGAGCTCCTGGGCACGTATTTCTCCGAGCATCCCCTGAGCGAGGTTATCACCCGGCTGGGCCATACCATCACGGCCTTCTGCGGCGAGATCGACGCCGAGTACGTGGGGCAGGCGGTGACGGTGGCCGGCCTGGTGAGCAATGTCCGCCGCATAGTCACCCGCAAAGGTGAGGACATGGCTTTCGCTGAACTGGAAGACCTGCATGGCCCGGTGGAGGTGGTGATCTTTCCACGTGTCTACGCGGCCACGGCCGAACTGTGGACCCCGGACCGTATCCTGTTGGTCCAGGGAACGGTCGAATCGCGCCAGGATAAGGTACAGATCATCTGCCACAGCGTCCAGGAATATGACCCCAGTCAGCCCGTGCCAGACGTCGAGCCACCTGAAGCGGAGAGCTTTGAGCCGGTGGTTCCGGCCCCGTACCCGCCAGTCCTGGCCGAATCCCCGGCGTCCTATGCGGTGTCAGCCTCAGCCGAATCGCCCCCGGCTGAGGCTGGGCCGGGCAATGGCCGGTGGTGCATCCACATCACCCTGCACCGGACGGACGATCACAATGAAGACATCAGCCGGCTGCGGCGCGCCAGAGAGGTCTTGCTTAAATACCCCGGCCAGGACCAGTTCTACTTCCACCTGATCCGCGGGTCGGAACAGCTCTGCATCGAGTTCCCCAATGACCAGACCGGCTATTGCCCGCAACTGGAGCGAGAGCTGTACCGCATTGTGGGCCGCACTGCCGTGACCGTGGAGCAGGTGCGGCTATGACCGGTGACTATATGCTCCTGCGCGCTGTGCGGGGCTTGCTGCTGGACATGGACGGGGTGATCTATCGGGGGAGCCTGGCCCTGCCCGGGGTGCCGGGCTTTTTCGACTTTCTCCGCGCTCAGGCTATCCCTTTCATCCTGGTCACAAACAACTCGTCGCGCACAGGCCGGCAGATCCAAAACCATCTGGCGCGCCTGGGTCTCACCGTGACCGCCACCGAGATCCTGACCTCGGCCCAGGCCACGGCTCTGTACCTGCAACAACGGGCTCCGGCCGGGGCCCGTGTCCTGGTGGTGGGCCACGAGGGTTTGCGCGCGGCCATCTACGAGGCCGGCTTTACCCTGGTAGATACCAGCCCGGCTGACTATGTCGTGGTGGGCGTGGACTGGCACCTGCGCTATGAGACCATCAAGCGGGCCGGCCAGGCTATCCGGGCCGGGGCCGTCTTTATCGGCACCAATCCAGACCGGACCTTCCCTGCCGCTGACGAGATCCGGCCCGGGGCCGGGGTCGTGCTCGCCGCCCTGACGGCCTACACCGGGGTGGAACCGCTCATCATCGGCAAGCCGGAGCGACCTCTCATCGAGCTGGCCGTGCAGCGACTGGGGCTGGCGAGGCCGGGGTCCTCGCCCGTACTGGCCCTGGTCGGGGACCGGCTGGAGACGGACATCCTGGCCGGGCAGCGCACCGGCCTCCTGACGATCCTGGTCCTCACCGGCGTGACCCGGCGGGAAGACCTGGCTACATCCAACATCGTCCCAGACCTGGTAGTTGAGAACCTGGTGGAGCTACAGCGTGTCTGGGAAGAAGTGATTCGTGCTTCTACACATAGCAGCAAAGTATGAGAGGGGATTGAACCATGAACCCTGTTGACGTCATCCTTTGGCTCCAAAACTTCACCAGCCCGGCCCTGGATGCCTTCTTGGGCCTGGTCACCAACACTGCCTCAGAAGAGTTCTTCCTCATCGCCTTGCCTCTCGTCTTGTGGTGCTACGAGGTACGGATAGGGTGGTACCTGGTGATGGTGTTTCTGCTCTCTGTCTATACCAATGGTCTGCTCAAAGACTTTTTCCAGACCCAGCGGCCTTATCTGGTGGATCACCGTGTGCGGTCGCTAATGACAGACACTGGCGGCGGCTATGCCTGGCCCAGCGGCCACACGCAGAACGCCACGGTGTTCTGGTTTTACCTGGCCCGCCAGATTCCGCAGGGCTGGTGGAGACCTTTATGGTGGGCGTTAGCCAGCCTCATGGTGCTGCTGGTGGCCCTCTCCCGGGTCTATCTGGGCCTGCATTGGCCGCAAGACGTGGTGGGAGGGTTCCTGGTGGGCCTGGTGTTTCTGCTTGCTGCTGGCGGCATCTGGAGCCTCTGGGACCGGCGCAGGTGGTCTCTGCCCCTATGGGCGGCGCTCCTCCTCAGCCTGCTCATCCCGCTGGCACTCCTGATAGTGGCCCAACAGACCGCCACGCCGGGGACAGTGGACACCGATGCCCATGCCCTGGGCGTGGTGGCCGGGATCAGCATCGGCTACCTGCTAGAGCGGCGCTATGTGCGCTTTCAGCCCCGGGGTGTGGCCTGGTGGAAACACCTGCTCAAGATCATCATCGGCCTGGCTGGCCTGATCATCCTGCGCCTGGCCTTGAAACCGCTATTCAGTCTGATACCAGGCATGTCGGCCGACTGGGAAGCGTTCCTGCGCTATGGACTCATGGGGGTCTGGGGGAGCCTGGGAGCACCGGCACTGTTCGTATTCTTGCGCCTGGTCCGTTCACCTGGCAGTTAACCGCCAGGGGCTGTCTTTGCCGGTAGACACTCCAATGAGTAGTGAAAGCTCCAGGCCCGGGCAGGGATACTCCTTGCTCCCTACCCCCGGGGTATGGGGTTTGGCGACGGCTTCGCCGTCGCCAAACCCCTAAAAACCCTTCTCCCCGGCGGGGGAAGCAGCAGGTTTATCCCCACCGAACGGGGAGACCACCGTCTTTGCTTTTTGCAGTGAGATCAGGTATAATAAGGGCGCACAGGCGTTTCGTGGCGGCCGTGCCCGCGGGGGCCGGCAAATTACACACAAGGGGTATGAGGATCTATGGAGGAATACTACGAGGAGCAGAACTCAAGCGAGGAGTACGTGCTTGACGAAGGCGGGCCAGCGGAGGAAGAAACCGAGACCCGCGAAGCCATCACCATGAGTGATCTGCTGGAAGAGGTAGAGACGCCGTTAGTCAGCCGTCTCAAACGGGGGCAGGTCGTGGAAGGCGAGGTGGTCCAGGTGGACCCCGGGGCCATCCTGGTGGACATCGGGGCCAAGCTAGACGGCTTTATCCATCCCACTGAGGTGGAACAACTGCAACGCGATCCCGCCACGTGTCCCCGGGTCGGGGACCACGTCCTGGTCTATGTAATTCAGCCGGCCAACAAAGATGGTCATGCTGTCCTGTCCCTGGCCCGCGCCCAGGCTGAACGCGATTGGCGCGCCGCCCAGCAAAGATTCGAGAACCAGGAACTCCTGGACCTGCAAGTGGTGGGCTACAACAAAGGTGGCCTGATCGTGCGTTTGGGAGAAGTCCGCGGGTTCATCCCGGCCACGCAACTAGACCAGCGTATCACCAGCAATAGCAAGCCGGAAGAGCGTATGAAGCAGCTCTCCAAACTGGTGGGCCGGACCCTCAAGCTCAAGATCATCGAGCTGGATCGGGACAACAACCGCCTGATCTTGTCAGAACGCACGGCCATGCGCGAATGGCAGGAGAAGGAACGCGCCCAGTTGCTGGAAAACCTGCACGAAGGGGAGATCCGCAAGGGGCGCATCAGTGGCCTGTGCGATTTCGGCGTTTTCGTGGACATTGGCGGGGCCGATGGGTTGGTACACCTGTCCGAGCTGGCCTGGGAACAGGTGACTCACCCCCGCGAGATGTTCAAAGTGGGCGATGCGGTGGATGTCTATGTATTGAACGTGGACCGGGAGCGCAAACGGATCGCCCTGAGCATCAAGCGTACCAGGCCCGAGCCGTGGCTCAACATCCAGCAGCGTTATCAGGTCGGGCAAGTCGTGAAGGGTCGGATCACCAAGCTGGCCTCCTTCGGCGCCTTTGTGCGGCTGGAGGAAGGGGTCGAGGGCCTGATCCACATCTCGGAGCTATCATCACGCCATATCCAACACCCCCGCGAGGTAGTCCAGGAGGGGGAGGAACGCGAGTTTCGCATCATCCGCATTGACAGCGCCCGGCGACGGATGCGGTTGAGCCTGAAGCAGTTGGAAGAGGCGACGGAAGATGAGGCGGAGATAGAAGACATCCCCACACCGGAAGTGCTGACCAAACAGGGCGGGCGCCGGCGCCGGCGACGGGCTGCGCCTCCTGAACCAGAACCCCCCCAGGAAAAGGAAGAAGAGCTTCTGAGCGAATGGCAAGAGCAGCTCCTGGAATATCAACGTGCGTTGCCCGCTACACCGGCCGGGCCGGCCCGGGCGGTCGTTCAGGCCGAGACCTCCCGGCCAGACAGCCTGTCCAGCCAGGTATGACCACCGTATCATAAGCCAGCGAAGTAACCTCCTACCCCGTACCTCCCGCAGGTCAGAAAACGGCTGGCGACCGGGGCAGCCAGGTCAGCGGAGGGAAGGTCATGGGTAGCGGATTAGACAAGTTCAGTGACCGGGCCCGACAGGCGTTACGCCTGGCCCAAGAGGAAGCCCGGCGCATGGGGCATAACTACATCGGCACAGAACACCTGCTCCTGGGTCTGCTGGCCGAGGGCCGGGGCCTGGCCGCCCAGGCCCTGGCGGAGATGGACATCCATCTGGAGCGGACCCGCGAGGCGGTGGAGTTTGTAGTCGGTAAAGAGTCTGGTCCGACCCACAGTGAGCCGACCCTGACCCCGCGCACCAAAAAAGTCATCGAATATGCCGTAGAAGAGGCCCGGCAAATGGGGTATCGGTACATCGGGACCGAGCACCTGTTGCTGGGCCTGTTGCGTGAGGAAGAAGGCATCGCCGTGGGCATCCTGGAGAGTCTGGGGGTCTCGGCGCGGGGGATGCGGGCCAAAGTCCTGGAGATGATCGGCCACGGCTCGCGGGAGAAACACGTCGAGACCCGCGAGACCTCTTCCACCCCTTACCTGGATCACCTGGGGATAGACCTGACGGCTGCTGCGCGTAACGGGCAGTTGGACCCGGTGATCGGGCGGCAGAGCGAGATCGAACGGGTGATGCAGGTGCTCTCCCGCCGCACCAAGAACAACCCGGCCCTGGTCGGCGAGCCGGGCGTGGGCAAGACCGCCATCGTGGAGGGGTTGGCCCAGCGCATCGTGGTCGGCGACGTGCCGGACACCCTCCTGGGCAAACGTCTGGTCATGCTGGACCTGGGCCGTCTGGTCGCCGGCACCCGCTACCGGGGCGACTTTGAGGAGCGCATCAAACACATCGTGGATGAGATCCGGCACAGCGGCAGCATCCTCTTCATTGATGAACTACATACCCTCATCGGCGCCGGCGCCGCTGAAGGGGCTTTGGATGCCGCCAACATCCTCAAGCCAGCCCTGGCCCGGGGCGAGTTGCAGTGCATCGGGGCCACCACCCTGGACGAATACCGCAAATACGTGGAACGCGATGTGGCCCTGGAACGTCGCTTCCAGCCCATCCTGGTGGAAGAACCGACGATTGAGGAGACGGTGGAGATCCTGCGGGGCATCAAGGGCCGCTACGAGGCCCATCACAACCTGTATATCACTGATGACGCCGTGGAATCTGCTGCGGCCCTTTCGGCCCGCTATGTGCCGGATCGGTATCTGCCCGATAAGGCCATTGACCTGATTGATGAAGCGGCAGCCCGGGTGCGTCTCTTCCAGCGCGGTGAACCCAGTTTGAAGCGCTGCCAGCATGACCTGGCAACTTTGCTGCGCGAACGCGAAGCAGCCCTCTCAGCCCAAGATTACCAACGCCTGGCCGACCTGGACCAACGGGAACAGGAACTGCGGGCCGCGATCACGGCCCTGGAGCGAGGCGAACTCCGCCTGACAGAACTGCCCCGGGTGAACAAGGAGCACGTGGCCGAGATCGTCAGCATGTGGACCGGCATCCCGGTTACGCGCATCGCTGGCGAGGAATCCGAGCGGCTCTTGCAGATGGAAGAGGCCCTGCACCGGCGCATCGTGGGGCAAGACGAGGCCATCACCACCATCGCCCGGTCGGTGCGCCGCGCCCGGGCTGGCCTTAAAGACCCCCGCCGACCTATCGGCTCCTTCATCTTCCTCGGCCCCACCGGCGTGGGCAAGACCGAGCTGGCCAAAGCCCTGGCCGAGTTCCTCTTTGGCAGCGAGGAAGCCCTTATCCAGCTCGACATGAGCGAGTTCCAGGAGCGGCACACCACGGCCCGGCTCATCGGCGCGCCCCCCGGCTACATCGGCTACGAGGATGCCGGCCAGCTCACCGAGGCCGTGCGCCGCAAGTCCTACAGCGTGGTCTGCTTCGATGAGGTGGAAAAGGCCCACCCAGAGGTCTGGAACATCCTGCTCCAGATCCTGGAAGACGGCCACCTGAGCGATGCGAAGGGCCGGCGGGTGGACTTTCGCAACACCATCATCCTCATGACCTCCAACATCGGGGCCGAATTGATCAGCCGGGAGACTCAACTGGGCTTCACTACCCGCCGCAACGAGGCCCAGCGAGCCGCAGCCGACTATGAGAAGATGCGCGAGACGCTCATGGACCAGCTCAAGCGCACCTTCCGACCCGAGTTCCTCAACCGCCTGGACGCGGTGATCGTGTTCCGGGCCTTGTCTCGGGCCGACATCCTCCAGATCGCCGGGCTGATGCTGCGGGATGTGAGCGAACGCCTGCGCGAACATAACCTGACCCTGGTGGTCAGCGATGAGGCCCGTGAACTGCTGGCCGACAAAGGTTACGACCCACACCTGGGGGCCAGACCCCTGCGCCGGGTGATCCAGACCCTGGTGGAAGACCCCCTGTCAGAGAAGTTGCTGGCCGGCCAGGTTCACCCCGGCGACACAGTACATGTGGAGCGGGACGAGACTGGTCAGGGCCTACGCTTCCGGGCGATGAAACCGGCCGATACGTAACTACCTTTGTCCCCCTCTCCCCCTGGCCTTGGGGGAGAAAAGTTGCTCAAGGCGGCGATCACGTCTGCGACCTGGCACAAGCCGCAGGGAGTGTGATCCGCCATTCCGCGCCCGGCGGTCAGTGGGCCTGGGCCTGGCAGACCGCCGAGGAGCACGAATTTCCATCTACTGAGACTATCACAGCCGGGCAATCATCCTGGCCGATGAGCCAGGTCGCTGCGTTCACTGTTCCAACCATGCCACAGGGCCGGCGAATCGCCTTCGCCGGCCCTGGGGTCTGGTAGAGGGCATCAGAATGGGGGCGGGTCATACCTGGTAGGCGCCACTGACTGAAGCCTCTAATCCAGGTAGCGCACCCGCCTTTACTTCAGGTGCGGATTGAAGCGATAAGCCAGGCTCAGGTACTCCAGGGCCACCGCCCGAGGGATGCCTGTGGCCGCCCCGATCTCATCCACCGTGTAGCCCTGTCCCAACAGGGACACCACCCGCTCATAATCATTGATGCACGAGCTTACCACATCCGGGCTTTGCTTCATCTGTCGCGCGATCTCGTTATCGGCCAGTCCCCGATTGTGCAACTGGACAATAAGCCCCCTGGGAACGATAGACATGTCCGCACTCCCCAACGACGAGTTTGCTTGCTGCTGAGCAGCAGTATAATATGGGGAGCACAGCAGCACAATCGGGCACAGGTCTGGTTTCAGTTTACGACCCTGGTAGTAGCTCGATAGACCCCCTGTCGTAACGGGTCAGTGGTTACTCCCTGACGCCTGGGCCAGGGGGAGAAAGAAAGAGGGTTTGGTAGTCAACCGCCCCGACCACCAAACCCTCGTCCTTTCCTGTAACTACCTCGAAAATAGCCCCCCGGCCTGGCTCGCGGCGGCGACCACCGGGAGTGTAACCCGCCGTGCGAAGCACGCGGGGTCGCAGACCCCGCGCGAGCACACCGGCGTATTTTCGTGCCACGGGGTGCG
>Ga0209162_1004247_pt1 | contig 10854 bp, 8 predicted proteins | sample YNPNPMetaG_FD_187121 | JGI IMG/M metagenome (GOLD analysis project Ga0209162, IMG submission 187121) | Anoxygenic and chlorotrophic microbial mat microbial communities from Yellowstone National Park, USA - YNP NP MetaG (SPAdes) (version 2) ...
TCCGGCCGGGGCTTTCCAGGCGAAAGCCATCCTTCCAGCTCAGATCAAAAGCCGGGCTCTGCAGCACCACGGTCACAGGACAACCTCCAAAGCGAAATTTACGCGCGCCGCGCGGCCTCGATCAAGGCCTGGCGACGGCGCCGATATTCAACGATGGGCCGATCGCCCGCGATTAAGGCCTCATCCCCGACCAAAGCACTGGCTTTAGGCCGCTGGGTAATCACCACGCGCCGATCCTGGTGAGCGACGTAGACGTTGAAAGGCATGGCCAGAGCATTGACCAGCTCGCGCAGGAGCGGCACCCGCAGGAAGCGCTGGTAGAAGCGCAGGTACAGGATGGTGTGAGTATCGTCTATCGGGATAAAGGCGGCCATCACGCGCACATCCTCGCTGATGTAGTTCTGCCACAGGTTGGGGAAACGAAACTCCAGATGGAAGAGTGGGTAGGGCGGATGGATCTCCTCGGCCCGCCGCGGGACCTGACCATGATCTACCTCATTGAAGACGTAAACGCGGAAGGCATTTTCGTCCAGCCACTCCACGACCGGGCCGTTGACCAGGGTGCGATTGCCGCGCCCGATGGTGTTGTAGTGCACAAAAGGCAGGTGCACGACATCAAGCTGATTTTCGATGACCCGCGAGTAATGAGCATCCCAAAGGTCGTAAGCGTGACCGTAGCTGAAATCGGGTGTGAGGTCCTCAAAGAAACGGGGCGGCTGTAAATCGGCCGGTGGCTGCTCCCCCCACCAAATCCAGATGAGGCCATGCGCTTCGTAAGTGGGATAATAGCGCACGCGGAAGCGCTCAGGGACGGGCGCCCGCCGGCCATTAGCGGGGATGGTCACAACTCTGCCCCGCTGATCGTAAAGAAAGCCGTGAAAGGGACATTCCAGACACCCCTCCCGCACCTTGCCTTTGCTCAGGGCCACCCCACGATGGACGCATAAATCGGTCATACAGACCACCTGGCCCTGGGCATCCCGCCAAAAGACCAGCTTTTCGCCCAGGCGGGTTACCCCGACCGGACGCTCACGGACCTGTTCCGAAGCTAAAACCACATACCATTGATTGGGGATCATGCTACCTCCTGGGATACTGGGTTTCGCCTGGCCGGCCTCTGGCCAGCGCAGGCATCACGTGGCGCTGGGTCAGGCTTCATCCTCACTCACACCGGCGTAGGCACTGGCCTTTTCCGGGGTTGACACGAACATGTAGCCCACGCCCCGAACATTGACGATGTAACGCGGATTTTCGGGATCGGGTTCGAGCTTACGCCGCAGACGGCGCACATGCACGCGGACAATCGAACGCGCGCCCCAGGGATCGGAATCATAGCCCTGGGCACAGGCCACCAGGTCCTGCGGGGTGCAGACCTGATCCACCCGGTTCATCAGGCACTCCAGCAGCCGAAACTCGGTAGGGGTGAGGTCCACCGGCTGGCCTTTGCAGGTGACCAGATGGCGCGCGCGATCCATCAGGATGTCTCCGATGCGCCGGAAGCGGTCCTGATCCACCTGCGCTTCGGGTTGGGGAGCGGGCGCGGCCCCATCCATGGCGATGAGGGCCTGCAGGGTGTTCTGCAATTGGCCTACCAGGGCACGACGTTGTTTTTCCTGCTTTTGCTCTTCCAGGCCACGACGTAAGGTGGCGATAATTTCGTCAGGGCGCGCCGGTTTGAGGAGGTAGTCGTAGGCCCCCCGCCGCAGAGCCTGAATCGCCGACTCCAGGGTGCCGTACCCGGTCAAAAGAATCACGACGGCATCGGGCAACTGCTGGCGCACCCGGTCCAACACGGCGATGCCATCCATGCCCGGCAGGCGCAGATCGAGGATCAAAGCATCAAAACTGCGGTCGGATGTGAACAGGGTCACCGCTTCCTCCCCCGAAGCCGCCAGGGTCACGGTGAACCCTTCCAGGCGCAAGGCTTCACCCAGGGTGATACGTTCCGCCGCTTCATCATCCACGATCAGAATCTTCGCTTCGCTCATGCTGTGCCTCCTCTCCTGCTGCACGCGGTAATTTGACGATGAAAGTTGCCCCGCCATCCGGCGGGCTTTCGACTTCCAGGGTGCCCTGGTGACGTTCGATGATACCATAACTCACGGTCAGGCCCAGGCCAGTGCCGGTCGGCTTGGTGGTGTGAAAAGGCTCAAACAGGTGGGCCCGGACTTCCGGAGGAATGCCTGGGCCGCTATCGCGGAAGGCGATGACGACCTGCCCGGTTTCGGTCTGATAGGCCGAGCCTACCCACAGGGTTCCCCCATCCGGCATGGCCTCGATCGCGTTGATGATCAGGTTTAGGAAAACCTGCACCAGTTGATTGGCGACGCCGCGCACTGGCGGAATGTCGCCGGAAAGGCGCGAGATGACCTCGATGTGAGCATGTTGCAGTTTCTTATGGGCCAGGGTCAGGGCATCCGAAACGCAACGGTTCACATTGATGAGCTGCAGCGCGTTGTTGGCGGGACGGTAGAAATCCAACATGCGCATGACGATCTGCACCAGGCGTTTCACTTCCTGTTCCGCCAGCTCCAGGTAACTGCGGCGCTGTGCCTCGTCCAGGGCGGGATGGAGCGCCAGGTGCAGGCTGTTTTCGATGGCCTGCAGGGGATTGTTGATTTCGTGGGCAATGGAAGCGGTCAGGCGTCCTACCGCCGCCATCTTCTCCGCCTGGACCAGTTGGTGCTGAGAGCGTTCCAGCTCCGCGGTGAATTCGCTCAGTTCCTCGTAAAGTCGCGCGTTGTTTACGGCAACGCCCAGGGCCGCGGCCAGGTGATCCAGCAGCTCCACCAGCTCAGGGGAAAGCGTATGGGCTTCGCCGATGATGACCAGCAGGCCTTGAACGCCGCTGCGCGTGTTGAGCGGAGCACAGCACAGATCGAGGGGGGCGCGCCCCATCAATTCCAACCAGGGGTCCGCATCCGCGGCCATCCGCAACACCGGTCGGCGTGAACGCAGGGCTTCCTCCATGACGCCCGTGTTTACCTTGAGGAAGCGGCCTTCCAGCCAGATTTTTTCCCGGCTGCGCGCCATACGCACCGACCAGGCGCCGGTTTCCTCATCGTTGAGCACAATGGCGTAGGCCAGGGCGGGTACCAGAGCCTGCAACCCCGTCAGGGCGGTTGAGAGCACCTCGGCCAGGTCCAGGCTGGAGGAAATCATCCGGTTAATGTCGTTGATGGCCGCCAGTTCTTGATTGCGCCGGCGCAGCATCTGTTCGGTACGACGGATGCGCATCACGACCCCCAGGCGGGCCAGCAGCTCCTGCGGGTCGAAGGGCTTGATGACGTAATCATCCGCTCCCAGTTGCAGGCCGCGCGTCTTGTCCTGGACCGAGCCGAGGCCAGTGAGCATGACCACGGGGATGGCCTGGTAGAGCGGCGAGGATTTTACCTTTTGCAAAATGCGAAAGCCATCATCTCCAGGAAGCATCACATCCATAAGAATGAGGTCCACCTCCCGCCCAGCCTGGGCTTCCTGCTTCAAGCAGGCGAAGGCTTCATCGCCACTCATCGCTACCAATGGCTCTACGTTTTGCAAAGCGAGGATATCCCGAATGAAGGCAATCATTTTCGGGTCATCATCCACTAACAGGATGCGTGCGCCCTGCAGATGGGTTATGGTTTCGCTCCTGAAGGTCCGCTCCATGCCTCTACCCCAAGGTTTTAGCCAGTCCCCATCAAGTATAATCCAATTGTAGAAACCGCAACTATCCCGTCCCAAGCGTGCGGGCTGAGGCAGCCCGCAGGCATAAAAAAGGCGGGAGCAAGCTCCCGCCTGAGGTAAAACGCGCCACCTTATGCCCCTTGTTTTTCCAACAGCCAGCAGGCCACAAAATGCCCATTGCCGTAGTCCTTGAAAGGCGGCTCTTCCTTATCGCACAAACCGGCCATGGCGTACTTACAGCGCGGATGGAAGTGACAGCCCGCCGGCGGATTGATAGGACTGGGCACATCCCCCTTGAGGATGATGCGCTCGCGCTTCCTGGCCACAGCAGGATCGGCGATAGGAATGGCCGAGAAAAGCGCCTGCGTGTAAGGATGGAGCGGATGGGCGAAAATTTCAGCCCGCGAAGCCAGCTCGACCATCTTGCCCAGGTACATCACCCCAACGCGCGTGCTGATGTGCTCGACCACGCTCAGGTTATGCGCCACGAAGAGATAGGTCAGGCCGTATTCCTCCTGCAGGTCCATCAGGATGTTGAGGACCTGTGCCTGGACCGACACATCAAGCGCCGAAACCGGCTCGTCGGCGACGATGAACTTGGGCTGCAGAGCCAGAGCACGGGCGATGCCAATGCGCTGACGCTGACCGCCGGAGAATTCGTGAGGATAACGCCGGGCGTGGAAATCTTCCAGATTGACCTGGCGTAACAGGTTGATCACCCGTTCCCAACGCTCTTCTTTAGTGCCGACGTTATGGACATTCAGGCCTTCCATGATGCTTTCGCCAACCGGCATGCGCGGGTCAAGCGAAGAATAGGGGTCCTGGAAGACAATCTGCATATCTTTGCGCAGGGCCTTGAGTTCCGCGCCTTTCAGGCTGAAAATGTCGCGTCCTTCCATGTAGACCTTGCCCGATGTGGCGGGGATCAGGCGCAAAAGGGTGCGTCCCACGGTCGTCTTCCCGCAGCCCGACTCACCGACCAGGCCCAGAGTTTCGCCCCGTTTGATGGTGAAGCTCACCCCATCCACCGCTTTGACCTGAGCCACCACCCGCTGCAACAGCCCGCGGCGGATCGGGAAATACTTAACCAGATTTTCGACGACAATCAGATCGTCTTTACCATTGGATGGTTTTACTTGTGTCTGTTCCATGCGAAAGCTCCTTGCGACCGGTCTAATGCGACTGATAGAGCCAGCAGCGAACCGTATGCCCAGGCTCGACCTCAATCAAGTCCGGTTCCTGCTGAGTGCAGATGTGCAGCTTGTTCTTGATGCGAGCCGCACAACGCGGCGCGAACTTGCAGCCTGGCGGCAGGTTGATCAGATTAGGCACGGAACCGGGGATGATGTCCAGCCGGTGTTGCACCTTACCCGGCACGGGAATCGAAGAGAGCAGGCCCTGCGTATAGGGATGCAAGGGACGGGCAAAGATGCTGGTGACGTCACTGTGCTCCACCACGCGCCCGGCGTACATCACCGAAACCCGCGAGACCATTTCCGCCACGATACCCATATCGTGCGTGATCAGGATGATCGAGGACCCCAGTTTTTGCTGCAAATTACGCATCAGGTCGAGAATCTGCGCCTGAATGGTCACATCCAGCGCCGTGGTCGGCTCGTCGGCAATGAGCAGGTCAGGCTCACAGGCCAGCGCCATGGCGATCATCACGCGCTGCGCCATACCGCCCGAAAGCTCGTGCGGGAAGGAGTAGACCCGCTTTTGCGGTTCGGGAATCCCGACCATGCGCAGCAGCTCTTCAGCCTGCTTCCAGCCTTCCTCCCGGCTCATGTTCCGGTGAATCTTCAAGACCTCGGCGATCTGATCGCCAACCCGATAGACCGGGTTCAAGCACGAGGTCGGCTGCTGGAAAATCATCGAAAGGCGGTTACCGCGCATGCGACGCATTTCTGATTCAGGGAGCTTGAGCAGATCGGCGCCTTCGTAGAGAACTTCTCCCTCAATGATTTTGCCCGGAATGCCCACCAGGCGCATGATCGAGAAGGACGTTACGCTCTTGCCGCAACCGGACTCTCCAACCAGGGCGATGATCTCCCCGCGCTTGACATCGAAATCCACCCCGTCTACGGCCTTCACCACCCCATCTTCGGTATAGAAGTAGGTTTTCAGGCCGCGCACTTCCAAAATTTTATCGCTTGTGGGTTTGATTGGCGTTTCCACAGTTTTCCTCCTTAAGCTTCGCTTACAACTTCAAGCGCGGATCGAGAGCATCGCGCAACCCATCGCCTACGTAGTTGAAGGCCACACTGGTCAAGAAAATGGCCAGACCGGGGTAGAAAATCTTGGCGGGATCGCCGAGCAGCCCCTGCTGAGCGGATTGGAGCATGTTGCCCCAGGTGGGGACCGGCGGCTGAATGCCGAAGCCCAGGAAGCTCAGGGCCGATTCGGAGATGATGACGCCGCCCAGGCCCAACGTCGCATTGACGATAATCGGCGCCAGGGCGTTGGGCAGCATGTGGCGTACAATGATGCCCATGTCAGACATACCGAGCGCGCGCGCCGCATCGGTGAAATCCAGGCCGCGCAGGCTCAGGACCATACCGCGCGCCAGACGGCAGGATCCCATCCAGCCGAAGATGGTCAGGATGGTCCCGATGATGATGACACTGCTCCACATATCATCTACACCGGGAATTTTAATGCCACGCAACAAAGAAGAGAAAGCCAGCAGCATCGGCAAGAGCGGGAGGGTTAACAAGAACTCCACGCTACGCTGAATCAGGGAGTCCACCCAACCGCCGAAATACCCCGAAATGCCGCCGAGCAGGGCGCCGAAGCTTTCCGAAAGCAGCACAACGATGATGGCCAGACTCAGGGAAATACGCGCTGCGTAGACCAGGCGGCTGAACACGTCCCGCCCCAGCTCATCGGTCCCCAAAAGGTGTTCAGCACTGGGTTTGGCATTTTTATTGTAAGGGTCTTGATAACTAATAGGGTCATAAGGGGCAATGACCTTGGCAAACAAGGCCATCAGGACAAAAATGACCAGAATAAACAGCCCGCCCATCGCCATCTTATGACGGCGGAAACGCCGCCACACGACAGAGAGCATACTCTCCTGTTCAGGCGTCAGGAGCTTTTCCGCCTCCAGCGTCTCTAATTCCTGTTCCGGATTAACGACCACGGGTTCTTCAGCCATGTCTCACCTCAAAATTTAATCATAGCGGATCCGCGGATCCACGATGGTGTACAGAATATCCCCCAAAAGGGTGGCCAGGACCACCAGGATGGATTGAACGTAAAGGAAGACCATCACGACCGGCCAGTCATCGGCGGAAAGGGCATTAAAGTACAGGCGGCCCATACCCTGCCAGGAGAAAATGGATTCGGTAATAATGGCACCGCTGAAGAAGCCAGGAATGGCCAGGACCACGATGGTGACCAGGGGGATAAGCGCATTGCGCATGGCATGTTTCACAATCACCACCCGTTCGGCCAGGCCCTTGGCACGGGCTGTGCGCACATAATCCTGCCGCAACACTTCCAGCATTTGCGAGCGCATAAAGCGGCTCCAGCCTGCCATGGAAAGCATACTCAACACAAAGGTCGGCATGATCATGTGAATTAATTTGTCAGCCATAGAGCCAGGCACGATCTTCCAGGCGGCAATCAGGCTTCCCGGAGGCGCCGTGCGTAGGGAAACGATCCCACCGGCTGGCATGTAAGGAATGCCCCATTCCTTGAATTTAATCGAGAAGATCAACACCATCATCAAGCCAAACCAGAAGGAAGGGAGGGAAGTACCAATAAAGGTGAAGGTAGTGACAATGTAATCCAAAGCAGAATACTGCTTAACGGCAGAAATGACGCCAATGGGGATGGCCACCACCAGCGAAATCACCGTTGCCGTCACCAACAGCAGCAGGGTATTCCCCAGCCGGCTTTTGAAGAGGTCCACGATTGGTTGACCACGGGCTATGGCCCAGGATTTGCCCCAGTCCATCCGGGCAACTCCGTGGTTGGTTCCATGGAAATGAGCGTAATCCCCCAACAAACCCGCAGGGCCAAAGAACCAGCCGACCGGCAACCAGGCGCCTTCTGGACGCGGGGCCAGACCTTCGACCTCCCAAACAGTCTCTGGCGTCGCCTCAAGCACAATATCCGTATCCTGACGATCCACGTCCATGCGGATGGCTCGATTTTCCACCTTAATCACCGCGCCGGATAACGTGTATTCCTTGGGCATGGCTCCGCGGCCACTGATGTGGACCTTGCTAACCCGCCAGATCTTCAAGCCGTCTTTATTGACCCGATCGGTAGGTTCTCCCACAATCCACAGCGGCTGCCCGCCTCGCGCATAAGCGATGCTGGGTTCAGCATAGAACCGCTGACCCTCCGGGGGTTTCAAAGCCAGTGACATGTGCGTGGCTCCCAGCCAGTCATCCCCCAAAAGCCAGACCGTATAACGCAAAACGAGGGGCTTATCCAGGCCCAGATAGGCCTTTAACCGCTCAATGTCGGCCTGAGTAAACCGCTGTTTACGATCGGCGGTTTGGTTCAACCCGGAAAGCGGACCGCCTGGCGCAAGATTGAGAATGGCGTAGATCGCCATGGTGGCAATTAATACCACCAAAATCATCTGAAAAAAGCGCCTGATCAGATACCCTGTCATGGACAAACTCCTTACCCTGAAGAATAATGCTCCTTAAAAAAACTGCCGTATGGTATCCGACAGCTTTAATCCCCCTTTTATCAGGCCTGATTCATTTTTCCCTTGAAATATACGGGAGGTACCCGCATAAAGTTCACGTTCAAAGAGGCTTTTAGCAGATTTACCCTATCAGAGACTAAAATGTGGTGGCAGCGCTTGCGGCGCTGCCACCACTTTGGAGTTCAGCTTACTGCTGAATGTCGAACGCCTCGATGTTCCACATCTCGGAGTTCTCGGTCGGGTCCATAATGAAGCCCGTGACCTCCGGACGATAAGCCGCCAGCTTGATGCGCAAGAAGAGCGGGATCACCGGCAGGTTCTCGGAGAAGATGCGCTGAGCTTCCTTGTGACCCTCGATGTAGTCAGGAGTACCGGGCAGGGCCTGCAGGGCCTTGCGGCACGCCGCGTCAAAGGCCGGATCGGACCAGCCGGTATCGTTCTGGCCACCCCAGTTCTTCTCTGCAGTCGGGATTTCCCAAGAGACATACAGGTTGCAGGCCGGCTCAACGCCCGTCAGCCAGGCGAAGGAGCCCATATCGAAGTGGCGACCGAACAGCGGGCCATCCGGACCATCGGCGAAGTACTCGCGAGAGGGCAGGTTCTCCAGGTTGACCTTGATGCCGCAGGCGGCCAGGTCCTGCTGGAAGAGCTGCATGTACTGGACGCGCATGCTCGCGGTCGTGCTCTGCCACTTGAACTCCAGCGGAGTCCCATCGGCAATGCCCGCAACGCCATGAGCCTCGCGGACGCCATCGCCATCCTCATCCTTCCAGCCTACTTCCTCAAGCAGAGCCTTACCCTTTTCGGGATCGTACTCGGAGCTCACCACGTCCTCGGCGTAGAGCGGGTGCTCCGGAGGCACGTAGGAGCTGATGGCGATGGAGCGACCATAGAGGATGGTGTCAATCACGGCCTGGCGGTTCAAGCAGTGAGCAATCGCCTTGCGGACACGGACATCCTCGAAGAAGTCAGGACGATCATAGGTTTCGACGGGGTTGATGCCGAAGTCCACATGTTCCCAAACCGTACCGGTCTGGAACACCGGCTTGAGGACGCCCTGCTCCTCCAGCTTGAGCAGCAGTTCGGCCTGGTCTTCCAGGGAGGTGTCCTGCGTGGCGATATCGCACTCGCCAGAAATCAACTGCGCGACCGTAGCGTTGGAGTCGCTGACGAAACGGAAGATGATGGTGTCCACGTAGGGCAGGCCCTCGCTGGCGCGGTAGTAGAGCGGGTTCTTCTGGACGGTGATGTGATCGCCCTGGACCCATTCCTGAATGACGAAGGCGCCCCAACCCAGCGGCGTGCGGGAGGATTCGGGGGCTTCCAGGAGGTCCTTGGCGGTGTAACCCAACTGCTTCTGCCAGAGATGGCGCGGCTTGGGCTCATATACGTTCGTGAAATAGGTGGCGTCCAGATAACCCGGTACAGCGGTCCATACAACGGTGCGATCATCGGTCGCCACGTAGGAGGCCGTGCGTTCCACACCGTACTTGGCGATCGGCGTGTCGGGGTCGGAAGCCAGCTCGAAAGCATACACGGAGTCATCCGCGGTCAGAGGCTCACCATCGGACCACTTCACGCCTTCCTTAAACTTGAAGGTCACCACGAGCTGATCCATCTCAACCGGCGTGCCATCAAAGGTCACAGCGCAGTCGGCAGAGCGGCAGCCGGAGGGCTTGATCTTGTAACCCGCAGCAGGATCGAGCTCAACGACCTCGTCATCAACGGTCAGGACCTTGTCGCCGGTATTGACAGTCACCTTGTTCAGCACGGCGCCACCGTTATCGAAGGTGGGCAGATTCTCGATCAGGACCGGCTGATAGGAGTAGGTGCGCATGTCAATCGGGCCATCGTAGACGGCGTGCAGAATGTGCGAAGCCGCCAACATGCTCCCGCCGTAGCGGTAGAGCGTGTCAGGCTCCTGCCCCTGGCAGATGACCAGCGTCTTGGGTGCGGGCGTGGGGGTGGGCTCAGGGGTCTTGGTCTCCGTGGCCGTCGGCTGAGCCGTCGGTTCCGCAGTCGGCGTCGGCTTGCAGGCCGAGAGCAACATGCTGGCTAGGACCAGCACTCCCAACAACACAAACAGCTTATTGCGTAACATGGGAAATCTCCTCCTTACAAAAAATGATGTGAAATGTAGGGAACAAATAACTTGGGGACTCTTGGGCGTTCAACGGTCTCCAGCATCACCTCCTTTCGTTCAGGATTCATGCTTGCGGCTTTTAGCTTGCCACAAGGTTCATTTTATGGACAATGCGCGAAAAGTCAAGTGCCACCCTATTTGTCCCGGAAGCCAAACCAGGGCGATCAATTCACCCCACAGCACACAGAGATTTGCGTTTTCTCTGTTTGCTCTCTGGGATGAATCCGCTTCAACGACAGCCCCCATAGCAAGCAAGCAAGCATTGTCCTTCAGGGCAGGACTTCATCCGTGTCCTGAAGGGATTCCCCCTCACTTGAGCTGAAGCGTTACTCCTGTTCAGGCCAGGAAACCTTAAGCCATTCCCACTCAGGTCTTC
>Ga0209162_1004249_pt1 | contig 10853 bp, 7 predicted proteins | sample YNPNPMetaG_FD_187121 | JGI IMG/M metagenome (GOLD analysis project Ga0209162, IMG submission 187121) | Anoxygenic and chlorotrophic microbial mat microbial communities from Yellowstone National Park, USA - YNP NP MetaG (SPAdes) (version 2) ...
CAGTTGAGATTTCAGGTATTTCCAGAAAGTTGAGTTCGCGGTTGAAGGTGACGGTTTGGGGGATGCCGTTTTCATCAAGATAGGTGAGGGTGAGGATGCCGGTTTTTTCAAAGGCGGGGTTTTTGGTTTCGATTAAGTTCCAGGTTGCAACGTTCCGCGTTCCAGGTTGCGGGGTGGAGGCGTTCTGGCTGATTAGTGGAATAACGATGTCTTCAGTGATGGAGGTGTCGGTCCAGGTGCCATCGGGATTTTCGCTGGCAGAGAAGCGGGTGAGGCGGGTGTGGAAGTTGCCATCAAGGTCAATCCAGCCGATTCCATGGGTGGGCCGGTTGAGGAAGGTTTGATAGGTTTCATCCCAGGCAGCCTGGCGGATAATGTAGCGGGAGTTTGGGGCATCCCAGGTGATTTGCCAGCCCTGGCGAATGAGAAGCGAATGCGGGAAGTAGCCCAACCCAAGCGACTCCAGCGGCGGCGGGGTAGGCGTGGGGGTGTAGGTAGGGGGCAAAGTCCGCGTGAACGTCGGCGTGATGGTGGGGGTCAATGTTGGCGTACGAGTAGCAAACAGTGGAAAAGGCGCCCCACATGCGCTCGCGCCCAGCAGAACAACCGACAGCAGAAACATCGTCAATCGGCGCATCGTGAACCTCCTGAAACAAATTTTCAGCATTTAGCCTTTCAGAAATCCTTTGTGTACTTGGTATCCTTTGTGATTCAAGACCTTTTTGCCGTTTGGGCGTACTCCTGCTCGCGAAGGTGCCGCAAAATTCGCTCCTGGTCCACCGGCAAACGGTCGAGGCGCAGGCCGATGGCGTTGTAAATGGCGTTGGCAATCGCCGCCGGCGTGGGGATGCTGACCACCTCCCCCACCCCTTTGGCTCCATACGGCCCTTCGGCAGTCGGATGTTCCACGATAATCGGGATGACCTCGGGCATGTGGACAATCGAAGGGATGCGGTAACGCGCCAGCCGGTCGGTGACGACGCGCCCCTCTTCGAGGATGAAATGCTCGGTGAGGGCATTGCCCAGCCCCATCGTAATCCCGCCTTCCACCTGGCCGCGCAAACCAAGCGGGTTGATGGCGCGGCCGACATCGTTGGCCGAGATGACGCGCAGGACGCGCACTTCGCCCGTGTGGAGATTGACCTCCACCTCCGCCGCCTGGGCGGCAAACGAGAAGGCAAAATGCATGTCCCCGCCCTCGCCCAGCGGACGGGTCGGCGGCGCCCAATACTCGTAAAGGGCGCGCGGGGCGATGCCCGCCGCCTGCATGGCCTGGGCCGCCTCGCCGAGACCGATTTTCGTCTGCCCCACCTGGGCCAGCCCCTCCACGTAACGGATGCGCTCGGGCGCCACATCATATTTTTCCGCCAGGAAAGAGGTCACCGCCTGGCGCAGCGACTGGGCCGCCAGCCGCGCCGCGTTGCCGGTCACGTAGGTCTGGCGCGAGGCGGTGGTCGGGCCGCCGTCGGGGGTCAGGTCGGTGTCCATCACCAGCACCCGCACCCGTTCCGGCGGGACGGCGAACTCCTCGGCCACGATCATCCGCAGGACGGCCACCAATCCCTGCCCCAGTTCAGCCGCCGAGGTGCGCACTTCCAGCGAACCGTCGGGGTACAACTCCACCTCCGCCCCGGATTTGTCGGGCGCGCCGCCCCCCAGACCGGTGTTCTTATAAGCCGCGGCAAAGCCCCAGGCGCGCACCCTCATCCCCAACCCTTCCCCCAAAGGGGGAAGGGAGTTCCCCTCTCCCTTCGGGAGAGGGGTTAGGGGTGAGGGCACCAGGCGCGGCTTGAACAACTCCTCCCGCGAAAGACCTGACACCTGACACATGGCACTTGACACTCGATCAATACACTCCATCAACCCCACGCTTTCGCGCAGAACCTGACCGGTGTTGGTCACGCTGCCCACCCGCAGGGCATTGCGGCGGCGCAGTTCCACCGGTTCGAGGCCGAGTTCGGCGGCCAGCATGTCCATCATGCTTTCGATGGCAAACGCCGATTGCAGCACCCCAAAGCCGCGGTAGGCTCCCGCCGGCGGGTTGTTGGTGTACATGGCGTAACAATCAGCGCGGACGTGCGGCACTTCATAAGGACCCGCCGAGTGGGTGGTGGCGCGGGTCAGCACTTTTTCGCCGAGCGAGGCATAGGCCCCCGTATCGCCGAAGAGTTCGGTCTCCACCGCTGTCAGCCGCCCATCCCGTTTCGCCCCAATTTTGACCCGAATCTGGGTCGCGTGGCGCTTGGGATGAGCGATCAAACTCTCGCGGCGGTCATAGAGCAATTTCACCGGCCGGCCGGTGGCCTGGGCCAGCAAAGCGGCGTGAATTTGCCCGGCGATGTCCTCCTTGCCGCCAAAACCGCCGCCCATTAACTGCCCCACCACGCGGACGCGCTCTTCGGGCCAGCCGAGGGCCGCCGCCACCTGACTGCGGTCAGCATACGGGATTTGCGAGCCAACGTAAATCTCCATGCGTCCATCGGGCAGAGGCACGGCCACGCTGCACTCCGGCTCAAGAAAAGCGTGGTCCATCATCGGCGTGTAGAAGGTGTGTTCGAGGACAACGTCGGCCTCGGCGAACCCCTGCTGGACATCTCCTTTGCGGACTTTGATGTGCTTGAGAAGATTGCCGTTCGGGTGAAGCGGCTCGGCCTCCGGACGGAGGGCCTGAACCGGGTCGCTGATGACCGGCCGCTCCTCCAGGCGGACCTCGATCCGGGCCGCGGCTTCGAGGGCGATCTCCCGGCTTTCGGCGGCGACGATGGCGATCGCATCGCCCACGTAGCGGATGCGCTCGCCGATGCCGATCATCGTCGGCCAGTCGTGAATGACCAGGCCGTGATTCTTCTCGCCGGGGATGTCGGCGGCGGTCAGCACGGCGACCACGCCCGGTAAGGCACGCGCTGGCTCCACGTTGACCTCCCGCAGGATGGCATGTGGCACCTCCGCCCGGCGGACAGCGGCATGGAGCATGCCGTCGAAGTGCAGGTCATCAGTATAGACGGCGCGGCCGGTCACCTTTTCGACGGCGTCGGGTCGAATCACCGCCCGCCCCACCACCTGCCGCGGCTCGCTGGCGGGGGGTACATCGGGGTCGGGCAACGGTTCGCCGGTGCGCAAGGCACGCGCCGCGGCCAGAATGGCCTTCTCGATGGTCGGGTAACCGCCGCAGCGGCAGAGGGTGTCCTTGAGAGCGGCGCGGATGTCGGCTGGCGAAGGGTCGGGGTTGCGCTGGAGCAGGGCGTAAGCAGTCATGATCTGGCCGGGGATGCAAAATCCGCACTGTACCGCTCCGTATTTGACAAACGCTTCCTGGAGGGGATGGAGTCCGGCCGCGGTTTGCAGGCCTTCGATGGTGGTGATGTGCTTGCCGTGCGCCCGTTCCGCCGGGTAGATGCACGACATCACCGCCTGGCCATCTATGACGACCGTGCAGGCGCCGCATTCGGCTTCCCCGCAGGCGACTTTGGTGCCGGTCAGGCGCAGGCGTTCGCGCAAGAGCGAAGCCAGCGTTTCGCCGGGGCGGGCTTGGAGGGTATAAGAGTGACCGTTAACGGTAAGAGTAATTGAATGGGTCATTGTTTTCTCGAAAGTTGGACTGACAGAGTCACCTGGTCACGGAGTTGCCGATCGTCCTGGCGGTCTCCGTGCTTTCTTCAACCGGTCAACCTGCCCGCTCCCAGGCTGTTTCGAGCGTCTGGCGCAGCAGGTCGCCGACGATGCTCCGGCGGTAGTCAGCGGTTGCCCGGTGGGGGCTGGTGCGAAAGTGCGCCTCGTTCAGCAGGGCATCGAGAGCCATTTCGATGCGCGCAGAATCGAAGGCGCCGCCGCGCAAAGCGGCTTCGGTGGCCTCCAGGCGGCGCGGGACGGGGCCAGAGGGGCCAACCGCCAGGCGCACATCCGCAATCTGGTCGCCAGCGCGCGCCAGCCAGACGGCCACGTTGAGGATGGGCAGGGCGATTCCCTGCGTGCGCATCACCCGCCGGAAGGCCGAGGCCTGTCCGGGGCGGCGCAGGGGCAGGTGAAAGGCGGTGATGAGTTGCCCGGGACGGAGGGCCGATTGCCCCGGCCCAAGGAAGAGATCGGCCAGGGGCAGGCGGCGGACAGACTCCAGGTCTGCCACCGAGACGTGCGCGCCGAGGGCGGTGAGGGCAATCGTGCCGTCGGCGGCAGGCAGGGCATGGGCCACGTTCCCGCCCAGGGTCGCCACGTTGCGGACCTGCGGCCCGCCCACCTGACCGCAGGCTTCGGTCAAGGCCCGGGCGTGTTCGGCCACCAGCGGCGAGGCGGCAATCTGGCTGAGCGGCACGGCCGCGCCGATGAGCAGTTCGTCACCCTGAATCTCAAGCCGTTTCAGTTCGGGCAGGAAGGTCAAGTCCACCAGCGTATGGACAGGGGGATGGCGGCCCTGTTCCAGGTCGAGAATCAGGTCGGTGCCGCCGGCAATCGGCAGCGCCGGGCCGGGGGCCGAGGTCAGCGCCTGGAGGGCCTCGGTGAGCGAGGTCGGGCGAAGATAGGTTTGCCAGTAAGCCATCAACGGTTGAGTCCTTCCTTTGGCAACGATAGGTCACGCGACCGTGACCTATCGTCCAAACGTTGCTGAAACAGCCAATCGCTACTTGCCCCGCTCCCCACGAATGTAGGGAACGCCGAGGGCAGCCGGTGCGCCCAGGCGCTTGCGCATCGCGTCCCGTGAGCCGATGACCAGGACAACGATGGTAAACGCGTAGGGCAACATTTGCAGGAAGAAACCCCAATAGGGATTGTAGTAAAAGGGGTTGTCAAAGCCAAAGAGCGTCATGGGGCCCTGGATGTCGAGAATCAGGCGGCGCAGCGCCCCAAAAGTGTAGGAGCCGAGGGCGGCGCGCAGGGGGTCCCACTGGGCGAAGATGACCAGCCCAACGGCGATCCAGCCCTGGCCGGAGGTGGTCATTTCGCTGAACCAGCCGGGGGCAATCGCCAGGCTGATGGTGACGCCGGCCAGCCCGGCCAGTAAGCCGCCGATGAAGACGTAGAGATAGCGCATACGAAAGACGTTGATGCCCAACGCGTCCGCAGCGGCAGGATATTCGCCCACGGCGCGCAGGTGTAAACCCGGACGGGTGTAGTTGATGAAGTACCAGGCAATGGGGATGAAGAGATAGCCCAGATAGACCAAAACGCTCTGGTCGGTGAAGAAGATTTTGCCGAGAATGGGAATCTGGCTCAAAAGCGGAATGGAAAGCGTCGGCAAGAGGGCCACTGTCCCGGCCTTGCTCAGCCCATCGCCCAGCACCAGGCTGATGCCAATGCCCAGGAAGGTGAGCGCCAGGCCGCTGACCACCTGGTCGGCGTGCAGGGTGATGGCGATAAAGGCATGGATCTGGCTCAGCAGCCCGGCCGCGATCATGGCGACGATGACGCCCAGCCAGGGGTTGCCGGTCTTGATGGCAACGCTGTAGCCGCTCATCGCACCGATGAGCATCATCCCTTCCACGCCCAGGTTCATCACGCCGGAGCGTTCGGCCAAAATTTCTCCCAGCGTGGCAAACAACAGCACCGTACCGGTGCCGACTCCAGCCTGCAAAACAACGAGCAAATCCATGGCTAAGCCTCCTCTGCAATGCGTTCGATATGCAGGCGGTAACGCATCAGGAAATCGCTGCCAATCAGACAGACGAGGATGATGCCCTGAATCATTTTGGGGATACCCGAAGGTTGAATTTCCCGTCCGGCCAGAAGGAGGGCGCCAAACAGCACCGAGACCAGGATGGCCACCAGCGGGTTGAGTTTGGAAAGCCAGGCGACGATGATGCCGGTGAAGCCATAACCGGCAGCGATGGGAGAAGTCTGCAAACGGTGGACGGTGCCGGCCACTTCGGACATGCCGCCCAATCCGGCCAGGGCACCGGAAAGGATCATCACCAGGACGGTGTTGCGGGTGATGTTGATGCCGGCGTATTCGGCGGCGCGGGGATTGTCGCCAATCAGGCGGATTTCGTACCCCCAGCGGCTGCGATAGATCACCAGCCAGAGGAGGATGGCGACCAGGATGCCCATCAACAGACCGGCATGGGTCGTCAGGCCGCGGAAGAAGGGGACAGCATCCGCATAATCGAGCAGGCGCGGCAGCCAGGCATTTTTGGGGAAGACGGGGCTCATCTGGAAACCGCCTTCCGTCCAGACGGCAAAGATCCAGTAGTTAATCCACGAGACGGCGATGTAATTCATCATCAGGGTACTGATGATTTCGTTGACGTTCAATTTGGCCTTCAGCAGTCCGGGGATCAGCCCCCACAGGGCGCCCGCCAGGATGCCCGCCAGCATCATCGTGGGCAGGACCACCCAGGCCGACGTTTCGGGCGGGAAGAGGGGGACGAGGACGACCGCGCTGGCGCCAAAAGCGCCCATGATAAACTGACCTTCTGCGCCGATATTCCACAACTTCATGCGGAAGGCAATCGAGCACGCCAGGCTGGTCATCAAAATCGGCGTCGCCTTGACCAGGGTATCCGAAAGAACGCCGATGCTGCCAAACGAAGCCTGGGCAATGTGGGCATAGGAGGCAAACGGATTGCCACCCGCCACCGCAATCACCAGCCCGCCAATCACCAGGGCAACCACAATCGCCCCCACCGAAAGCACCACCGGATACCAGGCCGGGGGTTCCTTCAGCCGCGGCTCAAGGCGGAGACGGTAGGGGAAGAATCTACGACGCTTGGGAACAGGAACAGGTGCTGATTCAGACATGTTGCTCAGCCTTTCCAAGATGGACTTTTTCGAGAGGGGTGCCGGTCATCATCTGGCCAATGGTTTCGATCAGTTCCGAAGAAGGTTCTTCGCCCGGCTCAATTTTGACCTCGCCCATGATCTGCCCTTCGTAGATGACAAAGACTCGATCGCTGAGCGAGAGCAATTCTTCCAGTTCCTCCGAGATGAGCAAAATCGCCGCATTGGCCTCCCGCTGTTGAAGCAGCAAGCGATGCACTCCTTCAATGGCGCCGACATCCAGTCCACGGGTGGGCTGGACGGCGACCAGCAGGGAAGGATGGCCTGAAATCTCACGGGCAAGAATGACACGCTGGAGGTTCCCCCCCGAAAGTAAGCGCACCGGGGTCTCCACCGTCGGAACCATAATGTCATATTCCGACTTGAGTTGCAAGGCAAACTTATTTGCAAACGGCATGTTCAAGAAGCCATGACGATCCAGCGGCGGGTGGCGGTATTGTTTCATGATGACATTGTCGGTGACGCTCAAATTGGGAGCCGTTCCCACGTGGGTGCGGTCTTCGGGGATGTGCGCCACGCCGCGCAGAATGCCAAACAAGGCCGAACGATTGGTCATCGGCTCGCCATTTAATGTAATCTGCCCGCTGCGGCACTTGCGCAGGCCGGTGATCACCTGCGCCAGTTCCCGCTGACCGTTGCCTGCCACGCCCGCCAGGCCCACAATTTCACCGGCGCGCACATCCAGGGAAACCCCGCGCAGAGCAGGCAATCCTTTGTCATTGTCAGCGTGCAAATCGCGAATCGAGAGGACGACTTTCCCCGGCTCTTTGGGCTTTTTCTCCACGCGGAAAACCACATCTCGTCCCACCATCTGACGGGCAAGTTCCTGACGGGTAGTGCTGCGTGCATCTAACCCGGCAGCGGTGACTTTGCCTTTGCGCAAAACAGTCACCCGATCGGCAATGGCCATGACCTCTTGTAATTTATGGCTGATGAAGATGATAGATTTGCCTTCTGCGGCCATGGCGCGCAACGTTACAAATAAATCTTCAATCTCCTGCGGCGCGAGGACAGCCGTCGGCTCGTCCATGATGAGGATGTCGGCGCCGCGATAGAGCATTTTTAGAATTTCTACCCGCTGCTGTTCACCGACAGAAAGTTGCCAGATTTTGGCACGCGGGTCCACTTTCAAGCCAAAACGTTCCCCCAACTCAAAGACAATGCGATCATACTCCCGCAGGTTCAAGTGAAAACGGGGTTCTTCGAGGCCTAAGAGAATATTTTCTGTTACTGTTTGCGAAGGGACCAGCATGAAATGCTGGTGAATCATGCCAATTCCGGCATGAATGGCATCTCGCGGCGAGTTGAAATTGACAACCCGGCCTTTGATTTTGATGACGCCTGATTCCGGTTTATACAGACCAGCCAGGACGTTCATCAGGGTACTTTTCCCTGCGCCATTCTCCCCCAAAAGGGCATGGATTTCTCCGCTGCGCACATCAAAATCAACGTGGTCATTTGCCACCACGCCCGGAAAACTCTTGCAAATGCGGCGCATTTCCACCATCAAGGGCGCGTTTTCCACGGTAGAGGAAGTTTGAGAACTAACCACTCAAAAACTCCTGGAAATCAAGACGAAAACAGTGCTGAAAGACAGGCTATTCCAAAAGGGGCCAGATTCCAGGCAGAATCTGGCCCCTCGCAACCTCAGGACTTACGGCGTCGGCAATTCGGCAGTAATGCCTTCGGCCCACCACAACATGCAGTAACGGCATTCCAGGCCAGGAGCACCAGGCGGGAACTGATCGAGATCAGACTGCTGCAACTTCTCGCCCTCGGGGACAATGAGATTGCCCTGATTGTCATAGATGGGGCCAGAGAAGACGTCGAAGCGGTTGAATTCACCCTTCAGCATCTTGTCCAGCGTGTCGCGCACCATTTGAATCACTTCGGGCGGCAAGTCTTGCATGCCTTTGGTGAGAGACTGGCCTTCCATGAAGCCATACAGACCGAGACCACCGCTGTCGGCGTCGAAGTAATCCCAGCCGGGCTTGTAGGTGCCGTCAATCACACCCTGGGTAATCGAGGCATAGACCGGGCCCCAGTTCCAGTAGGGGGCGGTGAGGCAGGCCTCCACCTTGCACGAGCCAACCCAGTCATAGGTGATGCCCCACTTGCCTTTTTCCTGGGCCACATCGGCAACGGCCGGGGTATCGGCACCGGTGAAGACGACCTGCGCGCCAGCGTCAAACAGCGAAGCGGCAGCATCGCGCTCGACGACGGGGTCATGCCAGGTGTTGATCCAGCGGACGTCCATCGTGCACTCCGGGCAGGTCTTCTTCATGCCCAGGGCAATCGCGTTCCCCAGGCGGATTTCCTCCGGGATGGGGAAGGTGGCCATGTAACCGATCTTCGGGTTGCCGTCCAGTTTGGCCCGGGCGCCGGCGATCATGCCAGCCAGATATTTCATATCTTCCATGGCGCCAAACAGGTTGCCGAAGTTGGTCTGGTTGGACTTGTAGCCGCTGATGTGGATGAACATCGTGTCGGGGAACTCCGCCGCGACCGTTTCCATCGGATCCATGAAGCCGAAGGAGGTGCCAAAGATCAAGTCGAAGCCCTTGCGGGCCAGGGCGCGGAAGACCTGTTCTGAATCGGCACCTTCCGGGACATTTTCAATATAGGCTACATGGACATTGGGAACATTCTGTTCCACATAGAGCAGCCCTTCATAGTGTGCCTGGGACCAGCCACCATCATCGTGAGGGCCAATCAACACCATTGCGACGTTGAATTTGCCCTCTTCGATGGCCGGAATCTGGAAACCACCCACTTCCTCAGTCTTCGGGCCGCAGGCCGAGAGGACGAGGATGGCTGCCAGAGCCAGGACAGTCAAACGAGCAAGCATTTTACGCATAGAAACTCCTCCTGCTGAAAATTAGATGGATTGGACAAGAAGTATCGGGCATTCAAGGAGATCAATTCGTTACGCGTTCCACCTCCTTCCTGAAAATACGCTCGTGAGGATTGTATCATGGCCGATTTTCTTAAATTACGGCACAATCCACGTGCCGGTCTCGCCTTTGAGAGCACGGCCGATATTTTCGGGGTTGGTGATGAGTGCCTTGCCGTTGGGATTGGCTTCCAGGAACCAGATGATGGCCTGAATCTTGGGCGCCATCGAGCCTTTGGCAAAGTGAGTGCCTTCGGCCAGGTACTGTTTGGCCTCGGCCAGGGTCATCCTGTCAATCCATTTCTGGTCGGGTTTGCCAAAGTTGAGCGCCACCTTCTCGACCGCGGTAGAGATGACAAACAGGTCAGCGTTGATTTCACGGGCCAGCAGGCTGGAGGCGTAGTCCTTGTCAATCACCGCCGCCGTGCCGACGTATTCGCCCTCGCCCTTGTCAATGACCGGGATGCCGCCGCCGCCCACCGTGATGACCACGATGCCAGCATTCAGCAGCGTCTTGACGGTATCGAGTTCGACCACTTCCTTCGGCAGGGGCGAGGCGACCACGCGCCGCCAGCCGCGGCCGGCGTCTTCGCGCATGGCCCAACCGAGTTCCTTCTCGCGGCGTTTGGCTTCGGCCTCGTCCATGAAACCGCCAATGGGCTTGGTGGGGTTCTGAAAGGCCGGGTCATTCTTGTCCACCAGCACCTGGGTCACGATGGTGGCGACGTTCTTCTTGATGCCGCGCCGGTAGAGTTCGTTTTGCAGGTTTTGCTGGAGGGCGTAGCCGATGGCACCCTGGCTGTCAGCCCCGCACACGTCCAGCGGGACCTCGTGCATGCCCTCGACCTTCGCGGCGATCTCGGAGCGGCGCAGGATGAAGCCCACCTGCGGCCCGTTGCCGTGACCGATGGCCACGTCCCAGCCGGCTTCGATCATGTCGGCAATATGGAAGGTGGTTTCTTTCGCGGCCTGATACTGGTCTTCGACCGTCTTGTGTTTTTCGTCCTTGATGAGTGAATTGCCGCCAATAGCGACAACAGCAAGTTTGCGTTGGGTCATAGTCTCTCCTTGTGTACCTGTGTACTTGTTTACCTGTGTACTTTGACAATGTCATCTTTTCGTATAGTTGTCATTGCGAGGAGCGTTTTTTGCGACGAAGCAATCTCCTTGCAAGCCAGGAGACTGCTTCGCT
>Ga0209162_1004251_pt1 | contig 10849 bp, 8 predicted proteins | sample YNPNPMetaG_FD_187121 | JGI IMG/M metagenome (GOLD analysis project Ga0209162, IMG submission 187121) | Anoxygenic and chlorotrophic microbial mat microbial communities from Yellowstone National Park, USA - YNP NP MetaG (SPAdes) (version 2) ...
TGAAGGCAGGTTGGGGTTTGTGTTGCAGCGGGGCGTCCTCCCGAGCAAGACGGACCTGCGAACCCTCACAGAGGGTTAGGGGGATTATTGTCTTGACTCGGGCATTAAAAGGTGACCCCGATTGAAGGGGGCGCTGGGGTTCACTCCTGAGGCAGGGCGACGCGGAAGATGGAGCCGCCGCCTCTGCGGCTCTCGTACCAGATGCGGCCGCCGTGGGCTTCCACTATCTGCCTGGCGATGTAGAGGCCCAAACCGATGCCCGGCTTGGAATGGTGGGCGGCTTCTTCCGCCTGGTAGAAACGGTGGAAAATGAGCTCCTCCTCCCCGGGCGGCACGCCCGGCCCCCGGTCCAGGACGCCGATGAGCGCCTCTCCTCCCATGCGCTGCATCTCCAGCTCCACCACCGAATCCTCCGGGGAATACTTACAGGCGTTCTCCAGTAGGATGACCAGGAGCCTCTTGAGCTTTTCGCGGTCCGCCTTCATCCTGCGCAATCCCTGGTCCAGGTCGGTCCTTATCTCCTGCTTCCAGCCGCGCCCGCCCATCTCCTCCAGGACCTCCTTCACCAGGCGGTCGGTGTCCAGGAGCCGGCGCCGGGCAGTGAAGCGCTCCTCCTCGATGAGGGATACGTCCAGCAGTTCCTCTCCCAGCAAGCCTAGGCGTTCCAGGTTCAGCTGCATGGCGCGTAGGGCGGCCCTTCTCCTTTCCGGAGGCATCTCCTCTCCCATTTCCTCCAAGACCTGCGCATAACCTTTCAGGATGGCCAAAGGGTGGCGGAGCTCGTGTGAGGCCACCGAGAGGAAATCGCGGAGGCGGCGAGCGTTCTCTTCCAGGGTGCGCTCATAGGCCTTCTCGCGGGTGATGTCCAGCATGGAGACGATGGTGGAGCCGGTGCCGGGCATTCGGGCCATGTTCGCCCTGATCAGAGGCACCTCCTGGTTTCCCCGGGCGCGCAGCCGGCAGAGGAAGTGGGCAGGTCCCTCCTTCCCCTCCAGACCATCAAAGGCCCGCCGGAAGTCCCCGCGGTCATCGGGATGGATCATCATCTCCAGCTTGACGCCCTTTTTACAACGGGCAGTCTTAAATCCGGTCAGCCGCTGAAACTCCTGGTTGGACCGGGAGATGCGGCCGTCTTCCCCCACGATGCACATAGCGGTGCCGGAGGCCTCGAAGACCGCGCGGTAGCGTTCCTCCGACTCCCGCAGGGCCTCCTCGGCCAAACGGCGGTCGGTCAAGTCGGTCATGCTCCCAGTCACCTCCTCCCCGCCGTCGCTTCGGCGGATCAAACGGCCCGAGGAGCGCACGAAACGGTACCCGCCGTCCCGGTCCCTCACCCGGAACTCTATGGGAGGATGCCACCCGTTCTCGTCGAAGGTCAGGCGGGAAACCAGGTCGCGGAGGTCCTCCGGGTCCATGAAGAAGGAGAGGTTCCTTCCCACCACCTCCTCCGGCCGGTAGCCGGAAACTCTTTCTATCACCGGGCTGATGTAGGTGAAGAATCCCAGCTTGTCTATGCTGAAGATGACGTCGCTGATGTTCTCCACTAGCATGCGGTAGCGCTCCTCCGACTCGCGCAAGGCCTCCTCCACTCTCTTGCGGTGAGTGACGTCGCGGCCCATGCACAGGACCCGCCGGGTCCCCCTGATGGTATAGGGCGTGAGGTGGATCTCGGCGGTGAATTCGCTGCCCTCGGCGGTCTTAAGGTCAGCCTCCAGCCCCACGCTCTCCCCGCCGAGGGCGCGCCGGAAGGAGGAGCGCAGCTTCCTGCGGTGCCGGGGTGCGCAAAGCGCAGCCAGCGGGGTCCCCTCCAACTTTCTCCCCGCTCCCGCCAGCAGGCGATCTGCCTCGCGGTTGGCCCGGATGACCGTGGCGATGTCCCTACCGCCCTCTCCCTCCAGAGCCATCACGGGGCCCCCGTACCCCTCGAAGAGCACCTCTACCACCCGGGCGATCTCCCGCCACTGCCCGGCCTGGGCGCGCTGTTCCTCCAGCAGGGATTCAAGTTCGCGGCATCGTTCCCTGAGGTAGGCGAGCTCCCTTTCCCGGGAGGCTCCTCTCTCGTCTCCGTTTCCCTTCATGCGCCGCTCTCTCACCTCGAGGGCATCCCGCTCCGCTCAGAAACGCGCGGATCCGCGCAGATTATAACAAGTCAGCAGGTGCAGGGTGATCGGGTCATCCCCCACAGCGCCGCCCCGTGCCCGCCATCCGCTGGCCACATCAACGCCTGGCCGCCTGTGCTCCTGGCCGACGGGCGTGATCGAGCTACCTATCCATGAGGGCTCGCCGCCTCCTCTCGGGAGAGGGAGCTCAACGCTGTCCGGTGCCACCGCCCCGGCGGCGTTCGCGCATCAGGGTCCAGGCGCAGTGATCGTCACCCCGGGGCAGGGAGCGGATTATCTCCAGGCGAATGGAAGGGTCCACCGCCTCCAGCCAGTGAGCGAAGATGGCGTTGTCGATCATCTCGCAGGGGACCGTCTTCTCTCTCCCCGCCCGGCGCAGGTTCTCCCACCAGGAGCAGTGGTGCACCCGGAAGACGCTGCGGTTCTCGTCCTCCACCTGCCAGGAGCACTCGGTGCCGTCCACCCGACAAAGAGTCTCCAGGATGTCGTTGAGAGTGGCCATGTCCGGCGGGTCCGCGGGGTCGACCCTGAACCCCTTCATCCTGGCCAGGCGGCGCAGCAGGACCAGGCCGTAGTTTTTCCATACCTCCAGATCCAGTTGAAGAGCGGCGTCGAAGCCATAACGGTTCTCCACCGCCAGGAACCACAGCCCGTCCACCGCGGTCAGGGCCCCCAGCCGCAGCTCCTCCATCTCCCCGTCGGTGAGCTCCATCTATCCTCGCCTCTCCTCCTGTTGTCCTTCAAAGCCCCCTCCCGCCGCTCCGGCGTTCTTAGAGCCGGATGATCAGGTCGCTGCGAGGATAACTCATGCAGGGGTGGATGAAACCGAAACGGGTGTCTGCCCAACGGGCGCGTACCCGCTGAGGAGCCCATACCTCCCCCTCCACCAGCCGGGTGCGGCACCAGGTGCACTCGCCCGAACGGCATACCTGGTTAGCCTGCAGTCCCGCTCTCTCCAGAGAAGCGAGCAGGGGTTCCCCCGCCGGGGCCTCGAACTCCCTGCCGCTGCGCTCCTCCCTCACCCGGAAGACGCGTTGCGGATCGCCCCCCGGCCAGTCCGGCTCGGTGGTCACGTCGCGGGCCGGGCCGTACACCTCTCGACGGATGAGCCGCTCCGGCACCCCCAGTTCCCGCAGCGCCCCCAAGCAGAAGGGGTACATGGCGTTGGGGCCGCAGATAAAGAAGGTCTTGCCCTTCACCTCTCCCACCAGTTCACTCAAGGTGGCGGCATCCAGCATCCCGCAGCGCCCCTCCCACTCCGGAGGCGGCTCGGATATGACCAGGTCCACCCGCAGGCGGATGTCCTCCCCCGCCATTCTCTCAAGTTCCTCCCGGTAGATCACGTCGGAGGGATCGCGGCTACCGTAGATCAGGTGGATCTTCACTTCCCGCCCCTCTTTAAGGGAATCGCGGATGAGGGAGCGGAAGGGGGTTATACCGCTACCTCCCGCGAGGAAGACCAGGTCCCCGCCGTCGCGCAGGGGCTCGTGGACGAAGGACCCGCTCGGCGCGGTCGATTCCAGGACCATGCCGGGGCGAAGCTCCCGCAGGAGCCAGGGGGATACGAACCCTCCTTCCACCTCCCGCACCGTCAGGAGCCAGTAGGGGTCCCCGGGTGCGGAGGCGATGGAGTAGGGCCGCGAGGTGAGCACCCCTTCCCTCTCCACGAAGAGGTTGATGTACTGGCCGGCCCGGAAGGGCGGCAGTTCACCCTCGGCGGCCGTCAGGCGGAAGCTCTTGGCGGTGGGGGTCTCCTCGATCACCTCTTCCACCCTCAAGCGGACGCGCCGCGGGTGCAGCCGGTCGGGAGCCCCGGTCGTACGGGTCACCGCATCCTCGCCCAGCTCCTCCGCCGTCCCCGCCTCGGCCTCCAGGCGCTCTCGTATGGCGGCCTCCGTGTCGGGGTCGCGACCGCCCCTCTCCAGGTCCTCCAGCACCTCTCCGGCGGTGAGGTAACCGCTGTAGAGGGAGGGCTCGTAACCGCCCCCGATGTTCACCCAAGCCCCCGTGAAATACAATCCCTCCAGGGGGCCGCGGGCGGGCATGCGGACCAGCCCCGAGCCCTGGAAGGTCTGGTCGAAGCCGATGATGCTGCCCCCCAGGTTGCGGGTGAAGCGCATGTTGGTCAGCGGCGTGGCCACCTCCATCTCCTCGATGTGGCGGCGCAGGTCCGGTGAGATGCGTTCGGCCAGCGCTACCATCTTCTCGGCAACCTCCTGTTTCGTGCGCTCGTACTCCGGCGGCGTAAGCTTCAGCCAGGGATCAGCGTAAGCGATGAGGGTGATGACCACCGCGGAGGTCCCGGGAGGGGAGAAGCCCGGGTCCACCACGTTGTAGGCGGTGACCGCAGCGCCGTCGGGATCGTGCTTGAACCCCTCGAGCATCTTGTAGAACTGGGCGTCGAGATCGTACCCCAGGTTGACGAAATTCTCGTGGGTAGTGAACCCCAGCTCCGCGCATTCCGCGTCAAGCCCCAGGTAGACGTTGACGGTGGAGGCGCCGCCGCTCCATGCGCCCAGCCGGCGCAGGTACCAGGAAGGCACCTGGTCGCGTCCCAGCAGCTGCAGGCAGGCGTATGCGGGGTTGGCGTTGGAGACCACCACCGGGCAGGCCACCTCGGTGCCGTCCTCCGCCACCACGCCGCGCACCGCCCCCTTGTCCGCGAGGACGCGCTTAGCCCCGTTGTTCAGCCAGACCTCTGCTCCCGCCTCCTCCACCGCCTCCATCAGGGCCTGCGACAGCGCCTGGCTCTTCCCGCGGATGTGGGCGGGCCCGAAACGAAGGTAGCTGGCCACTCCCAGGGCATAGATGGTGAAGGCCATGCGTGAGGGCGGCTGGCAGAAGTAACCCCAGATCTGCCCCAGGACCGCCCGGGCCCGGGGATCGCTCACCTCGGCGTTGAGCACATCGGCCAGACTGTGGTTCATGTGCTGGAGGAGGACCGGGAATTCCTCGGGGGCCTGCATGACCGCCTTGGCGCCCATGCGGTTGGCCCGCAGGGCCTGCTCGGCATAACGGAACATGGTGTCGCTGAAGCGGCGGATGCCCTCCGCCTCGTGGGGGAAGCGTTCGCTGAGGGCCTCCTCAAAGGGCTCCCGACCCACCGGCACCACGATGTCCAAGTCGGGGAACACGCTGCGGTAGAAATCGGGTATGGGGATGAACTCCACCTTCGGGGTCACCCCGTACTCCTCCAGCAGGGCCCAGATGGGGCCGCGGTTCTTCTGGTCCCCCAGACCGGAGAGCTCGTGCAGGGACACCTCGAACTCGAAGCGGCCCCGCAGGAAGGAGGAAGCGTAGCCGCCGGGGACATTATGGCTCTCCAGCACGAGCACGCGCTTGCCTGCCCGCGCCAGGCGGCAGGCGGCGGAGAGCCCTCCCAAGCCCGCCCCTATCACCACGACCTCGAAATCCTTCATGGCTCGACCTCCTCAGCTCTTTTCCTTGCCGCGTGCGGCATCGCTCCCTTCCTTCCGCTCAACCTGGCCTTCCCTACCTTTCCCGGCCCCTTCCTGCCTCTGGAGGAATCGCCTTATGTCCGCGTGGTGCTCCGGCCTGAGGACGAAGATGGGTTGGGCGTAGGCCTCCAGTTCCTGCAGGGTGGCCAGATCCAGCCGGTGAGCGGCGTTGAGGTGCCGTTTGGTAGCGGCCAGTACCTCTGCAGAACGCCCAGCCATCCTGACCGCCACCTCCATGACCTCATCTGAGATGCGCTGATGGTGCGACACCCGGTTGATGAGGCCGATGCGCAAGGCCTCCTCGGCGTCGATCACCCTCCCGGTGAGGGCCAGCTCCTTGGCTAGGTGCAGCCCGATTCGGCGGGCCAAAAGGTAGGCGCATCCCAGGTCGGGGATGATGGAGATGCGCACGAAGCTCATCATGAAGAGGGCCCGTTCGGTGGCGTAGGTGATGTCGGATGCCAGGGCCAGGCCAAAGCCGCCTCCCACCGCCCAGCCGTCCACCTCAGCGATGACCGGCTTGGGCCCCTCATGGAGGGCCTCCACCACCTCATTCATCCGCAGCATATGCCGGTTGAGGAACTCTGGGTCCATTCTGTCGCCAAGGATGGTGAGGTCGGCACCGGTGGAGAAGTTGCCACCGTCTCCGCGGAGCACGATCACTTTCACCTGGGGGTCCCCCAACACGCAGCAGAGGCCATCCATCAAGGGGGGGAGAGTTTCAGCGTTCATGGCGTTCATGCTGGGGCCGCGCATGGTACAGCGGGCGACCCCGTCCGCAATTTCGACCTGGAAATATTCGCTGCCGCCCATGCTCCTTTCTCCTTTTTCTCGGCTAACCTTCCATGCGTATGCCTCAAGCTCCGCGCTTTTTCCGCCTAGGGGGCTCTTTCCCATCCCGCCGGCGGGAGCGGGCCGCGGCATCCCGGGGCTTTCCGGCCGGCCAGCTCCCTCCATCCTCCCGCGGCGCGCATCCCTTGACGACCAGGTCGTAGAATATCTCCGCTATCCGCTCAGCGCTCATCTCCCCCTCGGGTCGGTACCACACCGACAGCCAGTTGCACATCCCGGAGATGGCGCGAACGGCCATGGGCACGTCCAGGGGACGGAAATCCCCCTTGGCCACAGCCTCCTTCAACACCTCCCGGTAGACCTCTTCGAACTCCCGGGAGAGAGAACGCATGTGCTTTCTCTTCTCCTTCTCCAACTCCGCCTCATCGGCCAGGTACACGTTGATGAAGTCGCCGTATCGGGAGAACATGCTCACGTGCCAGACGATCAGCTCGCGCAGCTTCTCCAGGGGCGGGAGATCCCGCGCCGCTATCTCCCTTACCCCCTCCAGCAGGTTGCCGATGGCCGAATCGCAGATCTCGTAGAGGAGGTCATGCTTGGAATCTACGTAGTAATAAAGAGCCGCCTTGGTCAGGTTCATCTCTTTGGCGATGTCTTCCATGGTAGTGGCGCGGTAGCCCTTTTCCCGGAAAAGGCGGGCCGCCACGCCCAGGAGCTCCTCGCGCTTGTCCCTGTTCATGGGGAGATTCTACTAAACAGTCGGTAAAAGGGCAATGGAGCGAAGCGAAGGCAATAGCGAATCTTTCGTCCTTCCGGCATCGCTTCACTTCGCGACCCTTTTCGGATACTCTATACGGGGAGCGCGAGGCAGAGGAGATGGGAAGATGAGGTTCTACGTGGACGAGGATCTGTGCACCGGGTGCGGTATCTGCGAGGAGATGTGCCCCGAGGTCTTCCAAGTGGACGAGGAGGGTATCTGCCGCATCATCAGCGAGGAAGAATGCGAGGAGCACGACCTCTACGAGGTGGCGGAGGAATGCCCGGCCGAGGCCATCATCATCGAGGAGGACGAGACCTGACCCTGTCCTACCAGCTGGAGCGAAAGGCGAGCTGGCGGGCACGGCGCCAGCGGTCCAGGAGGTAAGGCTTGAGCAACTCGAACTCGTCCGCACCCTGCTGCACCAGCTGCTCGGCCTCCAATGTGTCCAGGTGTTCGGTGCGCAACCGGAAAGACGCGGTCCTGGCACAGTAGAGAGGGACCAGAGCCTCGACGATGTCCGGCCTGGGGTACTCCTTGAGGAAGTTCCATGCTACGGCGAAATCGTAGACGGTGCGGGCCCACAGCTGGTCGGGATAGGAAAGGGAACCGCCCTCCCAGCCCTCCGCCTCCTTGACCACCTCCAGCAACTCGCGGTAGGTGGAGGGGTCGAGGATGCGCCTCCACATCTCCTCGTACTCGATGAAGCCCACCAGGAAATGGTCGATGAGGTTCTCCACGTTTATCCCCACCGGCTCCGGCTCCACCTGCTTGAGCTCGCCGAAGACCCGCGTGGGCATGGAGCCTTGCACCCCCATCCACTTGACCTCGTACTCCCGCATGAGCGCGAAGATGGTCGAGGCCACCTGGGTGAACATGGATCCCAGGTCGCTTCCGGGGTCTTTTACGTTGTGGATCTTCACTCCCATGGAAGCCTGGCATACCCGGAAGCCCTCGGCCAGGGCGGTGGTGGTCATCCAGATGTCTATGCCGAATTTGGCGATGTCTGTGTTGAAAACCTCCATGTTGGCATAGGTCAGAGCCAAGGCGCCGGAGAATCCGAAGTCCCCCCCGATGGGTTGCCGAATGCGCCGCCCGTAGAGGGCCTGGGTCATGGGGTAGGCCAGGTTGTTGGTGATGGTGCCGTCGTATTTGTGCCGGATGTAGGAAGGGGCCACGAAGCCGTAGGAATGTCTCCAGACCGGCTCCCCCAGTAGCCGGATCCATTCGGGGGTGATGGAGCGCAGGTCCGAGTCCACCACCACGCACACCTTGGCCCGCAGGAGGGAAGCGATCTCGAAGATGGCCAGGAAAGCGCTTCCCTTGCCGGGGAGGCCCCGGTAGGGGGTGACCACCTTCTCCACCTGGGGCGGGACCGGGGTGTCCAACACCACCTCGCGGGTGCGGTCGGTGGAGCCGCCGTCCGAGTTCACCAGCACCGGCCGGAGGTCGGGGAAATAGCGCACCATACCCTCAGCCGCCGCCTTCACCACGTGAGCGATGGTGTCGGCGTTACGGAAGGAGGGGATGCCGACCAGGATATCGGCCTCCCCTATCTCCCTCACCCGCTCGACTATCTCTTCGTCCAGAGCCCGGCACTCCGCCAGAGGCATCTTCGCTATCCTACCTTTCCCGCTTTCCTTTCGCTGAGTTCACGGCCTCGCCTGTTGACCATCGCCTCCCCAGCGATCCTCCCCGCGGGGAGCCCGCATCCCACCAGGGGCATCGAGGATGCTTCGCGACCCAACCTCGCGCGCCGCCCCTCAAAAGTCTTTCGTCCCCGCCAGGCCATATCCTCCCGCCGGGGAGCCCTTACCCACCATCACACTACCGCAGACATCATCCTTCCAGCAGCCCGGCCGCGTATTCGGCGAGGCGTCCGCTCGAGGTGAACCAGCGCATGGCCTCCTCCCATCTCTCCCGGAAAGCCCGGTACCAGCGCCAGGGGTCGAAGCGGGGTGGGGCATCTTGCCGCGCCAGGCGGATGTTGAGCATGCATTCCTGGAACCCCTGCTGGTCTCCCCGGGAGAGGCAGTCCAGCCCCATGAGCACGGAGGTGCGGAAGATGAGCTCCTCCAGGTCATCCCGCAGGAACCGGCCGGGGTAGGGGTCGAGGTCCCCGGCGCTGAGGGCCTCACCCGGCGCATCCCCGTCCGACGCCCGTCTCTGAAGCTTGGTCCGGGAGTAGATGAAGCGGTAGAGGTCCTCCCGGAAGCGCCGCCAGGGCGGGGCGGTCTTGGGCGGGGGGAGATGGCGGATGCTCAGGCGGTTGTCCAAAAACCAGCGGTACCCGAAGAAGCGGCAGTTGACCAGGTAGTCGATGTCCTCTCCTCGGCGCACGTGGGGGTCGAAGGGAAAGCGCGTGTAGAGATCGCGGTGCACGACCATGTTGCCCCCGAAGACCCAGGTGGTGGGCTTGAGGCGCTCGCCCCCCTCGATGATGTCGAAGGCGCGGTTCATCTCCCGGGCCGCCGGCCACTCCGCCCAGAACCACTCCTCCGGCTCCTTCACCAGGTAACCGCCGTCGGGATTGATGTAGTAGCCGGCCAGCCCGCCCACGAAGCTCCCCCGGTATTCGCGGCCGATGCTCTCTTCCACCCTCTCCAGGTAGAGGGGGTCCTCGTAGACCTCGTCGTCGTCGAAGAGGACTGCCGCCTCCGCCCCGGTGATGGCGGCGGCGATCAGGCAGGCGTTGCGGATATTGGAATATCCGGTGAAGTCCACCAGGTCGGCCAGGTGGCCCATGCCCTCATCCTCCATCACCTGGCGGATGAAGCGCTCATCGGAATGGGTGAGGAAGGCCACCGGGAAATGCTGCCGAAAGGGAGTCGTGATGCCGGCCACCTTGCTCTCCACTTCATTCTCCAGTTCGGGATGGGTGGCCACCCCCAGCACCACCACCCGGAAATCGGGATGGCGGAGGATGCGGATGCTCTCCAGAGCCCGCCCCAGGGTCCCCTCACCGTCCAGGGGCGTGGGATGATCATAGACGGCATCCTCGGGATTGAACGGTTCACCCGAACGGCGTCCCCAGTAAGACGGAATGACGATGGTGAGTCTCATCCGGCTCCTCCTCGCTCAAGCTCCAGCCGACCTCTAATCTTGCTAACCTCTCCCTTTCTCATCCCTTGAACCTGGCGTTCTCCAGGTAGCCGGGGTTGACGATGTTGCGCGGCTCCCCGCGGTAGAAAGAGACCACGTTCTCCACGGCGATGGCGGTCATGCGGTCCTTGGCTTCCCGCGTGTTGAAGGCGAGGTGCGGGGTGAGCACCACGTTCTCCAGCTCCACCAGATCACCCAGGTCGGGAGAGGGTTCCCCGGGGAAGTTGTCCAGCCCCGCCCCCCGCAGCCTGCCTCCCCGCAACGCCTCGGCCAGGGCCCGCATATCCAGGACCTCTCCCCGGCTGGTGTTGATGAGGATGGAACCCTCCTTCATCATCCCCAGCTCTTCTGGTCCGATGTAAGACCGCGTCTGCGGGGTCAAGGCCAGGTGCAAACTCACCACATCGCAGGTGGATAGGAGCTCGGGCAGCTCCAGGTAAGCAGCCACGTCCTCCATCTCCGGCTTCCTCAAGATGTCGTAATAGAACACCTGCATCCCCAGGGAGCGGCATAGGAGGGCCATCTCGCTGCCCACCTTCCCCAGACCCACCACGCCGATGCGCCGGCCCCGCAGCTGGATGCCCTGGCGGGCGAACTGGGTCCAGCGCCCCTCGCGGAGG
>Ga0209162_1004254_pt1 | contig 10841 bp, 6 predicted proteins | sample YNPNPMetaG_FD_187121 | JGI IMG/M metagenome (GOLD analysis project Ga0209162, IMG submission 187121) | Anoxygenic and chlorotrophic microbial mat microbial communities from Yellowstone National Park, USA - YNP NP MetaG (SPAdes) (version 2) ...
TCCGGCGGGCGCTGGAGGAGGCGCTTCCGGGTGGGGTGGAGGCGACCGGCGATCCGCCCGTCTTTACCGTCACGCCCGGCGACGTCCAGGAGGTGGCCGCGGTGCTGCGCCTGGGGACCGAGCTGCGGGTCCCCGTCCTGGCTCGATCGGAAGCTCCCGCGGCGCGCCCACCGGCCGCCGGGCCGACGATGCAACTGAGCCTGGAGCGCCTCCAGGCGATCCGCCAGCTTTCCGAGGAAGCGTTGGTGGTCCACGCCGAGGCGGGCGTGCGCGTCCGGGCGCTCGAACAGCGCCTCGGCGAACATGCCCTGTCGCTCGGCTACGCCCTCCTGCCCGACCTCTCCCCGAAGCTCGGCGGCCTGCTCGGCGGCCGGGGTTGGGGCGAGGCTTCGGCGCTGCAGGGTTCGTTCGACGATGCATGCATCGGGCTGGAGGCGGTGCTGCCGCGCGGCGATCCGATCCGGATCAAGGCGGCGCCGCGTCGGGCCGCCGGGCCGGACCTCCTGCAGGTCTTGGTGGGCGGGGAAGGGGCGTTCGGCGTGATCACGGCGGCCTACCTGCGGGTGCACCGGCTGCCGAAGACGCGGCAGCTCGTCGCCGCCTGGTTTCCCGGGCCGGCGCCGGCGTTGGCCTGCCTGGCGAGCCTGCTGGCGGACTCCGTGCGCCCGGCCGCGGCGCGCGTCGTCCGCCCCGGGCCGGCCTGGGCCACGGCGCCGATGCGCGGAGACGCCGCGCTGGTCCTCGCGTTCGAAGGCCACGGGGCGCTGGTCGAGGCGTTCGCGCGGCTGGCCCGCGAACGGATCGCCGGCGCCGGCGGCACGACCGTCGGCGAGGAAGAGCCGCTCTGCACGCGCGAGCCGTTCGACCTGCCGGCCGACCGTGCCCGCCCGCTGGAGCGCGTGGAAGCGGCGGGGCGCTGGACCGACCTCTGCGCGCTGGACCGCGAGGCCCGGGCGATTCTCGGCGACGATCTGGTTTCCTGCCGCTGGTCGAACGCGCTGCCCGAGGGAGGGACGGCGTGCTGGACGGTGCTGGCGCCGGAAGGTCGGGTCGCCGACGCCCGGCGCCCCGTGTTCCGCCTGGTGGAACGGTTCGCGGCGGCCGGGGTGGCGCTCTCGTCCTGCCGCGCCGCCCGCCCCCTGCCTTCCGCGATCGCTCGCGCGGCCCACGGACCGCTGCGTCCCTGGATGGAAGCGCTCAAGCGCGAACTCGACCCGGCGGGCATCCTGAACCCGGGCGCGCTCGGACTGTGACTCGCCCCACGGCGCACCGACCCGCGCGGCTTCCGAGACGCGCGCCGGGCCGGCGCGACCGTCAACGGCGCGGGACCGGATCGGGCCGGGTCAGCCCGGGCGAGGTGGGCAGGGCGCCCGGACGCCCCCGCGTCTCGAGCAGCTCGTGCAGGCGGTCGAGAATCCGCTGCCGGACCCGGTCCGGCAAGCGGTCGAGCCCCAGGCGGCGGGCGCGCGTCCGGAGCGCCTCGCCGGGCGACCCGGTGGTTCGCGCGACGATCCGGATCGGCTGCGGCACGGGCTTGGCCGGGCGTGCGGGCGGCTCCACTTCGAGCCAGGTCTCGCGCGTGTCCGCCGACGGTCCGGCGGGCGCCGTGGCGGCGAGGCCCGTGTGGCACAGCGGCTCGAACAGGTCGGACCGGGAACGGAGGCCGACGGCAAGCCGGTGTCGGCCGCCGGCCTTGAGGCCGATGAAGAAGTACTCCCCCGCCAGGTCCTTCACCTCGACGTCACGGACGATTCCCCGCGTCCGCGCCTCGGCGTAGTGCGAAACCAGCCGGATCGTCAGTCGGGCGTCCGGGTCACCCAGGCGGCGCTGCACGGCCGCGACCGCGTCCGGGGTGACCTCCCAGTACGCGAACAGGGTGGTCGGCTCGACGGGCAGCAGGCCGGCGAAGATGCGACCGTAGCGGAGCGGCGGTGGTTCCTGCTCGGGCACGTCGGGGGCGGCGGCGGGTCGTTCGGCGAACGGGCGGAAGACCGGCTCCTGGACCCGCGGCGCGCGTTCCCCGGCGGCGCCGGGAGCCCGGGGTGGCGGCGGCATCTCGCGGGCGGGGATCTGGGCGGAACGCGGCAGGCCGCCCTGAATCTCTTCGAGCCGGCGTCGCGCGGCCTGGTGGTTCGGGTTGCGCTCCACGATCCGGCGCAGCATGGCCCGCGCCTCCTCCCCATGACCCTGCCGGAGCAGCAGCTCGACCATGCTCATCGTCTCGAACTGCAGCTCCTCGGCCGTTCCGGCCGCCGGGGCGGCGGAAGCGGCCGTCGCCGGGGACGCCGGGCCGTCGCCGCGATCGGCGGCCCGCGTCGGGGGGGGAGCCGCCGCGGTCCGCAGCACGCCGGCGGGCAGGCGACCGACCAGACGACGGATCGACTGGCCGACCGACGTGGCCCGCTGCAACGGGACGGAGGTGAGCCGTTCGATCAGCGTCTCGCGGTCGAGATCGTCCGCTCCCTCGATCCCCATCCGCCGGGCGACGGCGCGCAGGACCGACAGCGGCAGCTTGGCCAGGAAGCGCTCGTGGAAGCCTGCCATCGCTCACCTCGTCGACGGCCCCGCGGAGCCGTGGCAGCACGGTGCGGGGGCCGGGGTTGCGGAGAGGAGGGGGGCCAGCGTCGCGCGGGCAACCTGTACGTCGCGAGCGATCTGTGCGGAGAGTTCCCGCGGCCCGGCGAATCGTCGATCGTCGCGGAGCCGCCGGACAAAGCCCAGGGTCAACCGGGCGCCGTACAGGTCGACATCGGTATCCAGCAGGTGCGCCTCGACCGTCCGGTCGCCCTCGAAGGTGAGGCGGCGGCCGATGAACACCGCCGCCGCACGCATCCCGCCGGTCCAGCGCGCCCATGCGGCGTAGATCCCCTCGGCCGGCGCCAGCACCTCGATGCCGCCGAGGTTGGCGGTGGGGAAGCCGAGCGCCCGGCCGCGACCCTCACCCCGCTCGACGATCCCTTCGACCACGTGGTGTCGCCCGAGAAGCCGGGCCGCCAGCTCGACGTCGCCAACCCGGAGGGCCTGGCGGATGCGGGTCGAGGAGATGCGGCGGCCGTCGAGGGTTTGCGGTGGGACCTCGCACACCGCCAGCCCCTGCTCGCGACCGATGCGCCGCAGCGCCGCCGGATCGCCGCGGCCGCCGGCGCCGAAGCGGAAGGCGGACGAGACGACGACGAGACGGGCGCCCAGCCGCTCGATCAGCACCTCGCGCACGAACGCCTCCGGACTCAGCGAGGCCGCCGCCGCATCGAACGGCAGGGCGACCACCGCCGCCGCGCCGGCCTGGCGCAGCAGCTCGATCCGCAGGGCGTCCGCCGTGAGCCGCTCCGGCTCGCGCTCGGGCGCCACCACGCGCAGCGGATGGCGGTCGAAGGTCAGCACCGTCGGGACCAGCTCCGCGCCGGCCTCCTCCCGCAGGCGCTGCAGCAGGGCCTGGTGTCCGAGGTGCACGCCGTCGAACACGCCGACCGTGACCGCACGCGCGGTGTCGTCCGGCGTCCCGGCAAGCCACAGCAGCGGACCCAGTGTCATGGTCCCCTGTTCCCGGTCCGGTCCGGGGCTCCGCGCCCCGCGCTCCTTCCTCGATCGCCCGCGGAAGGGGTCACCAGTCCCGCGTGCAGAACCTCGATCCGCGCGGGTTCGCGTCGAGGATCACCCCGTAGTCCGCGGGGTCGAACCCCGGCTCGCCGGCGTGCTCGCCGGCGTAGGCCGCGGGATCGAAGCACTGATAGCCGTCGCGGCAGTCGGAGTCCGAGCCGCAATGGCGCATGCAGAACGTCCGTCGCGAAACCCCCTCCCCCCAGGCGACGCAGACCGCCTCCTCGGGACAACCGTCGGCGCGACAGTCGAGAATCGTGCAGTAGCCGCCGGGGGCCGTCGTGTCGCACACGCGGTCGCCGTAGGCGGAGCAATCGACGTTCTCCCCGCACTCGTCCCCCACCTCCGTCGCGCAGCCCCCACAGAGGCCGACCCCGAGCAGGACCGGCACCCAGTCCTTCATGGGCCGGGAACTTAGCGCGGGACGCCGGCTCCGACAAGGGCCTGGCGGGCCCCGGTTTCCTCCGACCGACCGACGCAAGGAGCGCGCGACGGAAGCGGCGACGGGCCGCGGCGCGGTTTGATCTCGTCGACGCGATGCTTACGCTGGACGTGCGACCGGCGTGCCGAGGCCGCCGGAAGCGGGGTGAGTCGAATGATCCGGACGGACAAGCTGACGGTGAAATCGCGGGAGGCGCTGGCCGATGCGGACCGGTTGGCGCGCGAGCGCGGGCACCAGGAAATCCAGGCGGTTCACGTGCTGTGGGCGCTGCTGCGGCAGACGGATGGCATCGTCCGCCCGCTGCTCGAGAAGGCCGGCGCGGCCCCCGCCGCCGTCGAGAAACGGCTCGAGCTAGCGCTGGACCGCCTGCCGCGGGTCGAGGGGGGCGAGACGTACATCGGCCCGGCGTTCCGGGGGCTGTTCGACCGGGCGCTCCGAGAGGCCGAGCAGTTCAAGGACCAGTTCGTGTCGACCGAGCACTTCCTGCTCGCGATGACGCAAGGCAAGGACGGGGAGGCGTCCGAGGCGCTGCGGCAGGCGGGGGCCGACCGCGAGGCGCTGCTGGCGGCGCTGCGGGAGTCGCGGGGAAATCAGCGGGTGACGGATCCGGACCCGGAGGGCAAGTACGACGTGCTCCGTCGGTACACGCGGGACCTGACCGAGCAGGCCGCCCAGGGGAAGCTCGACCCGGTGATCGGCCGCGACGAGGAGATTCGCCGGGCGATGCAGGTGCTGGCGCGGCGGACCAAGAACAACCCCGTGCTGATCGGCGAGCCCGGGGTGGGCAAGACGGCGATCGTGGAGGGGATCGCCCAGCGGATCGCCGCCGGCGACGTCCCCGAGAGCCTGCGCGGCAAGCGCGTGCTGCAGCTCGACCTGGGCGCGTTGGTCGCCGGGGCCAAGTACCGCGGCGAGTTCGAGGACCGGCTCAAGGCGGTGCTACGGGAGATCGAGAACGCCGCCGGCAGCGTGGTGCTGTTCATCGACGAGCTGCACACGCTGGTCGGCGCGGGCGCCGCCGAGGGGGCGCAGGACGCCGCCAACATGCTCAAGCCGGCGCTGGCCCGCGGCGAGCTGCGCTGCATCGGCGCCACCACGCTCGACGAGTACCGCAAGCACGTCGAGAAGGACAAGGCGCTGGAGCGCCGGTTCCAGCCGGTGCTGGTCGGCCAACCGTCCGTCGAGGACACGATCTCGATCCTGCGCGGCCTCAAGGAGCGCTACGAGGTGCACCACGGCATCCGCATCCAGGACGCCGCCCTCGTTGCCGCCGCCCGGCTCTCCCATCGCTACATCGCCGACCGCTTCCTCCCCGACAAGGCGATCGACTTGGTCGACGAGGCGGCCAGCCGACTGAAGATGGAGGTGGAGTCGCTGCCGGGTCCGATCGACGAGCTGCAACGACAGCAGACGCGGCTCGAGATCGAGCGCCAGGCGCTGCGACGCGAGGACGACAAGGCCTCGCGCCAGCGGCTGGAGGAGGTGGAACGGGAGATTGCCGAGATCCAGGAGCGCACGACGGCCATGCGGGCGCGGTGGGAGCACGAGCGGCAGCTCATCGCGCGGATCAAGACAGCCAAGGAACAGATCGAGGCGCTGAAGACCGAGGCCGAACGGGCGCAGCGGGAAGCGAACTACGATCGCGCCGCCGAGATCCGTTACGGCAGACTGCCGGCGCTGGAACGGGAGCTCGAGGAGGCACGGGCCGAGCTGCAGCGCGCCGCGGCCGACGGCGGCTCGTTCCTCCGCGAGGAGGTGACCGAGGAGGACATCGCACTGGTCGTGTCGCGCTGGACCGGCATCCCCGTGGCCCGGATGCTCGAGGCGGAGTCGAAGCGGCTGCTGGAGATGGAACAGCGCCTGCGGCGCCGGGTGGTGGGCCAGGACGAGGCGCTCGAGGCGGTCGCCGCCGCGATCCGCATGGCGCGTGCCGGCCTCTCCGACCCGAACCGCCCGATCGGCTCGTTCCTGTTCCTCGGTCCCACCGGCGTCGGCAAGACCGAACTCGCCCGCGCCCTCGCCGAGTTCCTGTTCGACGACGAACGCGCCATGGTCCGGCTCGACATGTCCGAGTACATGGAGAAGCACACCGTCAGTCGGCTGATCGGCGCCCCGCCCGGCTACATCGGCTTCGACGAGGGCGGACAGCTCACCGAGGCCGTCCGGCGCCGCCCCTACTGCGTGATCCTGCTCGACGAGATGGAGAAGGCCCACGCCGACGTGTTCAACATCCTGCTCCAGGTGCTCGACGACGGACGCCTCACCGACGGCCACGGCCGCACCGTCGATTTCCGCAACGCGATCCTGATCATGACCTCCAACGTCGGCAGCCAGTACATCCAGGACCTCGACGAGAGCGAGCGCGACAAGATGGAGGAGCTCGTGTTCGGCGCCCTGCGCGAGACGTTCCGGCCCGAGTTCCTCAACCGCATCGATTCCACCGTGCTGTTCCACCGCCTCGACCGGGAGGCGATCCGCAAGATTGTCGACATCCAGCTCGAACGCTACGGCCGATTGCTGGCCGGCCGCGAGCTACGCCTGGATCTCACCGACGCGGCGAAGGACTGGCTGGCCGAAATCGGCTTCGACCCGCAGTTCGGCGCGCGACCCCTCAAGAGGGCCTTGCAGCGCGAGCTGATGGAGCCCCTGTCCAAGGCGATCCTCGCGGGCGACTTCGGCCCCGGCAGCACCGTCCGCGTGGACAAGGGCAAGCACGGCCTGACCTTCCGGCGCGCCTAGCGCGGCGCTCCGCCACGCCCGACCGGACGTTCGGACTTCGACTCTCGAAGCCGCGTTCCCGTGCACCCGGCCCCGCGCCGCGGGCGCGCGGCAGGCGCACCGGCCGGTTCGCGCCCGCCCACCTACCGCGCCGGCGGAGCGAAGCCGACCCGCGACAACCCGCCGCCCGGCTCGTAGGGCGCATCCGGCACGAGGTCGCGGTAGCGGACGACCTCCGGGCGGGCGAGCTGGACGGCGAAGTGCCGCAGCGGCTCGACCTGGTAATGCCAGATCATGCGGTTGACGCCCCGGTCGTCCGCGAAGTTGAGCGTCCGCAGGACCACCGATCGCTCGTCGGCTGGCAACGCCGCAAACGCCTCGCGGAAGGCATCGTTGTAGAGGAAGTACTGCTCGGCGTTCGAGAGATAGACGACCCGCACCGGGACCCCGAGCCGCACGTGCGCCGCGGCGATGGCCGGCAACACGGTGCGCCCGAGCAGGTCGCCGTGGAGAATCCGAACCCGGTCCGTCTCGTAGAGGGCGCGGATCCAGGCATACGCTTGCGGATCGGACAGCCAACTGCTCGGAAGCCCGGCCGCCCGCAGCTCGGCCACCCGCCGGAAATAATGCCGCAGCGGCGCCTTGTACTCCCGGTACAGCGCCCACAACTCGCTGCGCTCCGCCTCCGCGATGTCGGCCGAGTCGAGGGCCCGGCGCGCGGCGCTCGTGCCGGAACGGTCCCAGAAGGCCAGGAACGTCCCGGGGTCGGGCGCCGCGAGGATCAGGACGCGAAACAGGCGATGCGCCCGGTTCACCACGAGATCGTAGTCCATCAGCCAGACGAATTCGGCCCGGGCCCGCGCGCACAACGTGTAGTTCTGGTCCGAGCCGACCCCGACGTAGCCGCCGCCGAGCCCGTCGATGTACGGGAACCAGTCGTCATGCCGAGGCTCGTTCGTCTGCACGTAGTGTCGCGCGTCGACGGGGTCGCGAACCCCCGGCTCGTCCGTCACCGCCTCGATCGCCGCGCGCTGGGCGTCGGTCAGCGGTCCGGGAAACGCCGGGGGCGCGGCGGTGCGGCCGGTCGGGTCGGACCCGCCGGCCGCGGAGCGGGGCTCGCCCGCCGTGGAGGGCCCGGATTCCACGACCGGCGGCGCGGAGGAGGCCGGGGCCGGCCCGGCGGCGGGAGTCGCGGTCGGTTCGGCGGGAGCCGTCGCCGCCGGCCCCGCCGAGGGGGAGGGCGTCGCGTCGGCCGCGCAACGGAACCCCAGGCGGTGGCCGGCATGGTCCGGGCGCATCGGGCGGCGATGACTGCCGCGCGCGCGATCCGGTCCCCAGTACCACGATCCGCCCTTGAGCACGCGCTGGCTGCGGCCCGGACACTCCGCGGCGCCACCGCAGGGACCGCGCGGGTCCGGTCCGTCGCAGTCCGCGCCGCACTCGCCCGGACATCCCCGGTAGCACGGTGCGAACCAGTCCGCCACGAACTCGTAGGCGTTGCCCGCCATGTCGAAGAGGCCCCACGCCCCGGGCGGGAACGATCCAACAGGGCGCGTCGTGCCGGGCGAGCAGCCGCGCAGGGCGGCCCGCGCGCAGGTGGCCGGTTCCTCCCCCCACGGGTACGTGCGGCCGTCGGTGCCGCGGGCCGCCTTCTCCCATTCCGCCTCGGTGGGTAGCCGCTTGCCCGCCCACCGGCAATAGGCGTCGGCGTTGTACCAGTCGACCGCCACGACCGGCTGCTGCGGGTCCTCGAAATCCCGGTAGTGCCGCATCAGCCGGCAGGCGCCGGCGCGGACGCACTCCCCGAACGCGCCGAACGTGACCTCCGTGCGATCGATGTAGAAGGTCGACACGACGACTTGGGCCCGCGGCCGTTCGGCCGGCTCGCCATCGTCGGCGCCCCGCCAGAACGGGCCGCCGGGGATGCAGACCATTCCCGGTGGCGGTTCACCGCAGGGTGCGAAGCCGGGTTTCCCCTGGCCGGCCGGAGGCGGGAAGACCGTCGTCTCCGCCGCGCCGCCGCTCTCCGCCCGTGCCGCCGGCACCCTCCGGAGGCCGGGAGGGCCTGGGGGGTGGGACGAAGAGGGCAGGCCGCTCCCCGCCGCGGCATCCTTGCCTTCCACCGCGTCGCCTCCGGCAAGGCCGGCCGGGGACGGCATCGCGGTCTCGCCGGCGTCCCCCGTGCGGGCCGAGGTGCCCGCACCCCCGGCTGCAGAAATCGGCTCCGACTCGCCGCGACAGGCGGCACACGCGAGCGCCGCGAGCACGATCGCGGCGTGGCCCGGAACGCAGTCCGCCGCGCGACCGGGGCCACCCGCGCGCCGACCCGGACCCAACCTCGGCCCACGAGGCCTCGCGGTCCCCGACGCGGCCGGAATACCCCTCGAGGAATCGTTGCCGGTCTCGTTCACACCCACGGCCACGCCCACGCCCCCGACGGGTTCCCGGACAGGATCACGCTAGTGCAACGGCGCCACGGGGTCCACTCCGGCGGGCGGCGATGCTTCCATCCCGGGTGCCGGGCGGACGGCCGGCGGCGCGCCGATCGGTGGCTCCTCCGGGACCGCAGGTGCGCCGAGCGGGACCGCGTCCGGTGTTGGCGAGCCGGCGGGCTCGGCCATCGGCCCCGTCGAGGAATGGGAGCTGGACTCGTGCTCCTCGAGCCACGCCTCGGGGTCATCGACGTAGTTCGGCGGTTCGCCGGGGCCGGAAAGGTCCACCCAGAAGGCGGGTCGATCGCGCGCGTCGAGATGCACGAAGGTGCTGTTGGGGTAGTAGCCGACGCCGGCGTTGGGCAGGGTGCGGCAGAAGTCCCGCAGGGCGCGGTTCGAAACTCCCTCGATCGAGAAATCGATGGCGCGTCCTCGCACGTGATTCCCGGGCTCCCGGTCGGCTCGCTGGACGAACGGCCGGACACCGGACTGAACGAGGATGCGGCGGCCGGGCCAGCGGTCGGCGACGCGCTGCAGCAGCCGCAGCAGTTCGGGCGCGATGCGCAGCATACGCCCCGTCGGCACGTCGCGCAGCAGGTGGTTGACGGTGCGGTGCGCGGCGGCCCGCAGCCGGCCGCGGGCGTCGTACAGGCGGACGGTCTCCTCCTCGCCGGTCTTGATGCGGTAGATCGGGATCGGATTCGACGCGGCCCGCGCCCCGCGGCCGGCTCCGCCCACGTCGTCGTCCGGGATCAGGAGCGTGCGGCCCGCCTCGACCAAGTCGGGGTCGTCGATGTCGTTGGCGCGCTGGATCGCGCGCACGGAGATGCCATGCTCGCGCGCCAGGTCGGACAGCGTTTGGCCCGGTCGGACCTCGACGCGGATGCTGACGCGAGCGGGTCGCCCGTGGGTCGTCCCCCTCCCGCGGTCGGCGGGGACGCCGGCCGTCGTTGCCGCCTCGGCGGAATCGGACTGGCCGCGCGGCGGCGGGATCCGCAGCCGCTGGCCCGGCCGGATCGCGGCGTCTTCCTCCAGACCGTTCGCCCGGCGCAGTGCGGCGACCGAGATGCCGCACTCGCGCGCGATGCTCCACAGGCTTTCCCCTTCGCGAACGTCCCGCCGACCCTCGCACTCGGGATCGGCGGCCGCCGGCGGCGACGCCGTCGCCAGGAAGGACAGCATCAGGAGGCGGAAAACGACGGCCGGCGTTCCCATGTCCCGCTCCTCGCGTCCGGCGGGACCCCTGCATCCCGCCGGTCGGATCCTTCGACCTCCCGGTCCCGGTCGGGATTCGGCCCGCCGGGTCGGCTCCGGGACCGCGAAGCCTCGCGTCCCACTCTAGCCCGGTTGGGCGCCGGCCGGAACCACCGAGGGGAGGCCGTTGGCATCCACCGGGCGGGGGGCCTAGGATGCCGTCGTGGGGCGGGACTCGCCGGTCGCGCCTTCGCCGCGCCTGGTCGCCGTGTTCTTCGCGCTGTTCGGGCTCTCCGATCCTCTGGCCTGCGGTTCCGCGCCGTCCGCCGGGAACGAGGCGCCACCGCGCCAGGGTATCGTCGCGACGGGTGCCGCGGCCGGCGTGCTTGCGCCCGATGCCGGTTCGGAGGCGGCGTCCGTTTGCGTCCGCCCACCGGATGCCTCGGCCGGAATGTCCG
>Ga0209162_1004255_pt1 | contig 10840 bp, 9 predicted proteins | sample YNPNPMetaG_FD_187121 | JGI IMG/M metagenome (GOLD analysis project Ga0209162, IMG submission 187121) | Anoxygenic and chlorotrophic microbial mat microbial communities from Yellowstone National Park, USA - YNP NP MetaG (SPAdes) (version 2) ...
CCGGTCCGACGCCGCCAAGCACCTGGAGGCGGGGGCGAAGCGGGTGATCATCTCCGCCCCGGCCAAGGAGGAAGACATCACCATCGTCATGGGGGTTAACGAGGATAGGTACGATCCCTCCAGCCACTTCGTCATCTCCAATGCATCCTGTACCACCAACTGCCTAGCCCCATTGGCCAAGGTGCTCTTGGAGAACTTTGGGATCGAGTACGGCCTGATGACCACGGTACATGCCTACACCAACGACCAGTCCATCCTGGATCAGCCGCACAAGGACCTCCGGCGGGCCCGGGCGGCGGCCCTGTCCATCATCCCCACCACCACTGGCGCGGCCAAGGCGGTATCGCTGGTCTTACCGGAACTGAAGGGCAAGATGGACGGTCTGGCGCTTCGGGTTCCGGTCTGTGACGCCTCGGTGGTGGACCTGGTGGCAGTGCTGGGGCGAGAGGTCACCCGCGAGGAGGTAAACGAGGCGGTGCGCAAAGCCGCGGACACGGGCAGGATGAAGGGCATCCTCCAGTATGTCGAGGACCCGGTGGTCTCAGTGGATATAATCGGGAACTCCTTCAGCTCCATCTTCGACCCCTCCCAGACCTACGTCATGGGAAAGCTGGTCAAGGTGATGTCTTGGTATGACAATGAGTGGGGTTTCTCCAACCGCTTGGTGGACCTGGTCAAGCTGATCGCCGAATAGGAGGTCAAGGGTTGGCCCGCAAGCTCAGTGTGAAGGACGTCGAGGTCGAGGGGAAGCGCGTGCTGGTACGCGTCGATTTCAACGTGCCCATGGACGATGCGGGCAACATCACCGACGACCGGAGGATCCGGGCATCCCTCCCCACCATACGCTACCTCCTGGACAAGGGCGCGTCGGTCATCCTGGCAACTCACCTGGGAAGACCCAAGGGAAGCGTGGTGGAGAAACTCCGACTGGACCCGGTGGCCCGCCGACTTCAGGAACTGCTGGGCATCACGGTGAAAAAGGTTGATACCGTGGTCGGAGAGGATGCCCGCGCGGCCGCGGAAGCCCTTCAGCCGGGCGAGGTCCTATTGTTGGAGAACACCCGCTTCGAACCGGGGGAAACCTCCAACGAGGAAGGGCTGGCCCGTGCCCTGGCTTCCTTGGCCGACCTCTATGTTAACGACGCCTTCGGGACCGCCCACCGGGCGCATGCGTCAACCGAGGGAGTGGCTCGCTTCCTCCCGGGCGTGGCTGGGCTGCTCATGCAAAGAGAGCTGGACATGCTGGGAGAGGTGTTGGGAGAGGCGCAGAGGCCATTCACCGCCGTACTGGGGGGCAACAAGGTCTCCGACAAGCTAGGGGTGATCAATAACCTTCTGGGCAAGGTGGATGACCTGCTCACCGGCGGGGGCATGTGCTTCACCCTGATGAGGGCCATGGGATTGTCCACCGGCGCCTCATTGGTAGAGGAGGAACAGGTCGATGCGGTACGCGAGGCCCTCAAGAGGGCGGAGGGAATGGGAACGCGCATCCATGTCCCACTGGACCTGGTGGTGGCGGACCGCTTCGCCGAGGATGCGGAAACCCGCGTGGTCGATGCGAGGGATATACCCGAGGGATGGATGGGGCTGGACATCGGCCCCCGCACCGTCGAGGCGTACCGGGAGGTTATCCTGGCTTCCCGGACGGTCTTCTGGAACGGACCCATGGGGGTCTTCGAGTGGGGGCCCTTCGAGGGGGGGACCCGCGGGGTAGCCCAAGCCATCGCCGACTCCGAGGCGGTCTCCATCATCGGGGGAGGCGATTCCGCCGCCGCTTTGAGGAAGTTCGGCCTGGAGGACCGGGTTTCCTTCGTTTCCACGGGAGGAGGGGCCTCCATGGAATATTTGGAGGGGAAGGAGCTTCCGGGCGTAGCTGCCCTTCGTGACGCGTAGGAGAGTTAGCATGAGAAAACCGCTTATAGCCGGAAACTGGAAGATGTATAAGGACCACCGGGAAGCGGTGCAACTGGTGGCCGCTCTCTGGGACCTTGTGGGTTCGATCGAGGGGGTGGAAGTGGCGGTCTGCCCACCCTTCACCTCCATCCCGGACATCTCCCGCCTGATCGAAGAGAGATCGATGAAGCTGGGGCTGGGAGCACAGGACGTCTTCTACGAGAAGGAGGGCGCATACACCGGGGAGATCTCCATCCCCATGCTCAAAGCCCTAAACGTTGACCGGGTCATCGTGGGGCACTCGGAGAGACGCCAGATCCTCGGCGAGGACGACGAGATGGTCTCGAGGAAGTTGCGGGCCGTGTTGGACGGTGGGCTGCAGGCCATACTCTGCTGCGGGGAGACCTTGGAGGAACGGGAAGCGGGGGGGGCTTTCGCCAAGGTGCAGGGACAGCTCGACCTGGACCTTGAGGGATTGCCGGCCTCCGATGCAGGTCGGCTGGTGGTCGCTTACGAACCCATCTGGGCCATAGGCACGGGGGTGAACGCCACCCCTGAGGACGCCCAAGAGATGATCTCCTTCATCAGGGAACGACTTTCCCAGCGGTGGGGTGAGGAAGTCGCCCAGGTTATCCGCATTCTCTACGGGGGTAGCGTTAAGCCGGACAACGCCGCGTCTCTGCTCTCCATGCCGGACATCGACGGTGCCCTGGTGGGGGGAGCCAGCCTGAAGGCTGCGGACTTCGCGGAGATAGTAAGAGCGGCGGCGATCTGATATGGCGGTCCTGAAGGTCTTCGTCCTAGTTCTCTTCTTCGCCTCAGCAGCATCGATGATACTCTTCATCCTGCTTCACGCGGGCAGGGGAGGGGGGCTGTCCGGCGCCTTCGGCAGCTCGCTGGTGGGAGGGTTCTCCGGGCCTCAGATAGCCCAGAAGAACCTAGACCGCATCACCATCATCAGCGCAGCCACCTTCACCCTGACTACCGTGGGCCTCATCTTCTTCTATAAGTAATGGAGAGGCCTGTAGAGGTTGGAGAGGCTCGCGCGCGCTGTGTCTGCAGTAAAAGCGGGAGGACGCGACGGACATTGACGCTGCCGTTTCTCGGTGATATTTTTCTTCCTGAATGCTCTTATCAAGAAGGGCGGAGGGACTGGCCCGGTGAAGCCCGGGCAACCGGCCGGAGACGGTACGGTGCCAATTCCTGCAGGGACTGGAGTCCCTGAGAGATGAGAGCCGTAACCGGCCCTCGCTTTTCCGAGGGCCTTATGCTTTATCATGACGGGACAGCGCGAGGAAAGGAGAGGCAGGTTGGGCAAACGACACTTCTTCACCTCGGAATCGGTCACCGAGGGACATCCGGACAAGATCGCTGATCAGATATCCGACGCCGTGTTGGACGCGGTGATGAACGACGATCCCATGGGGCGGGTGGCCATAGAGACCTTTGTGACCACCGGCCTGGTAGTGGTGGGAGGGGAGATGACCACCGAGACCTACGTGGACATACCCGGCCTGGTCCGCAACACCATCCGGGACATCGGCTACAACCGCGCCAAGTACGGCTTCGACTGCGACACCTGCGGGGTCGTCGTTTCCATCGACCCCCAGAGCCCCGACATCGCCCAGGGCGTCAATCACTCCATAGAGGAAAGGCTGGGTGAGGGCGAGGAGGACGAGTTCGATACGGTAGGAGCGGGTGACCAGGGGATGATGGTCGGCTACGCCACCAACGAAACCCCCGAATTGATGCCCATGCCCATCATCTATGCGCACAAGCTGGCCCACCGACTCGCCGACGTGCGCAAGGCGCAGATCCTGCCTTACTTAAGGCCCGATGGCAAGACCCAGGTGACCGTGGAATATGAGGGGGACCGGCCCGTGCGCATCGACACCATCCTCATCTCCGCCCAGCACCGCCCCAATGTGGACATCGAGGACCTCATGAAGCCGGACCTCATCGAGCACGTCATCAAGCCCATCGTCCCCGAGGAGCTCATCGATAAGAATCTGAAAGTTCTGGTCAACCCCACAGGGAGGTTCGAGATAGGAGGTCCCATGGGCGACACTGGCCTCACCGGACGCAAGATCATCGTGGACACATACGGGGGAATGGCCAGGCATGGAGGTGGCGCATTCTCCGGGAAGGACCCCACCAAGGTGGACCGCTCCGGGGCCTATGCCGCCCGCCATCTGGCCAAGAACATCGTGGCAGCAGGGATAGCCGACAGGTTCGAGATCCAGGTGGCCTACGCCATCGGCAAGGCTCACCCGGTTTCCTTGACGTTCGAGACCTTCGGAACCGAGAAGATTCCCCAGGAAAAGATAGAGGAACTAATCCACGCCTATTTCGATCTCCGCCCGGCTGCCATCATCAAGCGCCTGGACCTGCGGAGGCCCATATACCGCAAGACCGCGTCCTACGGCCACTTCGGCCGCAAGGACCGGGACTTCACCTGGGAGCACACCGACCTGGCGGAGACCCTGCGCAAGGAGGCCGGGCTGGACTGACGGAGCCGGCGACATGGCCGTTCTTAGGATCATCACCTTCGGGGACCCCATCCTCAAGGAGCCCTGCAGGGAGGTCGCGGAGATAACCGGTAAGACGCGCCGGCTGGCCGATGACCTGGTGGAGACGATGTACCACGCCTCAGGCCTGGGGCTCGCCGCCAATCAGACAGGAGTGGTGGAGAGGATCTTCGTGTTCGACCTGGGGGAGGGCCCTCGTGTCTGCATCAACCCCCGCATCATCTTCGAATCCCCCGAGCTGCTGGAGGAAGAGGAGGGATGCTTGTCCCTTCCTGGGGTGCAGATACTCGTGGCCAGGCCTCAGGTGGTGGAGATAGAATACACCGACCTGGAGGGAAAGACGAGGCGGCTGCGGGGAGAGGGATTGATGGCCCGGCTCTTCCGACATGAGCTGGACCACCTGGACGGAAGGCTCCTGCTGGAGAGGGCCGGCCGCGAGGAACGGGTACGGGCCCTCAGGCAGATGCAGGATGCGGCGGGGGATTAGGCGTCGGCGATGGGCCTGGACCTGGTCGTCTGGGGAAGTTCTCCCTTCACGGTAAGGATACTGGACGGATTGGCCTCGAAGGGGAGGACGCCGGCTGCGGTGGTCAGCGTGGCCGACCGGCCGGCCGGAAGGGGCCTGAAGAGCAGGCCCACTCCCGTCAGCGCCTGGTCGGAGCGCCGGAACATCAGGCTGTTCAAGGTAGAGGACCTGCGCGAGCCCAACACCCTGGAAGCGGTGAGGTCGCTGGGAGGGGATCTGGGGGTGGTCGCATCCTTCGGCAGGATAATCCCCCGGGAATACCTGGACATCTACCCTTTCGGGTTCATCAACGTGCATCCCAGCCTACTCCCCAGCTTACGAGGAGCGGCCCCCATCCCCAGAGCCCTGATGCAGGGCCTGGAGGTGACCGGCATCACCCTAGCTCGCTTGGACGAGGGAATCGACACCGGAGACATCATCGCCGGATGTGAGGTGCCCATAGACCCGGAGGATGACGCGGGTTCCCTGGAGGAGAAACTCGCCGTTTCATCCATACCGCTCCTCCTGGAATGCCTGGTTATCTTGGAGGAAGAGGGGCTGCTTCCCGGGAGGAACCAGCCCGAGGAAGGGGCTTCCTACGCTCCTCCTCTGGCCAAGGAGGAGAGGAGGATCGACTGGGCAGCGGAACGCTCCGTTGTGAACAACCTAGTCAGAGCGATGAGTCCCTCCCCTGGCGCATACACCTGCTTCCGCGGAAAGAGGTTGAAGATACTGAGATGCCGGCCGGTGGATCTGGAGGAACGACCGCCCGGCACGGTATCCCTTCCCTCTAAGGAGAGGATGGCGGTTCATGCAAGGGACGGAGCCCTGGAGATGATCCTGCTTCAGCCGGAGGGCTCTCGTGCGATGGATGCCTCCGAGTTCATCCGAGGATACCGTCCCGAGGACGGGATGTCCCTGGGCTGGGACTAAAGGCATGCTCATGACCGCGGATCCGGCCAGGCTGACCGCTTTCACGGTAATAGACAGGGTCACCAACGAGGATGCTTACCTTCATATCCTGCTGAGGTCGACCTTGCAGCGCTCGAAACTGGACGAGAGGGGACGCGCTTTCGTGACCGAGCTCTGCGCAGGTACGGTCCGGCTGGTCCGCCGCATGGATTACGCTCTGGCCTCGGTGGTTGACCGACCTCTGCAGGAGATCGACCCTCCGCTATTGGCTCTGCTGAGGATGACCGCCTACCAGATCCTGGAGATGCGGGTACCCGCATACGCCGCCGTGAGCAGCGCCGTGGAGTTGGCCAAGCAGAGACTGGGGAAGGGGTCCGCTTCCTTTGCCAACGCGGTCCTTCGGACCCTGGCGAGGGCCGCGCAGGAGATCGACTGGCCGCGCCCGGAGGAGACCGAGCGATACATCTCCGACTACCTCTCCTATCCTCCCTGGATGGCCCGATACCTCCTGGATACTTTCGGAGAGGAGCGAGCGCTCTCCCTGGCCAAGGCCGGCAACCTCCGGCCGCCCCTCACCGTCCGGGTCAACACGCTGAAGTGGGAGACGGACGGCTACCTCGAGGTCATCCGCCAACGTGGTTGGTCCGGAGAAAAGGGCCGCTTTTGCCCGGAGGCCCTTACCAACCTCCACCTCCCCGGCTGGGCCCTTCAGGAAGAATGGAGGTCCGGAAATTTGGCGGTGCAGGATGAGAGCTCCATGTTGGTCTCCTACATACTCGACCCTCAGCCGGGGGAACGCATCGTTGATGCCTGTGCCGCTCCCGGTGGGAAGGCCACCCACATCGCCCAGCTCTGTCGGGACCAGTCGGAGATAATCGCGGTGGATAACCAGCCTCGCCGCCTGGAGTCCCTGCGGGAGCTGGCCGGCTACCTGGGCATCTCCTCCATATCATGCATGGAAGGCGATTCTCGTTACCTGCCCGAAATGCTGGACGGTCCGGCGGACCGCATCCTCATCGATGCGCCGTGCAGCGGTCTGGGAACGCTTAGGCGGAGGCCCGATATCAAGTTGAAGAGGAAGAGGGAAGACATACAGGAGATGGCCTCCGTGCAGGATCAACTGTTGGACGCAGCGGCGGAAGCCCTCAAGCCAGGAGGTTTGCTGGTCTATTCGGTATGCACCTTCACGCCCGAGGAAACCGTGGACAGAGTGACCAGGTTCCTCACAGAGCACGAGGACTTCATCCTCGAGGACCCCTCTCCCTTCTGCCCCCTGGGACCTCCGCTTCCCCAAAGGGAGAACGAGAGGCACCTGCAGATCCTAACCGATCTGCACGGCCTGGACGGCATGTTCATCTCCCGCTTGCGGCGCCGGGGGACCTCTGGAAGCGACGATTAGCGGGAGATGCTACCCCCTCGGCAAGAGGGCGTTGGCGGATCGGGGGAAAGCGGTCCGGCCCAGGGGTTCTTAGGGCATCCTCCGGATCCCCCGCCGGGAATCGAAGTTAAGCCCTGCCGACAGGATCGCGCTGCGGTACCCGACCTCAAGTTCGCAGAGATTCCTTAAATATCCATATTCCTGGATGACTGCCATGCTCTTGCGGCAGGGACCGACGGAACCGAACCTGGGGGTCGTTTTTGTCGTTCCTGCTTTTATAATCATAATTGCCGCGAAAGGCGTTCCGCCCGTGGAGGAGGAGGAAGAGGTGGAGAAGCAGAAAGCGTTGGAGATGGCCCTGATGCAGATCGAGAAGCAGTTCGGCAAGGGCTCCATAATGAGGTTGGGGGAGGATGGAAACCGCTTCATGGTGGAGGCCATCCCCACCGGAGCCTTATCGCTCGATGCGGCACTGGGCATCGGAGGGCTGCCCAAGGGAAGGGTGGTGGAGATATTCGGGCCGGAATCTTCCGGCAAGACCACCGTGGCCCTTCATGTCATCGCGGAGGCCCAGAAGAGGGGGGGCATAGCAGCTTTCATCGATGCCGAACATGCCCTCGACCCCACCTACGCCCGGAACCTGGGGGTGAACACGGACGAACTGCTCATCTCCCAACCGGACACCGGCGAACAGGCCCTGGAGATAGCGGAGATGCTAGTCCGCTCAGGAGCACTGGACGTGGTGGTGGTGGACTCGGTGGCCGCCTTGGTCCCCCGCACCGAGATAGAGGGGGAGATGGGGGAAGCCCACGTGGGCCTGCAGGCCCGCCTGATGTCCCAGGCCCTGCGCAAGCTGGCCGGCACCATCAGTAAGTCCAACACCATCGCCATCTTCATCAACCAGCTGAGGGAGAAGATAGGGGTGATGTTCGGCAATCCCGAGACCACGCCAGGGGGGAATGCCCTGAAGTTCTATGCCTCGGTGAGGCTGGACATCCGGCGCATCGAGTCGATCAAATCGGGGACGGACATCGTGGGCAACCGGGTAAGGGTCAAGGTGGTCAAGAATAAGATAGCCCCTCCTTTCCGGGTCGCCGAGTTCGACATCATGTACGGCCAGGGAATCTCCACCGAGGGGACCATCCTGGACCTGGCGGTGGAGAAGGGCCTGGTCAGGAAGAGCGGTTCCTGGTACACCTACGGGGATGAGCAGTTGGGACAGGGAAGGGAGAACGCCAAGGCCTTTCTCAGGGAAAATCCCGACCTCCTCGGAGAGCTGGAGGTCAAACTGCGGGAGATACTGGGGCTTCCCCCCGCGGAACCGGCCCCGGCCGGGAACGGGAAGAAGCCGGAGAGGAACGAGGCCTCGGCAAAGTGACCACCTCGCGTTCCTGCGGAAGCCGGGAGGAACATGGAAAGAGGGCCCGCGATAGGGCCCTCTTCTATCTGGGGGTGAAGGAGAGGAGTTGCCGGGAGGTCCAACAGTGGCTGAGAAGAAAGGGTTACCGAGAGGAAGAGATCGTCGAGGCCATCGAGGACCTTCGGGGCCACGGGCTGCTGGATGACCTACGCCTCGCGGAGATGATCACCCGCAGGGCACTTCTGCGCGGCTGGGGAAGGACCCGCGCCTTGGCCGAGATGGAATCCCGGGGAATAGACCGGGAAACCGCTGAAAGCGCTCTGAACGGAGAATACGTCGATGACGAGGCCGAGGTGGCCATGAAGGCAGCCTTAGCCCGTTGGGAGAAGATGGGCGGTGAAGCCGCCGTGCGGGAGAGAAAACTAATATCTTGGATGGCCAGGATGGGCTACTCCACCTCCACGGTCATCCGGGTCCTGGAGAGGATACGCGGACAACCCGTCGGGGATCCGTTTCCTTGACCCAGGATACCTCCTGATCTTAAGACATCCGGGTCCTGGAGAGGATACGCGGACAACCCGTCGGGGATCCGTTTCCTTGACCCAGAATACCTCCTGATCTAAAATCATATCGGGACTGAAAGGCATTTTTGCTTTGATAGGGTAAGCGCGCCATGGCGCGTGTAAGTGAATATATAAAAAAATACCCTATTCCGAGCGGAAAATGCTGATTAGGTTCAGCATTTTTTCAATTTAGAGGAAAAACGGGAGGACGTGAGATGATCGCGATAATGGTCGGCTTAGTTGCACTGGCCTGCGGTTTCTTCGCGGGCATGCTGACGAGGAAATACATGGCCGAATCGAAGATCAGGTCCGCAGAGTTCGAAGCGAAGAGGATCGTCGAGGAGGCCAGCAAGAATGCCGAGGCTTATAAACGTGAAGCTTTAGTTGAGGCTAAAGACCAGATCTTCAACATGCGGAGTGAGGCTGAACAGGAGATCAAAGCAAGGCGGAGTGAGCTGCAGAGATTCGAGCGGCGACTTCTGCAGAGAGAGGAGCAGTTGGATAACAGGACCGAGAACCTGGAGAAGCGGGAAAAGCAGATCTCCGGTCGGGAGAGCGAGCTGGCCCAGATGAAGGCGAGATATGAGAGGATGATCGGGGAACAGGAGGCACTCCTCGAGCAGACGGCCGGTCTCAGCAGGGAGGAGGCCCGGTCCCTCATTCTGAAGAAGGTCGAAGAGGACACCAAGATGGAACAGGCACAGATAATAAAGCAGATAGAGGCCAGGGCCAGGGAAGAGGCGGAAAAGAGGGCTAAGAACATCATCGCCCTGGCCATCCAGCGCTGCGCCTCTGACCATGTCACAGAAACCACCGTTTCCGTGGTTTCCCTCCCCAGCGACGACATGAAGGGGAGGATAATCGGCCGGGAGGGCAGGAACATCAGGACCTTCGAGACTCTGACCGGCATCAATCTCATCATCGACGACACGCCCGAAGCGGTTATCCTGTCCAGTTTTGATCCGATACGAAGGGAAATAGCTCGACTTACCCTGGAAAGGCTCATCGCTGACGGGAGGATCCAGCCCGCCCGCATCGAGGAGATGTATGAGAAGGCAAAGGCTGAAGTTGAAGCTGATATTAAGGATGCTGGGGAACAAGCGGTATTCGAAACCGGAGTGCACGGCCTCAATCCCGAGTTGATAAAGGTAATCGGAAGGTTGAAGTACCGAACCAGCTACGGCCAGAACGTGCTCAAGCATTCTATAGAGGTCGCACACTTGGCTGGGGTGATGGCCGCGGAGCTGAACATGGACGTCAAGGCGGCCAAGCGAGCGGGTTTGCTGCACGACATCGGAAAAGCAATTGACCGAGAGGTCGAGGGCTCACACGCGGCCATAGGAGCGGAACTGGCCAGGAGGCTTAAGGAGCATCCTTCCATCGTCCATGCCATTGAGGCCCATCACGGAGACGTGGAGCCACGCACCATCGAAGCTGTCCTCGTGCAAGCTGCCGATGCCATCAGCGCGGCAAGGCCAGGGGCCAGGAGAGAGACCCTGGAGAGCTACATCAAGCGCCTGGAGAAGTTGGAGAGCATCGCATCTTCCTTCGAGGGAGTGGATAGCTCCTACGCACTGCAGGCAGGAAGGGAGATAAGGGTTATGGTCAAGAGCGACGTCATCGACGACGTCAAGTGCGTGGCCCTTTCCAAGGAGCTGGCCAGGCAGATAGAAGGAGAGCTCGATTACCCGGGACAGATAA
>Ga0209162_1004261_pt1 | contig 10829 bp, 9 predicted proteins | sample YNPNPMetaG_FD_187121 | JGI IMG/M metagenome (GOLD analysis project Ga0209162, IMG submission 187121) | Anoxygenic and chlorotrophic microbial mat microbial communities from Yellowstone National Park, USA - YNP NP MetaG (SPAdes) (version 2) ...
GGGAGCGGGGTCCTACGCGGAAAAAAAGATGACGAAGGACGAACGCCCAATGACGAATTTCGTCCTTCGTCCTCCGTCGCGCGAAGCGGTCCTTCGTCCTCCGTCTTTGGTCATCAGGAGAAACGCACTGTGTTGCCGTGAGCCGTATATTGGTTTGTCCGCTTATCGGTCTGCGAGAGGCACCCGCGCGTGGACGCGCGTCCCGCCGCCGGGTTGTGACTCGATGCGCAGCGTCCCGCCGACTAACTCGACGCGCTCACGCATGCTCATCAAGCCGAAATGCCCCTGCTCGACCAGCGCGCCCAGGTGCTCTGGCACGACAAAGCCGCAACCATTGTCCTCCACCGACAGTTCTACCGCGTCGCGGCTCGTTTGTAAAGTCACCCGCACGCCGCGCGCGTGCGCGTGCCGCCACGCGTTCGTCAGTGCTTCTTGCGCGACGCGAAAGAGTGCCAGCGCGGTGTCTTCGGCAAGCGTTGCCTCGTCGAGATGCAATTCCACAACGAGGTTCGTGCGCGCCTGCACGTCTTGCGCGTAAGAACGCAGCGCGGCGGCAAGCCCCAGGTGGTCGAGCGCGGGAGGGCGTAAATCCGCGCACAGATGGCGAATCGTTTCAATCGTCGTATTGATTTCGTCTTGTAAGGGGGATGACCCAACGACGTGGTCGGCGAGGTGGAATTTCAAGCCAAGGAGATTTTGAATCACCTGGTCGTGCAACTCGCGGGCGATGCGCTTGCGTTCCTCTTCCCGTCCGAGGACCAGTTGGCGATACGCCTGTCCCAACGTTTGCTTGTCCGCCGTCACCTGATGCAAGCGCGTGTGCAACTCTGCGACGCGCCATGCTTCGGGGTAGGCACGCGTGGCGCGGTAAATTGGATACACGCTCGCCAAAAGACCTGCGGCGAGCATCAGCCCCACCACACGCAGCATCTCGCCCCAGTTCAGAATCCACGTCCAGCCGAAAACGTACGCGGTGGGGATGGCGGTCAGCGCGCCCAGCACCCCGCCGCTCAGACTGAGCAGCAGCGCCTCGGCGAGGGTATGCCTCAGGATCGCTGACCGCTCTCTGCCGATCACGCGAAGCCATTCGATCTCCTGCGTACGTTCGTGCACCGCGACCGTCATAATATTCGCGATGATCAGTATGGCGATGACCAAGGCCGTCCACGATACGGTACCCAAGAACTTGGCGGGCAAGTCGAGTTCCTTGAGCAGCAGGCGCTGGATGTCCTCTTGCGTGTAGACTTCTAGTGCCGGGTAGGCATCCACCAGCGCGCGGGCAAGTTCATTCGTTGGGTCGTCGCGAGTCGTCAGCAGCACAGCCGAGAGCCACCCTTCCAGACCGAACATGGCTTGCGCGCGAGCCAGCGGCATCACGACCAGATTGTCAACGGTGTCGAGTTTAGTGGGAGCGCTTGCTTTCAAGATGCCAATCACGCGCCAACGCTGTCCCCGCAGCGTGATCGTTTCTCCCGGCGTCGCGATGTGATAGAAATTAGCCGCTTGGCTGCCGAGAATCACCGCATCGTCGCCTTCCCCGCTGAGCGTCGCGCGACCCGACGCGATCTGCACCGTGCTGAGCCAGGCGCGTTCGCGCCCCGGCATCAATCCCAAGCCAATCACGCCGGCGACATCCATCGGGTTATCAGGGGGTTCAAGGGCAAGAAAGAGCAACGGCGTGCTCTGTTCAGCGAGGATGTCTGGGCGGTCGAGCAACGCCGCGACCGATTCGGCGCGGAGCGTACTTTTGAACGGGGGATAGCCCGCGCCAGGCGGCTGCACCATCACGCGATTGGCGTAGCGCGCCACGTCCTGGATGCGTTCGGCGCGCATATGGCTCAGCATCCCGTCCGCGGTGGTCAGTGCCAGCACGCACACCGCAACGCCGAGCATGGTTAGCGCGCTGCGGATTTTGTGCGCCCACAGTGTGGTGAACGCGCGCGTCATCATGATTCGTTCATCTCATTCACATCCACCAGTTTGTGGCGGATGGCATAGAGGATGGCTTCGGCACGGGAGGTCAGGTTCAGTTTGCTGTAGATCGCGCTGACGTGATTCTGCGCGGTGCGTTTGCTGATGACCAGTTTCTCGGCAATGGCATCGTTGTCGAGACCCAGCGCGATGAGACGTAGCACGTGGCACTCACGCGCCGTCAGTGGGATTTCTTCAGCCAGGGGTTGACGGGTCGCGATGGCGCGCCGCGCCAGGCGCGCCGCGATTTTTTGCGAGAGGTACGATTCGCCTCTGGACGCCGCGCGAATTGCCGCCACGAGGGTGTCAAGCGCTTCGTCTTTCAGGACGTAGCCCGTCGCGCCAGCGGCGAGCAGACCTAGGATGTATTCCTCATCGTCATACGCGGTGAGAATCAGGATACCCAAAGCGGGATAGCGCGTTTTCAATGCGCGTGTCACCGCGACAGGATTGAGCGCGGGCATGTTCACGTCGAGGACAAGGATGTCGGGCGCGACTTGCTCAACGACGCGCTCAATCGCACTCCCTTCTGATGCTTCGCCCACGACGCGAATGTCTGGCACTTTTTCCAGCATACTCTTGATGCCCGCGCGAACCACGGGGTGATCGTCCGCTAATACCACTCGAATCTCATCCATTACGGCTTGTCTTTCCATCAAACTTTCTTACTTGCCCCACCCACGATTCAATACCGACTCCCAGGTGGCGGAGAGTTGATAGAGCGTTTCCGCGTTGCGTCGGGCGCGTTCCACCGGCGCGTTTTGAATCAGTTCCCGCAAGAGCGCGCGCTCGGCGAGAATCAGCCGGCGGATGCGTTCGAGTGTCGCGCGCTCCAGCGCGTACGGATGATTCTCCACGGTCACCATCAGATTCTCGGTCTCGCCGACCATCCAAAAGATGGCGGCTTCGTTTAGCAGGTGATGCTGATAGCGAATCCGCACATCCTCCAGGCGCTCTTCGGCGTTCTGGAGATGCAACTCCAGCGCGGCGCGCGGATCGGCAATGCCCTGAGCGCGCGCTTCGTTGAGCAAGGCGCGCGCCGGAAAGAGGGGCTTGCCCGGCGCACTCTCGGCGGTGGCAACCCACGCGCTGGCTCCCAGCAACACCACCACCAGCGCCGAAATCGCAACGCGCGCAAGCCACGTGTGCCACGCCGGACGCGCGCGCGGCGCCGGGCGCGCCCGCGCCGCGCCGTACACTTGATAGCGCACCCGACTCTTGGCGGATTCGCTGAACGATGGCGCCGATTGGCGAATCTGCATTGTCAAGGAGAGGAGCGGTGCCAGTTCATCGCGTTGAGTCGGATAGCGCGCGAGGACTGTTTCGAGCGATTCGCCTTGCTCCAAACGTTCCAGACATTCTTGCAAAATATCCTGGGGCTTGGTCATTGCTCCAAACTCTTTCGCAAAGCAATCAGTGCCTTGTGCTGCAAATCCTTGACGGCTTGTTCGCTGCGTTGCATGACGTGCGCGGTTTCGGCGATGGAGCAGCCGGCGATAAAACGCAAGGTGATGGCTTGTTGTTGCAAATCGGTCAATTGCGCGATGCCGCGTTCCAAATCCGCGCGCGTCAGGACGTGGTGCAGCGCGCGCGCGGCAGTGCCGTTCGCGACGGTGACGCCGTTTTCCAGCGCGAGGGTCTGGCGGCGCGTGGAGTGACGCCAGTGATCAATCAAAACATTGTGGGCAATGCGAAAGAGCCACGCACCCCACGGCGCGCCATAAGGACGATAATGCGCCAGGTGTTGCAAAGCGCGGATGAACGTTTCTGCCGTCAAATCTTCTGCCTCCATCGCATCGTGCAAACGAAACGCCAGATAGCGATAGATGCGGTCGGCATAGCGCTCGTACAATTGCCCGAACGCTTTGGCATCGCCCTGTTGCGCTTGCTGAATCAAGGTTGTTTCGGATGGAGAAGCGTCCATAAATACATACGTTGCAGCGGTTGCCAAGGATAGCCGGCGAGTGGTGTGTCCTCACGGACGGTCAAGCATTTTGATCACGTAAAAATTCGATGGCCCAGGAATCTTGTCGAGTGGCCAGGAAACCGCGTCCTTAAAGCCGGCGAATACGATGCTGCCATCGGCAGTGAGAATGATGGAGATCGGATCGTCATTGTCGGGCCCGCCCCAGGTGCGTGACCAGAGAATCTCACCGGCGCTATTCAACCTCACCAGCCAGAAATTGTCAAAGTTCATTTCTGGCGTTTGCTGCGCCTGCGAATAAGCCGCCACTACATAGCCACCGTCAGGCATCTGGATAATGTCACGGGCACCATCGTAACGACTGTAACTGTTGAAGATTTTTGTCCACGCCACATCGGCATTGGCATCCAGTTTGATAATCCAGGTGTCTTCGCTGGGAAATCGCTCCTGCAGACTGGTCGCACCGGCGATAATCGCGCCACCATCGCGGGTCGGTTTGATCTTTGCAAATTTGTTTTTGGGACCCTCTTTGAAGGTCTTGCTCTTGAGGATATTCCCGCTGGCATCCACCACGAGGTAGGTGGTAAAGACTTGTGGAGTCAACACACTGCGACAATCGGCGGTGCAAGAGTTGGCAGTGATGAGATAGCGATCGGAACCCCAGGCGATGAGCGATGTGCCGCCATCTTCAGCACCCAGGTCGTACGTTTTGCTCCAGAGCATCTCACCCTTTGGATCGAACTTGACCAGCCAGACATCCCCTTTGCCATCTTGAACGCCATACGATTGGGTTCGACCGGTCATCAGGAGATTGCCATCGGGAGTGGCGATGGTTTCTGCGACAAATTCGTCCCGATTGCCACCCAGCGTTTTCTCCCAGACCACTTTGCCATCGGGCGCGATCTCCAACAGCCAGGTCTGGTAAGCATTGGGAGGAGCGTGTTTGCTCCCTGTGACCAGATAGTTGTTTCCTTTGAGAATAACCGAGGTGAGCAAGTCGGCGCCATTGCCACCGACCTGACGCGTCCAGAGGAGATTGCCGCGCGCGTCAACTTTGATGATCCAACCGTCTGTGTTGCACCATGGCACACAGGGCGTTGGGCCTGTGACGCCGACGATAACCAGCGCGCCGTCGGGCGTTTCCACCACACTCGCCGCAATATCTGCCTTGCCGTTGTTGTCGAATTCTTTTTCCCAGAGAATCGGTGGAGACGTGGGGTTGACAGTTGGCGATGGTTGCACAAGTGGGGTGCGAGTCACGCGCGGCGTAGGTGTGGCAGTGGGCGTTCCCGGTCGCACCGACGTTCTGGCAACGCACGCGCTCAACGCAAATATCAAAAGAATGAGGTTGCGGGTCACTTGTGCCTCTCCCTCCGTTTTGAGTTGCCTTACCAGCGCGCATACTCTGTGGTCATCCCACGATACTCGATGAACGGTTCGTTGATGAGTTTGGCTGCCAGCGCAATCTGACACGATTCTTCGAGGATGGATGACCACTGGAACGCTTCGTCCATCGTTTGCCCGATGGCGAAACTGCCGTGTCCGCGCAACATCACAATCTTGTATTGTTGCAACGCGGTCGCGAGTTTGTTCGCCATTTCTGGTGTGCCCGAGGCAAACTCTTCCACAAGGACCGGGACTTTTTTCAGCAGGTACGATGCCTCGTTATCAATCGGTATGATTTCATCGCGCGAGAGGGAAAAGGCAATCGCAGTGCGCGGATGACAGTGAACGATAGCCAGCGCGGGTGTCATCCGATAAATCGTACGATGCACCAGCAGTTCGGTCGAAGCCAGCATGACGCCGCTATCGTTTTTTTCGATGCCTGTCTCAATGAGGTCGTGTGGTTTGAGCCGTCCGAGCATTGCCCCACGACGCTTGATGATGAGACGGTCCCCCAGGCGAATGCTCAGGTTACCGCCGTGCGAACTCACTAGCCCCGCGACGTACAGATCGCGCCCGATGTCGCGAAACATCTCGTAGATGCGTTCGTCCATTCATCCCCCAGTGTTCAGTGTACAGTTTTCAGTGTTCAGTCTGAACACTGCCTACCGCAAACCATCCAGACCCAGTTCCTTCAACTTGCTCAGCCGGGGCACGCCGTTCTCGTCCCAGCCGCGCACGCGATAATACTCCTGGAGCATCGGCTGGAGGTGCGAGACCCAGCCCTTGCTCGGTCCATCCGTGACGGCCTGGTTCAACAAACGCGGCGGCAGAGTGTCGTCCGCGCGCGTAAATCCCTCGCGCAAATTATACAGACGTTCCAGATTCCACACGCGCTCGCCCACACGAATCAACTCGCCTGTCGCATAGCGGATGCCCGTCACCGCCGAGAGCGCGCGGGCAAAATATTCTTCGGCAACTGCGAGATTCGTAAACTTGCACAGCACGAGCGAGTCAATCACTGCGGCGGAATTTTGATGCAGCGCCACAAACGCCGCCTTGCCCTGCACTTGAAAGCGATCAATCAGTTTCGGCAAACCGAGCACCTCCAAGCTCAGCATATTCCCGCGCATATGACACGCGCCGCGATTCGATGTAGCGTACAACAAGCCCTGTCCCTGCATCCCGCGCGGATCGTACGCTGGCATCTCCAACCCTTTCACACTCATCGAAAGTTCAGGCGCGCCATATTTCCTGGCGAGGCGCGCGCTCCCCTCTGCCAGATCATCGCCGAGACCGCGTCGCGCCGCCATCGCTTCGAGTGTCGGTGCGAGTACATCCGCGCGTCCAAAGCGCAAATCGGAATCGAGCAAGCCGCGCTCCGTCAGTTCCATCGCGCACGCAATCGTTGAACCTGCTGAAATGGTATCAAAGCCGAGATCGTTGCACAGCGCGTTTGCCTCGATGATGGCGGCAAGGTCATCAATGCCGCACTGCGCGCCAAACGCCCACGTCGTTTCAAATTCCGGACCTTCACCTTCGACGCGATCCGTTTTGCTGATGCGCGTGCAGGCAATCGGACAAGCCCAGCAGGCAGCGTTCTTGACGAGATGTTTTTCGGTGAGCATCTCGCCCGAAATGGCTTCGGCGTTTTCAAATTGACTCTGCTGGAAATTGCGCGTCGGCAGCGCGCCAATGGCATTGATGATGTTGATCAGCACAGCGGTACCGAACTCGGGCAATGCCTGACTGGTCAGGGGACTGGCGCGCAAGAGTTTACGCGTTTCATACAGCATAAACTTGAAAAGTTCCTGGTCGAGAATCTCAGGACGCTCCTTGCCTTCGACGACAATCGCCTTGAGGTTCTTGCTCCCCATCACCGCGCCAGGTCCTCCGCGCGCGAGCGCGCGCGCGCCATCGTTCATAATCGCGGCGATGCGACTCAAATTTTCCCCGGCGGGTCCGATGCACAACACGTTACGTTTGTTGTTATTCTGCCCCAGTATCTGCGTCGTTGCGCGCACACGTTGCCCCCACAGGTGTTGCGCATCGTGGATGGCGACGCCATCGGGTTTGATTTCGATGTACACCGGCGTCTCCGCGCGACCGCGCACGATGAGCGCATCGTAGCCCGCACGTTTGAATTGCATCCCCCAGTAGCCACCCGAATTCGCGTCGAGAATCGTACCCGTGAGGGGACTCTTGGTCGAAACAGTGAAACGATTACTCGTTTGATAGCCGGTCGCGGTCAAAGGACCAACGGCAAAAATCAAAACGTTTTCCGGCGCTAGCGGTTCCACCGTCGCGCCCACTTCGTCCCATAGCAAGCGCGCACCCAGGCCGCGCCCACCCAGAAAGAGCCGCGCAATGTCCATATCGAGCGCGCGCGTCGTCACCTTGCGCTGCGTGAGATCAATCTCCAGAATTTTACCTGTCCAACCGTGCATGATGTCGTTCTCCGTTTTCAGTGCTCAGTGTTCAGTATTCAGTGTTCGGTGGACTGAATACTGACTACTGAACACTGACTACCGACCAACCCCCTCCTGCAATCGGCGGAAAGATGGCGATTTGATCTTGCGCTTGAACGCGCGTCTCCAGACCCTGAGCAAGTTCAATATCGTGTCCGTTCACCAGAACGCGCAGGTGCGCGCGTAATTGCGCGCCATCGAAAATCGCCGCCGCGAGCGCGGTATTGTCCGCGCAGAGCGATTGCAGCACCGCGCGCACAGTGTCGCCCGTTGCAACCACGTTCGACGCGTTTGCCGCGCGTCGCAAATTGCCAAACAATTTTACAACAGGCATCACTCGACCTCGCTTCCAAGTATAGGACAGAACCACAACCGCGTCAATCGTTTTCGACGTGGGAGGCCGCAACGATTTTCAGAACTGCTTACGCTTCTCCTGTCGCACCCAAAAATAAGCCGAGTTTCATTGCGAAACTCGGCGGGTTGCTTTTAACGCGTCCAATCCATCATCCGCTCGTTCTCAAAATCGAAACGCAGGGGAATCAGGTCGGTGACATTTTTCAACACCTGACGCGGGTTTGAGCCATCGGCATTGACAACCAAGAATTCCCATTTGCCGTTTCGATCGGACAAGAACAGAATTTGCTTGCTATCCGGCGACCAGACGGGCGCGACGTTGTTCACGATAACGTGAAAGAACGTGTACAAAATCGGGTCGGGGCTGGTAATGCTATGCGCGTTTGTACCATCGGCATTGACGATGTTCAACTCCCACCGATCGTGTGCTCGTTGCGCATACACGATGCGCGTACCATCAGGACTCCACATCGAGGATTGAATCGGCGGCAGATGAAGAATGGGGCGTGGTATATTCTCACGCGTATCAAAGTAGGTCCCCGAAGGCGCGAGGATGAAAGATGCCGAGCCACCCATCACACTGGTCGCCATAATCCCTTCGCCAGGATCGGTGTACGCGAGCGTTTTACTATCGCTATTCCAACTGGGCACGTAGCAGAGGCGCGAGCATTGTGGTTCGGTCAGGCGCGCCGACACTACCTCATCGGTGCCGGGTTTGATATGCGGCAGTTCAACCACACCCAGTTTCCACAGCACTTGACCGCTCGTGCCTGTCTTCTCTTGAGTGAACGCGATGAATCTGCCATCGGGACTCCAGCGCGGCGAACGCAAGCGTGGCGCGCCATAAACCAGGCGTTCGTCCGAACCATCGGCATTCACAACGTACAAGCCAGGATAGGCGGAATCCCATCGCGCAAACGCAATCTGTTTGCCATCCGGCGACCACGCGGGATCGAGACCTGTCGTAATCGGCGTGAGATTCGAACCATCCCCATTGACCGTGTAGATGACGCCCCCGGTCGCCTGTTGAAAGACGATTTTGCCAGCAAGCGTAGCCGTCGGTACGCGCGTCACACTGAACGGAATCGTCGGCGTGGGCGTCGGCGTGGGTGTGGGGTAAAGCATCACGGTGTCGCCGCGCACCGTCAGACGAAAGGGCAAGGCAATCGGCGCATCGTTGGTCACGCGAATGTAATAACGCCCTCCCGTGTTAAACGCGCCCGACCAGAACAAATCATAAACGATGTTGCCTGTGAGGGGATCCCGATACGGCGTGCCCCGTCCTACAGGTGGCGTCGTTGGATCGCGCAGCCACTCTTGAGCGAGTGCGGGCGTGTAGATGGCGAATTGAATCGCGCGGGCGCCATTCGCCTCCACCATCACATCCACCTTAGAACGCGCGGGTGCGCCGAATCGACGCGGCATCGGACCTGGTGCATCGAGCCAGTAGTCAAAGTAGAACCACCGCGAAGAATTGGGCGCGATGGTGTACCAATCGGCAGGCACCATCAGCGCGTCGAGTGGACTGTTGCCCGTGGGGGCATCCGCGCGCGCGCTGTTAGCCAATAGGGCAATGCTCAGCGCCAGCAGGAAAAACAACAGGAATCCACAAAGTGTTCGCTTCATCGTTACACCTTCATCGAACGTCGCGGATCGTTCACAGGCAAACATAACGCCAAATTGCTGGAATGTCAAAAACGTGTTGCGGACTGCAAGTGTGGCGAGAAGGAGAAGGCTTCTGCCAGGTTCGCGGTTGTGTTGGCGTGATGCGTGATGTTCGCTCCATACACGTGCGAGGAATCCGAGAAACAACACTGCAATTGAGCAAGATGTTTGCGGTTCACCCCCACGTGAAGTTCAATCCACGCTCCCCGCGAGGGGAGCGACTACAACGACACGCACGGCATTGAGCGCGCGGCGTTTCAATCTACGCTCCCCGCGAGGGGAGCGACCATGGTGATGGTGGGTATGTCTGTGATAGCAAGCGTTTCAATCCACGCTCCCCGCGAGGGGAGCGACCCCTGCGCCCGACGCACTTCCAACATTTAGCGCGCGTTTCAATCCACGCTCCCCGCGAGGGGAGCGACCAACGGCAAGAGGTATTAGGATGTCAGTGCGGAGTTTCAATCCACGCTCCCCGCGAGGGGAGCGACGCACGCAACGACCACGTTGCTATGGCGATTGACGGTTTCAATCCACGCTCCCCGCGAGGGGAGCGACTGCGCCACACCACCACTAGACATAACCGAGAACTAGTTTCAATCCACGCTCCCCGCGAGGGGAGCGACGCGCTCGCCCTGCCACTGGCTCAGGACGACGACGTTTCAATCCACGCTCCCCGCGAGGGGAGCGACTACCCTGGTCGTCGAACGATACGGCGATTTTGTCGTTTCAATCCACGCTCCCCGCGAGGGGAGCGACTCACGCTCGTCTTCCCACTGAGTCAAGACGACAACGTTTCAATCCACGCTCCCCGCGAGGGGAGCGACTTCGGCAAACGGGTCGAGGGCGGTTGAGATGGAGTTTCAATCCACGCTCCCCGCGAGGGGAGCGACCAGTATGCCAACTACCTTGCCAATCTCCTCGATGACGTTTCAATCCACGCTCCCCGCGAGGGGAGCGACGTAATGCGTGCTAAACGGACTAAACAACAACAGCGTTTCAATCCACGCTCCCCGCGAGGGGAGCGACATGATGCGATCGCCCTGTATGAGGGACCGCTGACTGTT
>Ga0209162_1004267_pt1 | contig 10818 bp, 12 predicted proteins | sample YNPNPMetaG_FD_187121 | JGI IMG/M metagenome (GOLD analysis project Ga0209162, IMG submission 187121) | Anoxygenic and chlorotrophic microbial mat microbial communities from Yellowstone National Park, USA - YNP NP MetaG (SPAdes) (version 2) ...
ATTCGTATCGCCTTTAGAGCTTCCCACGAATTAAGCAACCCCCTTTCCACAGCGTTACCGCCTCGGCCATATCGCGCGATGCAAAATAAAGGCGATGGAAACCTGATTCCCACTGCATCAAGTCCGAGTTTACGCGCAGTGTCTGGGTGAACGACGTAGTTCAAACGGTAGTCGATGTCTTCGCCGGGCGTCGCCACTATTCCCGGGTCTATGGTCAGGTCGAAACGATAACCTCTCAGCTCGTGACCGACGATCTCCTCTTGAAGTCCCGTGTCGACAAGGCCATACATATAGGGCACTAAATCGGGCTCCTTACACGCCAACGCGGTCAACACTCTATCTCTGGATGTCATAATTGCCGCTCCCATCGACAAGCTTTTTCGCCGCAGACGTTATGTCAGAAACGGCCAACCCGTATTTGCATAATAGAGACTCATAATCGCCGGACTCCGCGAAAGTGTCTCGAATACCCACGAATGCCATCCTAGTCGGCAACGCCGGTGCAAGTGCCTCAGCCACCGCGGACCCAAGCCCCCCAATTATGCTGTGCTCCTCTACGGCAACGACGGCCCCAGTTCGCGCCACAGATGAAAGCAGCAACTCCGAGTCCAGCGGCTTTATTGTGTGCATCTCCAAGACCTCAGCGTCGATTCCCGCCTGAGAAAGCTCAGAGGCTGCACATAATGCCCTGTGGACTGTGATGCCTGTGGCGACCAGCGTGACATCCGAACCGGACCGCAGTAATCGCGCCTTTCCGATTTCGAATGTCCCGCTGTGATCCGGGAGGTCTGGGACTTCGGCTCTACTGACACGCAAGTAAACCGGGCCTGGGAAATCTGCCACAGCTTTAACCGCAGCCCTAACTCCCATCTCGTCTGCCGGCACCACCACCGTCATATTGGGCAAGCTGCGCATAACTGCTATATCGTTTATAGATTGGTGACTTGCCCCGTCGTACGAGTCCGAAAGACCGCCATAGCTGCCCACGACCTTTACGTTCAGCTCGTTGTAGGCTACTAAGCTATTCACGGGATCCGCTGCTCGCAATGTCGCCAGGAAAGCAAAAGTATTGATAAATGGCACGAAACCGCAGGTGGAGAGACCTGCTGCAATCGAGATCATATTAGCCTCGGCGATGCCGAGGTTGAAAAATCGGTCGGGGTGGCGACGTGCGAAGTGGATCGTTCGAGTCGAGTTTGAGACGTCTGCATCGAGCACTATGACGTCTTCCCGCTCATCGCCTAGTTCAGCTAACGCCTGGCCATAGGCCTCCCTCATTGCGATTGGTTTCAACTGCACGCTCCCAACTCAGCCAAGGCAGTGTCTAGATCCTCCGTCTCCAAGGGTTTGCCGTGCCACTCATGCCTACCCTCCATAAAGGAAACCCCTTTGCCCTTAACGGTATTGGCAATGACTGCCGAGGGACCGCATTTGTGCGCTTCGGCCAAACGCAGCGCACTGATTAGTTCGGCTGGGTCGTGCCCGTCGGCCTCTATGGTGTTCCACCCGAAAGCTTTCAGCTTTCCAGCCAGATCGCCCAGCGGCATTATCTCTTCCACCCGTCCATCTAGCTGAACTCCGTTCCTATCCACGATAGCGACAAGGTTTTCAAGTCTGAACCGCGACGCCGCCATAGCTGCTTCCCATACCTGTCCCTCTTGTAGCTCACCATCACCCAACAACACGTAGGTCCGCCAAGTCTTCTTAGCGAGCCGCGCACCCAAGCTCATGCCCACACCGACCGATAAGCCCATGCCAAGAGATCCCGCGGACATGTCTACACCGGGAATTTTCTTCATATCCGGGTGTCCTTGTAAAAAGTGCCCAAGAGTTCTGAGTCCTCTTAGTTCTTCGTAAGGAAAGAAACCCCGGCGAGCTAGAGCCGCGTAAAGAATAGGGGCGCAATGGCCTTTTGAAGCAATGAAGCGGTCGCGGTCTGGCCACTCGGGATCGCCCGGATCAACGCGCAATATTTCAAAATACAGAACTGCCATTATTTCGGCACAAGACAAGCAGCCACCACAATGCCCGGACCCGGCCGTGTGTATCATTCGAAGTGCGTCCTTACGCAAAAGATTCGCAATCGAATGAAGTTCGATGGCGCGGTCGTTGGTCGCCAAAGGCGTATATTCCTTTTTTGTTCTCATAAAGTTTAACCAAGTAGTTGAGCGCTGACTGACGCCTCGTCATTATGGCGGCCGGCAATTCAGGCTCAAATAAGTGTCGAAGAGTGCGGATGGTCTGATAATCGACTGATTATCACGTTCCGCAACACAAAACTACTACGCTCTTATCATGATGGGCAAACCACTGTCGGGAGTTAATCAAAGGACGGCAATCAAGCTCCTGCAATCACCATTGCTTGACCAAAAGCGACGGAGGCATTACACTGACCCACGTCAGCGCTCGGATTTACTACCTGTTACCTGGCCGCAAATACCACGTTACTACAGTGGTATTGTTGCATGAGGTTGGCCATTCGTCAAGCCTCATACTTGCGCACTTCTAATTTTGCCTAAGGAGCTAAGATGTCCAAAAACGCTGTCACCATCAGAGACGTGGTTAGGAAACTCATCGAGTATATTAGGGAAAACAAACTCAGCGTTGGTGAGCGCTTGCCGCCGATTCCTGAGCTATCCGACGCCTGGAAGATAGGTCGCAATGTAGTTCGTGATGGTCTTCTGCAGGCGCAAAGCCTGGGCCTTGTTAGGGTTCACCCTAGACTGGGGACGTTCGTGCAAGCACCAGACTTCTCACCGCTTGTCGAAGCTGTGGCGGAAACATTGGATCTCACGCTCTTAATGGACGATAGAAATCTATTGCATCTGATCGAGGCTCGTTGTATGGCTGAACGCGAGACAGTAGTCGCGGCTGCTTCGCGCAGAAAGCCCGAAGACCTTTTCGCTATCCACGAAATCCTAAAGGAGCTCCAGAATAGCGTCGGCGACCGATCGCGTTTTGTACAGGCTGACGAACGGTTTCACGTGGCGATTGCTATGGCATCGGGCAACCCCGTGATGGCTGCTTTTGTGCGGGCGTTGTTGGTGGCGCTGCGCCCGTACAGGATGAGCGTTCTAGTGACGGAGGAAGAGGTGAGCAACGCAATGCAAGTTCATCAGGCGTTATATCGTTGCCTGGTGGAGGCACAGGGAGACCGCGCGCGCGAATTGATGGACTCTCATTCGTTGCACGGCAGAGAGCAGATACTTAACCGACTGGGTCTGACCGATGAATCAAAAGGCTCAGAGGAGGAAAAAGCGTAGACATACTCTGAACTGCCCGACACTTGTTTTCGGAACAGTCGGCCTGACTCAAGCTCTTGTCAATAGCTGTGTAAACATGCCCTGCTCTGTAAAGAAAAGATTACAAATCACTCCCGTCCGGGGTAATGATTGTGCCAGCAAGACATAAGCGCCTATTCGCTACCACAGTCTTCGTCACCTTCGGTCGCAGCTTTGGCTGTAGACAATCGAAACAGGTTCATCCCCACGCGTGTGGGGAAATCGTTTCTCTTGCGGTTCGGGATACTTGACTGAACTGGTTCACCCCCACGCGTGTGGGGAAATCTAGTGCGCAACTGTAGCTGTCTCGTTCTCGCTCGGTTCACCCCCACGCGTGTGGGGAAATCGTATTATGCGGAGGGGTTCGATGCAAACGTGGCGGTTCACCCCCACGCGTGTGGGGAAATCTAGTGCGCAACTGTAGCTGTCTCGTTCTCGCTCGGTTCACCCCCACGCGTGTGGGGAAATCGCACGCCGCTGCGCGAGTATCCTCGTGAGGAGCGGTTCACCCCCACGCGTGTGGGGAAATCTCAACCATACCAAGAACATGCTCATTCAGTATCGGTTCACCCCCACGCGTGTGGGGAAATCGATTTAGCATGAACCGCATTACAACGTACATTCGGTTCACCCCCACGCGTGTGGGGAAATCCCTACCTTGAACATTGTTGGTGCACCCTCACAAGCCAGACACCCTCGACGTTCAACATTTCGTGCGATCTGTCGCCAAATATTCTCACATCAAACCCTTGCTCCGTATTGCTTGAGTTCAGCATCACACATGCGCCGTCCCCTGCAGACCTCACTGACTTCTCCCAAAGCCGATCCCGCACCATTGCCGATACCTTGCCGACGAACACGCCCGCCTTTGGCTCCACCATCCAACGGCTTAGTTCGCCGCGTAAACCGGAAGATACTCTCTCCAATATCAATACGACCACACACCCAACACCTCCTACTTGTTTTGCGGCCCAGACTCCGACGCCGGCACCCAGAGATCAGCGGGAAGGGCCTCATCCTCGTCGAACACACTTTCGTCCTGTGATTCTGTCTGCCCCAGCGCCAGTCGAATGTCCGGGATGATCCGCTCGACCAGACGGCTCTCGCGGAACACGTCGCGGCAGGCCAATCGCACCGATCGCTCCAGTTCCGGGGGCGATTCGGCGGCAATGCGAAACGCCATCGGGATCGTCAGGTCCACCTTATACAAGTCGGCTATATCGTATACGAACGAGAGCTGTTTGCCGGTGTGAATGAAGCCCAGAGCCGGGCTGTAGCCCGCCGAGAGTATCGCCGCGTGGCAGAGCCCGTACAGGCACGAGTTGGCCGCCGATAGCGCCCGGTTCACCGGATCAGCGGCCCGCCAGTCGCCTCGATCGTAGTTTCGCCCGGACCAGGGCACACCCGTCTCCGAACTCATACGAGCGTAGGCCGTGCGCACACGCGAACCCTCCCTGCCGCGCAGTTCCTCAACCGTGATATCATCCGGCAGTTCCTCCTGGAAGCGCATCCGATACATACGCTTAACCACCTGAAGCCGCAACTGTTCATCCGAGGCCATCTTGGCCTGATGGATGAGCTGCGAAGCGCTTCGCGTGCCGCCCATTCCGCACGAATAAAACCGCACGTTTTCCTCTCCACACCAGATCACCAGGCAATTGTTTTCTGCAAGAACCCTCACTGCCGCGTGCGATATGGTGGTGCCAGGACCCAGCATCAGCACGGCCAGAGCGGCCACGGGCACCGGCGTAAACCCCTGTGCGTCGTGGAACGCAATCGCGTTTTCGTGCTGGTCGATCCTGGCACGCTCGATATAGACAAACGACAGGCTGTCCCTGAACTTCGGAAGCAGATGCAAATCCTTTACCCGAGTCTCTGCCATGTTGTTTCCTATCTCAGCGGCGCCACCGAAAGCAGTCCGAATCCGAATCCCTTGGCAGAACCGATGCCGGTTTCCACTGCGGAACCGAACGCAACGGAATCGGTTACCTCAAGCACACCGTTAAAGAGCACCGCAATATGGTTGGCGTTGATATCCGGCGATATAGCACGTCCGCGAAAATCTGCATCAACCGAATGCAGTGTGAACCCGTGTTGCTCGCCCTTGCGGCGCAACCACTGGATCTGCTGCTCAGTGTCCTGAAGTCCCAACCGCTTGCCATTGCGTTTGACGGTCGGGTTGGCCAGAAGCCTGAACCTTAACAGTTGCCCCCTAGAGAATACCGGATTAACCTGTTTGGTTTGGGGTGGGCTCGCGAGGTAGCTGCCGTTTGAGTCCAGGAAGCTCCAATCCGGCTCAACTAATGCCTGCACCAGCGCATAGGGCACCGATCCATTTTTGAGATTCTCGACACGAAACAGGACCCGCGCACGTTTATACGAATCCGACTCTCTATTAAACGCCTTCGAGAGCGTGCGATGCATTTGGTAAGGATTTTTCAGCTCGGCGATTACTTGACGAGAGGCGGGATTAAGTTCAAGTTTTGATAGATACATCGGCTATCATCTCCTCTGTCCACGGAATTTCTAACCGCTTAGCGTGTCGAAACTCGTAGACGCGGGCGGGATTAATGCGCAGAGAGTCCTGTCGGACATAGGACCCAGACTCGTCTTCCATCCACAACACTAGAGTTTTAGGTCGGTTTGTTTTACGCGTCACGTCAGCGCCGGCACCCATCCATGACCACGGATGACGTTTTAGAGCATCCTCGATGTCGTCGTAGTCGGTGGTCAGCTTTTCCAGGACCGGTCGCGTGGGAACACAGGCCTTGCGTCCCAAAAACACGGGCCACTTGGGACGAAGCAGTGCCTGTTCACACTCGATTAGAGTGAGGTCTCCGCCATCGCACTGTTCCATGGCGACCAAGAAGCTGGCGTCTTCAAGGTAGTATCGGGGCGATATGATAGTTGCCGGGCTAGCGCACGAGTCCGCACGCGCCTTGTCCAACGAGGACACAGTTCTGGAATTGCCGAGCTTATATGTCCCTTCAGCGGTTGGGAGAAAGTCCGAGACAGTCTGGTAATCTTGAACGACACGTCCCGGACTTTCGACTCGCACGCCAAACCTCAGACTCGCTGCCAAATCCTGAAGGCGCACGTCGTGCATTGGATAGCCGAGAGCGCAGCCCAGGAGGCCAACTACGCCGGATTTGGTAGGCTCAAGCTGGGTATCGCGCACGTCCCAACGTGCACGAGTACCCCAAGCCTGCCAGACGCCTTCAAGCCTCATTAAAAGTACGGGTCTACCCATTAGCGATCACTTCCTTTACTCGCGAACACAATGCATTGAGATCAGTTACTTTCTCAACGTCAAGTCCCTCTATCTTGAACTCAGCGACTTCTGGGGCAAGAACAAATCTACCTGCAGCTTCGAGATTGAAGCCCCGTGTCATAGCACCAACGTGCGCCTTGAACTTGGCAATGGAGTCTTGAATCAGGTCTGTGCCTGCACTTTGCTTGGCAGGCTGGACAAACGCGTTTGCGTAGTTCACTGGTGTTTTATGCTGCCTAAGCTCGACGTAGATCATCGAAGGCAACTGATGAGCCGCAAACGTGTTCTGTTTGCCACTGGGAGTGGTCATCGCTGCAGTCTGAATGAATGCGTCAACGGTTTTTAGAGCAAGATCGAGTGCTTCATTTCGTTCTGCATCGGAGATGTCTTTACGACCCGCGCTTACTCCTGTGAGGTTGTCGACCAATCCGTCGAAGTCGATCGAGAAGTACTTGTAGTAGCAGGCGGAATTGAATTCCACATCTCCAATCATATCGGCTCCCGCATCCTCTTCTACATTTGTGCGGTCTTTGAGATCGTCGACAGCCGTGAAGTAGTCGAACTCGTGATCGACCTTGTGAGTGCTGATGGCGTGAGCAACCTGGGCGCTTGCCTCGCAGTCTCGAAACGCCTCGGAGGTAATCATACGGCCAAACAAAGCGATATCGACCGTCATCGGCCTGTAACCTTTGAGCTGAGCAGATTTCTGCAAATCAGCCGCAGCAATCTTCTCAAACTTGGCGACTGTACCGGCTTCCGCTGCTGCCTCTTTCATAACCTGGGCTACTGCCGAAATGTCGGAGTCGGTTAGGAACATGGTTTGGGCAGTCTTGAGATCAGATTGCTCTTTTCCTGCTTCTGTCCCGAAGCCCGATGCTTTCTTTGCGGCCACTTCGGCCATTTCGGGGCTAATGCCCTCTTTAAGCAACCTATCGCGCACGAGTTCTGGCAGCCTGCGCGTGCGGGCGGCCAAATGCCCATCGAGCTTTTCGCGGAAAGTGTTCGATCGCCGGATGCTGCGTTTGATGCACTGACTGGATATGCGGGCCCGCTTGAAACCGCCGAAAACAGCTTCCTTGGGACTGCCGGTATCGTCTCTGTTGAGATTGGAGGGTGAGTGGTTCTGAAGCATGTGAATCTCGATAAGCATTTCTTATTTCTCTCCTTTGTCTTCGAGTTGATCTTCCCCGGAACCGCTACCGGTGGGGAGTGTTCCTTTTTCGTCCGAGATCGGCGCGTAATAGCTTCGGGCCCATTTCTTCTGGACCCACTTTCGCCCGTGGTTCCATCTCCTGATGTCAGCCAAGAGCATTGGCCAGTTGATACGAACTTGCGGGTCTCTCTTAGATGTAACCAGCTTCACCATCTGGCGAAGCCGAAAAGCGAGTTCGCCGCCTGTCATCGGGTCGAAATCGGCGTCTAGGAGGATATTGAAGCGCCGGTCCAATGGGGACTCCTTTTGCTCGTTCTTCCCGTAGTACTTCTTGTCGAGGATCCGCAGCGTGGCTCCAAAATCGCCCTGAAACTCACCTGCGGCCTCATGCGCTGATTTGTCCAAGGCAAAAAGAGTGGCCACTAGGAAGAACTGTTCCTCCTCACGTTCGTTCACGTGCCACGTGGCAAGACAACGATAAAACCACATTGCATTTCTCGCCTCGGCTAGAGTGGTGCCAGCATTGCGCCGAAGGACAGCTGCCATGCCGGTGTCTTTGCAAATCGTCCTGAGGTGCTCGATGAACTGGCTCTCGAAGCCAATATCTCGTTCCTGTCGGATTGGCGGCAGGTTTGTTTCAGATGCCACAACGATATCAGTCATTGACGCGTCCTCCTTTCGAAAGATAGGTGTTTAGTTAGTAGCCATTTTTGGCCGGGCAGCGCGTTCCTCGGATGTTTCCAGGCTTCGTCTGAGCGTGCTATAAGCCTCAACGAGACGACGCACCTGCTTGGCATCCGTGTCGAGATCGCCGGCGAATTGATCGAACGTAAGGAGAGCGACCTCTCGTATTCGTTGACTCCACTGTTCGCGGGCTTGTAACGTATGTTCATCTCTTCGATCAGCAGTAATCTTAGCGAGTCTTTGGAGTAGATTTTCGTAGTCGGCTCGCAATGTTGACCAGTAGACCCTGGTTGCGTTGGCAATCAAGGTATTCAAGGCTTGCGAATTGCTACTGGCATCACGCGGATAGACCTTCTTTATCGCCCGCTTCAGGTGGTATTCAGCTTGATCGGCCTTGTCCATCGCTCGCTGAGCGGCTATCTGGAAGTTCGTGTCTATGACAAGGGGAACAGGCACCTCCAGGCTCTCTTTGCGCCACTCTTGGAAGTTCATCTTCAGGTCCTTTATGCGCATGCCGTATGCGGTTAAGCTGAGTGGGGTATTGCGATCAATCCTGTTATCCCTTACCAGCAAGGCGAACTGGTTGACGACGGAAGGGCGGGCAAAACGCACTTCTCCTTTTTCGCCTTTGTAAGCACCTTCGTGTAGCAGTGCAAGAGGCCCCGTATCCCTCCAGATATCTCTGCCTTCCTGAGGACGCATCACCGTCCACTCGGTATTGCTGGATGCCTTATACGGAACATTGGGGTCGCGCCAGGTGAAATCACATGAAGCGCCTGCTTTGAACTTCATATTTCCCACCAGTATGGAGCTGTACTTGCCCGACATCGAGCAGATGCCCCCCGAGCCGTGGGGAATGAGCTGTATTCGCCTGGGCCGCCAAGTCAGTGCTTCGAGAAGGCTAGTCTTTGTGCAGCGCTTGTCTGTCGATGGCGGCTCAGGATTTCTCCAAGCTGGCGGAGTGTCTCCAGTGAGCTCCTTGTCCAGCACCACTGGACAGTTTAGACAGAGCGTGTGGAAGAGCGACTTGCCGCTTACTATCACATACCATGGAGGTGAACCATTGATCGACGGTGATAGTCCCGCACCGCCAGCCGTCATAAAGGGAGCTATAGTGGTGAGTAAGCGAGCCGCAGCAGCCGGGGACACCGCGAAGTCGGACTCTGCTCTATGATGAAAATGGTTCACTGCTGTCCCGGACGGGATTGCCGGAAAGAGTGCCGCTAGAGGTTTGGGCTTGCCGTCCATATCGCCGGTTTGCAGGAACGGTCGCTCCGCGTCGAAAAGGTCGAAACACTGCTCCCATGTGTCAAAATAAGCATCGACTTTTTCGCGATCAAACTCATTGGCATCAAGAAGACTCTCCAGTTCGCTGAGGATTTTGGGGTGAAATATGTCCATCACCAGCGCGACCAAAAATCGGTGCAAGCCGAACTCAACAATGGGAATTGGATCGATGATCTTGTCGATTTTGTGGGCTTGGTACAATATATCCCTGAGGTTGAGTTCGATCTGTTCGTTGTCTTTTTTAAGCACTGTGATCCAGGGCTGCTTGAGCAAATCGTATGAGTAGTTCATGATCGAAACCTCCTAATTGGTCGGAATCGTTTCTCATCGTTTTGTATGTGGGCTCGCGTGCGCACAATCGATCCCGGTTTGGATAACTGCGACAGGCAGCGTTTTTGATCTTCAGTAAGTGATAGGCCCTGTCGCTGCCACACGGATACCAACAGGAGTGTATCGTCGTCGCGACAGTCTGGATGCTGGCTTAGTACGCTAAGCACGGATTGCTTGAGTGAGTTTGCCATTTGTATTCACCTCATAATATAAATTGTTCTCTTATGTAATACCTCCTCACTTAGGTTTTGTCAACACCCAAACAGGCCCGGTGGACATAAATCATCATGATAAAACCATCACACTTAGAATCTGTGTTATACTGAGAAAGTCGCCCTGCATCACGTGGGGGTGAACCATTGTTTTCTTACGGAGTGGCTAATGTAGGTGCAAAATCCCCACACTATGCACGGGCGACGCTCGGCTTGAACACATTACACCGACGCTTCCATCTCGTAACAGACTCCTAACTCCTGGTTATTGGTCAACCTAAAGTGCGTCTCGCCAATCCTGCCTTTCCAGCATCCGTCGCTAAGTAAGATCACCTTGGTGCCGCGTAGCCACTTTATCCCTTCGTGTATTCGCTCATAGCCATCAACCGGCTGTGCACCTTCCAGCCACCTTCTCGGGATGTCAACTTTCTGCAGATATAACTCTTTCAACACATCCCTCCCCGGGTAATGGTTGACCTGTACCCGATTTCGTGGAGGCTTTGTTAGAGAGTCTATAATGGAATCGAGGTGTGCAATGAATCGACGTAAGCATTCTAACGAGTTCAAGATGGAGGCGGTGCGGTTGGCGGAGCGTGGTGA
>Ga0209162_1004269_pt1 | contig 10817 bp, 8 predicted proteins | sample YNPNPMetaG_FD_187121 | JGI IMG/M metagenome (GOLD analysis project Ga0209162, IMG submission 187121) | Anoxygenic and chlorotrophic microbial mat microbial communities from Yellowstone National Park, USA - YNP NP MetaG (SPAdes) (version 2) ...
TCAGCGGGCGTGACAGGCACGCCCCTCCGATTTTTTCCACCTCGGTGGGACCTGCTTGTCGGGTACGCGAGATCCCTTTGACAATCCATCCCACTTCGTCGGGCACGACAAGCCTGCACCTCCATTGGCTCGTCGCGTCACCAAGAAATCTGACGCGGTCATTCCGCATCGGCCATTTTTTCTTGGCAATCGGCTGCCGAGGGATTGCCTTTTGGTCCCTCCGCACGAATGCGCCAGCGAAGTTGCTCTCGATGTTTTTCGATGAATTCCCGGATGTCATCGCCAAACGCCAGAAGGCGATACCATTGGTCGGCATACAACGTTACGGGCATTCGCTGCAGACCGTACACGCTGACTGCCCCTTTGGGGCTAACCTTGCAGGTCAGCACGGCAGCTTCCGAATTCAATTCAGCGAGCAGCTGATCGGCTTCTTCTGGCGTCAATTCGCCCGCAGCCACCTTTGCAAGAATCTCTTTTCTTTGCATCGCTTCGTCTCCTTAGCCGGATAAGCTTTCCTACCACCTGCTGACGCTTTTACTGATCTTCGCTAAACCTTGTGCTTCTCCCATGATGCCGATTCTCATTCGGAACCATCACAAGGTTTTGCAAATCTCTGGACTGTTTCATCGTGCCACGCTGTCAGAATCCCAGACCTTTCGTCTTTGTTTTCACTCGAAGAAGATACATATCGGCCGTGATGTACAAAACCGAACCATCGTTCCCAAACGCACAGTTAGCTGCCGGAACACGAATTCGCACCCGACCCAAGAACGTCCCATCCGGGGCAAAGATATTCACACCACCGGGACCTGTGGCAAAGATGTTTCCTTGAGCATCGACCTTCATACCGTCAGGCAATCCCGTAAGTCCCGCATCAAGCCACGGTTTGGCATCGAAAAACACCCTGCCCTCGCCAAGCGTTCCGTCCGCCTTCACCGGAAACGCCATCCAAAGAGGCCGTTCCGGATCGGATTGGGCGACATAAAGAATCTTTTCATCAGGAGAAAACGCGATGCCATTGGGACGCGTCATATCGCGGACAAGAAGCGTGAGCTGGCCATCAGCGCTGATACGATAGACGCCGCAGAAAGGTAAAGCGTTCGGATCGCGGCGCGACTCCGCCGTCATACCATACGGGGGATCGGTGAAGTAAATATCACCGTTCGACTTGACGACGAGATCATTAGGGCTATTGAGCGGACGTCCTTCATATTGGTCGGCAAGTGTGATGAAACATCCCTTCTCCCACCGTGCCACCCGACGATCGCCATGTTGACACAGTAATAACCTTCCGGCTCGGTCAAGCGCCAGTCCATTGGAGCCTGACTCGCCGCTACGCTCCGTAAGGGCGGTGTACCCTGAAGGTTTAAGGAAGACATCGATTCCCTGCCCTTCCCGCCAGCGATAGACTGTGTTCTGAGGAACATCGGAGAATAACAAGCAGTTGGCCTGCGGAATCCACACAGGGCCTTCAGACCAATCGAAACCCTCGGCGAGTTTTTCCACAGGGGCTTCCACATCAATAAGGGCATCCAATCGTGGATCCGCGCGCTCGATCCACGCAATTCTTTCCTCACCGCATATCAGTTGGCGGGCGTCGTTGATTCCCCATGCGATGACGACAACTATGACCATAAGGCATAACCGAAGACAGGAAGTCGTTTGCCGATCTTTCATTGTTGACATAGCCCACATCGCTCACCTCCGGCTCATGTTCCGATTTGAAAAGATGGAATTACCTGCCAAAGCTGTGTCAAATTCCTGTTTTTGGAAAAGTGCAACATTTTGCGTGACATAATACACGCTGACAAATGAGTAAGCAACTAGCTTGGGTCAAAGAAAACATTCGGCTGTCAAGATTGGCAAAATAAGCCGATCAGTCAGGAGAATCGGGCGCATCGGTCGTCGGCCGTGTTTGCGTCTTGTTGCTGGAAGGTCTCCTGCGACTGACCCGATTAAACTTTAGATGCCACCTGGCGGCATACGTTTCTTGTGTTTGCGGCGCTTGACATCCACAGGATCGCTCTTCGGCCCTCTCATTGCTTGCGAATGCGATAAATGTGAACCGCCAGGGGACCAAAGCTGTCCGTCAATGTGCCGTCGATCAGCGAGATACTTCGGTCCTCGTCGACGACTTCAGCCGCGGTTGCTCCAGCCAATAACTTTGACGGTACGTGGAACGTCACTTGGGCTGTTTTCAAGTCAGGATCGTAATTGACGGCAAACAGGTAGATCGAGTTTTCATATTCGGTGGAAAAGGCAGCAATGCGGACCTCCGGCGTGACGTCCAAATGGATCTCCTCGGTGTTTCGCTTGGCCAGGATGGCCGGGGCCAATCGCGTGAGCTGCTCATTGATTTCGCGCAGCGCAGTCTGGTTCTCTTCTGGGACCCCAAATTGTCGATAAGACGGCTTCCAGACATGGGTGAAGTAGCCAATAGCTGTGGCGCCGCCGCATAGGGCCATCCAGACCTCGGCTCGAATGTGCTGCGGAGTCACATCCTTTTGCCGCTCCAGGTCTCCCGTGTATTGGCCGCCCTTGCTGGTTTCAATCCAGGCATAAACGGGGCGTGGGCCAGCCATTTTCTTGAGTTGGGCTGTCGCCTCGTAAACCAAGTGGATCCACTCGGGCTTGTTCCAGCCGTAGATGGGGTAGATGTCAAACCCAACGATGTCTGTCGCGCGAACATACGCCGGATAGAGCGATTGCCGTTCCTCGTCGCGCCATTTCCCAAAATGGGGATGAAAATAGCCGGTGAATGTCATCGCCACAGGGCGTGAAGGATCCGCAGCTTTGATCTTTTGGTATTCTTCCCACGTTTGCTGCGGTGTTGCCCGGGGAACCCAGCGAGGTGGACTCAGGAACACATTCTGGCCTTCGGCATCGTAAGCTGCGATTTCGCCGATCGAACCCCAGACCTGATCGCCCGGCTTGACCTTTGTTACAGTGAATCGCCAGGACTGGCCCGTCGCAGGAGAGTCGAGATCAAACTCTTGCTTGCCCCGTTTCGGTTGTAATAAGAATTGGCCGGCTTGCTTATCGTCAACTACCAAAACGATCTCCTCCGGCAAACTGAGGCCGGGTGAAACCGTCACCCAGAAGGCGACTCGCCGGACGGTTACCGACTGATCCAAAATCACCGTCCACTCGGCGCCTTCAAGTGGATCGAGAACGGACCAGGACGTTTCATCTCCGTCAACCATTCGCCAAAGAGGCGTGCGGGAATTAAGCCGTAGTCCCTTTCCTGCTGTGATCTTGGCCGAGCTGATTTGCCGCGGCAGGTCGGGTTCATCATCGTGGATGTAGGCGAGGAGATTGGGATGATTCTGAAGACCGGGATGATATGGCATCACCCCATATAAACCGGCATCCTGGACTTTCTTGAGGTATTCGACCACGTCCTTTGTCCCGCCGGCACCCGGCCAGTAACCGGCCGTTGTGTTCATCCCGCACTTGGCCACCAAGGATAAGGTCTCGGGTGGCTGAAGCCACGCCATGATGGGCAGGAACGGTCGTCCATTGACAATAACGACACCTTCAGGGCTGGTGGTAACGGTCTCGATTGGGGGACACTCACCAGATGTTATGCGAGAACAGGGGATCGTCAACAACATAGCAATGATCAAAGCCCACGAACGATTCATCAGATCGGTCTCCTCACGTTAGGTCCAGGGACTGGTGTGACTTGTGACTATCGAGGATGGATGCTTTTTTGGCTCGCTGCCAAGTGAATTGCCCGAATGGCAGTTTCGAAGCAATCTCGGCTAGTGCACGACCCACCATATGGTACCGTAGCAGCAGTTGGCATGACAACCTGATAATACCGGAAGGTGTGGCAAAATCCCGTAATCTGCGCGGAAAGCCCCATCCGCCGTGCTTGTTCCCTCTGGCGGCGGACATTACATTAGCGGTTTCATCGGCACTGTTTTTGTGCGATTCGTAGGTTTGGCCGTAGGTACTTGCGCAGGCCGACGGGGAGTTCGACATGGGAATGAAAGCTCAAAGTATGTTTTCTTTGCCAGGAGGATGGATTTTCTCGCTTTTGGGTGAGGGCTCGCATTTGGGAGGGCCGATCTTCCGGGCGATGACGACAGCTCTTGTTGTCGTTGGTCTTGCAATCGGGATTCCGTCGTTCGCGCTGGGCGCGGAGCCGGGAGTTGACGTACCCGCCAGCCTAAAGGTTCAACTCTCGGGCTTGGACCTGGTCATTATTGGGACGTATCTTGTTGGCATTATTGTGCTGGGATGCCTGGCAGGGACGAGGCGACGTGAAGCGAAGGGAACCGACTATTTTCTTGCCAGCAAGTCGCTGACCTGGCCAATGATCGGGATGGCGCTTTTTGCCACAAATATTTCGACGATTCACCTGGTTAGCTTTGCCCAAAATGGTTTTACATCAGGGCTGACTTATGGCAACTACGAGTGGATGGCGACCTTCACGTTGATTATTTTGTCGCTGTTTTTTGCACCGTTTTATTTAAGGGCGAATGTGGCCACGTTGCCCGACTTCTTGGAACGGCGATACAACCGCGCATGCCGGGATTATCTGGCTGTCTTGTCCATTTTCTCCGCTGTGGTTGTTCACATTGGGTTTTCGTTATTGACCGGGGCCATCGTCTTGGAGGGGACGGTCTTGCCCGCGTTTGTGCACGGAAGCCCCGAACAGTACCGGTTCTGGACGGTCCTTGCGATGTGTGGTGCGACGGCTATTTACACGATCGTCGGTGGATTACTGGCTGTGGTATGGACGGAGACGATCCAAACGGTCGTCCTTCTCGTTGGGGCTGCTTGCATCACATTCATCGGCATGCGGATGATCGGTGGATGGCATGCCTTGCAGGAGAGCGTCCATCCAGTGAACCTGAGCATTTTGCGGTCCAGCGTCGATCCAACAGGCGTTACATGGTATGCGGTGTTTTTGGGCTATCCCGTCCTGGGTGTGTGGTATTGGTGCACAGATCAAACCATTGTGCAGCGCGTGCTCGGGGCGAAAGACGAAAACCACGCCAGAATCGGCCCACTCTTTGCGGGTTTTCTGAAAATTTTGCCTGTCTTCCTCTTTGTTCTACCGGGTGTGATTTGCCTGGGGCTTGTGAATACGGGCAAACTTCCACCTTTGCCGACGACCGCGGACGGCCTGCCGGATACGCAAAAGACCTACACGCATATGATCAATACGATGCTCAGTCCGGGATTTCGGGGAGTTGTTGTCGCGGCACTTCTGGCGGCCCTCATGAGTACCGTATCGGGCGCGCTGAATTCGATAGCCACGCTGTTTAGTTACGATATCTACAAACGCTGGGTGGGGGATGTGAGTGATCGTCATCTCGTCTGGGTGGGACGGATAGCCACTTTCGTGGCCATGTGCATCGCTATTGCGTGGACTATGGCCCTCGGACGGCGCGACACAACGATTTTCCAGGCCATGGTGGATGTCTTCCCTGTGGTTGCACCACCCACGGCCGTGGTGTTCCTCTGGGGAGTGTTCTGGCGGGGGACATCCGCTCGAGCAGCCCTGATCACGCTGGTTGGAGGGTCCCTCGTTGGCTTGGTGGTCTTCTATCTGACCGTCATTAAGATCATCACCATTAATAGTCTTTTCATGGCATTTATTCTTTTTGTGTTCGAATCGATTGGAATTTTCCTCTTGTCGCTTATGCTGCCCCAGCGCCACACTGCGGAAAGTGAAAGCCTCGTCTGGAAAAGGCCCTGGGATGCCTTGCGGGCGGAAAATGCCTGGCGTGGGCTGTTGGATTTTCGTGTCTTTGCAGCACTCCTTCTTGTCACGATGGTGGTTCTCTACTGGTGGTTCACGAGTCCGCACGCGTATTATCCCATCCGTGCCAAGATCCTCGTGGACGGCCAACCGGCACCCGGGGTTGAGGTCAAGCTCGATACCAGTGATGATCACCTTGACGAGACCTTGATCACCGATGCTGACGGGGTGGTCGTTTATGGGACAACCATGCGAGCCGGCGGGGCGCCAGCGGGGACGGTCTTCCAGGTGGCCGTGCGTCCCGCGAGAGACTACATCGTTGAATTGAGGCCGAGAAAGAATGGAGACGATGAACAGGCTCTCGAGACAGTCATCCTGGCAGCAGTACCTCATGGAACCAAGATCACGGAGACGGCATCCGGTAACAGGCGGGTCTTTCAATGGGAGATCAATGGAGAGCGAAAAGAGATTTCGGTATCTGGCTCGGCGAAGGTCGAAATCCGCCGATCACCCGAGATCCCTGAGCGATATCGTGACCCTTCGAGATCCGGTGTCTCGATTGTAGCGCTGCCCAATGAGGAGATTCAGGAGGTAAGCATTCTAACGCGGGAAATTGCCTCTGTCCGGGATCCGTGAACGAGAAGTCGCGCTTTGAACCGTTTGACCAAAGAGCCGACTGGTTGTGCGGCAATGGCCTTGTCGGCAAAATGTCCGGTTTTTAGGATTGCAAGGGGGTAAGTTCGGCTTTTCGACAGGCTCTCGAGATAGGAGGTGCGGCCATGGCGCGACTCGATCTTTCCCGCGAAGAATGGCAACTGATCCTGGAACTGCTGGAACAGGAGCGAGCAGAACTGCATTGCGAGGTCCGACATGCACGATTCTACGATGTCCGCGAATTGCTGCGGCGCAAACGGGAGATGGTCCAAGGCCTGATCGAACGAATCGAATCGGGCCTGAGTGAATCGGCTGAAGCAATGGCTCAGTAACTAGCAGGGCGGCTGGCAAGCGTGGCGTACTCAAATCCGAAGTCGCTGCCCGGCCATACGGGGGCTGCTGCGTTATCGGAGACCAGGGACGGTCCGCCACTTTTCATGGCGTTGGGGGCGGGAGCTGGCCGCTCAGCGACGCAATCATCTCAAAGACACCTCGGCGAATCATCATCACGGCAATGGATGCAATCAAAAGTGAGGCGATCTTCGACAAAGTCCTGATTCCATTACGTCCGAGAAGTCTCTCGATCCTGGCAGCAAATGAGAACGCAATGGCAGCCAATATGATGTTCGCGATGGCGGCCATCAGGGCGGGAAGACGCCCATAGGTGTTCGCCAGGAGAAGCACGGTGGTCAAAACGGCGGGTCCCACGGTCAACGGCACGCCAAGAGGAACGGCCCCCAGGGATTCCGGATCCGAGTGAATCCGCCCTTTATCAGCGGCAAACAGGTCGGTCATAGCCACGATAAAAAGCATCGTGCCACCGGCGACCATAAAATCGGAAATCGTCACTCCCAGGAATTGCAGGATCACCTGTCCAATGAAGACAAAAGCGACGACCACAGAAATGGCGGTGAGGAGCATTTGTCGCAGGACACGACCTTTGACCTTCGGCGTCAGTCCTTCAGTCAAGCCCATATAAAGCGGAAAAAGCCCAGCTGCGTCCACAGCGGCAAAAAGTGGTACAAAACAAAGCAAGAACTTGTATGAGAAGTCAAGAAGTACGTCGTTCATAAAGCTGATGACAATGTCAATGGTGTTGCTTGCAATTCGGGTGATTATCCGACCAAGAAAGAACCATATCAGTTTTGCCTTCCGGTGTCCACTCTTTGTCTTTTTGAGCGACGCTGGTCACAATAGAGGGTTATGGGCAAAGCGGGGAAAGTTGCGCTAGATGTGCAGTTGAGGCAATTACCACGCGCAGACTTGGAGGGGCACGCTTGTCGTGCCCGCCGAAGCGGAAGGGATGATCGAACGTGGCGCGGCGGACCTGACAAGCAGGTCCCTCCGAGGCTTGGAGGTAATTAGAACGCGCAGAATCGGAGGGGCACGCCTGTCGTGCCCGCCGAAGCTGGCGTAATCGATGTGTTAGTATTCATGGGCGAAGCGAGATTGGACCGCAACTATGCCTGAACCGATGGACGCTGACGATGTATCGCTGCGGTCAGCGGGTAACAGCCGGGTTATCCGATCGCCAAAGACGTTTGAACGTTCTCCGACAACGTTTGCCCGGTCGCGCGAGGGCCTGGGCCATCATCCTCTCGATCGGGTCCTCGCATTCCTGCGATTGCGTTTCGGCAGCGAATTCTTGTTCTCAAGCGCTCATTTGTTCTTTTTGTGTGGAAAATATGGCCTCCTGGTGGGCGCGATCTTGCTTTTTGTTCAATCGATGCAGAAGCGAGGAACGCATGTCCTGACGCTGCTCACAGGATTAGGCCTCATCTTGTTGATTCTTGTTTGCCATTATGTCGCCACTCGTTTTGTCTTCGTCTTGGAGCGGTGGGATCGCCGCATCAACGGGTGCCTGAGTTCGTCTGTTGTCCCGGATGCTTTGTCGCTCCTGGCACTGGTCGGTTCGTCGGTTTTTCTTGTTTTGGGGACAATTGATGCGATCACCACAGGGTCATTGGAATTCGTCTTCTGGGGCGTAGCAGTTTTTATTTGGGGTCTGTTCGCTGCGCTCCAGGCCCTCAATTTGGAGGGAATGAACTTACAGGTGAACCCCGAACTCTCCCCGGCGGATGAGATTCTGGGGCTGATTCAGTTCGCTTTGAAAATGCTAGTTCGGCTGACCCCGGTTGTTTTTGGTGTCCTGGTCCTGGTTGCGAATTTGCAACTCATTGTGGAAATCGCTGTCAATGGTCCAGAAACGGAGTCAATATTGTCTGTTGCAATTGCCAAAGCGCCTCCTTTTGTGTCAGGCGGCGAGATAGTCGGCAGTTCCTTCGTTGAGAAACCGCCACCCTTCCAAAACTTGCACGGAATCCACACGTTGTTTCTTGCGGGAATATTGCCGGGAGTCATGTACCTTGTCTATGTTTTCGGACACTTTGTCTCGGCCGTTTTCTCGGTATTCTTGGCAGCGGTTCCGGAACGGGGGATATCGGTCGGGAGTTACACAGCCAAGAATGATCTTACAGATCCATGACAAGTCGCTTGTCAACGGCAACTCGAACCGGCTATCCTGTTAGTGGCCATCACGATGTCGATGGGGAGGCCTTCGGGCCATAACCGTGGTGTTGTTCACAGAACTGAAGCCAAGTGCCAAGACCAAGTGTTGCCCTCAAGCTTGGAGGTAGCTGGAGATGACCCGGGTTCGAGCGAGTTTAGCCTTCGTTGTTGGGATGATAGCTGCCATTCTCCCGAATGTGGTCCGGACAGAACCCGTTGCCTGGGTGACCACATCGACAGTTCGTATTTGCCGTGGTACCGGATCCCCGGCGAGACCCTTGCAAGAAGTCAATCTTGCGGCAGCGCGGAATGAATGGGTCAGTTTTCAGGTCTTTGTGCGAAGTGACCGGCCACTTCGTGGGGTTGCCATAGAGCTATCTTCTTTGAAAAGTGACGGTGGCGAGATTGATTCTGATGCTGTTCGTGTCTATCGCGAGCATCAACTCGAACTCGAAGAGCCGACTTATCGGAATGATGCGTTTCAACCCGATTGGTATCCCGATCCGCTCATTCCGCAGAAACACCCTCTCACGGGAGAGACGCTCTCCAAGGCCCGGTTTGTGGCACTACCGTTCGATCTCCCTGCGAATGAGACCCACGGGTTTTGGGTTGATGTCTTCGTCTCGCGAGACAAATCGCCGGGGATCTACCGGGGTACTGTGCGGGTGGTGTCGCAGGAGGGAGAAATTGCGGCCATGCCTGTCAACCTGGAGGTCTGGGATTTCACGCTGCCAAGATTTCCCGCTCTGGTGACGGCCCTGGGGTCACCGGCTGCCCGGATGAGGGACTATTATGCGAAGCGAGCAAAGGCTGGCATTGAATCCGAGCCGACAGATTGGGCCGCTGTGGAAAAGCAATGTGCCCTTCTGACAAAGGAACATCGGATTAACGCATATCCACCTGCGGATTGGTTCCAGCTCGAACGAAAAGGCGATAGTTTTGAGCTGCCTGCGGAAAGGATTCAGCAGCTTCGGGATTGGATCGACACTTTTAATGTCAATGCCATTCAAGTGCCGAGTCCCGTAGGAATTGTCAAAGATCCGCAGGAGAATCGGCAAGTCCTGCAAGCATGGGCTAGAGCGTGGGATCAAGCGATTGGGGCGATCAATCGGCCGCACGTGGTTTATTTCATCTATTTGAAAGATGAGCCTAACGACCCAGAGGCGTATGAATTCGTTCGTTTGTGGGGCAAGGCAATCCGCGAGACGAAGACTAAAGTCAAGGTGATGGTCGTCGAGCAGACGCTGACTCAAAACCCCGATTGGGGAGACCTGTACGGGGCTGTGGACATCTGGTGCTCGTTGTTCCCATTGTATGACGAACCGACGGCCCGAAAGCGGCAGGAACTGAAGGAGATCATGTGGGCTTACACAGCTCTTTGCCAGGCCAAGAAGACCCCCTGGTGGCACATCGATTACCCGCTCTTGCATTATCGGTTGCCGTGCTGGATGTCCTATCGTTACGACATCAAGGGCCTACTCTATTGGGGTGGAATGAGTCACTGGTCACAGGTGGAAGACCCTTGGGTTGATCCTCGAACCTATCGCCCGGGACGCTCGGACCGACCGCTTATTTACAATGGTGAAGGGACTTTGGTTTATCCAGCCCGCCCTTGTGGTTATGACGGGATTGTCCCAAGTCTCCGCCTCAAGGCTTTGCGAGACGGCATCGAGGATTTTGATTATTTTGCCATCCTCCAGCAGGCAGGTCGCGGGGATCAAGCCCTGGAGATCGTCCGGCGGCTGACTCCATCCTGGTTCGCATGGGATCCTGAGCCAGAGGCGTATGAGCAGGCTCGTCGGGAACTGGCCAGTCTGATTCTCGGGTTGCCTAACGACGTTCGAAATCCAACCTGGTGAGAGTGCGAACAACTGAAGGCGACGTTCAAGTCTCTTCGCTCATCCATAAGAGCATAACATGACGCTGGGATGGAGAGATC
>Ga0209162_1004271_pt1 | contig 10815 bp, 14 predicted proteins | sample YNPNPMetaG_FD_187121 | JGI IMG/M metagenome (GOLD analysis project Ga0209162, IMG submission 187121) | Anoxygenic and chlorotrophic microbial mat microbial communities from Yellowstone National Park, USA - YNP NP MetaG (SPAdes) (version 2) ...
GGAGATGGGTAAGGGCTCCATAAAGGGCGAGATTGGGGCCCTCCCCAACATCTCGCAGGACTGGTCCCGAGATCACAGGGGATAAGGAGGCCATGATTGAGTGGAGAAGGCGCTTTGCAAGATCGTGGAGTTTGGGGGTTGGGAGCCGCCCGGGGGTAGGCTCAAAAGGTGCGAGTCCAAATGGGGGTGCGAGGCCGGAAGCCCTGAGAATGTCCCCCGTGAAGACCTGAGTATTGAGAGACAGAGAGCCCTCTCATGCTTCAGTACACCATAAGAAGGTTGATCTCAACGATTCCTGTGCTCATAGGCATCTCCCTTCTCCTTTTCGTCATGCTGAGGGCCTTGCCAGGGGATCCAGCCCTTGTCCTGGCCGGTCAAATGGCTAGCCCAGAAGACATAGAGCTCATAAGGGTTCAGTTGGGGCTAAATCAGCCCATCCACATCCAGTATGCGAAGTTCATAAGCAGGCTGGCTGTTTTGGATCTGGGCAGGTCTGCTCGCACCCAGAACCCAGTCCTGGAGGAAATATGGGCCAGACTGCCCAATACGTTTCTCCTTGCCACCACGGCCATAACCCTGGCATGTCTCATCGGCATTCCCGCCGGGATCATAGCAGCAGTGAGGCCCTACACCAAGATAGACTATCTCGTCACCTCGTTTTCCCTGTTTGGGATATCCATGCCTGTCTTCTGGCTTGGACTGATGTTGGTCGTGGTCTTCTCCGTCACCCTTCAGATTCTTCCCGCTGGGGGAATCGGCACATGGAAGCACGTGGTCTTGCCCACAGTGACCCTAGCTTCCTTCGTCGTGGCCTTCATAGCCAGGATGACCCGATCGAGCATGCTGGAGGTGCTCTCCCAAGACTACATCACGACGGCCAGATCCAAAGGGCTCATGGAGAAGGTGGTAATAATAAAGCATGCCCTACGCAATGCCCTCATCCCCATAATAACGGTTGTCGGTCTACAATTCGGCTCCCTTTTGGGGGGAGCTGTCCTCACTGAGACCGTGTTCGCATGGCCGGGCATGGGGAGGCTCATAGTCGACTCCATTCTGGCAAGGGATTATCCCATGATCCAGGGAGCCATCTTGATCTTCGGCCTTCTCTACATCTTGGTGAACCTGATCGTGGACCTCATCTACGCCTGGGTGGATCCGAGAATCCATTACGATTGAGGAAGAAGGGTTCAGATGGGATCGGGAAAAGAGAAAACCGCCAAGCTCCCGGAAGGGGGAAGGTCATCCTCCGAAGGGATTCCATCGGGAACTCAGAGCCAATTTCGAAAGGGCCTGGCTAAGCTCCTGAGGAATAAGATGGCGGTCTTCGGAGGGATCCTCATACTGGGCTATATGGTGACCGCCATTTTCGCCCCGATTCTGTATCCTGGGAATCCCTCAACCCCGAATTTGATGAGATCCCTGGAGAGACCATCGTGGGAACATCCCCTCGGAACTGACGAGCTGGGCCGGTCCATCCTCGGGAGGATCATCTATGGCTCCAGGGTGTCCCTGATGATATCCCTCGGTGTGGTATCCGTGGGGCTCCTCATAGGGGTGCCCTTGGGGCTCATCTCCGGTTATTACGGTGGGAAGGTGGATTTCATTCTTCAGAGGATAACTGACATGCTCCTTGCATTTCCAGGCTTCCTCTTGGCCTTGGCCCTCGTTGCCATCTTGGGGGTCGGCATCAACAATACGGTCATTTCCATTGGAATAAGCATGGTGCCCATTTACATTAGGCTGGTGCGTGGCTGTGTCCTCTCGGTGAGGGAGCAGGTATACGTGGAGGCAGCCATAGCAGTGGGAACCCCAGACCTGAGGATAATTCGAAGGCACATCCTTCCCAACGTGATGGTCCCCATAATCGTCCAGACTAGCCTGGGGATGGGCACAGCCATATTGTTTGCAGCGGGGCTTGGTTTCCTGGGGATAGGCGTACAGCCTCCCACCCCAGAATGGGGTGCCATGCTGGGGTCCGGAAGGGGTTACATATTCAATTCCCCCCACGTCGCCACATTTCCTGGCCTGGCCATATTCCTCGCTGTGCTGGGCTTCAACCTCCTGGGGGATGGTCTAAGGGATGCCCTGGATCCGAGGTCGAAGATATGAGTGGGGACCATCTCCTCTCCATCAGGAACTTGAAGGTGAGATTCAGGGTGTACGAGGGAGTGGCAGCAGCAGTGGATGGGGTGGACTTTTTCGTGGAAAAGGGCGAGACCTTGGGTCTTGTGGGCGAAAGCGGATGTGGGAAGAGTGTCACGGCCATGTCCATTCTCAGACTCCTTCCCTCACCGCCTGCGGAGCTGGAGGGGGAAATAGAGTTTCAGGGAAAGAACCTCCTCGAGTTGCCCCAAGATGAGCTGAGGAAGATAAGGGGTGGAGCTATCTCCATGATCTTTCAAGAACCCATGACCTCCCTCAATCCTCTCCTCACCATAGGAGAGCAGATCGCGGAAGCGATAGTGCTGCATCAGGGATTGAGTCGCCAGGAGGCATGGGATAGGGCTGTGGAGATGCTTGCCAGGGTGCAGATACCATCTCCTGAAGCCAGAGCTAAGGACTATCCCCACAAGCTCAGCGGCGGTATGAGACAGAGGGCCATGATCGCCATGGCCCTCTCCTGCAATCCCAATCTCCTCCTCGCTGACGAGCCAACCACAGCCCTGGATGTCACGATACAGGCCCAAATCATGGACTTGATGGAGAGACTCAGGGAAGAGATCGGCGCATCAATTATCCTGATCACCCACAACCTGGGTCTCATAGCGGAGATGGCTAGAACAGTGGTGGTGATGTACGCGGGGAAGGTGGTGGAGGAGGCTCCGGTGAGGGAATTGTTCTCGGAGCCCCTCCACCCTTACACTCAGGGTCTTTTGGGTTCTGTCCCCGTCATAGGAAGAAAGTTCAAGATGGAGAAGAAAAGACTTCAGGAGATCCCCGGGATAGTGCCCAGCATCTTCGAGATGCCAAGGGGATGCAGATTCCATCCCAGGTGCCACAGGATGATGGACATCTGCCGTTTGGAAGAGCCGCCAATGGTCGAGATGGGGCAGAGGCGGAGGGTGCTTTGCTGGCTATGGGCTTGAGCACATCGGGGAGCGCACTCCTTCAGATAAGAGACCTGAAAAAGTACTTTCCCGTCCGGAGAGGACTCTTTTCCAGGACTACCGGTTGGGTCAAGGCAGTGGATGGGGTGAGCTTCGAGCTGGCCGAGGGGGAGTCCCTCGGGTTCGTTGGGGAGAGCGGCTGCGGGAAGACGACCGTGGGAAGGTGTATCCTGAGGCTCATAGAGCCCACAAGTGGCGAGATCTATTTTCAAGGGACAAACCTTCTGGAGCTGGACAAAGAGGGGATGAGAAAGGTCCGCTCCAAGTTGCAGATCATTTTCCAGGATCCCTACTCCTCTCTCAACCCCAGGATGACTGTGGGAGAGATAATAGCCGAGCCCTTGAGAAACCACGAAAGACTCTCCCGAGGTGAGCTCATGGGAAAGGTCGCCTATCTAATGGAGAGGGTTGGTCTCAGGCCGGAGCAAGCCAGGCGCTATCCCCACGAGTTCAGCGGGGGGCAGAGGCAAAGGATCGGAATTGCCAGGGCCTTGGCTTTGAACCCGAAGGTGATAGTCTGCGATGAGCCAGTTTCTGCCCTGGATGTCTCCATCCAGGCCCAGGTCATAAACCTGCTCGTGGAACTCCAAGAGGAGTTCGGGCTCTCCTACCTATTCATCGCCCACGATCTCAGCGTGGTGGAACACATAAGCGACAGGGTCGCGGTGATGTATCTGGGGAAGATCGTGGAGCTGGCAACGGACAGGGATCTTTACCAGAGTCCCAGCCACCCTTATACTCAGGCACTCCTATCGGCAGTCCCGATACCAGATCCGGAGTATCGGAAGGAGAGGATACTGCTTGCCGGGGATGTGCCGAGCCCGCTGAATCCGCCTCCCGGCTGCAGATTCCACACGCGCTGCCCAGAGGTGATCTCAGTGTGCAGGGAGGAGGAACCCCTTCTCAGGGACCTGGGAGGCGGCCACTGGGTCGCCTGCCACAGGAGATGATCATTTGGAGATCCTGGCAAGGACCCTCTTGCGAGGGAGATAATCTCTGCCCGCGACGGGGAGGGCGAGACGATCCTCTGAGTGTCGAAGGGGTCTTTCTGCAAAGCTCGAGCATATGCCAGGGGGAAAGGTCTGGCATCCTCGGTCGCACTTCAAATTGGACAAAGCTCAGGGGCAAAAGGCGAGATTCTTGGGGAGACCAGGTTCCCGGGATGCGGCCAGGAGTGCCCTAGGAGCGAAGCTGAGGGAGGAGATGAGATGGAAGGGGATCTTGCTCAATGGGTTGCGGCCCTGAGGAGGGACATCCACATGCACCCCGAGCTTTCGGGCGAGGAGGTTAGGACCACCAAAATAGTGACGGAGATTCTCCAGGAGCTAGGTCTTGAAGTGAGGCAGTGGGAGGACATGACGGGAGCAGTGGGGATCCTAAGGGGAAGCTCCCGAGGCCCGACTCTGGCCCTCAGGGCGGACATGGATGCACTTCCCATAGAGGAGCTCAACGAAGTGCCTTACAGATCCCAGGTCCCTGGAGTCATGCATGCCTGTGGTCACGATGCTCACACGGCAATAATGCTGGGGGTGGCTAGAGCTGTAGTTTCATCTCCATGGAGACCGGATATGAAGGGGAATCTCGTCTTTCTTTTCCAGCCAGCAGAGGAGCGGGTGAGTGGGGCAAGGGAGATGATATCGAGGGGGGTTCTAGAGGACCCTCCAGTGGACCTAGTCATGGCATGCCACGTGGTGCCTGATATTCCGGCTGGATTCGTGGGGCTCTTCAGGGGACCGAGCCACGCATCCGCCGATTCCTTCTCCCTCATCGTCAGAGGAAAAGGGGCCCACGGAGGCAGGCCAAATGAGGGAGTGGATCCCATAGTGGCGGGAGCCCACTTCGTCTGCGCCCTTCAGACATTGGTGAGCAGAAACATAAAGCCAACGGAGCCGGCTGTTGTGACAATCGGCAAATTTTGGGCAGGATCCGTGGGAAACGTGATCCCAGAGGTGGCTGAGTTGGAAGGAACCGTGAGGGCGCTCTCTGAGGATGTGAGGAAAAGGCTTCTAGAGAGGCTTGGGGAGCTCAGAGAAGGGATGGACAGATCATTCGGGGTCAAAAGCGAGCTAAAACTAAGGGAGTCAGTTCCTGTCTGCATCAATGACGAAAAGGTCTCTCTACTCCTTCATGAAGTGGCCACCGAGATCTTGGGGGAGGAAAAGGTCCTGTGGCTTCAGCCCTCAATGGGAGCGGAAGATTTCTCCCTCTTTGCACAGATCAAGCCATCGGCCATCATGAGACTGGGCTGCGCCAAGGAGTTGGAATCCCGGGACAATTATGCCCCTCTCCATTCGCCTAGATTCGACATAGACGAATCCTGCCTGATGGTTGGGGTGCGGATCTTCACCGAGGCTGCCCGGAGGCTTCTCTCCTGAACACCTGTCTCGGGGAATCGGTCCGTAACCAAAGATCCCCCGTTCTCGACTTCCCCTTTGCTAACGGATCGAGGCGGAATATGCCCCTAGCTCCCGTCCCCAAGGGGGCCCGCCCCTCCCATCCCATGGAGTCATAGTGATCCTGCCTAAAAGTATCCTTTACGAACTCAGGCTTCATTCGAATCTTTTGTAGTGAGCACCAGCGAGACGGGCCGCGGAAAGACCCATCCAAGAAACCGTTCCTTTGTATCTCTCGGACGAACGCCTTCTCGGCCAGGTTCTCCAGGGTCCCCTCCAATATAGAAGGGCTTCAATTAGGACTCCTCCTTAACAGATCCGTAACCATTCGCCTCTATTCTCGATTTGGAGGCCTAACCCCAACACGTTCTTGTTGACGCCCCATTCCGAGGCCGCTAGAATCGGAGCAGCCAGGAATCGGGGCGACACTCAGTGCTAGGCGGGCGTACGGAGGCGAATTAAGATATGCCAACCAGCAAAGAGAAAATCGTCTTAAAAGCGGTCGAGTTGCTTTTCGAAAATCCAAATGGTGTCCGATATTCAGACCTAGTGAGAAGTATACATGAGGAGTTTCCAGGTATCCCCGTCAACACCATTCGCGGGACCGTTTGGGATCTGGACGCAAAAGTGCCCGATAAGGTGTATAAGCCAGGACGAGGTCTGTTCCGTCATTTGCGATTCAGAGAGGAGGAAGTAAGCAAGGAGGAACCCATACCCAGTATTGGGACTCCGCACGTGAGCGAGGAAGATTTTTATCAGCCATTCGCAGATTGGCTTGTGAATGAGTTAGAAGAGTGCACCAAAGCGATTCCTTTGGGTAGGAATAAGTTCAGAGATAAGTGGGGAACGCCCGATGTCATTGGTGTTCGGGAACCACGGAAGAGCGATATCATCAAGCCCCCCACTGAGATTGTCTCGGCGGAGGTGAAAGCCGACGCCGCAAACCTGATCACAGCATTTGGTCAGGCTTGCTCGTACAAGCTCTTCAGCCATAAGTCCTATGTGGTGATCCCACGTGACTCGTTAGAAGAAGATGTTGCAAGGCTTGACGCCTTATGTAGAATCTTTGGGATCGGCTTAATCCTGTTTGACAGAACCAATCCTGAAGCCCCGGGTTTCGAGATAAGGGTGAGGGCGGCGAAGCACGAACCTGATATGTTTTACGCAAACAAGTATTTGAGATCTGTTGAAGACGCTCTTTTCTAAGTGTGACAAGTGGCCAGGGTAATTGCACCTAACATGCCGTTCAAGCCGAGAATGCGCAGCTTCCTTTAGTCGCTCCACGTGTCGGCTTAATATATAGTCCTCTAGTCTACAATTTGTTTGGACACGGGTTAGGGGGTATATTTGGCCAGACGAACCCTGGCTCAGGGGGTGTGGAGATAAAGGAGGGAGGAAGCGAGGTAGAAGTAATGGCATGGGCTTCAGCCCGTTATGCGAAGGCCGAGCCCATGGGTGTGGGGACAGAGAGGTCGCGGGGGTTTGGGGCCAAGGGTGAGAGACTAAAGCTGTGTTGCGGCTATAAAGGGGTGAGGATATGGAACTTGTTTTTCGGGAGTAAGGGGTAACTGCGGACAAGTTATCCCAGTTGCTGGAGAGGTTTCTTGTGGGCGGGAGCTTTGCTTTCAAGAAGGAGGAGTCCCAAGGAGGCTTTGGGGAGATATCATTGCTGAGGGAGAAGCTTGGAGAGTCGACGATAGGGATTGAGCTTTACGGAAGAAGTTGGAGCAATTGGAGGCGGGGCTCCCTTCAGCGGACAGGAGGTCTAGGAGATGAGCCGGGTCACCTCGGCCTCTATGGCCTGGTGCGGGTATTGAGGATCTCGAAGATGGCCAGAGAGGGAGGAAGCTATTGGGGAAGGGCGAGGCTCAGGTTTATGGGGATTCGGAGCTCTAGGCGGAGGGTATTGAGGCTAATGGGGGAGAGTGATTTTCCAGCTACCCGGAGCAAGGACAATCCCCATGGTCCCAGGGCCCATGGGGGAGGATCACCACTCGGCCGTGTGGGTATTCATGGCGCGAAGTATGCCACTCGGTTTGAGGCCCTCGAGCCGATTCCGCAGGCACTGCGGGGATGTGGCTCAGAATCTCAAGGTGCGTCATGATCATGGGACCCAACACAGGTGGGAGGATTTTCAACGGGAGCTCCCCTTTTTGGGGATAGAGGGTTCTCACGCCTTCGTGATGGAGCCTGAGGGCAAAGGTTGTGCGGAGGGGTCCATTTGGGTGTTCAAGGAGGAGCTTCTCTGGGTGAGGTCCTTCGGGGCGATCGAGGAGTTAGGTCGAGCCCTTGTTGAATTCAAGGATACGTACAACAACACCTGGATCATCGAACGCCACTGGTATAAGAGAGCACTCGACGTGGGAAAGGAGCAAATTAGGTCATTATCGAGGGTTGCATGACCCCCTTTGACAAAAAGGTTCAAAAAATTATGGACCGATACGATCGCAAACTGGCAGTGGCCGCATCCGTTCCTAACCAGATGGCGAAAGTGGATCAGGGAAAGGCTTTCCCGAAAGCGAGTGGTTCCGCGCGTCTAAAGAGGCTGCTTGCCCCAAGGCCTGCCCAGGACTGCGAAAAATGAAAATCCCATACTGGTGTCTGATAGCGAACGCCTTGTTAGTGTGCTCATGTGCGACATGCGGTCCCTTCGACGTTGGGAATCCCTATGGGGCTCCTGTGCCCTATGGGGAGGGCCGACATCCAGGAATTGACTTCGACATCAAAATCGGAACTCCGATAATCGCCGCGTCTGACGGTGTGGTTGTTTATATTGGCGAGCCAGATTCTAAGTATCAACATGGCGGTGGTATTTTTGTCGGGATCTTGCACGGCGAATATTTCGTCACCCTGTACGGGCATTTAACGAAAATTTTTGTCGAGAAGGGGGAGTCATTGAGGAGAGGGCAATTGATTGGTCTATCCGGGGCATCGAACAGCGGATATGCTCATCTTCATTTCGGTGTCTGTAAAGTTGGCGGAAACTGCAGGAACTACTCCGAGACTTACGATCCGAACAGGTTGTGGTTAGGGGGAGAGGCTCAGTGTTTCGATCCGCGCAAAGACTACTCGAAAGAGCCCCAGGAGAGCTTAACCTTACCAGTTGCGTGTGGCAAATGCGCAAGGGAAGTAATGGTCCACATGAAAGATAAATAAGTGGTTGCTATGGTAGCCACAAGGCTATCACTTTGATCACGATCTAGGGGGAGAGGAACATGGGTCCGGTAGAGGGCACCACCTAGGGTCATGGAAGAAGGTCAAGAACTGCCAGGAGAGGATGGGGTAGTAGTCGCCTTCTCGAGATTTTTCGAAGGAAAGCCATTCTTGCTTCATCAGGCCATTATCTCTCCATGGTGGCGTCTTATAGCGACCCACATGTGACAAGGTCTGCCAAAAGGTCGTGACCGAATTGGCCCAGGGCAGACAAGGGAGGCATCCTGGGTGAGGTAAGGCCAAGGGGGCGGGCGGCTCGGAATCCTCGCTGCCCTTTGGAAGGCGGGTCCCCATAAAAAAACCCGGGGAACGCCCGCTTTAGTGAAGACAAAAGATGACTTACCTGAAATCATTTGGCCTTTGGCAAAAGACTGAGAGCCTAGGATCTCCCATCCAGGCAATTTTACCGAGGCCTGTGGGAGGAGATCCGTGGGAAAGAGGGCTTGGGTATTCCGTGCAGGCCCGCAAAAACACGAAAAAACTTTGGGCATCCGGCAACCGGATGCCCGAGGTCCCCAACAACAAAAGACTGTCCTTCAATAAGGCTCCCAGTAACGGTGGGGTGGGACCCAGCGGCCGTAAGCATCCCAGTATCCTGGCACATAAACCCACCTCCCAGGGGCCGGCCCGTAATGGGCTGGCGGACCGTAAGCGTAGGGGTAGGGTCTTATGACCCCTGCATCGAACAGGGAACCCGCAAGCATACCGGCACCGGCCCCCATGGCAGCACCCCTCGGATTGCCTGTGATCCCGTAGCCGAGCAATGCCCCGGCTGCACCCCCAGTGGCTGCGCAGCCCATAACTCCCACTGCGAGCCCCAAAAGGGCAAGCACAACTACTCCTTTGGTGAGGCCACTTGGAAAAAGCCTCCTATGCAGAATACCTGAGTTCTTCTCCATTTCATCACTTTTCATCGGGATCCTCCTTGCCGAGAAGAAGAGCGAACAAGACATTGGTCGCCATGCCAGGGGGAAGGTTTACTTGAGGGTGGAGCGGTGGAAATAGAGCTATCAATATGATCAGAATATGACGGGCACCACGGCTCGGACTCCGCTAGAGATCATCAAATCGCTTCGCAGAAGAAGGCGATGGACTGCCGGATAGAAGATGCCCTCTACCTCCCTTCACGTTTGGGCCTTCCCACTTGCGCTCCAAGAGGTTATCAGTTTTGGGGGGAAATGGGGGTTTGGGTTTCGTCTCTTCGAGGAGTTAGCCCGCTAGGGGTAGGAAAGCGATCCATGTGAAATCACCTCCCTCAAATCATTCAACTTTTTGCCGGATACATGATGATCTAAGGAGGCTCTCACTTGTGCCCCCAGGAGAAAGGGAGTTTTGCCAAGAAAACCAGGACGGTGCAAGACGAAAAGGTTGGTCCAAAATCGCGATGCGAGCTTTCCGCCCTCACTCAGGCGCTCTTTTCCACAAATCCAAAAGCGGATCCCCCTCTTTCAAGCCTTTCCAGGCTTCACGAGTTTTGGGGCCCGACATTACTCTGGTTGACCCTTTTCGAGAAAGGGTATCTGGGAGCCTTTTCTATAGGCTATGGCATGGCATGAGGCTATGAGCTCGCCTTTTTCATCCCTGACCTCTATCCTGTAGTGGCCTGTCCTTTTGGTCTTGTGCACTTCGTGGGCTTCCGCAAGCAGAGTGCTTCCAAGTTGTGGAGGGGAGTGGTACGAGACCCCCACATGAAGTGCCACAGCCCATGTCCCGTAAGAGTTACAGGCAACCTGGAACGCCTCGTCCATGAGCGAGAATATCGCCCCTCCATGACACATTCCGAACATGTTTCCCATATCCTCGGTTACGACCATCCTCACTTTCGCATAACCCTCTCTCACCTCGAGTAGCTCCAATCCGAGCTTTCTCGCAAAAGGTTCCCTTTTCGCCTGCTCCAGGAAGGCTTTTGCCTTTTGAGCGTCCATTTCTCGCTTCCACCTCGCAATGAGGTCTCTCGCATATGGGATAGAGTGGCCCCTCAAGGTCTTCTTGCCTTCAGGGCAGCCTTCAGGGCCTCATCCACCTTTGGATACTTGAAATTGAAGCCCGCCTCCAAAAGCCTCTTTGGCAGGACTCTTTGGCCTTCCAAGATCACCGAGCCG
>Ga0209162_1004272_pt1 | contig 10812 bp, 8 predicted proteins | sample YNPNPMetaG_FD_187121 | JGI IMG/M metagenome (GOLD analysis project Ga0209162, IMG submission 187121) | Anoxygenic and chlorotrophic microbial mat microbial communities from Yellowstone National Park, USA - YNP NP MetaG (SPAdes) (version 2) ...
CATATAGGATTCACATAACGGTCTCTCATCCTCTCTTATAAGACGGACCTCAAGTTCTCCCTTCATAGGGATAAGGATAACATAGTGAGGGGGTTAAAAAGCCAGTCCCTTTTTAAGCCCCTGATTTTTAAACCTATCTGGAAAAACTTGCCGCAGACCTGAACAGCTATTTGGAAACATTTGTTAGGAACAAGATGTTGGGTTTTAGGGAAAGGTATTACTATATTTTGGGTTATCCCCTTTGGAATATCCTTTCAAAGGCCTTTGAAACACGCTTCCAGAGTTTGGAGTCTTGGGGGATCTTTACAGTTGGGATGCCTTTGATATCGTATTCCCTTATGAGTTCGTCCTCTAAGATGGTGCCCAAAAGTTTCATACCAGTGGCAGCTTCAAATGCATCGGGAGTTTCATCTCCTTTGTCCTGCACCCTATTCACCAATAGGTAGGCCTGTTTGATGTTCAATTTTAACTCCTCTGCCAGTTCTCTTATCCTCTTAGCTGCCTCTAAACCCCTCTTGCTGGGGTCGGATACCACCAATAGCACATCCACATTGTTTGTGGTGAGCCTGCTCATATGTTCCATCCCTGCCTCGTTGTCAATTACCATGTAGGGATAGTTTTTCATAAGCTTGTCCAGGTATTCGGATAAAAGGGTATTTGCAGCACAATAACAGCCAGGACCCTCGGGCCTGCCCATCACGATCAGGTCAAACCCATCACCCTCCACCACCGCTTGCTGTAACTTCATCTCCATAAATACATCCTTGGTCATGCCTATGGACACGTGTTTTTTCATCTCCTCCCTTGCATTCCCCAATGTCTCAAAGACCTCAAGGCCCAATACCTCGTTTAGGTTGCTGTTGGCATCTGCGTCCACAGCCAGCACTGGTTTTCTACCCGTCTCCACCAGAAACCTAATTAAGAGACCTGCCATTGTGGTCTTTCCCGTTCCACCCTTTCCAGCCATTGCTATTGAAAAAGTCATCCCTCTCAAACCTCCTTACCCGATTTGGCCCATGAGCCCGGCCCTGCCTATTCAAAAAAGCACTTCTTCTTGCTAAGATTTGAAAAATTGTATACACAGTCAAGGGGTTGTATAAAAAAAGGGTAGTTAGCCCAATCCACCGTGAAGAAAACTTTTCTTGGAATATTGAGAAGTTAGTTGAGTTTTGAACAAATCTAAGATAGAATAATTATATCTTTTCTATAAGGAGGAAAATAATAATGAAACTTAGCGTTCCCAAAGCCGCCTTCCAAAAGGCCTTGGCAAGGGTCCAATCTCTATTAGATAAGAGAAGCAGTATGCCGATTTTATCACATGTATTAATAGAAGCAAGTGAAGACATCAGGCTCAAGGCCACAAACTTACAAGTATATTACGATATCAACTTGAAAGGAGAAATTGAAGAGCCTGGAACAATTGCATTACCAGGAAGAAAGCTTTTCAATCTCGTTAAGGAGAGTAGGAGCGATAAATTTACATTCGTTAAGAACGAAGAGAATACCCTTAGCTTAACAGATGGGAAGACCCATTATACCCTTTATCTCATTGACCCAGAATCCTTTCCTTCTTTTACATATCCACGGAAGGAAACATTTATCCCTGTAAAAGCAAGTACATTCACAAAATGTTTATCAAAAACAATCATATGTGCAGGAGAAGAAGATAATTATCCGCACCTTGCAGGAGTCTTTTTACATAAATCCCCAACAATGGGAAAGGTTAGGTTTGGAACTTCCGACAATTTTAGATTGGCCTTGATGGAGGAAGATTTTCCTGATTTGTATAATCTACTCCCATCCGAGGAGTTAATGCTCCCCACTCCTGGTGTTAATGAGATCTTGAAATTTGAGGCAGGGGAGTATGAGCTTTTTGTGGCTTTGGAAAAAGAGTCAATGTACATTGAAAAGCAAGATGAATTAAGATTATATCTTACCATAAAATCGCAGCCTTTCATAGACTATTCCAAAATGTATACCTTTGAAGTCCTTTCAAAGGCTACAATCAAGAGAACTTCCCTTCAAGAGGCCTTAAAGAGGATGACTATTTTTGCAGAGGAGATGCTAAGGGAGGTACAGCTGACCTTTAGCCAGACGGGTGAGGGGACATTAAAGTTGGAAACAGCTGTGGAAAGTGGCCAAGCGGAGGAGGTATTGCCCATCGTGTATACAGGGGATGAGCTGGTGATTTACATGGACCCTCGCCAATTGATCCAGGTCTTGCAGGTGATGGAATCCGAGTTCATTGAAGTTTCGTTTACAGGAGATAGCTCACCCTGTATAATTACCGGTGCGCAGGACAAAGGATTTACAGTGGCTATCATGCCCTATGTGGATAAGGAGGCAGAGTGACCTACAAGGCGTCTGACATTAAGGTACTGGAAGGTCTTGAGGCAGTCCGTAAGAGACCTTCCATGTATATTGGAAACACAGGTTTTGAGGGAGTGCACCACCTTGTGTTTGAGGTGGTGGATAACAGCATTGACGAGGCCTTAGCTGGCTATTGTTCACAGATTACGGTGAAGATATTGGAAGACGGTTCTGTGGAGGTGGCAGATAACGGACGGGGTATCCCAGTTGATATACACGAGACGGAGAAGGTACCGGCTCTCCAGGTGGTGATGACAAAGCTCCATGCAGGTGGAAAATTTGATAACAAGATATACAGGGTCTCAGGAGGATTGCACGGTGTAGGAGTTTCCGTTGTCAATGCACTTTCGCTTTTTTTGGAAGTTCATGTAAAGAGGGACGGTCATGTATATTACCAAAGATACGAAAGGGGAAACCCTGTTTGTGAAGTAAAGGTTGTGGGTGATACAGATTCCACCGGTACCATCGTAAGGTTCAAGCCAGATCCTGAGATATTTGAAGTTGTTTCATTTGACTCATCTTATTTGATCAGAAGACTCAGAGAGTTGGCATTTCTCACAAGTGGAATTCGAATAAAGTTTATTGATGAGACCTCTGGAGTATCCAGAGACTTTTATTATGAAGGTGGAATTATAGCATTTGTCAAGTACCTTAATAGATCCAAGGAAGTCCTTCACGAAGAACCAGCATACATTAAAGGAAGCAAAAACGATGTCCTTGTGGAAGTGGCCCTGCAATATAACACTTCCTACGATGAAAACATTCTCACCTATGCAAACAATATTAACACAGTGGAAGGTGGAAGCCATTTGATCGGTTTTAAGGCAGGGCTGACCAGGAGTATAAACCAAGCCTTACAAAGTTCTCCCCTTAGTAAGTCTTTTAAGGAAAAGTTAAGTGGAGAAGATGTAAGGGAGGGATTGGTTGCAGTTGTGAGTGTGAAGCTCCCCAACCCCCAGTTTGAAGGCCAGACAAAGACAAAATTGGGTAACAGTGACATCAAAGGTCTTGTGGAGAATATAGTAAACGAGGGCCTTTCCAGATACTTTGAGGAAAACCCCAATATTATCAAACCCATAGTCCTGAAGGCCATAGATGCTGCAAGGGCTCGGGAGGCAGCCAGGAGGGCCAAGGAGCTTGCAAGAAAAAAATCCGGTGTGTCGGACTTGTCATTGCCCAGCAAGCTTGCAGACTGCCAGGAAAAGGACCCTGCCGTGAGGGAACTCTTTATCGTGGAGGGCGATTCTGCAGGTGGCTCAGCCAAACAGGCAAGGGACAGGCGTTTTCAGGCAGTACTGCCCTTAAAGGGTAAGATACTGAATGTGGAAAAGGCAAGGTTTGACAAGATCATATCCAGTGATGAGATCCGTACCATGATAGGTGCCTTGGGGACTGGAATAGGTGATAAGAATTTTGATATCTCATCCCTCAGATACCACAAGATAATAATAATGACCGATGCGGATGTGGATGGTGCCCATATTAGGACCCTGCTTTTGACTTTTTTCTTTAGGAAGATGAGGGACATTATTGAAAAGGGCTATCTTTATGTTGCTCAACCACCCCTTTATAGGGTTGTTGAAGGGAAAAGGGAATTTTATCTAAAGGATGACAACGAGTTTGAGTCATATCTCTTTGAAAAGATGTGCAGTAAGGATAGCCTTATAATTAGAGACTTTAAAGAATTCTCAGGTGAGGAATTGAAAAATCTCCTTAAGGATCTGCAGATCTATTCAAAAGCAATCTCAAGGCTTGGTAAGTTGGGATATGACAATGAGCTATTGTTGGTCTTATTAAATGCCGGGCTCACAGATAGACACCTTTTAAAGGATCAGAAGTTTTTGGAAGAACTGAGGGACAGGATAATCAAATCTGGTCTGGACATATTCGATGTGAGCTACGATGAGGATACAGGCTATTACAGGTTTCAGATTACAAGAAGCAATAATGGAAAACTCCCAGTTTGTGTGGATTGGAATCTATTATCCTCCCCTGAGCTGAATGTGATATTTCGAGTTTGGAATCAAAGGTCTCCTCTGCTGGGGAAGGAGTATGCCTTAAAATCATCCTTGGAATGGAATCTGCTCAAGAGCTTAGATGGCCTATTTGAAGAGGTGATGAACAAGGCCAAGTCAGGTCTTACCATACAGAGATACAAGGGTCTTGGTGAGATGAATCCTGAGCAGTTGTGGGAGACCACCATGGATCCCAAGAAAAGGAGCCTTATTAAGGTGAAGATCCAAGATCTGGTGGATTCGGAGGAGATCTTTAGCATGTTGATGGGTGATGATGTGGGTCCACGAAAGGAATTCATTCTAAAACACGCCCTGGAAGTCGGCCAACTGGACATCTAAGGTGTAGCATAGATTGTAGGGGAATAGGATGGAAGCCGAGAGTAGTCTTTTAAATGTTGTTCCCATAGAAGAGGAGATGAAGCGCTCATATTTGGAGTATTCCATGAGCGTGATCGTGGGCAGGGCCCTTCCAGATGCAAGGGATGGTCTCAAGCCCGTTCACAGAAGAATTCTCTACAGCATGTATGAGCTTAAGAATTTCCATGACAAACCGTACAAGAAGTCAGCCAGGGTTGTGGGCGATGTAATCGGTAAGTACCATCCCCACGGCGATGTTGCCGTATACGATGCCATTGTGCGCATGGCCCAAGATTTTAACATGCGTTATCCCCTGGTGGATGGGCAAGGGAATTTCGGTTCCATAGATGGAGATTCCCCTGCTGCCATGAGGTACACAGAGGTGCGCATGAGCAAGGTGGCGGAGGAACTGCTGGCTGATATAGAAAAGGACACAGTGGACTTCATGCCCAACTATGATGGATCTGCCATTGAGCCCGTTGTGCTGCCATCGCTACTTCCAAACCTCTTGATGAACGGATCCGCAGGCATTGCAGTGGGCATGTCCACCAGCATACCTCCCCACAATCTCACAGAGGTCTGCGATGCGCTCATAGCATTGATTCAGGATCCTAACATAACCTCCCAAGACCTAAGCCAGATCATAAAAGGCCCTGATCTTCCCACAAGAGGTGTGATAGTGGGGAGGGAAGGGATATTGGAGGCCTACAATACTGGGAAGGGTATCATAAAGATCCGGGGTAGGGCCAGGTTTGAAGAGCGTAGGGGCGGTAAACAGCAGATAATCATCGAGGAGATCCCATATCAGGTAAACAAGGCAAAGCTCATCGAGAGGATCACAGAGCTCATAAAAGAAAAGAAGTTAGAAGGCATACAGGAGATAAGGGACGAGTCCAACCGTGAGGGTATTAGGGTGGTCTTGGATCTAAAAAGGGAGGCAGACCCTTCTGTGCTCTTAAACAGGCTTTACAAGTTTACCCAGTTGGAGATCAGCTTCGGCATAAACATGTTGGCCCTTGTGCAAGGTAGGCCCCAGGTATTGGACCTAAAGGGGGTCTTGTGGTGTTTTCTTGAACACAGAAGGGAAGTAATCCACAGGCGAACGGAATTTGAGCTTAGAAAGGCAAGGGAGAGGGCTCATATCTTGGAAGGGCTCAGAAAGGCATTGGCCCTTCTGGACGAGGTGATAGAGCTTATAAGATCTTCTGCAGATCCCAAGGCTGCCAAACAGGGCTTGATAGAGCTTTTGGACATCACCGAGAGGCAGGCAGTGGCCATCCTGGAGATGAGGTTACAGAGGCTTACGGGTCTTGAAAGGGAAAGGCTTGAGGAAGAATACCAGGCGCTGGTTATGGACATTCAGAGATACGAAGGCATACTGGCTGATCCCAAAAAGGTGGATGAGATCGTAGTGGAAGAGACAAAGAGGATTAGGGAGCTTTATGGGGATCAAAGGCTCACAGAGATAGTGGATGAGGTGCCCACATTGGAGGAAGAAGACCTCATAGAGGAAGAGGATATGGTGGTAACCATAAGTAGCCTTGGCTATATAAAGCGCACCCCTTTGAGTCTCTACAGGGCACAGAGAAGGGGTGGGAAGGGCATGATAGGCGCCAAACCCAGGGAGGACGACCTTGTGGAGCTCCTGGAGGTTGCAAGTTCCCACGACTATCTGCTTTTTTTCACCAGCTTGGGCAAGGCATATCTGAAAAAGGTGCACGAGCTTCCAGAGGGAGGTAGGGCCAGCCAGGGCAAGCACATAGTGAATTTCTTGGATCTATCGCCAGAGGAAAAGGTGAAGGCCACCTTGAAGGTGAGGGAGTTTGGGGACGGCGGAGTGGTGATCATGGCAACCAAGCAGGGCATTGTGAAAAGGACTCCCCTGCCGGAGTACAGTAGGCCAAAGTCAACGGGTATCATTGCCTTGAGGATGAGGGAGGGGGATGAGCTTGTGGGGGTGGGCCTCTCTGATGGCACCAAGGAAGTTCTTCTGAGCACCAAACAGGGAAGGTGCATAAGGTTCAGGGAGGAAGACTGCAGGGTCACAGGCAGGGCAAGTATAGGGGTTATAGGGATTGAACTGGAAGAAGGTGATGAGGTGGTGAGCATGGAGGTCTTAAGGCCACAAGGGGACATACTCACGGTCACAGAGAGGGGTTATGGAAAGAGGACAAAACTGGAGGAGTTCAGGAGTCAGAGTAGGGGTGGCAAAGGGATCATATTGATCAAGGTGACGGAAAAAAATGGGCCTGTGATATATTCCTATCAGGTCTCGGAACAGGACCAGTTGGTGGTGATGACGGGTGAAGGTAGACTTATACGTTTTAAGGTGGATGCAATCCCTCTTATGGGAAGGGCTACTCAGGGTGTAAAGCTCATGGATTTGAACAACGGTGAGAAGGTGGTGGGAGTTGCCAGGGTTGAAGAGGAGTAATTAGATGGAATTTGAAAAGATCGGTGTCATAGGCGGAGGTAGCTGGGGAACAGCCCTTGCCAACCTCATTGCTTCCAAGTCACACAGGGTGGATCTGTGGGTGAGGGAGAAAGAGGTGTATGAGGAGATCAGAGGGGAAGGGGAAAACAAGACCTTTCTCCCTGGAGTGAGGTTATCTTCCAATATCAGGCCAAGTTTGGACATAGAGGAGGTATTCAGAGACAAGGACCTATTGGTGGTTGCAGTCCCCTCCCATGTGTTCAGGGAGGTAATGACCCCCATCTACCACTCCCTTTCCTCCAAGACAAGGCTCCTTGTGGCAACAAAGGGTATAGAAAACCAAAGCCTTATGCTCATGAGTCAGATCACCTCCTCCCTACTGGGGGAAGAGGTCCTAAACAGATATGCCTGTCTGGGAGGCCCCAGCTTTGCAAAAGAGGTGGCCAAAGGCTTGCCCACAGTGGTTACCATAGCTTCAAAAGATTTAGGCCTTGCCCGGGCATTGCAGTTATTCATGCACACAGAGTGGTTCAGGGTATATGTGACTGAAGATGTAATGGGGGTACAGCTTGCGGGTGCGTTAAAGAACGTGATTGCAATTGCCGCAGGGATGTGCGATTCCTTGGGCTTTGGACACAATACAAGGGCGGCTCTCATAACCAGGGGCTTGGTGGAGATAACGAGACTAGGTCTTAGGATGGGGGCAGAGGCAAGGACCTTTGCCGGTCTTGCTGGCCTTGGAGATCTCGTTCTTACATGTACCAGTGACCTCAGTAGGAACCGTACCTTTGGTTATAAGATAGGCGCAGGGATGACTGTGGAGGAGATCTTATCCACCACAAGGATGGTGGCAGAGGGCCTCAGGACCAGCAAGTCCGCCTACAACCTTTCAAAGATCTACGGTTGTGACATGCCCATCACAGAACAGGTTTATCAGATCTTGTATGAGGGTAAGCCTCCCAAAGAGGCTGCAAAGGAGGTAATGACCAGATCCTTGAAGGAAGAGTGAATCATGAAGCAGAGGTTTTTACCCGCAGAAGAGGAATACATCAAGGAAGATATCTTCCTACGTGCCTTTGAGGATAGTGACCCACCTTGGAACTTTGTATTTAGAGATGTGGTGGACTCCACAAACACCCTTGCCAAAGAGATGGCCGAGGCAGGGGAACCTGAGGTCACTATTGTGTGGGCAGAGGAGCAGACCCAGGGCAGAGGCAGGATGGGTAGGACCTGGTTTTCAGAACCGCACCAAAACATACTCATGTCTCTTCTGTTAAGGCCCAAGATACCAAAGGAGAGGGTCTATGTGGTGACTGCGGCCTTGAGTGTGAGCGCGGTGATGGCCATAGAATCCATTGTGGGGTTAAAGCCCAAGGTGAAATGGCCCAACGATGTACTCTTGGGAGGAAAAAAGGTTGCGGGCATCCTAACGGAATTCAGCCTGAAAGGAGGGGCTGTGGACTATTTGGTCACAGGCATAGGGATCAATGTGAACTGGAGCCCACCTGAGGGGGAATTGATTTATCCTGCCACGAGCCTTTACTTGGAGTCCGGGAAGAGGATGCAGAGGGAGCATCTGGCGGTAAAACTCCTCAAGAACTTTGAGATCCTGTACTTTCACATTAGAGAGAAGAGGTACGACGAGATTCTGAATAAGTGGGTGAAAAAGGCCGATTTTTTCGGTAAGGAAGTGAGTATCCACATGGACGGAAGGCGTGTGGAGGGCATCCCCATTGGGCTAAATCCCAACGGAAGTCTTGTGCTGCAAGGTGCAGATGGACAGAGGGTGGTGATAGAATACGGAGACCTCATGGGATCCCAAAAGGCATGAGGGGCCAAGGAGATATTCAGGTTGCTGAGACTTCCTGTGGATATTGACCCAGTCATGGGATTAGACCAGGTCTTGGGGTCCTTGAATGTATTCCCAAGGCTTTTTTGGACCTGAGGCAAGTTCACGTCCCAGGTGTAAATACCTCCCAAGTGTAAATGCCTCCTAAGTGGGTTGCACAAACTTTGTCCCTCATGGGCTTTCAAAGAAGGTTATAACTTGTATAGTGTAGTGAGCACAGGCTACTACGAAGCATAAGGCCTCTTATTCCTTTTCGTTTGAAATTCAGCCTGACCCTTTTAGCGCACAAAATGAGGGTCCATTAAGGTAAGACCGTTTGAAGATGAAAAATGTATTGGAAGTATTTGGTTTTTGCGGCTCTTAGGGAGGGGGCTGAGAAAAGGCATCGAGGACCATTATGCATTCAGGGCCGCGTCCTTTTGGCGTCTGTCCCTCTCTCGTTACCCGCCAACCCGCCCAACCAGATCAACGAAACCAACGAGATCAACGAGACAAACGAAACCAACGAAATCAACGAGCCCAACGAGATCAACGAGATTAACGAGCCCAACGAAACCAACGAAACCAACGAGACAAACGAAATCAACGAGATCAACCAGCCCAACGAGACACACCCTTCACTTTTTCCTTGATTTCACCCTTTCTTTGCGCTATTTCTCCGTTTGCATCTTGAAGCCCCCAAGGAGCATGTGTTCCAGAAAGGTAATGGGCTAAGGCGATAGCTTACGCCAAGTGACCTCTTAAGGTTCCAAGATGTTCCAAGATTTGGAGTCAAATCCTACCCCTTTCTCACATCGCACCAAACGTTGAACCTTGAACGTTGAACTTGTTTTACACCTCTCCTCTTTTCGGCCATCTGCCGCCCCTCGGCTGGAGCCCAAGGAAATTAACCAAACCAATGAAATCAACGAGATCAACGAGATTAACGAGATTAACGAGCCCAACGAGACCAACGAGATCAACGAAACCAACGAAATTTTTTCTTGACAACCCCTTTGCCCTTGTGCTATCAATCTGTGCCCGTATCGAGGCCTTATCCAAAGCATCCTTCAGAAGAAGGGCCAGAGGCCCAACGGCGGTAGCATGTCTAGGGTAGCAGTTCAAGGTTCAACGTAAAGGGCGGAAAAATCCAAAACACTTTGAGGTACAGAAGCTCAGCACACAGCGGAGAGTTCAGGGTTGAAGGTTAAAGCTCAACGAACTAGTTTTTTCCCAGATTTTTTGCTCTATGCGTTAAGTCTTTGTGCTTTCAAACCCAACAGACCCAATAAACCCAATATCTTAACAAACTCAACCAGCCCTATGGCTTTCGTAGTCCATCCCCTAACCTTGAGCCTTGAACTTAGAACGTAGTTCAGATCCAGATGAACCCAACCAGATCAACAAGATAAACGAAATCCACGATGAAAGTCACCCGCTTCGAAGACCTTGACTGCTGGCAGGAAGCAAGGAATTTGGTTAATAGTGTTTATCGGGTTTGTAGGGTTATTGAGTTGAAAAAAGATTATAGTTTAGCTGACCAGGTAAAAAGGGCAGCGATTTCCATCATGGCAAACATTGCTGAAGGTTTTCCAAGAAAAGGAAATAAAGAATTCGTCCAGTTTCTTTTCATATCTAAATCATCAGCAGCAGAACTCCGATCGCATCTCTATGTAGCCCTCGATCAGAACTATATAAATCAAGAGGTCTTCGATACCCTTTACGCGCAGGCCGACAAAATCCAGCGAATGCTCTAAACCCTGATCAAATACCTGATGTCAACCCAACAAACCCAATAAACCCAATAA
>Ga0209162_1004274_pt1 | contig 10808 bp, 7 predicted proteins | sample YNPNPMetaG_FD_187121 | JGI IMG/M metagenome (GOLD analysis project Ga0209162, IMG submission 187121) | Anoxygenic and chlorotrophic microbial mat microbial communities from Yellowstone National Park, USA - YNP NP MetaG (SPAdes) (version 2) ...
TCCATGGCCTGTCTCTGGGGCGAGGAGGCACCTACGTGGCCGATCCGGTGACCATGCAGACCGATCTGCCTGGGGTTTTTGCTGGTGGGGATGCCGTCAGCGGCCCGGCCAGCGTCATCGAGGCCATCGCTGCCGGGCGACGTGCCGCCGAGTCCATTCTCCGCTACCTGCGGGGGGAGGACCTGGCGATGGGGCGTGGCGCAGAGAGGCCAGCCCCTGCGGACGTCGAGTACTATATGCCTGGGCAACCCGTGCTGCGGCCACGAGCACAGATGCCCCGTTTGCCACCGGCTCAACGATCTGGTTTCGCTGAAGTGAACCTGGGTTTCACCCAGGAACAGGCCGTGGCCGAGGCCGGGCGTTGTCTCTCCTGCGGAGTGTGCTCCGAATGTCTGGCCTGTGTGTCGGCCTGCCAGCCTGGGGCCATTGACCACAGCGCCGTCGGAGAGCGCCTGCGCCTGGACGTCGGAGCGGTAATTGTAGCCGATTCGGCGCAGTACTGCCAGGAAGAGCAGGAAGGAGTGTACATTGTTGAAGCTGGCGACATCATGGGGGCCTCCGTTGTCGCTGCTCAGGCTATGGCCGACCTGGCCCGTTTTCGACAGCGGTTGTCCATACCGGGCGAGCTCGTCTGGCCGACCCCAGTCCCTCAGGTAGGGGTCTTCATCTGTCGCTGCGGTGACAAAATCGGCGGTGTGGTGGATGTCAAAGCCCTGGTGGATTCAGCTCAGAGGCTGCCTGGTGTGCTCTACGCCCAGGACCTGTCTTTCGCCTGTCAGATGGGGGCGGCTGAGGTCATCCGGCAGGCTGTAGTGAACCGCCATCTCAACCGGGTGGTGCTGGCTGCCTGCTCATGTTGTTCGTTGGATCAGGTTTGTTACAGTTGTACAACACAGCGCATCCGCTGTAAGACGAACCTGGGGGTACTGGCGGCTGATAGTGCCAGATTGCGAGAACTCTACGCGGATATGCTCCCCTGGTTCGAGTTCGTCAACATCCGCGAGCACTGCGCCTGGCTGCACTCCAATGATCCGGCTACAGCGACAGCCGAAGCCCGGCGGCTCGTTGCGGCGGCGGTGGCCAAAGTTAACCGGTTACCGCCAGTAGCGCGCTCGACCATCCAGTTGGGCAGTCGGGTCCTGGTGGCCGGCGATGGGGCAGCAGGTGAGGTCTGTGCCACCGCTCTGAGGACTCAAGGCTTCGCCGTCGTATGCAGTGGGGAGATCCCTTCGACGATAGTGGGTTCCCCCGGCCGATTCACGGCAACCTGGGATGGAAATGGACATCGGCGCCAGGAAGCAGATGCGGTGGTTCTGGCTCCTTCTGAAATGGGGCAATTGAGCGGATTGCGCAATGCGGCAGGTATCACCGAGCCTGTAAACTCACTGAGCGCCAGGTTGACCGGGGTCTTCATCTGTCCTGGCGACCAGGCGGAGCTGGGCGCAGCCGTGGCCGCCAGAGTAGCGGCCCTGTTGGGTCAGGGTCAGATGGTGGCAGAATGGAGCGTGGCGCGGGTTGATCCGCAGCGCTGCCGGGCCTGTGGCACTTGCGAGCGCATCTGCGAATTCCACGCTCCCAGGCTGGTGGCGGACAATGACTCTCCCCACCTCCAACCCTCCACCTCTCCGCTGGTGTCCCGCATAGATCCGGCCCTTTGCCATGGCTGCGGCACCTGTGTTGCTCACTGTCCGTCCAGCGCCATCACTGCTGGCTCCCTGACCGACGAGCAGATCGAGGCCATGCTGGTCGCCTTGCTGGCCTGACAGTACCTGGGGATTTAAGCCGCCCTGGTTGCCAGGGCCGTAAGGTGGGCGCCTTCCCGCCTGCGATAATTGGGCCTGGATAGGAGCGCATATGGGCTCTGGACTCTTGAGGGACATTGAAGCTGTCCTTTTTGACCTGGATGGTACGCTGGTACATCTGAATTTGGACTTTGGGCGGATGCGGGCTGGAGTGGAAGCGCTCATGCTCCAATACGGCCTCTCGATGGAGGGGCGGAGCGCCCTCTACGTCCTGGAGTTGATCGAAGATGCGGTGCAGGAGCTGAAAACGAAAGACGAGGAGAAGGCGCGGGCCTTCCGGCAGGAAGCTGAGGCAGCCATTGTGGCCATCGAGTTGGAGGCAGCAGCCCAGGTTCGGGTATACCCTGAAGTGCCAGAGTTGCTTCGCCGACTGCGAGACCGGGGGATCAAAGTGGCCATCATCACCCGCAACTGCCGGGCGGCAGTGGAGCGCATCCTGGCGGAAACACCACTGGCCTGCGACGTGCTGCTGACTCGGGATGAGGTCACAGCGGTCAAGCCGAACCCTGAACATCTGCTGACAGCCTTGCGCGTGCTGGATGTCAAGCCCCAACAGGCATTGATGGTCGGGGATCACCCGCTGGATATAGAGGTTGGCCGCGCCGTGGGAGCCAGGACAGCGGCGGTGCTGACGGGGGCCGGTACACCGGAACGCTTCTCCGAGGTGCAACCGGATGTGATTCTGACCCAGGTGGGAGACCTCGGCGAATATTTAACAGATTTGAAAGTCATCGTTTTTACCTGCAACTGGAATGCCTGGAGTGGCCTGGAGACGGCTGGCTACCAGCGGTTGCCCTTACCGGCTGGGGTACGCCCCATCCAAGTGATGTGTCTGGGGCGCCTGCATTCCGGACTTGTCCTCAAAGCCTTTGAGTTGGGAGCCGACGGCGTTTTGATGTTGGGCTGCCCGCCGGGCGAGTGCCATTATGAATTCGGCAACTGGCGGGCCGGGGAGCTATTCGAAGAAACCAGGGCCCTGGCCCGGCTGTTGGGCATCGGCGAAGAGCGACTACAGTTGGGCTGGGTGGCTGCTGGCGACGGCAGAGCTTTTGCGGAGAAGGTGCAAGAGTTTGTGCAAGGGGTGGCAGGCAGCAGATCATGGCTGATGAGGTAAGGACCTACCCGGCTGCCGCTACACCGATTGGGAATCGGCCTTCTTGGGCACTTCCGTGCCGGGCTTCGGCCCTCGGGCCGTGGCCCTGCGCCGACGCCGAAAGAGTCGGCGAAGGCCGACCATGGGCCGAAGGCCTCTGGCGGGGTACGGGCGAGGCGCTGCCTTGCCCTTTCAGTCGGTATGGCAGGTAGCTACCTGATGAGTCGGTGAAACTGGACATGGACGCTACACAGGTCATCAGGCAGACCCGGGCTTACTATTGTTTGGGATGTGGCAAGTGCACTGCCGTGTGCCCCATCTCGCGGTGGGAGGCCGGTTACTCTCCCCGCAGCATGGTGGAGGCCACCATCACCGACCGGGGCGAGGAACTGCTCCGTGATGGGCGGCTGTGGTCTTGCCTGACCTGTCAGCGGTGCAGCCAGGTCTGCCCTTCGGATGTGCGCTTCTCCGAATTCACCCGTGGCCTGCGGACCCTGGCCCGGAATGCTCGGCAAGAAGGGCATTGCTCTCACGGTGAGACCATCCAGACCTGGATGCGCCTGATGGCGGATGCACGGCTCAAGCAGAACCGTCTGGAGTGGTTAGATAAGGGATTGCGGACCTCCACTGATTCTGATACGGTCTATTTTGTCGGCTGTCTGCCCCACTACGATGGGCTTTTCAAACGGATTGGCATCCAGGGTCTGGAGATCGCTCGCAGTGCGGTGAAGGTGCTCAACCACCTGGGGATCGCGCCTCTCATCCTGGCCGATGAACGCTGCTGTGGCCACGACCTTCTGTGGGAGGGCGACGTCGAGCACTTCCGCAAGCTGGCCGCGCTCAACGCGACCTTGTTGCGCCAGACGGGGGCGCGACGCATCATCACCACCTGCCCTGAATGTGCATATACCTTGAAGGTAGACTACCGGGCCTTTGTTGGCGACCTGGACATGGAAGTGCTCCATTTCTCCCAGTTCCTGGCGCAGAAGTTGGAAGCAGGCGAACTGACGTTGGGAGGGCTGGGTGGTCGGGTGACTTATCAGGACCCCTGCCGCCTGGGGCGTTACCTGGGTGTGTACGATGAGCCCCGGTGGGTAATGGCGGCCCTGGGACTGGAGCTGGCCGAGATGGAGGATCATCGTGGGCGTGCCCTCTGCTGTGGCACCAGCGCCTGGACCCACTGCGGAGCCACGGCCAAAAGCATCCAGGTGGATCGCCTGCGCCAGGCCCGGGCCACCGGCGCCGAAATGCTGGTCACGGCCTGCGCCAAGTGCCAGATCCACTTCCGGTGCGCCATGGACGATACCCATCTTGGGGACGAACTCAGGATCGAGGTCAGGGATCTCACCACCCTGGTGGCCGAGGCTTTGGATAGGGGAGCCTGAGCCGCAAAATCGAGGGGGCTCGAGGCTGATAAAGTGCGGAAAACAGGCTGAGGTGAACCTCACAGGGTAGAGAATTTGCGGTGAAGCATGGAGTCGTATAAAATTGGGGGGAAAGGGATCGAGGGAGCTATTGTGGAACAGTACAGCGAAATAATACTGGATCACTTCCTGAACCCGCGCAATGTGGGAGACCTGCCTGACGCTCACGGGGTGGGGACGGCCGGTAACTCTCAGGATGGCGACACGGTGCGCTTTGCCATTCGGGTGAAGGATGGCGCCATCGCGACGGCGCGTTTCAAGGCCCAGGGTTGCGTGGCGGCCATCGCCGGCAGCAGCGTCTTGACGGAACTGGTGCAGGGGAAAAAACTGGAGGAGGCTCTGGCTATCACCGGGGCTGACCTGGCGGCGGCCTTGGGGGGTCTTTCGGAGCGAAAGCAAGCGTGTTCGCTGACCTGCCTGGAGGCGCTGCGGCTGGCGATAGAGCAGTGCGAGCAGCAGGAGCAAAAGATGTGAAAAGAATCGGCGTTTTCATCTGCCACTGCGGCATCAACATCGCCGGTACGGTGGATGTCGAGCGGGTGGCGGAGGAGATGCGCACATATCCCGGCGTGGCTTACGCCGTTGACTACAAATACGTGTGTTCTGACCCAGGCCAGAACATCATCAGAGAGGCCATCCGCGAGCACCATCTGGACGGGGTGGTGGTGGCCGCCTGCTCACCAACGATGCACGAGGCCACTTTTCGCAAGACTGTGACTTCAGAGGGTCTCAATCCCTACCAGTGCGAAATCGCCAACATCCGGGAACAGTGCTCGTGGGTGCACCAGGCAGTGCCAGCCGAAGCCACAGCCAAGGCCATCGAAATCATCAAGACCGTCGTCGAGAAAGTGCGCTACGATGAGTCGCTGGTCCCTCTCACCCTGCCCCTGATCAAGCGAGCCCTGGTCATTGGTGGGGGCATCGCCGGTTTGCAGGCGGCTCTGGACATCGCCGACGCCGGTTACCCGGTGGTCCTGGTCGAGAAAGCAGCCAGACTGGGCGGCCATGTAGCCCAACTCTCGGGCACCTATCTGAATTTTGACGCTGCCCCCGATATGTTGGCTTCGATGATTGAACGGGTGGAGAAGCACCCCCGCATCCAGGTCCTGACTGAAGCCGAGGTGCAAGAAGCCGGCGGCTACGTGGGCAACTTCACAGTCAAGGTGAGTCAGCCTCCCATCTCCAATCCCCAATCTCTATCTTTTGACGTGGGAGCCATCATCGTGGCTACAGGCTACGAGCTCTACCCTAAAGAGCGGCTGGGTGAATACGGCGGTGGCAAATACCCTGATGTTATAGACGGGCTTCAGTTCGAGCGGATGCTGGCCTCCAACGGCCCGACCGGGGGCGAGATCCGCCGGCCGTCAGACGGCAGGGTGCCCCAGGAAGTCGTCTTTGTGCAGTGCGCTGGCTCCCGTGACCCGGAACTCCACAAGCCATATTGCTCCAAGGTCTGCTGCATGTACGTGGCCAAACAGGCCATCATGTACAAACAGCGGGTGCCTCAGGGCCAGGCTTACGTCTTCTACATTGACATCCGCTCGCAGGGCAAGGGCTACGAGGAATTTGTGCAAAGGGCCATGGCAGATTATGATGTCCTCTACCTGCGAGGCAAAGTCTCCAAGGTCTTTGCAGAAGATGGCAAAGTGGTGGTCTGGGGCGTGGATACCCTCACCGGCCGGTTGGTGGAGGTAATGGCTGACCTGGTCGTGCTGGCTACGGCCATTGTACCCGGCGCCGGAGCCAGGGACCTGGGTCAGCGCCTGCGCATATCCGTGGACGAGCATGGTTTCTTCAGCGAAGCCCACCCCAAACTGCGGCCGGTGGAGAGCCTCACGGCGGGCATTTTCCTGGCCGGGGCGGGCCAGTTCCCCAAAGACATCCCCGAGACCATCGCCCAGGCCAGCGGAGCAGCGGCCAAAGTGCTGCAGCTCTTCTCCAGGCGGGAGATGGTGCAGGAGCCAACCATTGCCTATGTTAACGAAGAGGCCTGTGCTGGCTGTGGCCTCTGCGTGGCGACCTGTCCTTACGAAGCTCGGACCATGCACCCGTGGCGGCCCATCGCTGTGGTCAACCAGGCTCTTTGCCAGGGTTGCAGCGCCTGTGTGGCCGTCTGTCCTAACAAGGCCTGTAGCGTGCACAACTTCGACACCGCCCAGGTGCTGGCCATGATGGAGGCGCTGCTGTAAAGGGCATGAGAGGGGGTGATGGTTAAAGCCAAACAACCGGGTCAGAACTCCCGACGGCTCGACTGAGCTCGAAGTCCGAGGCAGAGGGCAGCAGCTTTTGGAAAAGTTCGTGGCGGAGTATCCTCCGCCACGGGGGGACTATCGTCCCCTCTGAGCAAAATAATGCTAAGGAGGAAGCGCAATGTTAGTAGGTGAAAGAATGACCAGGGACCCTATCGTCATTCATGACGATACTCCCCTGGATGAAGCTATGAAGATTATGCGAGACAACAAGATCCGTCGCCTGCCTGTTCTCGATAAGAAGGGCGCGCTGGTGGGCATCGTTTCGGAGAGAGACTTGCTGTATGCCTCCCCTTCGCCGGCCACGTCCTTGAGCATCTATGAGCTCCATTACCTGCTGTCAAAGATAACAGTGGCCGACGTGATGACCACAAAGGTCATTACCGTGACCGAAGATACCCCTCTGGAAGAAGCGGCGCGCATCATGGCTGATAACAAAATCGGTGGGCTGCCTGTGGTGAGGGACGGGAAAGTAGTGGGCATCATCACCGAGACCGATTTGTTCAAAATCTTTTTGGAGTTATTGGCCGCGCGGGAGACAGGCGTGCGCCTGACCATGTTGGTCCCGGACGAAAAAGGGGTGCTGGCCAGGATTACCGGCGAGATAGCCCAATTGGGGGGCAATATCGTCAGCCTGGGGACCTTCTGGGGAGAGGATCCGACCAATGCTTTGGTGACGATCAAAGTTCAAGACGTAGAGGAGAAGGAGCTGGTGAAAGCCATGGAGCCTTGGATTGTGGAAATGGTGGATGTCCGAACGTTTGAGGAATCTCGGTGAAAGGTAAGCGGCGGCTCTCACCCGCCTTTGCCTTTCGAGCAGGGGCGGGTAAGAGCCCAGGAGGTTGACAGGATGGCCGGGGAACTCATTCCTATATTTATCATGGGCAAGAAATACCTGGTTCCTCCCAACCTGACGATTATGAAGGCTATGGAATATGCGGGTTATCAGTTGATCCGTGGGGTGGGTTGCCGGGGCGGTTTCTGCGGAGCCTGCGCTACGGTCTACCGTTTGCCAGATGATTACCGTTTGCAAGTCGGCCTGGCCTGCCAGACGATCGTCGAACCGGGTATGTATCTGGCGCAGATTCCTTTTTATCCGGCCCATCGGGCTGACTATCGCCTGAAGGAACTGGAACCGACCTTTCAAACCGTGGTCAAGGCTTATCCTGAACTGCTGCGTTGCCTGAGCTGTGGCACCTGCACCAAGGTGTGCCCGCAGGACATTGATGTGAAGCAGTACATGGCCGACGCCATGCGGGGAGACATCGCTGCTGTGGCTGACCGTTCCTTTGACTGTATCATGTGTGGGTTGTGCGTCTCCCGCTGTCCAGCCGAGGAAGTGCAGCCCAACATCGCCATCCTTTGCCGCCGTCTCTACGGCAAGTATCTGGCTCCTAAGGCGAAACACCTGGCCGAGCGAGTGGCCGAGATCGAAGCGGGCAGGTTTGATGAAGAACTGACGAGGATGAAGAACCTTAGCCAGGAGGAACTGCGCAGGCTGTACAACGAGCGAGATATTGAACCCGAATAAAGTTCCGCTCGCGTGACTGCTCAGCGGTGATTAGAAATCACCCTTTTGAGCCTGCGGCCGATGGTCGGCCTTCGCCGACCATCCTGCCATTTGGCGTATAAGAGGGGTGTCGGCGTAGGCCGACACCCGGCGCGAAGCGCCCAGGGGGAGGTAGGGGCGCAGCGGCGCTGCGCCCTTACTCAATCGGGCTGAACACTTACCCGCTCGCGGCGAAGCTCAGGCTCAGTAGACCTCAACTGAGTTGTGGAGTCGAGGCTTTAGCCGGAGAGTTCCGCCTGAAGGCTCCACTCCAGGTGATCCCTCGCGGTCTACTGAGGCTGAGAATTCTGGCCTGAGTGGGAGGACATCCCGCCTTACGGCTCAGGCAGCCAGGGCGGTTTAAATTCCAGGTACTGATCTGCTGCTTCCTGGCGGGGACTATCGTCCCCTCCTGAGCAGATATATGATGCGAGGAGGCATAATGAGCTATACCCCTGAGATGCGTGAGTCCATTAAGAGGGTGGAGGCGACGCGGCCGGCTCGCCTGTCCGAGACTTTCCCTATGATGTCGCCCCAGGAGAAGCAAACCATTCTGGAAAAATTCCATCCGGATTACAAACCAGAGGGCTTTCGCCCAATCCGGGTGGGAGTCAGCAAAGGGCACCGTATGCCTTTGGAGCTGGCCGATGTCATGGAGGGAGCCAGCCACCTGACTTCTGACATGCTCGACCTGGAGCAAATTGACTACGACACCGATGTGCTGGTCATTGGTGGAGGGGGAGCGGGTTCCTCGGCAGCGCTGCTGGCTCGTGAGCACGGAGCCAAGGTCATCATAGCCAACAAGTTGCGCCACGGTGACGCCAACACCATGATGGCTCAGGGTGGCATCCAGGCGGCCGACAAACCCAACGACTCACCAGCCATCCACTATCTGGACGTGATGGGCGGTGGCCATTTTGCCAACTACCCTGATCTGGTGGAGGCCCTGGTCAAAGATGCGCCCCTGGTCATCAAATGGCTGGAAGACCTGGGCTGCATGTTCGACAAAGAACCCGACGGCACGATGAAAACCATTCACGGTGGGGGCACATCCCGCAAGCGGATGCACTCAGCGCGAGACTATTCTGGAGCAGAGATCATGCGCACCCTGCGGGACGAGGTGCGTAGCTACCCAGAGGACATCACCGTCCTGGAGTTCACGCCGGCTATCGAGTTGCTTATGGATGATAAAGGGCAGGTAGCCGGAGCGGTTTTGCTCAATCTGGAGACAGGCGAGCACCTGGTAGTACGGGCCAGGTGCACCATTCTGGCCACCGGCGGCAGCGGGCGGCTGCACTATCAGGGTTTTGCCACCACCAACCACTACGGAGCCACAGGCGATGGGCTGGTGTTGGCCTATCGGGTGGGAGCCCAACTGGCCTTTCTGGATACCATGCAGTATCACCCCACTGGCGCCGCCTATCCGGAGCAGATTTTGGGGCTGTTGGTGACGGAAAAAGTGCGCGGGCTGGGAGCCCAACTCTGTAACGTGGAGGGCAACCAGTTTGTCTTCCCTCGTGAGACCCGCGACGTTGAATCCGCGGCCATCATCCGGGAGTGTGTGGAACGGGGCAAAGGGGTGGTAACACCTTCCGGCGCGGTGGGTGTCTGGCTCGATTCACCCATGATTGATATTCTTCACGGCCCAGGCACGGTAGAGAAAGAGCTGCCAGCCATGGTCCGCCAATTTGGCCGTTTCGGTATTGATATCACCCAAGAGCCCATGCTGGTCTATCCTACTCTGCACTACCAGAACGGCGGTATCTCCCTCAAGCCGGACGGTTCCACTGGTGTCCCCAATCTCTTTGCGGCCGGGGAAATTTCGGGGGGCGTGCACGGCCGTAATCGTTTGATGGGCAATTCCCTTTTGGAGATCACAGTCTTTGGCCGCCGGGCGGGGAAGGCAGCCGCCCTGCGGGCTAAGGAAGTCAAATTGGGCAGGTTGACTTTGAGCCACGTGGACCGGTGGCACCAGGAACTCAAAGAAGCAGGGATAGAGAACCCGATTCGCTCTCCGATCCTGCTGCCGGACTACAGGCGAAAATTGCGTTAGAGGCTCTCGATACGCTTTAGCTTGCGGTGTCGCCACTTCACCTCAAAAACCCGCAAGGCAGCCTCCAGCTTGACGGACATGGACATTTTGGAGCGGCCGATGCGTCGGTCCTCGAAATAAATGGGAATTTCGAGGACTCGATAGCCTAGCTTTTCGCAGACATAAGCCATCTCTACCTGAAAAATATAGCCACTGGATTGGATGCGGCTGAGATCAATGCCTTCCAGGGCTTCCCGCCGCCAGCATTTGAAGCCAGCCGTTGCATCCCGCACTTTGATCCCCAGGATAAGACGGGTGTAGATACTGTTGGCCCACCAACTCAGCAGATACCGCCATAAACCCCAACGCTCATCCAGCCTGCCTCCCTCCACATAACGTGAACCTACCACCACGTCATAGTCCACGATTTTCTCCAGAAATTGGGGGATATAGGAAGGCGAGTGGGAGAAATCCGCATCCATCTGGATAATGTAGTCGGCTCCCTGGGCCAAAGCGTACCGAAATCCAGCAATGTAGGCTGTGCCTAGCCCCATCTGTCTCTCTCGATGAAGGACGTGCAGACAATGAGGGTATCGTCCCGCCAGTTCATCGGCCAGTTCCCCCGTCCCATCAGGAGAATTGTCATCCACAATGAGGAT
>Ga0209162_1004276_pt1 | contig 10804 bp, 11 predicted proteins | sample YNPNPMetaG_FD_187121 | JGI IMG/M metagenome (GOLD analysis project Ga0209162, IMG submission 187121) | Anoxygenic and chlorotrophic microbial mat microbial communities from Yellowstone National Park, USA - YNP NP MetaG (SPAdes) (version 2) ...
CCAGCCGTGACCAGACCAGACGCCGCACCCTGAGGTCGAGCCCTACCGTCGGCTCGTCCAGTAGCAATACCAGCGGGGCGTGCAGCAACCCCATGATGATGTTCAATGCCTGCCGCATTCCAGTGGAGCACTCGGAGGCCCTGCGGTCGGCGTGCGATCCCAGGCCCAACTCCTCCAGCAGATCCGAGCACAGTGCGGCAACATTTTCCCCCCGTATCCCCTGCACCTTAGCCATGAACATGAGGTTCTCCCGCAGGGTCAGTTCCCCGTACAGGGCCGGTTCTTGGGGCACCACCCCCAGGGTACGCAGTAGAACCCGGTCGCGCCGCTGCAGCGGTCTCCCTCCGATGAGAACCGTGCCGCGGCTCGGGCGGAGCTGGGCAGACATGATCCTGATGAGGGTGGTCTTTCCAGCCCCGTTGGGGCCGAGCAGGCCGATTATCCGGCCTTTTCCCACCTCGAGATCCACGCCGTCCAGTACTTGGCGACCACCGAAGCTCTTGGCGATCCCCTCGCATCTAATGGCCGCTCCGCCCACGAGGTCATCACCTCCCTTCCCAGCGGCGGGCTCCCTCATCCATTATCACTGATTCAACAATCATTGACAAATTCAACAAGTGCAACTATTATAAAATCGACATATGAGATGATGATCGATCTTCGGTGCGGGTGGTTTGAAAGATGTCAAAGACTTTGAGAATAAGGGTCATCAATCTGATCGCCAACTCTGCCTTCGCCGTTCTCCTGGCCTCCCTTCCAACCCTCCTGCCCATGACCATGATGTCCACCCCAGCAGCCACCCTCTCTGAGAAGCAGGCGGAGGCCCAACGCATCCAAGCCCAGCTCGACGCGATGAAAAAGGACAGCGAGAGGCTGGCGGCTGAGTACACCGCTTCTCTCAACCAACTCGAATCCATAAAGTTCCTCATCGCCGAGAACCGGCAGAAACTGGAAAAGGCCCAAGATGCTTACCTCAGGTCCAGGCAAGTTCTGCAGGGACGCCTCCGCTCCATGTATATGCTCGGGGAGATCAACGCGGTGGAGGTGTTGCTGGAAGCGAACAGCGTGGGCGATATGCTCAGCCGTTACGACTACCTGCGCTACCTCAACGAACAGGACATGGCCGTCTTCAAGGAGATGAAGGCGCTCCGTAGCGAGATCGCCCTTCGCCAGCGGGAACTAGAAGACCAGGAGGGCCGTCAGCGCCAAGCGGTGGCGGCACTGCAGCAGAAGCAGGTGGAACTGCAGAACTCCCTGGCCGCCCAGGAAAAGCTCTTGAGCAGCGTGAACGCAGAGATAAAGACGCTGCTGGACCAGATGAACTCCATCCCCCGCTCGGGAGGCGGCAGCGGAGGAGGCAGTGGAGGCAGCAATTACGTCATCGGATCCTTCGTCTTCCCGGTCAGGGGAACCTACACCTACACCAATGACTGGCACGCTCCCCGCACCGGGCATCTCCACCAAGGATGCGACATATTCGCCTCCACCGGGACCCCCTGCGTGGCCGTGGTCAGCGGGGTCGCCTCCACCGGGGAGGGAAAGAACGCGGGGCTCTACATCAGGCTGGCGGGTGATGACGGTAACGTTTATTACTACATGCACCTGGATAGGTTCGGCCAGACCGGAAGGGTGGCGGCGGGGACGGTCATCGGATACGTGGGCGATTCCGGCAATGCCAAAGGGGGCCCGCCCCACCTGCATTTCGAGGTCCACCCAGGTGGCGGTGAGGCGGTCAATCCCTATCCGATCCTCAGGGCCCACGACCCTCGGGGCTGATACTTATCACAGCCGGGGTAATCCCCGTAAACCCGCATCTCGGCATCCAACCGGCGGGCGGTGAGTCCGTGGGTCGTTGTGAGGCAAAAGGCTTTTCTTCTCTTGGGATTCAATAATATCTGTTTCGGTATTCCTGCGCACGCCTGTAAACAAAGCTTTTTCTATCCCTCAACAACGGGTAGAAAACGATGGTTATGAGCATGCCCGTGGCCGCCCCTCCGATATGAGCGAACCAGGCCACCCCGCCGGTCATTCCGCTCATATCCTCTAAAGCCGAGATGATCTGGTAGACGATCCAGACGCCGATGAAAGCCCAGGCTGGCACGTACACCAGGAAGATGAAGACCAGGGTGAGCACGCGGGCCCGCGGGTAAAGGATCAGATACGCTCCCATCACCCCGGCGATGGCGCCGCTGGCTCCCAATATCGGGCTGACGCTGTTGGGTTCCACCAAGCACTGCAGGAGGGAGGCGCCCAGCCCGCAGACGAGATAAAAGGCGAGGTAGGGCAAATGACCCATGGCTTCCTCCACATTGTTGCCGAAGATGAAGAGGAAGAGCATGTTGAAGACGATGTGCATCCATCCCGAATGAAGGAACATGCAGGTGAGCAGAGAGAGCCAGACGTTCTTGGAGGGCAGGGATCCGCTTGTTCCCAGAAGCTGTCCCAAAGCTTCAGTAGGGAGCTGGCGGGTGTTGATCACTTCCCAGGGGACGACCGAATACCTGTAGATGAAGAGGTCGAGGTCGGCTGCATTCAGGGTGAGCATGTAGAAGAACACCAGGGCGTTGACCATGATCAAACCCAAATTGACCACGGCCAGCTTCCTCGCGGGGTTCTCATCCCTGAAGGGGATCATCCCTCATCCCCCGCCTCAAGCAGCTCGGTTAGCTCATCCACCAACAGGTCGGGGCGGATGTCGCTCTTCTTCAGGTCGGAACGGGTGGCGATGCCGGTTAAGACCAGGCAGGTGGGCAGCCCGACCCTCGCGCCGCCGGCGACGTCGGTGTCCAAACGGTCCCCCACCATCAGAGCGCGGGAGACCGGGCAATCCAGCCTGCGCAGGGCCGCCTCCATCATGGGAAGATGAGGCTTCCCCACGATCACGGGATCCTTGCCCGTGGCCCTCTGCAGGGCCGCCACGATGGAACCCGCACCCGGCCACCTCCCGTCCGGGGCCGGGTAGGTGGCGTCGTCGTTGGTGGCGTAGAAATCCGCGCCGGCATTCACGGCAAGGCAGGCGTTCTTGAGCTTCCGGTAGGTGAGTCGGGTATCCCACCCCACCACCACCACGTCGGCCTTTCTCCCCTCCTCGCCCCGGAGCGGGCGCATGCAGGCCCTTTCCATCTCCTTCTCCAGGGCGCGCCCCCCGATGACCATGACCGTACTGCCGCACAACTCCTTTCTTGCCTCCAAGGTCTCACGCAGGACCATGGCGGAGGTGAGGATCTCCCCACGGTTTGCCTCCACGCCCATGGCGGATAGCTTTCTCCGGTAGTGCTCCACGCCGAACATGGAATTGTTGGTGAGGAAGAGGATTCGCTTGCCCTCATCCCGGGCGGCCTTGAGGAAACTCACTGTCGATGGGATCGGCCGGTCCCGCAGGTAAACCACTCCGTCCAGGTCCAGGATGATGTGATCGAAGCGGTCCAGCGGTCGCTCTCCGCTCATGCCTGCCCAGCTCTCCCCGCCGCTCGCTCCCGCCGGTCCAGCTCCCTCCGATATACAGGATTCTCCGGTTCCATGGCCACCGCCAGCCGAAGTTGCCCCAAGGCCTCCTTGCATTCTCCCATCCTCCACAAGCACAGCCCCAGGGCATAACGGGCGAAGGGATTGGTGGGATCGATCTCCAGAGCTTCCTCGAACTGGATGCGGGCCTCGGCGGTCCTGCCTCCGTTGTAATAGGCTCTTCCCAGCTCCTCCAGGACCGAACAGCGCCGCGGCTCCAGCTCCTTGGCTCGCTCCAGCTCCGTGACCGCCTGTTCGTTCAATCCCCGGCCCAGGAGTCGCTTTCCCCTCTGCAGGCAGTTGTAGGCCTCGCTCATCATCAACCCGCTGCGCACATATGTCTCATCAGGAGATGGCCGGCCCTCTCAATTAGGTCCGGGCGGACTTTCGCCTTTCTCTTTCCCGCCATCGCCACCTTTTCCTTTTTCCTTCCCCTTCTTCTTTTTGCTTTTCATCCGGTAGACCATCGTCCCGACCCAGGCGGGGAGCTCCCTGCTCTCGGCGAGCAATATCCCCACCGAAGCGAAAGCGATCACCGCCGCAAGCAGGCACAGGTATGCTCCGCCCACGAAAACCCGCCGGGCCCACCCTATCTTCCCCTCCCGATCCGCCTCCAAGAAGTAGGAGGCCTTCCCCTGGGCCTTTTTGCCCGCATACCTGACGAGGATGCCGTCACTGAGCAGGCAGACCATCAAAAGGAGTATGCACAGGATGATGGCCAGGATGGACAGGAAGGCGGTGTTCAGGGGAAATCTCCTTCCTCTGCCCCAGGTCAAGGCGTCTGCCCCCAGGAAAACCAGCGCCAGTCCGGCAAGGGTAACCAGCATGATGCCTGGAGCTCCCAGATCGGCTCCCCTCAACGGCACCTTTTGGGCAAGGGGTGAGCTCTGCTCGGATAAGACGTACTCGAAACGCAGCAATTCGAAGAAAAGAAAGAAAGATGCAAGGGCCAGGCAGGACAGTGCACCCACGGCCGCCGCCGCCCAATCGATGGCATCATAAGCCGGCTTCTCCATCAGGGCCAGCCGCTTAAGCCAGCCCCAAAAACTCCTGACGAGGGTGAGCAAAGAGGCCGCCGACCCCTCCACAAAATTGCGCGCCCCCTTCTTCAGCCCTTCGAGTTTTTCCGCAGGCGACTTCCCTTTTTTTATAGTTATCGATGGGGCTGCTGCCTCTTTCGTAGCGCCCCGGGCCTTTCCGCTCCTGGTCCCAGCAGCGCTCTCATAGGCCTTTCTCGCCTGCTCCCCTCTCCTGATGACCTTCTTGCGATCGGTCGGGGTGAGCCTGATCGGCGCTTCCTGGGCGGCGCCATTCCCTCTATGGGCAAGAGACGCTGCCTTCTCCTCACCGGCGTCGCTCTCTGGCCCCGGGCCGATGGCGGCACGGCACGCTGGGCAGAAGATCTCTCCCTGTTCGGCTTCCGCCCCGCAGCTGACGCATCTGGCCATCTCAGGAGGCCTCCTTTTTCACTCCCCTCACGCGGTCTCGCAGCGTCAGGTAGAAGTGGGGGAAGCGGCTCCGCAGGGCTTCCTTGGCTCTCTCCAGAAGGCGGTCCCGCAGGTCCGCCGCCTTCACCAATTTTTCGTGGGGGAGGCGGGGGCTCAGCCAGATCCTGTCCAGTACCCACTCACCCCGTTTGGCCAGAGGTCCAGGGAGACTGCGCGCCGCCCGGTATAGACGCACGAAGGTCTTGAAATAACGCCTGGCAAAAAAGAGTTGCTCCCGGGGAAGGGTGGGCTGCTCCACGTAGCGGTCCTCCCGGTAGTCGTATTCCGGCGGAACGAACCCCTCCCGGACTGCCACCTCAAAGAGGGCGGTGTCCGGGTAAGGATAATAGATGGGGTTAAGGCTGATGTCCGCCCCTATGTCCACGTTGAGCTTCACCGTGTCCAGCACCCTGGACATATCCTCGTAGGGGAGCCCCACCATGTTATAGGCTACCGTCTTTATGCCCGCTTCCCTGCATGCCTTAAAGGCCCTGATTATCTCCTCTCTCTTCATGTGCCGGTTGAGCACCTCGTTGCGAATGAAATCGTTCCCGCTCTCCACCCCGAAGAACATCTGATAACATCCAGCCTCGCGCAGCATGCGCACGATCTCCGGGGTTACCAGGTTGGCCCGGTAATTGCAGATGAAGGGGAGTCCTATCTCCCTTCGATAGAGTCGGGTGAACCTCTCCAACCACCCTCCCTTCCAGGGGAGGATGTCGTCGCGGAAGTTAAGGTACTCGATCTGGGGGCAGACGGAGAGGAGCTTCTTGAGGTATTCGATGGAGTACTCGGGGCTGTGGAACCGCGAGTACCGGTTCTTGTTGGGATAGATATCTCGCATCTTCTTGTTGGAGCAATAGGTGCAGCTGTAGGGGCAGCCGCGGGACAGGATGACCACGCCGGTCTTGATCCTCGTCGAGATCAAACGGCCGAAGTCGAAGAGGGCGAAGTCCGGTAGGGGCAGCTGGTCGATGTCCTCCAAGAGGGGGCGCACCGGGTTGCGGATCACGGTGTCGCCTTGCTTCACCCAGAGACTCGGTATGCTGCTGTGATCCCGGCCTTCGCGCAGGGCTCGGGTTAGGTCGAGCATGGCCATCTCCCCCTCGCCCCGGCAGAGCATGTCGATCCCCGGTGTGGCGATGACCTCTTCCGGCATGGTGGTGGGGTGATAGCTACCGGAGATAACCGGCACGTCCAGCGCCTCCTTAGCCCAGGCCGCATACTCCTTGACCTGCGGGTACTCCCGGGTCATGGTGACGAAACCGATGAGGTCGGGGTTTTCCGCCCGCAGGCGCGCCTGGAACGCCTCCTTACCCTCCGGCTCGGTGAGGTGGTATAGATTTACCGAGCAGCCATCCTCCTTGAGGACAGAGGAGATGGAAGCCAGCCCTTCCATGTACCATCCGCCTCTCTCCAGCCCGGTTACCCTCCCGGTGACGGGATCTATATTCACCTTGTAATCAGGATAGATTAATAGTACTTTCATCGGCTCCGCCGTTCTCCCTTCCAGGACCACCTTCTCCAACACTTTCTCCCGCGTCTGCGGATCTGGCGGCTTTAAGCCCTATCCCGCCGCGGAGGAGATCTGTGCCCTTTGCGGAAAACTCATCCATATTTTTCCTTCCGGCCTCACCAGAGCGTGTTTTTCGCCCTGAGGAAGACAACTGGGCAGGGAGCAGACGCCGCTTTCTTCCCGCTCCCTCATATCCCGCTCACTTGAACCTGGAAAGAGAGAAGGGGGATATATCCATGCTGGTTTCGCCGTCCAGGACCAGCTCAGCGATGAGCTTTCCGGTTATGGGAGCGAGACTGATTCCATCCCCCGAGTGGCCGGTGGCCAGGTAGAAACCCCTGATCCCCTTGACCGTCCCCAGGATGGGGAGCCCGTCCGGGGAGTAGGGCCGCAGCCCGGCGAAGCTGCGGATCACATCGAGCTCGCTCACCCGCGGCAGGAACTCCACGGCGTTTCGGGCTATGGTCTTGATGGCCTCGGGCGTGGTCTCCGTGTCAAAACCGGCGTATTCCCTGGTGCTGCCGAGCAGGATGTTCCCGTCCTTGGTCTGCTCGGCGGTGAAGCTGAGCCCCAGCTTCCTGGCCTCTTCCGTATCCGGCTCCAATCCCTCGATGCCCTGCTTCACTCCCAGGTAAGAGGCATCCGCCACTATGGTCTTGAGGATCCTCTCCACCGGCTCGGTGACCAGGATCTGCCCCTTGCGGGGCATCACCGGCACATCGATGATGGCCATCTTCCCGATCTGGTTGGAGCCGATCCCCGCGGCGCATACCACCCGGCGGGTATGGATGGAACCGGCGGAGGTCCTCAGCTCCCTGACCCGGTCGTTGGTGATGATGATGTTCTCCACCCTGCAGTTGATCATGATGGTGGCCCCCAGGTCCTGCGCCTTCTTGGCCAGCCCCAGGGTCAGCTTTGTCGGGTTGACCTGGGCGTCATCCCGGCAATAGGAGGCCCCTTTGATCCCGGGAGCCGCGGCCGGGCAGAGCTCCTTGAGGTCTTCCTGTCCCACCATCTCCACTTCCAGCCCCGCTCCTTTGAGCTTCTTGACCTGGGCCTTCAGTGATTTTATCCCCTCCGCTGTCCTGGCCAGGACCAGGCTGCCGCAACGATCGTATTCGATATCCACTTCCAGGTCTGTGGCGATATCCGGGAAGAGCCGCAAGCTCTCCCTGGCCATGTCCATGTGGGGACCGGGGATCTTCGACTGCAAGAATAGGAAGCCGTCGCAGGCTCCCGAAGCCCCGCTGGCCAGGTCCTCCGCCTCCACGATCATCACCTCCGCCCCTTCCCGGGCCAGGTAATAAGCGGCGGAAGCCCCGATCACACCCCCTCCTATGACCACGACCTCAGCGCTGAGAACCTCCATCATTCCTCCCTTGTTCGCCCACTCAGTTCCCGGAGCGTTACCGGCCTCAAGGGAACCCTCGCGCGAGGCATCCCCGCCTTTGCCGGGTCGCATCCCGCCTGCTCGAACAGCTCTTTCAGCAGGAGGTCCGCGCAGGAGCGGCCCTGGCAAAGGCCCAGCCCCATCCTTGTCAACCTTCTCAGGTTGCGAGCGTGCCTCACCCCCGCCTCTATAGCCACCTTGAGGGTTGCCCGGCTGGTTTCTTCGCATCTGCAGACGGAGAAGTCCTCCGCCCTTCCCGACAGGTGCGCACCTGCCTCCTCTGGCTCGGGATATTCAGCGCCTCTCCCTTCCACCTCAACAGTCCTCGTTATCGCGGCCAAGTCCGAGGGCGCCCTCACGGTGAGGATGCACAGTCCACTGTCCTTGCGTGACTTCTTCGACCTGACCACCCTGCCCCGCCCCAACTCCCTTCCTCTCGCGTCCTTGAGAATGACCTCATCTCCCTTTCGGGGGCGGGGCAGCCGGTCAAGGGCCAGGGTGAGAAGGGAACTTCCTTCCACCTCCTCCATAAGGTAGATGCAGGATACCGGGCAGGCCTCCAGACAAGAGAGACAACCGCTGCACAACTCCTCTCTGACGCGGGGCCTCGAGCATAGCTCCCTCTCCAGGGAGATGGCCCCCGTGGAACAGGCGCTGGCGCAGGGGTCACAGGGTATCTCCTGGGGACATTCCATCAGCAGCTTGTACCTGCCACTCTTTTCCGCCGGCCCTCTCATCTCTCCTCACGCCGTACGGGTTACGGAACCCAGGTCCTCCTTCGCTTGCCTTCTTTCCCAATTATACGGACCGCCACGGAGCTCGCACAACCGCGCCTGGATCTCCCCGATTAACCCCTCGGCCCTTTTCCCCTTTATCCTACCGGCGTCCCTGGCCGCCGAAGCAGCCGCCAGCCTCCCTTCCTCCATGGCCACGGATGCCTCCTCCACCCCCGATCCGTCGCCGGCCACCCAAATGCCAGGAATGGTGGTGCGCATCTCCCGGTCATGCCGGGGCAGCCATCCTCCCAGGCAATCCCGATAGGCCATCCCGCATCCGAGCATAATGGGCAGCTCCACCAGGGGGGACATCCCCACCGCCAGGCAGACGCAATCCGCTTTTATCCGCCTCACTTTTCCGCTCTCGAGGTCACGCAAGAAGACCGCCTCCACGCTGTTAGCGCCCTCCGCCCCCAATACCTCGTGCCGGTAAAGGAAGGGCACGCCCAGCGCCAGCAGCCGGTTCACATGGACCTGGTAGCCGCCCGGCTTCTCCCCTATCTCCACCACCGCCACAACAGCGCCCGCCTGGATCAGCTGGTAGGAGACGATCAGGCCCACGTTGCCCGATCCGACCATGACCACCCGCCTTCCGGGAAGAACCCCGTTCAGGTTCATCAGCGTCTGGGCGGCACCCGCTCCCATCACCCCCGGGAGAGTCCATCCCGGGAAGGCCAGCGGTTTCTCCTGGGCTCCCGCAGCCACGATGAGCGCATGTGGCTCCAGGAGATAGAGCCCCTCTTCGCCCCTCACCAGAAGCCTCCCATCGCCGAACCCTCCTATAACGGGGTTTTTATTCCGGATCTCCACTCCCGCGGAACGGCAGGCCCCTTCCAGATCCCGAGCGATCTCGAATCCCCTCTTACCGGCCCCGTGTTCCTGGGAGCCGAAGAACTTGTGGATCTGCTTGTTCAGTTGACCTCCGCATCGCGCATCTTCCTCAAGCAGGAGGACGTCCATCCCGCAATCCGCCGCCATCCGCGCCGCGCACATTCCCGCGGGTCCCGCGCCCACCACCACCAGCTCGCGCTCCTCAAGGGGATAGGGTGTCATCATCCCCTTCCTCTCCAGGTATCTCCACCCTCATCCCCGGCCTCACTTCGGTCATACAGGCCTTCACGCGGGGGCGCCCATCCACGTTGACCTCGCAGTCGTGGCAGCGCCCGATGAAGCAGAACGGCCCTCTCGGCTCCCCTTTCTTCCGGGATAAGCCGAACCTCCTCACGCCCAGAGCCCACAGGGCTGCGGCCAGCGTCTCGCCCTCCCGGGCGCGGCAGGGGCGGCCGTTGAGAAAGAACTCTATCTCCCTGCGCGGAATGGAGAAGTCGAGTATGGGATGTTCCTCAATCCTCATGGGTCAAAGGATAACACGACCTCAACGGAATCCGGCTGAACAACATGCAGCCTTCTGGCTCACCCGACTCCCTCGGTTGGGTACTACCGCTTGCAGAAGGCCATGACGCAGTGCCCACCTGTCCAGCCGCGCTGGTCGAAATACATGGGTCTCTCCACCAACACCGGAAGGGGCGAGAGAACGATGACCGATAGCTCCAGTCCCGTTCCTGCATCCTGATTCACGTAGACGGTATAACGGGAACGCGGGGGGATATCGTGGGTCTTGGTGATGGGCGTTCCGCCTTCTTTCCGCAGGTACATCAGGGTTACCTCCAGTGATGCGGGTCCCTCGTTGGGGTTCTGGATGGTCACCCACTCCTCGAAGCCGGGACCGGTATAGCCCTCGGCCAGGTACCATCTCAGGTCGAGCCATTCCGACCCCATGACGCAGTGGCCTCCCGTCCAGACGCCCTTGTAGTTGAAGTACATGGGCCTCTCGGCGATCACCGGGCGGTCGGAATGCAGATAGATGGAGAGGTCGCCCGTTTCCGGGCAGTCCTGGTTGACATAGACGGTATAGCGGCTGCGAGGCGGGACCGCATGGGTGGCCTGGTAATTGTTGCCGTTGCGCATCATGTAGGTCAGTTCCACGCTGGCCTGCTGGTCCCCGGGGTTCTGGATGGTCACCCACTCCTCGAAACCGGGGCCGGTATAGCCCTCGGCGAAGTATAGGTCTTCCTCCGGTCCCTTGCTGCCCATCACGCAGTGTCCTCCCGTCCAGATGCCCTTGTAGTTG
>Ga0209162_1004279_pt1 | contig 10800 bp, 8 predicted proteins | sample YNPNPMetaG_FD_187121 | JGI IMG/M metagenome (GOLD analysis project Ga0209162, IMG submission 187121) | Anoxygenic and chlorotrophic microbial mat microbial communities from Yellowstone National Park, USA - YNP NP MetaG (SPAdes) (version 2) ...
CCACCCCAACCCCTACCCCGAGGCCGACGTCCACCCCAACCCCTACACCTGCGCTCACTGCTACCTCTACCCCCACACCGACACTCACCGCCACACCGACAGCCACATTCACTCCCACTCTTACACCCACTTTGACATCAACCGTCCCTTCCACTTTGACGCCAGGTACGCCCGGCGTGACGGCCGTACCGATCACACCGACGCCATAGGGGGAAGAGATGCCAGGGGTGTATCCCAAAGTTGCAGGACAACTGCGAGCAGTTGTCCTACAAAGGGCGTTCGTCGCCGCCGGCACCGAGGCCAACTACAGGGTCACCCTGACCTGGAAGCGGGAAGAGAAGAAACCGGAGGAGAAGAGGCCGTGAGTCCCGCTCTCCCGACATTCGCCCCGACCGGCGAGGAGTGGGAATAGAGGTGTGGGAACGGACTGCCTGGACGAAGGCCATCCGGCGGTGAGTCCACAGGGTGTCTGGTGGTTGTCGAATTTGAACTTATGTGTTACATCTCTGAGGGAGAGCGTTCTTCCCTGGAGGTGTCCAGATGAACAAGCGCTACATTATTCGGCTGAGTGAGGAGGAGCGAGAAACTTTGCAGAAGATCATTCCATCCCTGGGGCAAGAGAGAGGCCAGGTCGGCCAGAATTTGGCGGGCAATGCGGTACTTGCTGCGAAAGGGAAGGCGCTGTTCTTTGGGCCGGTGGCGGTTGAACCGACGCCTCGTCTTTTCCCGCAGATAGAGCCGCAAATCGAAGGTGGCCACGTTGGGCCCGACCCGCATCGTACAGACCACGTAGCAGAAAGCCATTCTTGTAGGTGCCTTCGCTGTAGTCGAAGAACCAGTCGGCCGGTTCCAGGTGACGGGTGTCCTTGTCCTTCTCGCCGGGAGAATCGGCGATGTTGATGGAGATGACTTTTGGTGCACCGGGGCGCTCCCCTTCGGCGATGAGCCAGGCCACTTGATGAGCCCGCAGGGCCGCTCGCACCTGGTTGGCTTGCCAGGGGCTGATGCGCAGGAAATCGGCCATATTGGAGGGGGCGGGGGCTTCGACAAACTGCCGCTGTAAGGCAGCCAGGGTCTTCTTGTCTTCGCAGACCAACAGCGCATCGGCCATCTTCAAGAGGTGGCGGCGCTGAGGTTGACTGAGTTTAAGGTCTGGCTGGTCAAGAAATGTGCAAGTTTGTCAGAAGGGCGTAAAATACGGATGAGCATGGGATGACCTCCTGTTGGAACCGGTAGAGTGGTTTTTCGCCTGTTCTACTCAGGAGGCGTCCTGTGCTCAAGTTTATATTTTCGCCAGAGTCCAGTTCCTCGATTCGTCCGGGGTTTTGGAATCAGCGGCTCGATCTTTTGCCACTCGACATCGGACAAGCCACCTGGATATGGTTTTCTTGAAGTACTCTCGGCCATAGCCAGGAGTTTACCAGACAGACCGCAAATGGTCAATTTTCAGACACGCTCTAAGACCCTGTCCGAAAAACCGTACAGGCGGCATCCCTATGCCGCTTATGCCGACGCATAGGGATACGTCGGTTACGTTTTTCGGACAGTAGGGACGAGGCTTGCCTCGCCCGTACGCCACAGGCCTGCGCCGGCCGGGAGCGTCGGCGCAGGCCGACGCCCGGCACAGCGTGCCCGGGGAGGCTGATTTCCGATCAGCGCATAGCCTAGCGGCAGGCCAACCGGGCAGGTGGTTACGTCACACCACTTTATCGCTCCAGGTGATATGGCACGTCTATGATCACCTGTTGAAATCCCAAATTGCGACGGCGATAAAGCAATGCCGCCTTAATCAGCCAGGCCGACTGATTGTGAAGTAGCCCATGCCACCACCTGGCAGGGACAAACTCGGGCAATAACACCGCAGCAAGCTGACCATCATTGTGTTCCTGGTCAGTCTTGTCGAGAAATTCCAACAGAGGACCTACAATGGAACGGTAGGGAGATGGCATAATCACGAGGGGGATGTCAGGCCACAGGCGGTTCCATTTTTCACGCACAGCCTCTCCGCTGCCCGGTTCAAGCTCCACATAGACCGCCGTCACATCTTTAGCGAGGGTGCGGGCATACTCCATTGCCTTGACCACGCCACGATTGACACCTGAGATGGGAACCACTATCCGAGGCGGTGGAACAGTCTCGGACACTTTATCAATCCCCTCCAGTGATAGCTGGCGGGCCGTCTCCACATAGTGAGACCTTATTTTCAGAAAAATGATCACCAGGGCAGGAATGGCCAGGAGCGTCATCCAGGCTCCGTGGCTGAACTTGGTAATGCTTACCACGAGCAAAGTCACCCCGGTTGCCAGCCCTCCCAGACCATTCAGCATTGCTTTAAGCCACCATCCTCTGCCCCGCTCCCGCCACCAGTGCACCACCATTCCGACCTGCGAAGTGGTAAACGCCAGAAACGCCCCCACAGCAAAAAGTGGTACCAGCGCGTGGGCATTGCCACCAAAGAGAGCAATGAGCAGAGCAGCCCCTCCGGCCAGGAGCAGAATCCCGTTTACAAAGACCAGCCGATCCCCAAGCCCCATCAACTGGTGAGGCAGGAAACGATCACGGGCCAGGACTACGGCCACGCGTGGAAAGCCAGAAAAACTGGTGTTCGCGGCAACGGCCAGCACAAGCAGCGTCGAGAACTGCACAAGCAAATAGGCCGGTCCGCCTCCCAAAATACGGCGCGCCAATGCAGAGAGGATGGTTTCTTGAGGCCCGGCGATCACCGCAAAAAACTGGGTCAGTCCAATGCTGCCGACAAACAGAACGCCCATCAGCAATGCCATCACGATCAGTGTACGGCCGGCATTTCTGGACTCCGGGGGACGGAAAGCCGGCACCCCATTGCTGATGGCCTCAACGCCGGTAAGGGCTGTGCAGCCGGAGGAAAAAGAACGCAACACCAGGAAGGGCGTCAAAGGCGCAATTGCCGCGGGCGCGACGGCAACGAGGTTGCCGGGTCCCTCAATGAACGCACGTACCACCCCGTAGCACAGCATGGAGAGATAAACCACGATAAACAAGTAGATCGGAATGGCCATGGCGGACCCGGCCTCACGTACGCCGCGCAGGTTGAGCAGTGTAATTATGGCCAGCAGTACAAACGATGCCGCGACACGATGCGACCAGAGTATGGGGAATGCTGAAGCGATTGCCTCCACGCCAGAGGTCAGGCTCACAGCAACCGTCAATGTGTAATCAATTAACAAAGCACTTGCAGCGACCAGCCCTGGCAAATCGCCAAGGTTCTCGCGGACTACCTGGTACGAACCACCTCCTGAAGGATAGGCATGGATGACCTGGAAATAGGACAGGCTCAGGAGAAGCAGCAGGCCGACGATTACCAGGCTTATGGGTACCGCCAGCGATAGACCGGCGCTGCCAGCCACCACCAATCCCAGGTAGATTTCCTGATTTGCGTACGCAATTGACGATAACGCGTCTGGCGAGAAGGCGGCCAGAGCACGCACCTTGTTCAGCCGTTCGTGTGCAAGCTCCTGTGTGGGTAACGGCGGTCCCAACAGAACATTTTTGATTTTGTGTAACAAACCTCCTCCTCAATTACCAGGCTTTCAGACCCATCAGTAGTTTAACACAACTTGTTCACTGTAACAAGTAAACAGTTGGTAGCTAAGGGGTGAAAATTGAGTGAAGCAGGCAATGCTGTTTGTCTCCAGGATTATGTGCTCCCGGTCCTATGTACACCCGTGCAAGAACTCCCCGAGTCTGTTACAGACGTGCCTTAACAGCGCAAGTGCCCGAAAATATGGACCACACCCTCATTAGACAAACGAAATGTTATATGGTATTATAGTTTGTAGCGCATGCGCCCGCGCAGTAACAATCAGGAGGTAGCGTCCATGGAGAGAATGCTCCCTTACATACCTCTTATGTTGGCCATGGGTTGCCTCGCTGGAGCAGCAGGAATCACAATGTGGGTGATAGATTACCTGAGAAGCAAGAAGAGAGATGTTTCTGCCACCAGAGAGGAGGTCACAACTCTAAAGCAGCAACATGTGCAACCGACGGAAGAGATATTGAAACCAGAGCCGCCACCCCCTTTACTGCAGGCGGAAGAGCGTCAGCTTCTCAGTGTATTGCGTACTGGAACAGGTGAGTGGGTGATCCAGATAAGAGGCCGGCTCTATCGCCATCTGCAGGAGATCACGGATATGGCAGCGAAAGAGGAGGCTCTGGAGGCCGTCAAAGCTGTGCTTTCGTTTGCGGGCGTCCCATCCGTACCAATAAAGAGCACCATCGAAGAGGCCTTCCTCCAGCACCTGCAGCAGCGTGCTGCCGGGTCAGCGGAGACGCCAGGTGCTCTTGCATCACTGGCAGCCGGAGGTAGTTCGCTATTGTCTGCGATGGACAGGTCTATCCGCGAAATGGTCTCCCCGCCTCTGCCCGAGCCTTCACTGCTTACACCGGCCGAGCAGATTGATATGCTGGTGCAGCTACGTCTGAACGAGCGGCCGGAACTTAAACGCTATGGTACCATTCGCGTCTCGACCGGTAAGGATGGGGGGTTAAGATTTGACGTAGGCCTGCGAAGTTATCAAACAGTAGATGATATCGCTGAGCAGGATGTGCGGGCAGTTATAGAGGACTCGATCCGGGAGTGGCGGGAAGGGCTGGAACGATAACCAGCCAGGCCGCTGTCGAATGGGAGCAGCGGCCTGGGGTTCCCAAAGCACTAGCTCCTGGCACTACATGAAGCACACGACGCCGAAGGTGTGCAGGAGCCACATGAAGAACCTGCCCCGGCAATTATCCCCTCACTCCCCAAAGCGGAAAAAAGTGAGATAATGCGATGTGTGTTCTGCCCACCGCACTTCGGGCAGGCTATAGGCATGTCAGCCTTAGACATAGACCGCAGAGCATCAAATTTGGTCTCGCAGTCAGAACAGCGGTACTCGTACAACGGCATACTTGCACCTCACTCATCTTACCGTCATGATGGCGGTAGAGCCATACACTGGCATTGGTCACACAATGGCTCCAATCCGCACTCAGCACAGGTCACCAGGCGCCTCCTGTTTGTATTGTACCGCTTTCAGCCTGTCCCGTCAAGCGGCTGTTTGCCAGAATTCCGTATAATTGGTGTCGGCGTGGTAAGCGTAATGAGTCGGCGGTGCGGTCTGGCGCAGCACGGAGGGTGGACTCGGCGGTGATGTCGTTGGGGTCGAGGCCGTGACGATGGCAATAGCCCAGGCCACTGCTGACGGGGTCGAAAGGCGGCGGGCCATAGTTGCTGGAGAAGCGTCGGCCCAGGATAGTGCGCCAGGCGCTGAAATCAAAGAGGCGGAGCACCAGGTCAAAGTTGTCCAGGTCAGCGAGGTCGGCAGCGCTATGGATACTCTGGAGGCAGCCAGATGGTGTGAAAGACACCGGCGTGTCTCCAAGGGCGAGATGTCGTTGGAAGAATGGCAGGAGTGGGCGGACCGTCCCCATTGGAAGGTGCCGACAAAATGTGCGCTCAACAGGCGTCGCCCGGCGGCGGGCAGGTCACGGGTCGCCGCCAGCTTGGCGCGCGGGGCCATTTTGGGTGGAAGGGCTTTCTCCAGCCCAGCCACCGCAGATAGACGATAAGGTACAGTTTTCGGCCTCTACAATGACCACCTGCGTGCTCCCAATTGTTGGTTGGGTTGAATTCTCACGCTCTGGACTTCGGGCCAACCCGAAAAACCGCACAGGCGGCATCCCGTTCCCTGTGCCGATTGGCTGAAACTCAGTGCGAAGGGCACAGGAACGCAAAGAAACCCCGCGCTCTCTGGCTTTTCGCGACTTGAATCAACCGCAACCGCTCACTTTTCCTCCGGGCGAAGGGAGCGGTGCGATGTTTACCCCTCCAGGTCTCTGCACAATGAATCAGGCAGGCCCTCGGGCGCCAGGATCACCAGGCGCGTTCGGGCGCGCGACATCCCCACATAGGCCGCCGTCGTGAAGTCCGGATACACCTCTTCGTCCAGTCCGGCCAGGATCACCACGGGGCTCTCCAGTCCTTTGAAGGCGTGCACGGTGATACAGGAAATCTCCCCCTTTCTGGTGGGGGGCCACCGGTCGGTGAGGGAGAAATTCCCCAATTTGCCTCTCTGCAGAAGGTTCCGGTGGCCCAGGAGCACCACCAGGTCCTGGTTGGAAAGCCCCTCTTCTGCTATGAACCGGTGGATCAGGCGGCGCAGGTGTCCAGGCAGATCGTCGCTGTCTTTGTAGAAGTACACCTCCGGCGGGCTTCCTTCCGGGCCGATGGCCTGAGGGACTCGCTCCGAGCGGTAAAAGCGGACCGCTTTCCGGTGAATGTGGCGGGTGTTGCGGCAGTTGCGGGTCAGGGGATATTCGGGCATCTCCCACGGGAGCGCGAAGCGGGGGCGGAAGAGGTTCTGGTTGTCGTCTTTGAAGACGTAGATGATTGCGGTGTCGGGGTTGCGCAGCAGGAATGCCAGGGCAAGGAACCACTTCTCCTCAAAGTCCTGTCCCTCATCCACGATCAGGGCATCGTAGCGAGGGCCCAGGATTTCCGCCGCCCGGCACAGAATCTCGGGGAAGACGTGCGTATAGAGGGTCTCTTCGTCCACCTCTCCGGCCCGACGCTCCCGTTCTTCTCGCAGACCGGCCTGGTCTGCCCAGGCCGGGACCAGGCGGTGGAAGTTCTGCACGTCCACCGTCTCCGGGAGGCCTACCTGCTGGAGGCGGTCGGCCAGGAGGCGGTTAAAGCAGGTAAAGAGGACCCGAAATCCCTGGCTTCCCAGGCGGCGGGCCTGCTCCAGGGCGAGGGTCGTCTTTCCCGATCCGGCGCAGCCGACGATCAGGGCTCTCCGTTGTCCCTGAAGGAGGTCCAGGATATAGAACTGCTCTTCGGTGAGCCGATGAATTTCCTCTTCCTCCCGCTGTACGGCGAACCGGAGGGACGGGCGGAGTTCCCAGGAGGGGCTGAGGATGTCCTGGAGGAGGTGCATCCCCCGTTCTCCGATGGCGCCGGCCTGTCGGTCGTGGGCATGCCAGTACTCCAGTGCCCGACGCACCCAGGCCGGCAGGTCTGTCATTGCAGGGGCGTCCAGCACCAGGGGCTCGGGCAGGTCGGGCAGGAGGTCCCGGTTCACCTCCACATCGGGGAATGCGACGGCGTACCCTACGGTGATCCAGCGGTCTCGCCACTCGGGGAGGCCTTTCAGTTTCCCCAGGAGGCTGTGTTTGCTCTCCCGGGCCTGAAGGACGGGGTCTTTGATGGGGATGTCGTTGCTGTACCATTGGGCCAGGGCGCCGTCGTAGCGGATGCTTCCCCCCTTCACTTCCAGGACCAGGATGCCCATGATGGGGTGGGCGATGATGAAGTCGGTCTCGCCCTCCCGGGGGCCGCTCTGGGGGTCCCGCGCCAGCCAGCGCACGGAGTGAAAGACGACGAAATCGTCCTGAAGGGAAAGCTGCAGGGCGCGGTAAAGTTGTCTCTCGGCGTAACTTTTCGTCTCCAGGCGAAGCCGCTGAGGGAGCATTCGCGCCATAGGTGCCTCCCGATTTCCCTGAACATGGTGGGGTTGCCCGGTTTATCTCCTGCTGGCCCAGGGCTGGCCGTAAATCCAGACTTCGCCTCCTCTCCCCATTCCGCCTCCACCACATGCCGCGCACGTAGCGGAACAGCAGGGCCCAGCGGAGTCGTCCTGATGACGGGCGGGCCATCTGGTAGAATCTCTGCTGCCCGGGCGTCTGCGCCGCCCTGGCCATCGCCTCGGGCCCGCTTCGGCCGCCAGGCGGTTTTTGCTTCCCCGTACTGCCGGGTGTGTCTCAATTTTGCGACCTGTGCGGTTAGATTGAATTCACTGCAAAGATTTCTACAGGTCTTTGCGGTTTTCCAATTGCACAGGCGGCAATTTTGTCGGACCTGGCCGCTTTGCAGGACAACTGCGAGCAGTTATCCTGCAACTATCAGTATATCCCAATTCCGATTGTTGGCAATCGGGGGACGTGAAACGTGGCGCATAAGGCGGGAGATTTCAGCGGCCGCTCGCATAGAGAGCCGGAAGCAGGTGGGCCCGTGGCACTCATCCCGGCCCGGCGCATAGGTGCGCCAATCCCCTTTGCAGCGGTTTTGCAGGAGGGCGAGCTCTCCATTCCCATCCTTTTGACGTACTTCCCCCTCCCGCTGACCGGGTCGTACCTGCACGGTGCCCTCATGACCCCCAGGGGGCGATAGAGGTAACGGGACGTGCTCACCGGCAGGGAGCTGCAGCAGAGGCCAACGCGGGCAGCGCAGGTTTGCCAACACCTGCGCCAGAACCCCCAGCAGGTGCACCTGTCCCTCGTTCACCGGCGCCGTACGATACAACCGACTGCCGTCCCAGCACACGCTCCCGATCACCTCCAGGCTTTCCAGCGTCTCGATGATCCGCCGTGTGGTCATCTGCAGCCCGTTCCGGCGCACCTGCCGTTCCAACAGGCTGTAGGCCAGCAGCGCCAGCATGTGGATGAGTAGCATGCCGGTGATGCGCTCGTGTAGATCGGCGAGACCTTCAGGTCGCTCTTGCACACCCGGAAGCGCTTCTCCACCCTGTCCTTGTCGCGGTAGAGTTCGAACATGCGTCGGGGCGACAGCCGCCAGTCGTTGGTGACCAACAGGTAGTGCCCGTCGTGCTCTCCCGCCTGGCGCAGTGCGTCGTGGTCAATCCCCCAGCGCAGGCCAGGCCTGCCCTGCTCATCGGTGTAGGCCTCTGCTCGCACCAGTTTGCCGACGGGCGAACAGCGCAGTTGGGTGCCACGCGGGAATTGACATTTACCATAAAAGGGGTACAATATTACTAACCTTGTTTTCGTACCAGATGCATACCCCAAAGGAGGCAAAAGATGTCCGAAGAAATCACCCAAGACGATAAACTATGGGCTCTTCTGAGCTGGCTACTGTGGCCTGTGGCAGTCATTGCTTTGCTTATTGAGGATAAGAAGCAGCGCCCATTCGTGAAGTACAATGCTGTGCAGGCTCTGGCTGTGGGAGTGATTGGGTATCTCATTTCCGCTATTCTCGCCTCAGTGATTGTCGGCTGCTTCACCGGCCTTGCCGTTTTGATTTACACTATCTATCTCGGCATCCAGTCATACCAGGGCCAGTGGGTTACGGTGCCATTTATCACCGACTTCTGCAAGAAACAGGGTTGGATCCAGCAACCTTCATAGCCAGCTCACGACATCAGGTCTGTGCCGCAGAGCCCCAGAGAATGCGGAATTTTTGTTCGGCGTTCTCCGAGGGCTCTGTGACTATTTTATCCCTCGCCTGCAATCCCAGAGTCTGTGCCCTTTCCGATGGAGGCGGTCATTAACTCATAAGAGGACACTATGTCCTGGAGGCTTCGCGTTATGGGAAACACGGCTACAATGTACTGAAGGTTCGGGTGGTAGTGTCCTGGCTTTCGCCTCTTCGTGTACGTTGCCTGTTTCTTCTTTTGCTGCTTCTACCTCTGAGTGCTCTTGTGCGAGGGGTTCGACTGTGCACGGCGGATATTGGTCCCGCTCACAGGAGAGGAGAAAATCCCCGCTTATTACTCTCCCCATCAACCCACAGGATTTATCTCCCTTTGGTAATTACCCCTGGCGGGTTATGGAAGGCTCAGGCAATCTGGCCCCACGGGGGAACTCCGCCCCCCCATGAGGTTGCCCTGTTCCGCCGAACGTTTACACTTCCGGAACCAGCCCGCCAGGCCACGCTGAGTATCTTCGCCGACACCCGCTACGAAGTCTGGATGGATGGTATCTGGGTGGGCCGGGGGCCGGCCCGTTTTTCCCAAACCCACCGCGAGTACGACGTCTACCACCTGGGCGAACTGGCAGCGGGGGACCACCTGATCGCCGTGCTGGTCCAATGGGCCCCCAACCAGCGACGCTCCGAATCCCTGACTCCTTACTTGAAGGCGCGGCTGGAGGCAACCGATGCCCAGGGTCGGGTGATCGCCGCTGTGCAGACCGATTCCTCCTGGAGAGCGCTCCTCTCTGATGCCTGGCGACAGGATGCAGCCCCTGTCCATTCGTGGCAATTGATCGGCCCGACGGAACTCCTGGACCTGCGCCGTCTCCCTCCGGATTGGATGACGGCGGCCTGTTCCGATGCGGATTGGCCTGCAGCAGTGGTCAAAAACGACGCAGGCATCCGTTACGTCCCCCGTTCTATCCCTCTCCCGGAGAACGCGCCGTTTATCCCAACCCTTATAGACGCGGGCCTTCTCTCTCCGGGATGGCGGGTCGGAGAAGTGCTGTCGGGGACCTCATCCTTCACCTTTGTCCTGACGACTCCACTCCGTTTCTCCGTGGAGATGCTGGCGGAGCCGGACACGCCTCCGACCAGCACCGTGCGCCTGGATGGCACTCCCCTCTCCTGGATGCCCGCTCCCCCTGACCGCCCAAATGTGCTGGTGGCTTCCCGTGATCTGGCCCCAGGCGCTCATTCCCTCTCTTTTCTGAACATCCCCAGCACCGGCGCGGCGTTTGCAGCCCCTGTTCCGGGAGTCCAGTATAACTGGGGTCCCCACGCTGGCCGGCGTTCGCTTCTGGCCGAGCCCGTCTCGCTCTCCGGCATCATCACCGCAACAGTCGGGACGGAGGGGATAGACCTTTCCTTCAGCCAGGCCCCCGCCTACGCGGTGTTGGACCTGGGGCGCGTGGTGCATGGACGAGTGGTCGCGGAGGTTAAGGGGCCGGCCGGGGCCATTGTAGACATCGGTTGGGACGAACGGCTCTGGATGGGGAGGCGTCCCCTGCCGTACCCCGGTTCCCTCCATCGGCAGTGGAATCAGGTGGATTCGTGGATTCTGGACGGGTCCCCCC
>Ga0209162_1004280_pt1 | contig 10799 bp, 7 predicted proteins | sample YNPNPMetaG_FD_187121 | JGI IMG/M metagenome (GOLD analysis project Ga0209162, IMG submission 187121) | Anoxygenic and chlorotrophic microbial mat microbial communities from Yellowstone National Park, USA - YNP NP MetaG (SPAdes) (version 2) ...
TGCTGCGCAGACTGTTGTTGATTGCGCAGACTGTTGTTGATTGCGCAGACTGTTGTTGATTGCGCAGACTGTTGAGTTCATGTTGTCATGAGCCATGGTTTTTCACAGGCTCAACCACACCAAAAATGAGTCTTGTTTTGCTTGTCAAGCTTATTCTTTCTGAATCTGTAGCAGCACAATTTGTGCCGGCCGGAGCACTCCGGGCGGGGGTGACGTATGGGCAGGACCGAATCATCGAGTGGTCGGCATCGGGGAGTAATCAGGCGCGTCGATTGATTTCGAACTGTTGCGGCTGCGCCACGCTGAGCACAACCTCGGTAGTTTGACCGGCTCGCCAGCCAAACACACCCGTGTGGGAGTTGTTCTGACCGGGTTCAAGAACTCTGTCACACGGCTGGCTGCGGCTTTCTCAAACGCAGAACTTCAAGCCAGTACAACGCCAACGCCGCCCAGATAATTGCAAACGCGATTTGTTTCGGTCGTGGGAAAGGCTCGTGATAAACGATCACGCCCAGAAACAAACCGCATGTCGGCGAGAAAAACTGCAGGATGCCAAGAGACGTTAACGATATCTTCCGCGCGGCAACTGCAAACAGAAGAAGCGGCGTCGCGGTCACGACCCCGGCCATTGCAAGCAAACTGGTTGTCAAAGTCCCGGCGTGCGCAAAAGCGCCACTGCCGGATACCTCCAGCGCGCCAAGGTACACGATCGCCAGAGGCGCCAGCATTGCAGTCTCTATTGTCAGTCCATGCAATGCATCCAACGGCGCCAGCTTCTTCAGCAGTCCGTAAAGCGCAAATGACGTCGCCAATACCAACGCAATCCATGGTGGCGCCCCCTGCGCGATGGTCAGATAACCAACACTCACCGTTGCCAAAGCAACAGCAACCCGTTGCAGAACTCCCAGCCGCTCTTTCAGGAAAAACACGCCCAATCCCACGCTCAGGAGCGGATTGATGTAGTACCCAAGACTTGTTTCAACAATTCGATTCGCATTTACGGCCCAGATGTATGTTCCCCAATTAACGCTCAGCAACAGAGCTGCCAATGAATAGACAAGAATTGTCTTTTTCTGTCGCACCGCCGGCAGCAAGGCCAAGCTTGTGCCACGCAATCGTACCAACCCTGCCAAAAACAAGAACGACCAAAAAATTCGGTGAGCCAATATCTCGACAGCCGGCACCCGCTGAACGGCTTTCCAATACACCGGCAGAAATCCCCACAGCGCATAGGCGCCAAGGGCACACAGAATGCCGTACCGATTTGTTCCCGAGGCTGGTCCCATATCTTCGCACACCTAACGTTGACCCCCGCCAATGGAGGATTCGCCAGATTGAGAAGAGCTCTCGCGCAGGCGACGAAACATCGACCGAATGTCTCGCAAGCCGCGCACGGCCACGTAAACCGTCACCGTCGAATACCAAACCAGCGCGGCTATCGTCACCAACAACCAGAACCAATGATCAAGCAATACTTGGACATTCATGGCGTAATTCACACGCACTCTTCATTGCTGAATGTTTCATGACTATTCCTCGTCACTGCCAACCGCTCCCGGATCCTTCGGTGCCGGTTTCAGCAGCGACCCGACAATCATCGCAACCGCCACCAGCAGGTAGGTTCCTATGCCCGAGTAATACGGCCCGATCTTCTTCGTCAGCGGCGCAGTGGCCGGAATCTGTTCGAGAACGAGGTACCCCACAGGTATCACAGCGCCTGTGACGATCGCCGCTGCGGCGCCCCAGTTGTTTGCCCGTCTCCAGTAACAACATGAAATTAGCAACACCGACATGCTTGAAAGGTAAATCGTTCCGGTCACGCCAAGGTACGTCCACAAGTCGCCCTTGAGCGGATACCACAAGCCGTAAAAGAGCAGAAACACCCCGATGCACCCAATAATCATCCGATTCCAGAGCAACCCTTTTCTCTCGGACCACCCCTTCCGCCGCAACGGCGCCAAAATGTCGTTGTAAATCACGCTACCCCACGTGAGCATGTATGCGGATTCGGTGCTCATGTCCGCCGCCAGCATCGCCGCAATCACAAGCCCCATCATTCCCGCAGGCAGGAACATCCCGAGGAACTTCGGCATTGCGTGCAATGTGTTTCCAACATCGCCAGGAGCAAGCATCGCCAAAGCCGCAATCCCCCAAATCCCCGGGATCAGAAACCGACACACGAAAAAGAACGCCGTGCCCATGTAAATGCGCTGACCTGTCCGGCTGTCTTTGGCCGCAAGCACGCGCGCGATTGTCGCCTGCCAAGTCAGCGTGGCCGCTGTGTTAAGGAATATGTTGAAAAGCACGTACGGCCACCCCATCGTCGGATTCACGAACGGATTGAAACCGCCAGCTCCGTGGTGGGTCTGCACTGTCTCGACCAGTTTTGTCCAACCCACATCCTTCAATATGAGCACGGTCACCGCGATAAGCCCGACGCTCATCACGATAAACTGTAGAAAGTCGGTCACCAGCACCGACAGCATACCGCCGAGAATCGTATAAGCTGCCACGCCAACCAACAGCACTGTCATGGTGATCTCGAGGTATTTGACGTCGAATCCACACGCCTGAACCAGAAACTCGCCGCCGGTTCTCAGAAACACACCCATGTTCAACAACCCGCCCAACACAATCACCACGCCCGACGCCCACCTGATCTTCGGCCCGAACCTGCTCTCGAACAGCTCGGGAATTGTCACCGCTCTTGCTTCGCGCAATGGTCGAATACAAAACCCGGTCAACCCAATAAAAAACATCGCCACCGCCTGGCACATGCCCGGTATTGCCCCTGCAAATCCTTTTTCGTACCCGTTCTGCGCGGTGTACATGCAGGTGACAATTCCGAATTCCGTGGCGGCCAACGACGCAATCCCCAAAAACACGTTCATCTCGCGGCCGGCGACAAGGAAATGGTCCACCTTGGACACATACTTCCGCACCAGAATCCCCGCGGTCATCGTCGCAAGGAGGTACAACCCAACAATGCTTCCATCAACCAACCATGAAAAAGAGCTCATGTGCGCTTGATGTTACACGCCGCAGTTTTGCCGAAAACAGATTCAGAAGGGAGCAGTTTTTTGAGCAAACTCGCAATCTGAAGATCTTCGCAAATATGACCGATTTCTCAACGTAACTATTCCAGAGCGGTTTGGAGTTGCCGGAAACCCGCTGTTGTGGTTGTTTTCACTCGCGCGAAGCGGAAATTGATTGCGGCTCCCGCGTGTCAAAGCGGGTTGGCCACGTCCCGCTAAACGGCGGCCGTCAATGCATGAACACAAACATACCATGAAAAGGAAATCAAATCTCATGTTGCTAACTCGGCGCGATTTTGTGCGCCACACCGCTGCTCTTGCCGGAGCGGCTCTGATCGGAACGCCTTCGCTGTTTGCAGCCGAGGCAGGCGCCACCAAACGAACTGCAGTCGATCAGGTCCCCTTGGGCAAGACAGGCCTCAAACTCAGTCGCCTCGGAATCGGCACCGGAACCAACAGCGGCAACGTGCAAAAAGCCCTCGGCAAAGAGGCGTTTGAAAGGCTCATCAAATACGCCTACGACAAAGGCATCACCTACATCGATACCGCACAGAGCTACGCGACGTTCGACTGGATAGCAGGTGCGATCCGCGGGCTCCCGCGCGAGAAACTCTTCATTCAATCAAAGATTCCCGGCCAACCACCCAATGTGCTCGAGGCAATCGACCGCCATCGCAAGGTGTTCAACACCGACTACATCGACAGCATGCTAATCCATTGCATGGTCAAAGACGGTTGGACCGACGATTTCAAACGCATCATGGACGGATTCGATGAAGCGCAACAAAAGCAATGGATCAAGGTCAAGGGCGTGTCGTGTCACAGTCTCCCAGGACTCCGAACCGCCGTCGCGTCGCCATGGGTCCAGGTCCACCTCGTTCGTGTCAATCCACAAGCCAAACATATCGATGGCGAGGCGGAAACATGGAATCAGCCGGGAACAGACCTGCAACCCGTCCTGGCCGAAATCAGGAAAATGCGTGAAAAGGGCCGAGGCATCATCGGCATGAAACTCATCGGAAACGGAGATTTCAAAAACCCGGAAGACCGCGAGAAATCAATACAGTTCGCCATGACATGCGGTTTGCTGGATGCAATCGTCATAGGATTCAAGAGCACAGACGAAATTGACGAGGCGATCGAACGCATGAACCGCGCTCTTGCTTCGGCCTGAAGCTCCGTTCACAAGGCCGCATTGCGGCCGTCAACAAAACAAACCCGCGAGTATTCCGAGCGGCTGGTCTGGAGCGGTGACAATGCAGCCACAAGCTCCTCGAACAGCCGCTCCGTTTGCCATGCCAGACCGACCCATTATCGTGGCCACACGAGGCAGTGCGCTGGCGCTCGCTCAGACGAATATCGTGCTCGACCTTTGCCGCGCCGCTTTCCCAAAACTCCGATTCGAGCTGAAGATCATCAAGACAACCGGCGACAAACTGCAACGCGCTTCAATGGCACAACGTGCAGCCCAGGTTTCAAAGGGATTGTTCACCAAGGAACTCGAGATCGCTCTCCTGCGACATCAGGCAGACATGGCCGTGCACAGCCTCAAAGACCTGCCAACTGACCTTCCTGCCGGACTCGAGCTCGGAGCTGTCCCAAAACGCGCCAACCCAAAAGACGTGCTCATTTGTCGCGCCACGAGCCGGCGCCAACCCGGTGAATCGGACACCGCCCCAAAATCAATCTTTTCGGCCACCCCAACCAATCCAATCTGCGATCCCCGTATATTGCCGCAAGGCAGCGTTGTCGCCACAAGCAGCACCCGAAGAAAAGCTCAGTTGCTTGAACATCGTCCCGACATCACCATCGTTGATATCAGAGGCAACGTCGTTACCCGACTCGAAAAGCTCGCCGATTCCCCGAAAATACACGCGACTGTTCTCGCCGCTGCCGGTCTGGACCGACTGAACTTCAGAATCTGCGCCGATGCCACGCTCGAAGGAGACGCCGTGCCACACGGCCTCTGCGCCTTCGTGATCGAACCCGAGATTCTCGTTCCCTGCGTTGGCCAGGGCGCGATCGGAATCGAAATCCGCGCCGACGACGATCGCATACGATCAATCTGCGACCGAATCGACCATTACAACACACGACAGTGTGTTCTTGCCGAACGGGCGTTCTTGCACGCCATGGGCGGCGGATGCCAGAGCCCTGTCGCTGCTTATGCAGAAGTGATTGACGATCGAATCCGGCTGCGTGCCGTCTCCTATCGCAGCGGACATCCCTGCCGGGCCGAAGGAAAACGCCCTGTTGCCGAAGCAATCGCTCTCGGAGAACAACTGGCTGCAGAAATCTCCCAGGGCGGCGCGACACAGCCCTGATATTGAGGCGAACCCGTTAATTCCGCCTCGAGCATTCGGTTGGCGCTGCGCCGCGCCGAGCAAGATGTGCACACCCGCAAAGTGGCACAGCGCAAGCACCAGCTCATCACTTGACGAGTTCCACCTCAACCTTGATCGTGACATCCAATCCGCGGTCAGGCGCGACCAGAAGGTTCTCGACGCGATACGGCAACGAAACTGTCTTCTTGCCCGCCTCGGCTGTGGCGCGACCGCGCAATTCCATTAGAACCGTGCGACCGGCGATCAACTCGATTGAACCTGGGGCTGTCACATCGTCAACTTCACCCCTGAGCCGGAGTTGGTAGGTGATGTCGCTGCTATTCCGGATTTGAGCGTAAACGCGTCCTGTGCCCTTGATCGGCGACGGCGGCTGGATGACGCGAATTGATCGTTCGAAAATCGGATTGAGAAATTGTTCTTCGCCCACAAGGAGGTTCTTCGAATATACGGCTGTCCGGCGGTTTACGAGTGCGTCCTTTATGGACGAGGCTGTTCGCTTCGCGGCGAAGACAAGTGTTATCGGGCGATGATCATCAGGCGACTGACCGTAGTTGAAACTGATTGGCGTGTGTTCATCGGAGTTGCAAAGCATTGTCAGTTTCTTCTCGAGGCACCACTTGTGCGCTTCCGGGTAATAGGAAGTGCCGTTCACCACCTCGATTCCGTGCATTGCGCCTTTGGCGAGCAACTCGTCGTGCTCGGCGTACCACCGTCCAACCCCGTCAGGCTGCTGGCCTGTCCAGCCGGGATGATTCCAGAAAATAAACGCGCCTTGCTTGATTGCGGCGTCGATCGAGTCCCGCCATTCCGGGGTTGCCAGTGCCTCAGCGTCTTTGAGAAAGACGGCATTAAAATGTCCCGGCGGCATCGAACGTGTGATTTCCGCACCCCGGATCACAATAACTCCGAGCGTGTCACCCTGCGCTTTTGCAATCTCATACGAACGATTGTGCTTTGTGGGCAGGTCATCCTTGTGCGGCTGGTATTCGATGTGATCGGTGATTGCAATTGCGTCCATGCCGTCTCTCCACGCTTCATCGGCACGGATGTTCGGCCACACTGTCCCGTCTGAAAAGACAGTGTGAATGTGAAAATCACATTTCAACGTGACGTAACCCGGGATATCCGGAACGTTGATCTCTGTGCGGGCCCGGTTCTGCGCTTGTGCGCCCAGCGCCAGAACCACGGTTGCCGCAGTCAAACAAGCAATGGTTCGGAGTTTCATTGTTTTCGGTTCTGTATTCTGGTGGGTCAACTCTTTTGCTGTCATGTTCCAAGGCGAGTCTCCCGCACGTGCACCGAAATCGTCAACCACCAAGCTTATCAGCGCGGCGCAACCGCAACCAAACGCTCGAGGCGTAACCATTGCACTGGTTGCAGGAATACCGCTGCGTCGCGCCGCGCTGAAATGGGCGACTTCGTCGCCAACGGGGGGGTGAGATTGGGATCAATGCCCGAACAGCTTCAAGACAACAGTCTCGAACCATCCCCTAAAATCAACTCCGTGCCTGTCCCCGCGGGAGAGGGAAAACATAATCCCGGTTCCAGATACTCCCCGCTGTCGCCCATCTCACCGCATCTGGCTTGGTCATCAATGATCACGGCTCAATTCATGCAACTGCGGAGGAAGTCCAGCCCAGCCGTGGTTATTGCAACAACGACTTGACCAACCCAACCCGTTGCCCCGGATTCCCTCCCCCCCCCTTGGGAGAGGGCAAGGGTGGGGGCCCCAACCGGTCAATGAACAGTCAACCTCCAAAACACTCGACAGGACCAATCATGAAACCGTGCAGAAAGTCTGGGCAGATTCTGCAACATTGTACTCCAAAGGGCGCACCGTGGTGACCGCACTGCTCGGGGCCAGGGAAGCAGATACCGAGAAACTGACCAAACTCGCAGTCTGAAAATCTTCGCAAATATGATCGGATTTGCACTATAGTTATTCAGCGCGGCGCAGCCGCAACCGAACGATCCCACTCTTCCAGCCCGGAAACCTCACCGACCCGGCACCTCAGCCAGAACTGTCACCGGTCCCAACAAGCCCGACGGCGGCAAAGGATCGCCCGGCTTGAACGGGTTCCACGTCGTCCATGTCAATCGCTGGTCTTGCGGCAGGGCCGAATCAGCAATAAGCCGGTTCGGCCAGAGATTGGCAACGCGCACTTCGAGATCGTTCCGACCGGTCCTGATCGCGCGAGAAACTTCGACTCTGAACGGGCGGGTCCATGCAACAGCCAATTCTTGCCCGTTGAGGTTCACCGCGGCGATTACCTCGACCCGCCCCAAATCAAGCCAAACCTTGGCTCCCTGATTGGCTTTTGCTGTTTGACCCAGATTCCATTCGAACGATGTCCGGTAGGTGGCAGTGCCGGAGAAATGCCTAACACGCGGGTCCGCGTGTTCAGCCAGGTTGATGAGCCTGTCAATCAGAATGCAATCCGGCGCACCACGACCCGGCTGGAAACTGACTTCCCACGGCCCCGACAAATTGGCAACCGACTTCACTTCCGGAAAAGCGGTTTGATCACTCGATCCGCGTTTCGCCGGCTTTCGAAACACCACAAAGAACGATTGATTCGGCGCGAACTGCAATGTCACCGTCGTTCGACCTGACTTTTCGACTGCGCCCTCCAAATCTCTGCACTGACCGGTCAACGGGTCCCACAATTCCGGCTGCTTGTCATGAACACGAAATGTAGTCCTGGCCACGACCGGCACCGATTCCGGATTGGCGACAAAGTAGATGTCGCAGTTGCCGTCTCTCCTGTGTGTGTATCCGATGTGCCGGTCAGCCTCGAAGTCCGGCTCCAGCCCGTTTTCGCCAAGGATTCTCGCCGTGATTTCATAGTCAGGATAAAGGTCGCGGTCTGCGGCAAGGTCCGTTGGTTTCTTGTTCCATGGCGCCATATCAAACGGCCCCAACTCTGCGACACGCGGCCACCCTGTGTCCGAGAATGACCCGGAAGTCCAACCTTCTTCTGCCGTGGCGGAGCTTCGCCAATTGCTGTCGCTGATCACAGTTTGTGTGCCATGGTCCTTGCAACGCACTTCAAGGGCTGCAACGATCCCTGCCGGGTTTGGTTTGTCGCCACCGTTTTCGGCCGCCACTGCAAGCACATTCCTGCCCTGCCCGAGTTCATTTGTTATGTCAAACAGGTATGTCTGATGGAAGTTGTCGCCTGCACCAACGCTTCTGCCATTAACAAACAACTCGAAACTGTTGTCAGCCGTGACCGCCATTCTTGCAGAATTGATTTCACGGCTGGGATCGATATCGAAAACCGTCCGAAAATAACGCCGGCCCACAGGCGCTGCCGATGCCGGGTTGCCCTCTGCATGCCAAATCCAGCGCGCTTCCCTGACCGGCGGGAGCGCAAGATTGGCTGGGTCGATTCGCTTGCCAACGGGACCGCCCCAATAGACCCGCCCTTTGCCAAAACGCCGGCCAACGAGTTCACTAGGCGCGGTATCGCTTCCCCAAAGTTCATCAGCCAGCCTTTTCACTTCAACGTCGCATCTCGGATAATCCGTCAGGCTTGGCGATTTTCCCGGTGGCCGGCCGAGAACCACAGCCCCGGCTTCGACAAGGTCACGGACTTTCTTCAAAAGGCGTGGTGTCATCGTGTCGCAATCGGGCAACACCAGCAGCCTGTAACTTGCTCCGCCGGGCAATTCCAGCCGCCCTTCGTTGACCGTCATCCGCTCGATCAAAAGCTCAGGAGCGGATCCGTCGAAATTGTATCCGCGCCGGTACGGCAAATCGCCCGACAAAGCGGACCTCGGTGGACGAAAGACGTGAGGCGCGCCCTCGGGCGCAAGGTAACAGATGTCCGCCACGGATTTTCCTTTCTGAAGGAGATACTGGCAACGCGCAAGGTAACTGTGAAACGCAGGCACCATTTCCCACCACGTCTGTGTTCGTTCCCAATGCGCACCGTACGGTCCCATCGTCATGCCCGGCCACCGGTCCGGCCATGGCTGATGCTGATACCGATGGACCACGATCCGGTTGACGCCAGCACATAAAGCCCAGTCAGCTTGGGCCTTCATCGCACCGGGGTACAACAGCCACCGCTCGCGGTCGTCTGAAGTGAAAGATTCCGCCGCAACCACAGGCTTTCCTTGCGTATGCGCTATCGAAGTGGCCTCGAACACGCTGAACTCGGTCTTGAACCCGTACCCGCGCGCCCAAAACTCGCACATCGGCACATCAGCTTCGCCGCCCAAACTCAAATCCGCACATGGGTTCATGTCGTAAGGTTCAATCGACAATCCTATGCCGTGTTTGTGCGCCAAATCTCTGAGATGTCTGGCGTGGTTCTCGATCACCAGTTCCTGTGCGGTTTGCCGCAAATCCCACAAAAACCGTTCCGACACCTCGATCCCATCAACAACGCGCCCTGTCATCACCGGCAAATACGGAAGCGGATCGTAACCGCGCCTGCGCTGGAATTCTTCCCTGAATCGCGCTGTCCAGTTCTGCGCCCCCATTTCCCAACTGTCGATGTGCAGCATCGTCCACCCAGCACCTTGCCTGTTTGGAGTGCCAACCGTCTCGAGTAATCTGCCCACGAACGCATCAAAATGCGCATCAAGCGCGGCCATATCAAACTTGTCGCTCTCAAGCCCGAGACCGGGCTGTGGGGCAGGGCGCGTGTTTTGCCCGGTGCTGGTCCTCCCAAACCGCAAAATCGTCCAGTGCCCCTCTGGAACCGACCAATTCAGCCGACCGTCCGAACTGAGCCGGGATGTCAGGTCAATAATCCGCCTTCGATCAACACATTCGTCAGACGATACCGCGGGATACTCCGCCAAAGACAAAAAGTATGGCCGCACCCCGGGCTGCGACGAATACGGCGCCCTGATATACAACGCTTTCTCATCAATATCCGAAATCCGTTCGCGGCCCTTGGGCGTCGGAAATGCCAATACCGCCACATCCAGGTAAAACTCCTTTCGCGCCTTTTCGAGTTCGGATGGCAAGCCGCCCTCGCCAAAAAACGGCGGTCGCGGCATCGGTCGCGGCAAAACCAAGTCGATTACCGCCGGTCCAACAACGTTGGTCTCGCTTGCGACAAGGTGCTGCATGGACTGCTCGGGCTTGACCCATGGTCCTCCGCTCCCAGTCCACCCGGGGCCTGCGTTCAGCGTGAGTTGAATGCCAAGCCGTTCGGCTTCCCTGACCGCGTGCCTGAACAATTCACGCCACTCATCGCTCGCAAACCGCACCGGACCTCGCGGCACACCCACATCGACCTCCATGATAATACAGCCGCCAATCCCGGCCCGATTCATCGCTTCCAGATCAGCAGTGATCCCGTCCCGGCTCAGGTTGCCATCCATGAAAAACCAATACACCCATGGCCGCGCCGAGACCGGCGGCGCACCAAAGCCCGCAACCATCTCGTCCTCAAAGTCC
>Ga0209162_1004285_pt1 | contig 10792 bp, 11 predicted proteins | sample YNPNPMetaG_FD_187121 | JGI IMG/M metagenome (GOLD analysis project Ga0209162, IMG submission 187121) | Anoxygenic and chlorotrophic microbial mat microbial communities from Yellowstone National Park, USA - YNP NP MetaG (SPAdes) (version 2) ...
GCCCTCGACACCCTCCTGGACCTTGCGGAGGGCGGGCTCGCCACGGCCTTTGCGGCGCAGCGCACCGTACTGGACGCCCGCCTTGCCCAGGCGGGGCTCGCCTCCCTGGTGTCGGGTTGACGGAAGCGGCACCGGTTGCTAGTGTGATGTCCCCTCTTTGGAGGGGTGGAGTTCTTTGCGAGGAAGCGCGTTGAAGCCACACGGGACGGGGCGTGGCGCAGCCTGGTAGCGCACCTGCCTTGGGCGCAGGTGGTCGGAGGTTCAAATCCTCTCGCCCCGACCAGCACCGTCCCGGCGGAATCGCTGCCTGTAGCTCAGCTGGATAGAGCGGCGGACTTCTAATCCGCGGGTCGGAGGTTCGAATCCTCTCAGGCAGGCCAGTTCTCCTGGTGAGCGTAGCTCAGCTTGGTAGAGCGCCAGACTGTGGCTCTGGTGGTCGGGGGTTCGAATCCCCTCGCTCACCCCAACCTTGGCAGCAACGGGGCGCCCGTAGCTCAGCCCGGATAGAGCGTCAGACTCCGGATCTGAAGGCCCCGCGTTCGAATCGCGGCGGGCGCACCATTTAGAATCGACGACTTCCGTTCCACTTGCGACGGCGCAGGTGGGACCTTCAGACTCTTGGGACACCAACTCATCCCAACTCGCGGGCACGAGCGTCGACCCACCAGATCGGGCGGGGCCTTCGGACCCGCGTGTGCCTCGTCCAGACTGTCGCACTGACCCTAAAACCGAGGACCCAACAACTGGGTAACCTCGTTCCTGGCGTCCATCTCAGCAGTTTCTGGCTTGCTTGGCCATCTCGCCCGGCTGCTACTCAGGCAGTTCCTGGCGCCCCGCTGGGTGGGGTGGGTGGAGCGGTGGGTGGCTCGGGATGAGGCGGAGGGGGATGCGCGAGGCAAACTCCTCGTCCACCGCATCGAGAGCGACTCGACCCGCCATGTCCCTGGCCACCGGTAGCTCCAGGAGGTACAGCACGGTGGGAACCACGTCGCTCAGGCGGGCGTTGCGCAACCGCACGTGGCGTCGCACCCCACCTCCCGCCAGGAGGACGAACCCTTCCGAAGAGTCGCTGGGGGAAACCGTCCAGCTCCGTCGCCGCAAGGTAGCGTTGAGGAGACGCCGCCACGGCTTGGGGGGGGCCATGCCGTAAGGGGAGACCACCACCAGCAGGCAGTCGTCCCCCCCGGCCAGGAGCCACAGCTCGCGCAGTTGTTCGTCCAACAGCCGCGCGGTGGCGCGCAGCACCTCGGTCCCACCCAGGGGGTCGGCGTCGGTTTCCCGCCACAGGGGGCGCAGGCGCGCGGCCAGGTCCGTGTTGAACACGAGGCAGTCCACCGGCTCCCGCGCGGCGCGCAGGGCGGTGAGGGCCGCCATCTGCACGCTCACCGCCAGGGCGTTGCGGGTGCGCTCGGCCACCTCCGGTCGTGCCCGCAGCGACGGTTCCAGGGCCTCTCGGAGCTCCGCATCCACCTGGGAGTAGGGGAGCGCTTCCGCAGCCAGCGGCGTGGGCAGTACCCAGGTGGCGGCTGGCACCCCGGGCCACCCTGCCAGGCCGACGGTACGACCGGCCCGCAGGAGGATCTCCCAGATCGTGGCTCGCCGGGGAGCGGGGGAGGCGGCCCGCTGCCACAGCCGCCAGGGGAGGTGGTGCGGCGTGGGCCACGGCCCCTTGAGCAGCAGCGAGACGGGGGCATCGGCCAGCCAGGGGATGCGGTACGCCCGGCGCCCCGTCACCCCGTGGGTGGCTGGCGCGCAGCCGGTGGCCAGGGTGGTGAGGGCGGCGAGCCGGGAGAAGGGGGAGACGGTGGTGAGCTGGCCCCATGCCCACTCGTCGCGCAGGGTCCGCAAGAACGGCATGTCGCCCCGCTCGATGGCGGGGAGCAACCAGGGCAGATCGGTCCCCTCGAGACTCACCAGGAGCAGGCGCCGGCTCGTGGAAAACCGCAACTCGTTGGGCAACGCCGCGCCAGCCCCGGCGCGCGGGGCCGTGGCCCACACCCCCCACGCGGTGGCCACCAGCGCTAGGCTCGTGCAGGCCGCCCAGAGGCGGGCGTATCGTTGCCGCGGTCGCGCCACCCCCAGCACCGCCACCAGGAGGGTGAAGAGGAGCAGGGCCAGGCCAATCGTCCGCAACCCCTCCCGGGACTCGGCACCCAGCAACTGGTAGGTGCGATCGCGGTTGTAGAACGCCACGGCGGCTACCACCGTGCCGTGCGCCGCGGCCAGGGGGCTCCACAGGCCGAGGCTGAAACCCCGCCGCAGCGCGACCTGCGGTGCCAGGAGGGCGTAGACCTCCACCAGGGCAAAGGAGACCGCGCCGAACCACAGCGCCGCCCAGCTCGCCCAGAGACCTAGCGCCAGGAGGGCGGTGGGCCAGCGGAGCGTTAGCTCCGGCCACAGCAGCAGCTGCAACGGCGCCACCACCGCCCCGGCGAGGGCGCCCGCGGCGAGACAGTGGCCGAGTCTGCGAAGATGGCGCATAATGCTGCCGCATGATAGCGCGCCGCGACATGAGGGTCCGTCTTGCTGCGCGGCGCGAGCTTTCCCCCTCCTGCTTCCTGCTGGAGCTGGTCACCGACACGCCCTTCGAGGCCCAGCCCGGCCAGTTCGGTATGCTCGCCTGTCGCGCTGGCCGCGACCCCTTCCTGCGGCGCCCCTTTTCCCTGGCCGCCGTGGGGGCGAGGGGGGAGGGCACGGTCTGCGAACTGCTGGTGAAGGAGGTGGGGCGGGGGAGTCGGGCCCTGCGCGAACTGGCCGTGGGCGGCGAGTTGCAGCTCCTGGCGCCGCTGGGGCGCGGTTTCGACCTGGCCACCCCCGAGGGGGGACGGCTCGCCCTGGTGGCAGGGGGGATCGGACTCCCCCCCCTGCTCTTTGCAGCCGAGCGGCTGGCCGCGGCCGGGCAACCGTTCGACCTCTTCCTGGGGGCCGCCACGGCTGCCGAACTGCTGCTGGTGGAGCGCTGCCAGCGGGCGGTTGGGGCGGTGGGGGGGGAGTTGGTGCTGGCCACCGACGACGGCTCCCGCGGGGAACGGGGGGTGATCACCGAGGCCCTGGCGCGGCGGTGGGCCAGTGGTGCAGCGTACGCCACGGCACTGGCCTGCGGCCCGACACCCATGCTGGCGGCCCTCACGCAGTTGGCCCGCAGCTGGGGGTTGGAGCTGCAGCTGTCGCTGGAGGAACCCATGGCCTGCGGGGTGGGGGTGTGCCTGGGGTGCGTGGTGGACGGGGCCGACGGACGGCGGGTGACGACCTGTAAGGAAGGACCGGTGTTCCGGGCGAGCGAGCTGGCGGCACGGTGGTGGCAATGAGCGTGGACCTGAGCGTTGCCGTGGGCACCCTCCGCCTCGCCAACCCGGTGCTCTCCGCCTCTGGCACCTTCGGGTACGGTCTCGACCTCGTGGACCTGTGCCCGCCCGAGGCGCTGGGGGGAGTGGTGACCAAGGGGCTGTCGCCCCTGCCCAGGGCCGGCAACCCGCCGCCGCGCATCGTCGAAACCGCCGCTGGCATGATCAACGCCATTGGCCTTCAGAACGTGGGTGTGGACGCGTTCTGCCGCGAGAGTCTGCCGCAGCTGCGCCAGCGCCGGGTGGTGGTGGTGGTGAACGTGTTCGGCGAGACCATGGACGCCTACGTGCAGGTGCTCCGCCGCTGCGAGGAGGAGGAGGGGATTGCCGCCTACGAGCTGAACGTGTCCTGCCCCAACGTCAGCGCTGGCGGCATGGAGTTCGGGCACGAGCCGCAGCAGCTGGAGCGCCTCACCGCCCGCTGCCGGGAGGCCACGGAGAAGCCGCTCTGGGTGAAGCTCTCCCCCAACGCCCCCGATCTCGTTGCCACGGCCCGGGCGGCGGTGGCGGGGGGGGCCGACGCCCTGTCGCTCATCAACACCGTTCGCGCCGTGGCCATCGACGCCGAGCGGCGGCGGCCAGTGCTGCCCCGGGCGTTTGGCGGGCTCTCGGGCCCCGCCATCAAGCCCATCGCCCTGCGCATGGTGCTGGAGGTGCACCGGGCCCTGCCGGAGGTTCCGCTGGTGGGGATCGGTGGCATCGAGACGGGACGCGACGCAGTGGAGTTCCTCCTGGCCGGGGCGTCGGCCGTCCAGGTGGGCACCGCCACCTTCCGCGACCCCGCTGCTCCCCTGCGCATCGTTCGCGAGCTGGAGGCGTTCTGTGCCGCGCAGGGCGTTGGCGCGGTGCAGGAACTGGTGGGAGCTCTCGCGTGGCCCTGAACTGGGAGCAGGCGCGGCACCGACTCATCGTCGCCCTGGACCTGTCGGAGCGGGCGGCCATCCTGCAGCTGGCTGCCTCCCTCGCGTCCCGGGTCGGGGCGGTGAAACTCGGGCTGGAAGCGTTCACCGGTCACGGCCCGGCGCTGGTGAGCTCGGTGCAGGAGCTGGGGCTGCCCGTGTTCTTGGACTTGAAGCTCCACGACATCCCCAACACGGTGGAGCGGGCCGCGGCTGCCTGCGCCCGGCTGGGGGTGAAGATGTTCACGGTGCACGCGGCGGGTGGCCCCGCCATGCTCGCCGCGGCGGTGGCCGGGGCGGCGGCCGGCACCCCAGCGGGGGCCTCGCCGCCTGCCGTGCTGGCCGTCACCGTGCTCACCAGCCTCGACGAGCGGGTCCTGGGGCGACTGGGGATCGCGGGCAGCGTGGCCGAGCGGGTGGGTGCCTGGGCGGAGATGGCGCGCGAGTGCGGGTGTGGGGGCGTGGTCTGCTCGGCCCAGGAGGCTGCCCAGCTGCGCGCTCGCCTGGGCAGCGAGATGCTGCTGGTCACCCCTGGCATCCGGCCGGCGGGGGCGGCAGTGGGGGACCAGAGCCGCGTGGCCACCCCCCTGGCCGCGGTGCGGGCTGGCGCGGACTACCTGGTGGTGGGGAGGCCCATCACCGCCGCTGCCGATCCCGTGGCGGCCGCCGAGGCTTTGGTGGCGGAGATCCAGGCCAGTGCCCGTTAAGGACCGGCAGCACCCACTGGACGGCAGCAACGGACAGGGGCGGCTCCTCCTGCGGACCCTGGCCGATACCCACACCCACACGGCGCGGTGCGGCCACGCGGGGGGGGAGGACGAGGCGTACGTCCTGGCGGCGGTGGAGAGAGGGCTCGGCGCCATCGCTGTCACCGACCACCTGCCCCTCTACTGGCTGCCCGAGGAGCAGCGCGATCCCACCCTCGCCATGGCCGCGCACGAGTTCCCCCGCTACGTGGAGGCAGTGCTGCAGCTTGGGGAGCGCTGGCGCGGCACCATCGAGGTGCTGCTCGGGGTGGAGGCGGACTTCGTGGCCGGCGCTGAGGGGCAACTCGGCGAACTGCTCTCGCGCTACCCCTTCGACGTGGTGCTGGGATCGGTGCACTGGCTGGAGGGGTGGTGGGTGGATGCCCCTGGTTCGGTGGCGCGGTACCGGCGCGGTCAGGAGGAGGTGGACGCCATCTGGGACGCGTACACCAGCACCCTCATCCAGGCTGCCCGCAGCGGCCTGTTCGACGTACTCGCCCACCTGGACCTCCCCAAGAAGTTTGGCTTCCGCCCCTCCCGTCCCTTTGCTGGCCGTCTCGAGGAGGTGGTGGCGGCCATCCGGGAGAGCGGCTGCGCGGTGGAGCTGTCCTCGGCTGGCCGCCGCAAGCCGGTGGGGGAGGATTACCCCTCCCTGGAGGTGCTGCACGCCCTGGCGACAGCGGGTGTGCCGCTGGTGCTCGCCTCCGACGCCCACGCTCCAGCGGAGGTAGGGTTTGCCTTTTCCGAACTCCTGCGTACCCTCCACGGGGTGGGGGTTGCCCAGGTGCACCTGTTCCGGCGGCGCCAGCGGCTGGCCGTGCCGCTCCCCGCTCCTTGCTAGAATCAGCCAATCTGCCCGCGCGAGCGCTCGGGCGGAGGGGAAGGATCCAGCATGGACAGCCGCCGCGTTCGTGTCGCCATCCTCGGCTCCGGCCCAGCCGGGCTCACCGCTGCCATCTACACCGCCCGGGCGCAGCTGGCGCCGCTGGTGATCGACGGGCACCAGCCCGGGGGACAGCTCACCATCACCACCGAGGTGGAAAACTTCCCCGGCTTCCCCGAGGGGATCATGGGGCCCGAGCTGATGGACCGGATGCGCAACCAAGCGGCGCGCTTTGGCGCCGAGACGATCTTTGACGCCGCCACCGCCGTGCAGCTTGGCACCCACCCCTTCACCGTGACCCTGGGGGGTGGCAGTGTCGTCGAGGCCGATGCCCTGATCGTTGCCACCGGCGCCTCGGCCCGGCTCCTGGGGATTCCCGGGGAGCGGGAGCTGATGGGGTTCGGGGTCTCCGCCTGCGCCACCTGCGACGGCTTCTTCTTCCGGGAGCGGGAGGTGATGGTGGTGGGGGGTGGCGACACGGCCATGGAGGAGGCGCTCTTCCTCACCCGCTTTGCCTCCCGCGTGACGGTGGTGCACCGCCGCGACGAGCTGCGCGCCTCGCGCATCATGCAGGAGCGGGCGCGCTCCAACCCCAAGATTGCCTTCATCTGGAACGCGGTGGTGGCGGAGGTCCTGGGTTCCCGGGAGGGCGGCGTGCACGCTGTGGTGCTCACCGACACGCGCAGCGGCGAGCGCCGAACCGTTCCCACCCAGGGGGTGTTCCTGGCCATTGGCCACAAGCCCAACACGGAACTGTTCGCGGGCCAGCTGGAGCTGGACGCCTCCGGCTACATCGTCACCGCTCCCGACTCCACCCGCACCTCCGTGGAGGGGGTTTTCGCCTGCGGGGACGTGCAGGACAAGGTGTTTCGCCAGGCGGTGACGGCGGCCGGTTCCGGTTGCATGGCGGCCATCGAGGCGGAGCGCTGGCTGGCCGAGCGGGGGGAATAGCCACGGCTGCTGGCCGGTTGGCTGCGGTCGGAGTGGTTCGAGGGAGGTTGCGATGCTGTCTTTGTCGGCTAGGGCCGTGGAAAAGGTCAAGTTCTTTGCCGCGCAGATGCCCGAGGCGGCGGGCAAGGCGCTGCGGATCTTCGTCCAGGGGGGCGGCTGCTCGGGGCTACAGTACGGCTTCACCTTCGACGACTGGCAGGACGGCGACACCGTGGTCGAGGCGCAGGACCTGAAGGTGCTGGTGGACCCCCTGTCCGCGCCGTACCTGGAGGGGGCGCGGGTGGACTACGTGGAGGACCTGCGCGGGGCTGGGTTCGTGGTGGACAACCCCAACGCCATCGCCTCCTGCAGTTGCGGCCAATCCTTTGCCGCTGGGGGTGAGGATTCCACCGACCCCTCGACCTCGGGGGGCGGTTGCTGCGGAGGTCGGTGAGGGTGAACTTGCTGCCCCGGCCTCGAGACGGTCGGCACCGCACCATCGTGCGCCTCGGCCACCCGGTGCTCCGCCAGCGGGCGGAAGAGGTGGCCAGCAGCCGTTTCGGGACGCGTTTCCTGCGCGACCTCGAGCGGGATCTGCTGCGCACCATGTTCGAGGACGGCGGGGTGGGCCTGGCGGCGCCCCAGATTGCCGTGCCGCTGCGGGTGTTTGCCTACTACGTTCCCGGCGAAGGGGGGCAGGACGAGGTGGAGCCCCGGGTGGTGGTGAACCCGGTGCTGCGTCTGGAGGGTGAGGCGGAGGTAGCGGGGTGGGAGGGGTGCCTTTCTATCCCCGGGCTGCGTGGGCTCGTGCCTCGGCACCCGAGCCTGGAGCTGTCGGGGTTCGATGTGGACGGCCGCGAGCTGTCGCTGCGCGCCCAAGGGTTCCACGCCCGCGTCATCCAGCACGAGACCGACCATTTGGACGGGATCGTCTTCCTGGACCGGATGCGCAACCTGACCTCGCTGGCCTTCGAGGAGGAGTGGGAGCAGTTCGCCTCGGACCGACACCTGCCGGTGGAGGCGTAGCACCGCCAGGGGGCGAACCCTGGGCGCCGGCTACACCTGGGGGCCAGCGCCGGGTGGCGAGGCGGGGGCCGGTGGCGCCGCCGACCCCCGAGCCCCTTGGGCGTCGCCGGGGACGGTCACGGACAGGGTGACGCGGTTGCGCTCGCGCAGTACCTCCAGGCGCACCGTCTCGCCAGCTTCGTACGAGCTCACGATGCGCAGCACGGCAGAGGGGCGTGTGGTCTTGCGACCGTCGATGGCCAGGAGCACGTCGCCGGCCTGCAGCTGCAGGGCGCTCTCGGGCGGAACCTTGGTCAGGAGCACACCCTCCTCCGTCCCGAAGTAGCGGCCCAGCTCGGGGTTGAGGGCCACCATCTCCACCTTCTGCCAGTCACGCTCCCAGGCCCGCGGCGCCACGCCCCGCCCCTCGGGGGAGCGGAAGCGGGGCGGCTCGGGGACCGGAGCGGGGGGAGGGAGCGGTACATTACTGTCCCGGTCGATGACGATGCGCACCACCGGTTCCGGGAGGGCGCGGGCCGTCACCGTTACTTTCTTGGTCTCCTTGCCGCGTCGGTACTCCACCTCCACCTTCTGCCCCGCCTCCAGATCGTCCAGGCGCTCCACCAGGCGCGCGGCAGGTGCCGACTCGTCCTCGTCCACGTCCAGATCGTCGGTGGGACCCACCAGCGGTTCGCCGTCGATGGCGGTGACGATGTCCCCGGCGCGCAGCCCCGCCTCGTCCGCTGGCCCGCCCGGCGTGACCGCCAGCACCTTGGCTCCTACCGTGTCCACGCGGGGATCGGCCTCGGTCTGGACAACGATGCCGAGGCGAGCCTGGTCGCCAAAGTAGGCGTGGCGCTCTATGAAGACCTCCCGCTCTACCCGCTTCCTCTGCAGCTCGGCGAGCCGTTCCGCTGCCTCTTGGAGGCGCGCTTCCGCCTCGTGCAACTGGCGTTCCGCATCGCGCACCGCCTCCTCCTCCTCCCGGCTCTGGCGCTCCTCGAGCGGCGCCGGCTGGGCCGCCAGCTGGGTGGGGAGGGGGCAGGCCAGGATGACCACGGCAAGGGCGTGAAGCATCGTCCGAAGGGTCATGCTTGGACTCCTTTCTCAAAGACCAGCGTAGGTACAGCGAGTGGCGTGCAGCTCCACGAGGGCGTCGAGGAGCTGCACGCGCTGCTCCCACAGGCGCAGCGCCTCGCGGGGGGGGACGCGGCTGGGCCGTAGCTGGGCCAGCTGCCCGTCCACGAGGGCAAGGCGGTCCTCGATCTCCATGACGGTGCGGGCTGCACGGCCGCTCAGAACGCTGCCGCTGCGATAGCTGCCGAGCTCCCGCTCCAGCGCCTCCGAGCGCAGCAGGAGGGCGTGGGCGGCGCGCACCGTTTGCGCTTCGCGCCAGGCCACAATGCCCCCCCGCACGGCGGCTGCCACGGCCACGACCGCAGCGAGGGAAGCCACCGCCCGGGCGAGGTGGAGCCAGCGCCGGCGACTGCGTTCGGCCTCCCACTGCGCCAGCACCGCCGGGAACAGGTCGCGGCGGGGCGCCTCCGCCGGGAGCTGGGTCAGCGCCGCGTGGATCTTCCGAAGCGCCGCCAGTTCCTCGGCACACCTCGCACAGCTGGCGGCGTGCTCCACGGCGTCGCGTGGACCGCTGCCGGCGCGCACCTCCAGGAGCTCTTCGAGGCTCAGGTGCATGCTCCCCCCTTGCCCCTCGCCACCAGCACCCGCAGGCGCGCGTAGGCGCGGGCGAGTTGCGATTTGGAAAAGCTCGCGCTCTTCCCCCAGAGCGCGCCAATTTCCTCGTGGCTCAACCCCTCCACCTCGTGCAGCCACACCACCGCCCGCGCCGCAGCTGGCAGGGTGGCGAGGGTGGCTTCGAGGTCCAGTCGTACCGTGCTCTGCTCCTGTTCGGGGGCGACGGGCGCCAGGGCCGCCTCGTCCAGCGGCTCGCTCCTGGCGGGCTTTTCCGCCCGCAGCTTCATGAGCGCCTTGCTCACGGCGATCCGCCGCACCCACCCGGCAAACGAGCCTTCGCCGCGAAAGCTCGCAAGGCTGCGGAACACCTCCAGCATCGCCTCCTGGACCACGTCTTCCGCATCCTCCACGCTCCGGCACAGCCGCCGTGCCAGGGTGTAGAGGGGGGCCTCGAAGAGCCGGAAGAGCTGCTCCAGGGCGGCCCGCTCGCCGCGCTTGGCGCGCGCCAGGAGCAGCTCGTCCACGGCGACGGCAAAGCCGTGACGGGCCACGACCCCCTCACCAGCTGCGGGCGTAGCAAGTGCGGTGCGGGTAGAAGTGGCACCTGCTGGCTCGGTCGGCGTCCGGATCGTCCACCCCCACAAGGCTGCGCCCGCTTCCGTCATCACCCTCCTAGATGCCGGGGCGGGCAGGAACGTCGCACCTCGGGGTTCGTCAGCGCGACGTGACGGTGATGGTCTCCAGGCCGTGGGCGTGGGGCCCCGATTCGCTGCGCCGCAGGAGGAAGGCGAACAGCAGACCGAAAAACCCGAGCAGGGAGAACATCCACATCCCCGGGCGGTACCCCGCCGGGTTGGCGGCGGAAGCTGACCAGTGGTCGTTGGCCCAGCCGATGAGGAGGTTGAACCCGGCCAGACCGATGTTCTGGATCATGGTCATGAGCCCGTAGGCGGTGCCGAGCTTGTTCTGCTCCACGATGTAGGCCACCGAAGGCCACATCACCGCCGGGATGAGGGAAAAGGCAACGCCCATTGCCGCCATCGGCACCAGCAGGGGGAGGCGCGTGTACGCCATGACCAGGTAGACGGGGACGAGGAGCAGCGATCCCAGCATCATGAACAGCGAGCGCTTCCCCACCCGGTCCACGAGCAGGCCAAAGAGCGGCGTGCACACCATGGCAAAGAGGGTGAGCAGGCTCGACAGGAAGCCGCCGTACTCCCGCGAGGTCCCGTGGGCCTCCATGAAGAACTTCACGGCAAAGGTCTGGAAGGGGAAGATGGCCGAGTAGAAGGT
>Ga0209162_1004288_pt1 | contig 10791 bp, 11 predicted proteins | sample YNPNPMetaG_FD_187121 | JGI IMG/M metagenome (GOLD analysis project Ga0209162, IMG submission 187121) | Anoxygenic and chlorotrophic microbial mat microbial communities from Yellowstone National Park, USA - YNP NP MetaG (SPAdes) (version 2) ...
CCGGGCGGCAGGTCACAGACCTGCCGCGAGCCCGGAGGCGCGGCCGGGCGGCAGGTCACAGACCTGCCGCGAGCCCGGAGGCGCGGCCGGGCGGCAGGTTACAGGCCTGCCGCGAGCCTGGAGGCGCGGCTGTCTGCCACCCGCTGCTCACCACAGCAGCCGATGTCGCCCAGCACCAGCGCATAGTCCTCACCGCGCCACAACGCCTGCCCGCCATAGGCGGCCGCCAGGGTGTGCGGTGTGACCACCTGCCGGGGAGGGCCATAGGCGATCAGCCGCCGGTTGAGCAAGGCCAGCCGGTCGAAACGTTCCACCGCCAGGTTGAGGTCGTGGGTGGAGACCAGCACCGTCACCCCCTGGCTGCGCAGGCCGTCCAGCAGCTCCAGGATCGCCTCTTGCGAGGGGGTGTCTATGCCGCTGAACGGTTCGTCCATCAGCAGGAGGGTGGCCTCCTGGGCCAGCGCCCGGGCGATGAACACCCGCTGCTGTTGGCCGCCGGACAGCTCGCCGATCTGCCGGTCGGCATACTCCAACATCCCCACCTGAGCCAGGCAACGCTGCACGACCCGGCGGTCGCGCGGGCGCTGCCAGCGCAGCCAGCCGATCCGGCCGATGCGGCCCATCATCACCACATCATACACCGTCACCGGAAAGTTCCAGTCCACCGCCGAACGCTGGGTGACGTAGCCGATCTCGGCCCTGTTGGTCTCGATCCTGCCCGCGGCAGGATGGATCAGGCCGACAATCGCTTTGAACAGCGTGGTCTTGCCCGCCCCATTGGGACCCACAACCGCCACCCGTTCCCTGGCCTGGACGGCAAAACTGATCTCTTCCAGGGCGTGGCAGCCGTTGTAACTCACAGTCAGGTGGTGCACTTCCAGGATTGGCGACATGGTTCCTGTTTCGTCCCCGTCACTTCAGCGCCTCGACCATGGCCTGGACATCATAGCGCATCAGGGCGATGTAACTCTCTGCCCCGCTGCCCGGCCCGCCCAGCGAGCCGGTGTAAAGCATCACCAGCCGGATGCCTGTGTCGTGAGCGACCTGTTGCGCCAGTTTGGGGTTGACCGAGCTCTCGGAAAAAACGGCAGGCACCTGGTAGCGGCGAATGGCCTCCTCCAACGCGGCAATATCCTGAGCCGATGGCTCCGCCGAGGGGCTGACCGGGTAGACGGCCCCGATCTGTTCCAGGCCATAGCGGGCGGCAAAGTAGCCAAAGGCCGGGTGGTTGGTCACCAGCCGGCGATTGCCCGGCGGGATGGTCGCGATCTGCTCTGCAATCCAGGTGTCCAGGGCTTCCAGCTCGCCGATGTAGGCCGTCGCGTTGGCCTGATAGGTGGCAGCGTGGTCCGGATCGAGGGCGCTCAGCGTCTGCTCGACCGTCTGGGTCCACCGGATGACATTCTGCACATCAAACCAGACATGAGGGTCAAAGTCTCCATGCTCATGCTCTTCCTCATGCCCGGCTTCTTCCGCCTGGTGCTCCACCGCCGGCCTCAGCTCCAACCCCTCAGACAGGTAGACACGGACCGCCTGTCCACCGGCGCTGGCCAGCATCCTGTCCAGGTTTGCTTCCAGGCCGGCCCCGTTGGCAAACAGGACGTGGGCATTGTGCACCGCCACCGTGTCGGCCGGGGTGGGCACGTAGGTGTGGGGGTCCACCCCCACGCCCATCAGCGTGGTCAGCTCGATCTGATCACCGCCTAGATTCCTGACCACATCGCCCACGATGTTGGTCGTGGCCACCACCTTGAGTCTTGCGCCGGGGGCCAGCGGCACCGGCTCAAGGGTGCCGGCCATGCCTTCCCGGCTGCCCTCCGGTTGAGGACCACCACAGCCGCTCACAATTGCCAGCACCAGGAGCGCGACGCTCACCCAGGCCAGCCTCTTGCTGTCGGTTGAGTGCATGATTTCTCCCTCCCTGATCATCCCAAACTCGCAGTTTGTACCCCTCCGCAGCACCCCTCTCTGCGGTGCAAAACACCCATGTCGGCTTTATCGGCACGCGGCACACAGCCCCACCAGGGTCAGCAGGTGGTTCTCGATGGTATAGCCGGTCTCCCGGCTCACGCGGGCCAGCAATTCCGACAGGTCGCAGCCTTCAAATTCCACCGCCGCTCCACATTTCTGGCAGGTCAGGTGATGGCGGTGCCCCTGGCTGGCGGCGGCGTAGCCATGACAGTCCTCGTCGGTATGGATGCGCCGCACAAACCCCAGTGTGGCCAGCAGGTCCAGCGTGCGATAGACCGTCACCAGCCCGACGGTGGGGCAGTACGCCCTGGCCCGGTCACGGACCTGGGCCGGGTTTGAGTGCCCTTCATCCTCCAGGATGGCCCGGATGACCGCTCGCCGGGGTTGGGTGATCCGATAGCCGGCCTGGCTTAACTGTTCCACAATCCTCTCTTCAGATAGCATGCCGGTCTCGCTATTGAAAAAAGTTTTCAACAGGACAGCAAAAGTATAACCGATTCAGACCTGTCTGTCAAGTTCTTCATCGGTCCTGGTTGTGACCAGAGCCTGTTCAGGCCGGCCCAGGAGGTTGCTGAACAGGCCCCGGCCTGCACCGCAGGGGCCACCTTGATGATTCCGCTGCCTTCTCTGCGCTTCTGCGGTGAGAGGGACCAGGTGCAACCTGTCCAGGGTGTTGCCCCTGATTCGGGGGCAAAGGGGGCTATGGAGAAAGCAGGCTATGCTTCTTCAAAATCGAGTTCCCACTCCTCTTCCGGGTCCTCGGCGGCAAGTTTGTCCACCCAATCCAGTTCCACCGGATTGATCCGGACGACTTCCAGCTCGGCATCGCAATAATCACAGGTCACCGGTTGGCCAACCCAGGGCTTTCGGCCCACAAAGATCCGTGTCGAGCAATCGGGACAGTATGCAAATGCCATTTTGCTCCTCGTCTTGTTGTCCTCCTCTTGCCAGGCGGGTCAGAACCCCGCCCTATCTTCCTCCTGCCATCTCGGATTCATTGTTGGTGACATAATACCCTGCGACTGTATAAAAGATGCGGCAAAAAGGTGTGAATTCTGTGATAAAGGGTCGGTGTTTGTGAGAATCTTGTCACGCCTGCATGTCTGGAGGGTTGAAGGAGTAGCCAATGCCTGGCACGGTCTGAATGTAGCGGGGGTTGCGCGGCTCCGGCTCGACCTTGGCCCGCAGCCGGCTGACCAGGCCGCGCACCAGTTCTTTATCGCCCTGGCCGCTGTAGCCCCACACCCGCTCGACGATCATTTCGGTGGTGAGGACCTGGCCGTGGTGCACCATCAGGTTGTGCAACAGGCGGAACTCCAGGTGGGTCAGGCGCCGGATCGGCTGGCCCGGCAGTTGCACGGTACGGGCGATGGGGTCCAGGGTCAGACCCCCCAGGCTGAGGGTGGGCAGACTGGAGAGGGGGACGTTGCCGGCCCGTCGCAGCAGGGCGCGCATCTGGGCGATGAGCAGGCGCGTGCTGAAGGGGCGCGTGATCACCAGGTCGGCGCCATTTTCCAAAAGCTGATAGTGCACCTCTTCCGGGCTCTGATCCAGCAAGATGACCACCGGCACTTCGGTCTCTGCCCGGATGCGATGAAGGTGAGCCAGGGGGTCGCCGCCGATGGCCAGCAGAATCAGATCGGCGGGCCGGTCGAACCAGCTCTTCATCGCCCGTTCCAGATCGTGGGCGGTCGTCACCGCCAGGCCGGCCCGCTGCAACAGCAGGGAGAGCACCGCCTTTTCATCGGCGTTTTGGGTCAACAGCAAGGCATACATCAGCCCGTGATGGGTCCTCTGCCCCACCTGTTTCTGGGGTTGGTGATGGAAACTATAACACCTCTTGCCCCAGATGTCAATTTTGCCACCTGGGCAATGAGCCCAGGGGGCTCTGCGGTCACAGGTCGCAACTTTGGCTCGACAGGCCGCGGGGGCACCGGCTCAGGGCTGCACCAGGACCTTGAGCGCTCCCCGCTGTTGGGCGTGCTCGAAGGCGGCCAGCGCCTGGTGGAGCGGATAGAGGGCGGTGATGAGCGGCGTCACCTCCACCAGATGGCGGGCCAGCAGGCGCAGGGCAGCCGGGAAGGGGCCGCAGCGCGAACCCACCAGCCTGATCTCGTCCACCACCAGGCCGGACAGGTTGACCGTGACCTGGCCATGATAGGTGCTCTTGAGGACCAGGGTGCCGCCAGGCCGCACCAGCCGCCGCGCGGTCTGGAACCCTTCGGCCCGGCCGGTGCATTCCACCACCAGATCGGCGTCGCCGTCCAGCCCTTCGTCGCCGAGATGGGTGGGGATGCCCCGTGCGGCCAGGATGGCCAGCTTGCTCTCATGCCGGCCCACAACGGTCAACCGGCAGCCGGTCAGGGCCAGGACCTGGGCCACCAGCAGGCCCAGCTTGCCATCCCCCAGGACGAGGACGCGGTCGGTGGGGCGCACGTGGACCTGCTCCAGCACCTCACAGGCGGCGGCCAGCGGCTCGGTAAAGACGGCCACCTCGTCCGGGATGTCGTCGGGCACGGGGTGGAGGTTGGCCGCCGGCAGGCAGAGATATTCGGCCAGCGCTCCGTCATGGCCGCGGATGCCCAGGGCGGCGCGATGGGGGCAATGTTGTGGCCGGCCGGCGCGACAGGTTTCGCACCGGCCACAGCCGATGTTGATCTCGCCCACCACCCGCCGGCCCGGCAACGTCGGGTCTTCGGCCCGGTCCACCACGCCGACGAACTCGTGGCCCAGCACGCCCTGAAAGGCGGCATATCCCTGGACGATCTCCAGGTCGGTGTTGCAGATGCCGGCCAGGGTGGTGCGGATGCGGACCTCGCCGGCCGCCGGTTGGGGAACGGGGTAATCTTCGGCCAGATGCAGCGTTCCGTCGAACAGAACGGCTCTCATCTCTCATCACCCCCTCATCGCCGGGAGCCGTAGATCGTGATCCGGCCCTCTTCCACCACAATCTGCTCCAGGCAGAGGGGATAGTCGGCCGGATACCAGCTTACCAGCTCCAGGATGATCCGTTCGATCTCGTTCCTGACCAGGCCGGGGGTGAGAAAGCCGGCGATGGAGATGCTCTGGACCTCGGCCTGGAGCAAACAGTCGCGGGCCAGGAGGCGGCCGGTCACGGCGGCGCTCACCTGGAAGCCCAGCACCGTCACCTTGCCCCGCAAGACCACCTGATCGCGGTTCAGTTGGATGGACAGGTCGCGGTAGGGCAGGTCTGGGTAGTCTGCCAGCCAGGAGGCCAGTTCGCGGTTCAGCTTCTCTTCCTCGTAGCGGATCTGCACCGCCCGCCCCCCGGCTGAGCGGTTCATTTCGGCATCCATGCCCATCAGATTGTCAAAGCTGGGGTTGGCCAGCAGCAGCGGGCTGCTGAGCAGGGCCGGGGTGGGCGGAGGGGTCGGGCTGGACGGCCGGGGCGGTGGGTTGCTGCCGGGCAGCGTGACGGACGGGGAGATGGAGGGGCTGGGCTGTGGAGAGGAGGCGATCCCCCCCCTGACGGTGGGGGTGGGCTGTGGAGAGGGGGCGATCCTGGCCGGGATGGTGAGGGTGGGCTGAGGCCGAGGGGTCGGTGGGGGGGGGGCGGTGACGGGCCGGGCTGTGGCGTGGGCCGTCCTCTCGCCGGGAGTCAAGGTGGGGCTGGGCCTGGTTGTCGGGCCGGCGGTCTGGAGCGACAGTTGCTTCCAGGTTGTCCATGTGGCCTGTCGCTCGCGGACAAAGGTTTCAATGCCCAGGTTGATCCGGTCGTCGGCCACCAGGGCCACCACCACCGCCACCGCCACCCAAAACAGCAGATTGGCAATGGCCAGGATTGTCAGGCAGCTCCAGCGGGAGATTCGATCGTTCATCTCACTCCATCCCTGGATTTATGGCAGGGTCTGTCATCTGGCTCAGCAATTCGCGCAGGCGGGTCACGCTGGCCTGCGTCAGGGGCCGGTCGGGCAGAAAGGGGCAGGGAGGGGATGGCCGGGTGGAGATCGGATAGGTGCCGATGCGCTGCGCCAGGGCCACGATCTCGGCCTTGTCCAGGCCGATGAGCGGGCGCAGGATCGGTTTGGGGAGGCCATAGGAGATGACCTCCAGGTTGCTCAGCGTCTGGCTGGCCACCTGGCCCAGCGAATCGCCGGTGACGATGGCCGCGGCTCCCATCTCGGCGGCCAGTTCTGCCGCTTTGAGCAGCATCGCCCGCTTGCAGAACAGGCAGGTCCAGCGTTCCTGCCGCATCTCCCGCAGCCGGGCCAGGGTGGGCGCCAACAGCTCCTCCTGGGAGAGGAGGAGAGGGCGCAGGTGCCAGCCATAGGCATACCGGTTCAGCACCTCGACGAGGGCCTCCACCTGTCCGGTCTGAGCGGGGTCCGGGCTGAAATGCACCGGGATGACGCCGCAGCCGCGTTTCATCATCAGCCAGGCGGCGACAGGGGAATCAATGCCGCCGGACAGCAGGGCGATCACCCGTCCCTGGCTGCCCAACGGCAGGCCGCCCGGCCCGGCGACCGTCTCGCCAAAGAGCAGGGCGCGCCCCGGCTGCACCTCCACGCCGATCTCCACCTCCGGCCGGGAGAGGCTCACCCGCGCCCCGGTGGCGGCCACGACGGCGGCCCCTACCTGCCGTTCGATCTGGGGCGAAGGATAGGGGAACGACTTGTCGGCCCGCCGCGCCGTGATGCGGAACGACCGGGCCGGGCCGACTCCTGCCCGCCGGGCCACGGCCACCGCTTCCTGGGCGATGGCCTCCAGGTCGGCGGTGACGGTAAAGACCGGGCTGAGCGATACCAGGCCGAACACCCGTTGCACGGCGGCAATCGCTGCCTCGGGCTGGTCGGTTTCCAGGTAGAGGCGCTGGCCCTCCTGCCATACCTGACCGGTCAGGCCGTTCGCTTTGAGGCATGCCCGCACGTTGCGCCGCAGCCTGCGGGTGAAATAGGCGCGGTTCTGCCCCTTCAGGGCGATTTCACCGTAACGCAACAAAATCAGGCTCAAATCGTCACAGCCATCTGTTTTGCCGGTACCACTCTGCCGTCTCCTGGATCGCTGTTGTCAGGTTGTAGCGGGGCGACCAGCCCAATTCGCGGCGGGCCCTTTCCCCGGAGCAGAGCCAGTAGCGTTGCCGCATGTCCAGCACACGCTGATCGTTGAGCAGGGCCGGTTTGCCGGTCAGCCGCCCCTGGACCCTGGACCACAGGGCGATGGGGGTCAGCACCGCTTCCGGCACAACGAGGTGCAGCGGACGTTTGCCCAACGCGCCGGCGATGGCGGCCGACAGGTCGGCGTAGCTGTGCGCCGGCCCACAGCCGAAGTAAGTCTGTCCCACTGCAGCCCGGTTTTCCAGGGCCAGCAGGAGCAGGTCCACCAGGTCACGGATGTAGAGGAGGCTCACCTGCCGTTCCTGCCGCCCCAGTTGCAGGCTCAGGCCGCGCTGCACCAGGCTGAAATAGGCGAAAAAGTCGCGGTCGCGGGGGCCAAAGACGGCAGAGGGACGGACGATGGTCACCGGCAGCCGGTCGGCCAGGCCCCAGAGCGCCTGCTCGGCAGCCCACTTGCTCTGGCCATACCAGGTGATGGGGTGGGGTGGGCATGTTTCGTCCAGCAGGTCTCCGGCCCTGGGAGCCGGCCCGGCTGCTGCCTGGCTGGAGAGGAACAGGAAGCGACGCAGGTTGGGGTTCACCTCCAGGCAGGCCTGCGCCAGGGCCACGGTGCCGCCGGTGTTGACCCGGAGGAAGGTCTCCCTGTCCGGTGCCCGGGTCAGGGCGGCGCAGTGACAGACGGCCTCCACCCCCTGGCAGGCATGGCGCAGCGATTCGGGGTCGCGGACATCGGCGTAGGCCCACTCCACCGCCAGATGTCGGATGTAGGCCAGGTTGCTGCTGCGGCGCACCATGCAGCGCACCTGATAGCCCCGGGCCAGCAGCGCCTCCGTCAGGTGTGAGCCGACAAAGCCGTTCGCCCCTGTGACCAGGACCCTCATGGCTGAGCAGCGCCCCTCTCGCTCAGACAGGATAGGCTGACCGGTCCCGCATACGCATCAAGCTAAGCGACTCAAGTCGCACCTCAGGGGCCTGCGGCCAGGCATCCACCTGCGTGGATGTGGATGCCGCCGTCCGCGCAGGCGGACGGCCAGGGGCAGAGCGCGGCTCTGCCCCTACCGGTGCGATTTCCAATCGCCCGCGCCTTACCTTGATGCCAATGGGACAGGCTGACCGGTCCCGTCATGCAACCCGGTTCTCCCTCATTTCGTTGGCCAGCGCCACGCCGCCAGTGTAGCACAGGGCGGGCCTTTTGTCAATTTGACGCCGGTCAGCGCCTGGAGTATACTGGAGAAGATCCTCCCGCAGGCTTTGGAGCCTGCGGGAGGATCGGCGTGCTCACCACTGCGCCCAGGAGGTTACAGAAATGGCTATGAAACGGGAATATCCATCGGCTCCCCTTGTCGGCGTCGGCGCGATCATCCGCGACGGCGACCGGATCCTCCTGGTCCGGCGGAACCAGGAGCCGTCCAGGGGGCGCTGGACCTTTCCCGGCGGCCTTGTCGAACTGGGGGAGGCGATCCGCGACGCGGCGCGGCGGGAGGTCCTGGAGGAGACGGGGCTGGTGGTGGAGATCGGGGAGGTGGCCGCCGTGTTGGACCAGGTGCTGCGCGACGAGGGGGGCCGCGTTCGCTATCACTATGTCATTGTGGACTTTATGGCCCGGCCGGTCGGCGGCCGGCTGCAACCCGGCAGCGACGTGAGCCAGGTGTGCTGGGCCGGCCTGGCCGACCTGGAGGCGCTGGATGTGACGGAGAAGGCGGCGGAAATGTTGCTGCAGATCCTCCCGCAGATCCTCCCGCAGGCTTCAGAGCCTGCGGGAGGATGACGCTCAGAGGGCCCGGCCCGGTTCCTGCTGCCGGAGATAGAGGCCCACGATGAGAAGGAGGGTGCCCAGCAGGATGACCACGATGACCGCTGTTTCCTGAACCCCTTCGCCGCCGGTGACCGGCAGGGCGGTTTGGGCTTTGAGGATCCGCCCTTCCACAGCCGGGCTCAGCGGCGAGTGGGCCGTGATATACTCGGCCACCGCATCGGCCAGCACGGCTCCGGCGTCGTAGGGATCAATGGCGTTGTGGGCCAGCATCTCGTAGCCATCCCCGCCCCGGCGCATAAAGTCGTTGGTGACCACCTGGTAGACGGCCTCTGGATCGAGGGGGCTGTAGCTCCCGTCCGGGTTTTTGATCTCGACGCTGAGGATGCGGGACCCCACCGGCCTGTTCGGATCGAAGGTGAAGCGGAGTCCTCCTACCTGGGGAAATTGACCTTTCTGCTCTTCATATTTGCTGACCCCATGTTCCAGGGCGGCCCACAGGTCTGAGCCTTTCAGGCCGAAGGTGGAGATCAGGTTGCCAAAGGGCAACACCTCCAGCACCTGGCCCAGGCTCACGTCGCCGGCGGGGATGCTGGCCCGGATGCCGCCGCCGTTCTGGAGGCAGACCTGGGTCTTTTCCGGGGCCGTCTTCCACAGCATGGCGTCGCAGATCAGGTTGCCCAGGTTGGTTTCCTGGCTGCGCACCAGTTCCCTGGTCCCTTCCAGGTTGACTGTGGTCTGGCCGATGAGGGTGGCCTTGAGCTGTTCGATGGGCTGGCCGTAGCGGGCCACATCGGCGGCGATGGCGGCATCCTCGGCGAAGGTCTCGTCTATGAAGATCGGGGCGCCGCTATAGCTGTCCACTTTGCCCTCGGCCGTAAAGGTGACCTGCAGGTGGCCCAGGTATTTGCCCCACTCGTAGGCGCTGACGACCAGGACGGTGTCACCGGCGGGCGAGGTGACCACGGTGGGATAGGGGCCGCTGGCCCCTTCCATCCTGCCCAACAGGGTATGGCTGTGGCCGCCGACGATGACATCAATCCCATCCACCGCCGCCGCCAGGGCCAGGTCCTCCTGGTAGCCCAGATGGGTCAGGGCGATGATCTTGTTGATCCCCTGGCTTTCTAACTGAGCCACCGTCGTCCTGGCAGACTGGATGGCGTCCTGGAAAAGGAGGTTGGGGCCGGGGCTGGAGATGAGAGGCACCTCTTCGGTGGTCAGGCCCAGGACCCCGATCTTTTCCCCCCCCACCTCCAGGATGGTGTAGGCTTTGAGAAGGCCGGCCAGGGCCGGTTCGGCCGAAGCATCCACATTGGCGCTCAGCACCGGGAAGCCGGCCTGTTTGATGAAAGCGGCCAGCACCGCCGGGCCGGCATCGAACTCGTGGTTGCCGAGGGCCATGGCCTGATAGCCCAGGGCGTTCATAAAGTGGGCCTCTTCTTCCCCCTTCCACTGGTTGAAAAAGAGGGTGCCCTGGAAGGCATCGCCTGCGTCTAGCAGGATGATGTTGCCGCCGCCTGCCTTCACCTGCTGGATGGCCGTGTAGCGACGGGCCACACCTCCTTGCAGCGGCTCACCGAACGGCTGGAACGATTCCAGGTGGGCGTGGGTGTCGTTGGTGTGCAGGATGGTGAGGGTGAATGAAGTTTCGGCTCCGGCTCCGGGCAGGCCGGTCAGGAGCAGGATCGCCAGCATCACACCGGACAGAAGAAACTTTTTTGCCATGTTGGAACCCCTCCTAAAAAGAATCAGCGAGATGCGAATCAGCGGAATCAACGACCAGATGCGTCGCCCTCCCGCAGGTTCTGAAACCGGCGGGAGGGTTTTATGCTACCGTAACTATCTCGACAATGTTAAATGGGATAGTTCAAAATTGGTTGACACTTTTGTGACCGAAGGCCTTCATCGCCCCTCACCCCCCTTTGTCCCCCCTCTCCCTCTGGCCTTGCGGCCAGGGGAGAGGGGGGATCAGCCCACCCCCTCCCCTCGCCC
>Ga0209162_1004289_pt1 | contig 10788 bp, 5 predicted proteins | sample YNPNPMetaG_FD_187121 | JGI IMG/M metagenome (GOLD analysis project Ga0209162, IMG submission 187121) | Anoxygenic and chlorotrophic microbial mat microbial communities from Yellowstone National Park, USA - YNP NP MetaG (SPAdes) (version 2) ...
ATCGGCGTCGCGGCGGCATTCTTCCTGCTCCGCCCGCGCCTCCAGGAGCTCCCGCGCGGCCGTTCCCCGCTCCGCCGCACGGGCGGCCTGACCGGGCTCCGCCGCCTTCCTCGAGACCGCCTCCGCCAGGAGCTGGAGTTCGCGGGCGGCCTGCTGGACGTCCCAGTAGCCGGGATCGGCGCGGCGCGCCAGCTGTTCCCGGGCGCGGTCGGCCCGCCGGGCCAGTTCCAGTTCCAGGGAGTGGTGGGCGGCATGGGCGGCCTCGACCTGCCCCTGCACCGCCCGGGAGAGATCCTGAAATTTCTCCGTGACGGGCTGGGCCAGGGCGTTCTCCAGGGAGGTGCGGACGTTCTGGAGATCCTGGGCGATCCGCTCGGCCCGCTTCTCCATGCCCTCCCGGGCCCGCAAGGACAAGGCCCGGAGGGTCTCCTCGACGGACCGGATCTGCTTGGCCGCCACGCCCTGCCGCCGGGCCAGTCGCTCCCAGGCCTTGGGGTCCTTGAGCCGCGCGGACGGGAGGGCCTGGCGGTGGAGGGACGCCTCGTCCCGGGCCAGATCGTGCAGATCGAGCAGGGCCGCCGCGGCCTCCTCGGAGGCGAGAATATCCCGGTAGGCCTCCTCGGCCACGCCGGCCCGTTCGGCGGCCCTGCGGAGGACCTCCGCGGCCCGCGCCAGCCCGTCCCTCGCCGCCGGCGGCGACGGGGCGGAGGAGGCGCGCTGGAGCTCCGCGCGCACGCCGCGCACCGCATCCTCGCGGATCCGCCGCAGCAGGAGGCCCACCTGGATCAGATCGTGCGCCTCGCGTCCGGGGCGGGCCGACCGGAGGGCCTCCTTGAGCCGCGCCTCGGCGGCGTCCACCTGCTGGGGAACCGCCTCCATCTCCCCGGCCAGGTGAAGCAGGGTCTGGGCCCACGGAACCTCCCCTCCCGCCTCGGCGGCCCGGACCGCCTCCTGGAGCTTCCGACCCGCCGCCCGCACGACCTCCCGCAGGGCCAGGAGTGCCGCGTAAACCATCCGCTTGGCCTCCAGGGGCAGGAGCCTCTGGGGGTCGAATCCCGGCGAGGTGATCACCACGTGGACGGGGGCCGACTCCGCACGGTTCCCCTTGAGATCCACCGCCACGAGCTTCACGGCCAGCCGGTCCCCCGGCTGGACGCGCTGCTCGAACAGGTCCCAGGAGCGCGCGATGGAGGCCTGGAGCCCGGGATCCCGGGGCCCCACCGGCGTCTCCTTCCACTCCCCCTGGTTGATCCGGACCATCTGGACCACGCGCTCCAGGCCCACGTCGTCCCGGGCCGTGCCCCGGAGGAAGACGACCTCGTCGGGGGGGACGATGAGGTCCTGAGCGGGCTCCTCGATCGCCACCGAGGGGATCTGATCGGGGAGGGCGCGGATCTCGTACTGGGGACTGAACCGGTTCTCGAAGCCGGTCTCGGCGGCCACGAGGTGGACGCGGTAGAGTCCGGAGGCCGCGATCGGGAGCCGGGCCCGGAGGCGACGGGGACCTGCCGGTTCCAGCGGGACGACCCAGGTCCGGGGGCCCTGCTCCATCCGGAGTTCCCCGTGGCGGACCTCCTGGTTGACCTCCAGTTCCAGGTCGACCTCGGACCCTTCGAGGGCCTCCAGATCGCCGTTTTCCGCGACGACGACGCTCGGCGTCCGGCGGGCATAGGCCGGGAAGCGGTAGGTCTTGTGAAACCGGATCACCTCGGGCCGGGCCCGCGTCAGCAGGCGGTAGCGACGCGTGACGGCGTCCCCGGCACGGATCCGGTAGTCCACGGGCTCGCGCCCCAGGGCGAGGACGGACTCGTACGTCCGCCCGCCCAGGGCCTTCATCTCCACGCGCTCCCCGCGGCGCCCCTGGGGAAAGGTTTCCAGGAGGACGGCCCCGTGGTCGGGGCCGGAGGTGGATACCCGGACCGTGAGCGTGTCCCCCTCGGGGACGATCGCGTCGGGGGGATCGGGGGCCAGGACGGACACGCGGACGCGGGAGATCCGTTCCAGGTTGGCCATCGGGAGCATCGAGCGCAGCAGGAGGTGATCGAAGCGGAGCCCCGGCACCAGCACGAGCCCCGCGCAGATCACGAGGAGGGCCGCGGCGGCGCGGATCCACCGGGCGATCCGCCGCCAGGAGAGGAGCTCCCGCACGGCCACGCCCTGGAGGCGCCCGGCGACGTCCTGCTGGAGGATCCGGCGGAACACGGGGGAGTCCCAGATCTCCCCCCCCGCCTCCTCCCCCAGCTCCACCGCCGACAGGAGGTCCTCCCTCAGCTCGGGCCGGGCCTTTTCGATGAAGCGGGCCAGCTCGCGGGGGCTGGGGCGGCGCAGCACCAGCCGCGCGCACGTGACCCACACCCCGGCCACCACGAGGGCGTATCCCACGCCGCTGAGGAGCAGGCGCGTCAGGTCGGACAGCACAAAGATCCAGTCGGCCAGGGCGACGAGGCTCATCGTCCCGAGGAGCAGGGCCAGGGCCGCGCACGCCCCGCGGGCCAGGATCAGCCGCCGCCGGCGCCGCCCGAAATCCTCCAGCTTCGCCCGGATGACCGGATCCAGATGCACGTTCATCGCCCCCTCCGCCGATCCCTCCCCGGCGCCCGTCGGGGGAATCCGTTCCTCACAGCATCCCTCCCCACTTCCGCAGGATCCATTCGGCCGTCAGCAGGGCCACGACCGGAAGGAACCAGGCGTAGCTCTGCCACAGGACGGTGGTGGACTCCACGACCTTCTCCCGGCTGAGGGGCTCGAGCCGGGCGGCGAGGGCCCCGGCCTCCTCCTCCCGGAGGAACGATCCGCCGGACTGCGCCGCCATCTGCCGCAGGAGTTCCTCGTTGGCCCCCAGCGAGGCCAGTTCGCCGGCCTCCCGCGGTCCCACGGTGAATTCGGCGCGGAGGCGCAGGTCCTCCTCCGGGAAGCCCTCCGCGCGGAGCCGTACCTCGTAGCGGCCGCCCTGGACGATCGGGGCGGTCTGTCCCCCGAAGATTCCCCCCGCGTTCTCGTCCGGCAGGAGCTTCAGGGAGCCCACCCGCCGGCCGTCCCGGTAGAGGAAGGCCTCCACCTCGGCCTTCTCGACGGGGCGCCCCTGGGCGTCCCGCAGACGGGCCCGGATCTCGACGCGCTCCCCGGGGGCATAGAAGACCTTCCCGGTGTCGAGGGCCAGCCGGGGACCGCGCACCGCGAAGGGGGGCTCCATGATCCAGCGCGCCATCTGGTTCCAGAAGCGCTGGTGGTAGCGGTCCCCCACCTCGTAGCGCCAGCGCCAGGACTCGTCGAACCCGGCATAGAGGACCCGCCCGGCCCCCACGCGCCGGAACACCAGGACGGGAACGCGCCGCTCGCCCACCAGGGCCTCCAGGAGGGTTTCCGCCCCCGGGAGCGTCCGGGCGGGGGCCACCCAGTGGGGGGCCGGCAGGGAGGCCCATACCTCGTCGTCGGACTCGGTCCCCGACGCCAGGCTCAAATGGCCCACCTGGGCCCCCCGCTCGGTGAGGCGGAGTCTCGAGGGGCGCCCGCCGACGGACTCGCCCTTCCAGTCCACCGGCAGCAGCGGTCCCATCTCCTTCGTCTCCGCGTAGGAGGCCGCGTGTCCCCGGCGACCGTCGATGATCACCAGGCCGCCGCCGCGCCTCTCGACAAAGTCGCGGATCCACTGGAGCTCCTCCGGTCTGAGGAACTGGCGGGGGACCTCGCCGAAGACCACGAGATCGCAGGCGAGAAGGGTTTCGCGGTCCGCGGGGAAGGTCCCCGGCTTGTCCCCCCGGGGCCAGCCTCCCGGCCCCGGCGCGTGGTCCGCCAGAACCGCGTTGACCTCCCATTGCTCGTCCCGTTCGAAGAGGTTGCGGAGATAGCGGAATTCCCAGCGCGGGCGGCCCTCGAGGATCAGGAGCCTGCGGCGCTGCAGGATCGCGCGGGTGTGCACCTCCAGAACGTTGTTGTCCTTCTCCCGTTCCCCTTCCACCGGGGACAGGAGGACCCGCAGCGACAGCGGCCGGCTGAGGATCTCCGTCCCCGGGACCGGCGGGGCCCCCGCTTTCTCGACCAGTCCCTGGACCGGGAAGTCGTAGGGGATCCTCCGGAGGTGGGAGCGGTCGGTGACGAGGGCCTTCTCCCAGAGCACCTGGCCCTGGCTCTCGACGCGGAGGGTGAAGGGCTTCCCCGGGGCCATGTCGTCCTTCAGCACGATCTCGCCCTTGAGCCGGTCCTTGTAGAACAGCGTCTCGGGGGCCTTCACCTCCAGGTCCTCCGGGGGGGTGGTGCACCCCAGGGAGACCGCGTGGATCGGGATCCTCCGGTTGCCCAGGATCTTCGCGGTCTCGATCGGCGAACGCCCGTCGTTGTGCTGGCCGTCGGAGAACAGGACCGCGGCGACGCGCTCCTCGTCCTTGCCTCCCACGCGGGCCCGGATCCCGTCGCTGAGGTTCGTCGTGGTCCCGGACGGTTCGGGGAGTCCCCGCGGGAGGGCTCCCGAGAGGTCCGTCCCCGGCCGCGGCGAAGTCCAGAGGGTCTGGGGCTCGGCCCCCGCGAGGGCCAGGAGCTCCACGTGATGCCTTTCCGACAGCGTCTCCAGGAGCCGGGGGGGCCCGCCCGTCAGGAGGGTCTCCAGGCGCTTCCACCGGGGCAGGGCGTCGAACTTCTGCAGGGCGGCCTTGAGCCGGGCATCGGGGGAGGCCGCCACGCGCTGGGCGTAGGCGGCGAAATCGTCCCGCAGATCCTGCTCCCAACGGGCCGCTTCGCGGACCAGTTCGGCCAGGGGGTTGAGCACATTGGCCGGGTCCGTCTGCCTCTTGCCCGCCAGGACCCGGGCGGGCTCCAGGAGCTTCTCCCGGAAGGCCTCCCGCTTGACCTCGAACGTCCGCCCGGGGGTCCCCCGGGGGGTCACCACGGCGGAGACCCGGGAGGCGGGGAGGGGCCGCTCCTGGGTGCCGTCGGGGAGCTGCCAGCCGACGGCCACGTGGTCCCCTCCGTTCATTTCCTTGTGGAGGACCTCGAGGTAATACCTCCGGCCCTTCTCGAGCCGGACGGGTCTCGACCTCTGTTCCGGGCTGGCCTCCCACTGGCGCGGCGGCGTCCAGGAGGGGGCGCGGGCGACGAGGGCCTTCCGATCGGGGTTCTCATCCGGGCTCAGCCACAGCTCGGCCTGATCGTCGGCGGCGATCCAGAAGACATAGCTGCCCGTCTCGGGCGGATGGACGAACCCGCTCAGGCGGGTCCCGTACTCGTCCCCGAGGGTGCCTCCCGGAATTTCGGGTGTTTCCTCAGGTCGTCCACGCTCCCCCCCGGCACCCCCTTCCAGAACTCCCGGAGGACGACGCCGCGGCGCTCCTGGGAGTACGCCGAGGTTTCCGGCCGCACCCGGCCCAGGTGCCCGTAGGCCCCCTCCAGCTCCCGGGCGAACTCCCGGGCGGCCCCCAGGGGGGCCTCGGGATGGAGCTCGGCGCCGCTGGCGGCGCGGACGGCCCGGGCGATCCCGTCGGCCGCCTCCACGAGGGCGGTGTCGAGGCACTGGGCGGGGATCCAGCCCGCCCGGTGGACGAACAGCAGCTTCCGGGCGGGCTCCATCGCCTCGTCGGCGAGTCCCATGCTGCGGGAGGCGTCCAGGAACACCAGGACCCGGCCCCGCTCCCCCTCGACCCGGCGGTGCCGGAGGAGGGGACCGGCGAGGATGAAGACCACCGCGAAGACGGCCAGCGACCGCAACAGGGGAAGGATCCACGCAAACACGCCCCGGGCGGATCGTGTCTCCCTTCGATAGAGCCACCAGGCCGCCAGGGCCGCCGCCAGGGCCGCCGCGGCCGCCGCCCCCACGGGCCATTCCCCCACGAACCGGAGCGTCATGTCAGGCCTTCCGACGCGCGAAGAGCTGCTCCAGCGCCACCTCGGCGAACAGGAACCCCACGACCAGGACCAGGAGGAACGGCCAGACTTCCTGGCCGAACCGCCGCTCCTGGTCCCGCTTGCGGTATTCCTCCCAGGAGCGGACGACCCGCGCCCCCAGGGCCTTGGCCACGCCCTCCACCTCGGCCGGGCCCAGCTGGCGGAGGTCCGATTCCCTCCGGTCCGTGTTGACCACGAAGTGGAGGCGCTCTCCTCCGGCGACCTCCAGGGTGTACAGGCCGGGCTGCCGGGTCTGGGCGTATTCGATCACCGCCCGCGCCCCGCGGGGGACCGCCTTCAGCTCGTGGGTCTTCCCCTCGGGATCGGTGAGGACCGCCCGCCGCCCCGCCTCCGAGGGGGGCAGGAAGGCCACCAGCGTCCGGCCCACCTCCACGTTCCGCGGGGGAAACACCTTGGAAGCCAGGTAGGTGGTGAGCTGCTGCATGAGGGGGAGGTAGAAGGGACGCATCGGGAGGTTGGACCAGTCCGCGTCACAGGGGATGGCGCACTGGATCACGCGGCCCTCCCCGAAGCGTTTCTCGACCAGGAAGGGATCCCCGCTGTCGAGGCGCGCCAGGACGGCGAGGCCGGGATCCCCCGGCCGGGGGGAGGTCTCCCCTCTCAGACGGTACCAGAGCCAGATCTGGGCGTCGGAGAGCCGCCCGTGGCGGGGGTCGTTGAAGAGTTCCAGGGCCGGGTGCTCGTAGTTCTGGGAGACGATGGAGGCGTGGGTTCCCCGATCCTGCAGGGTCGTGCCGGCCAGGGAGGCCAGCGGGAGGGGAAGGAGTCCCCGCCCGTCCGCGAAGAAGGCGGCATTGTACCAGGCGCTGTTGATCCGGTTGCCCGGGAAGACCAGGAGCCCTCCCCCCTCGCGGACGAAATCCTCCAGCGCCCTCAGCGGGGCCTCCGCCAGCTGCGGGACGTTGGCCAGGACGACCACGCGGGCCTCCCCCAGCAGGGCGGGGTCGAACGCGCGGGCCTCCACCACCCGGGTCGCGATCAGGTCGGCCAGGTCCGCCCCGGCCGAGGTGTAGGGCCGCAGGGCGATCTCCAAAAAATCGGTTTCCCCGCGGAGGGGCTCGGGGTTCGGATCCCCCGTCACCAGGAGCACCGGGACGCGGTTCCACACCGGGAGGCTCATCAGGCACGCATTGTCCGCCTGCAGGGGGTCCGCCTCGGCGCGGACCTCGATCACGTGGGAGCCGGCGGTGTCGAAGGAATGGGTGAAGAGGACCTGTCCCTTCTGGCCGGCGCCCAGGAAGGGGAGGCTCGAGACCTGGCGCTCCACGCCGTCGACCCGGAAGGCCACGCGGAGGTCGGTGGCGTCGGTCTCGCCGTGGTTCACCAGAGTGGCGCGCACCTGGAGCTTCTGACCCACGCCCAGGATCATCCGGGAGGTCTCCAGGGATTCCACGCAGACGTTCTCGCGGATCTCGCGTCCCGCGTGGTAGAAGGTGAGCGCCGGGGGCAGGGGGCTGCGGAGGAGCTCGTCGATGGCCTTGGCGCGGGCGAGGGCCTCGGAGTTCTCCCAGCTCACCCGCTGGAAATCGCTCAGGAGGACGACGTCCCGGTTGGGGAGGTGCATCTTCCCCAGGAGGATCCCGGCGAAGCGGAGCGCCTCGGGGACGGCGGCGGACCCGAAGCCGGCGCGGGCGGCCATCAGCTCCGCCTTGAGGCGCTCCAGGTCGAAGGTGGGCTCGTCGAGGAGCCCGGAGACGCCCCCGGCCATCCGGACGACGGCGGCCTCCGAGCCCGGCACGAGGGCCTCGAGGATCCGGGCGGCGGCCTCCCGGGCTAGGTGGAAGTTGGAGCGGGCGGGCCCCCCCGCCTCCATCGAGTAGCTGTTGTCCAGGAGGATCACCGTGGAGGTCTTCCGGTGGCCCAGGAGGTCCCCGGTCCCGGTCAGCACCGGCCGGGCCATCAGCAGCGCCAGGAAGCAGGGGATGGTGCAGCGCACCAGGAGGAGGATCAGCTGTTCCAGCCGGAGGCGCCTCCGGTTGTGCCGCAGCACGGACTCCAGGAGATGCATGGCCCCCCACCGGACCACGCGGAAGCGGCTGCGGTGAAAGAGATGGATGAGCACGGGGATGGCGACGGCCGCCAGGCCTCCCAGCAGGGCGGCGTTGAGGAAGGTCATACCCGCCTCACCCGGAGCGTGAGGTAGCGCGCCAGCGCCTCGGCGTAGGGCTGGTCGGTCACCACCGGGACCAGGTCGATGCGGTGGCGGCTGCATCCCTCCTTGAGGTCGTTCCGGAACCGGTCCAGGGCCCCCAGGTAGGCGGCCCTCAGGTGCCCCGGATCCACCAGGTGGCGCCGGCCGTCCACCTCCAGGCAGTCGAACCGGGTCCAGGTCCGGAAGGGGAACTCGAGCTCGTCCCGATCCCAGATCTGGAAGATGATGATTTCGTGGTGCGCATGGCGGAGGTGGGCGAGGGCCGAGAGGAGATCGGGCACCTCCCCGAAGCAGTCGGACAGGATGATCAGCAACCCCCTCCGGAAGATGCGCGGGACCAGGTCGTGGAAGACCTTGGCCAGGGCGGTTTCTCCGCCGGGCCGCGTCCGCTCCAGCTCCCCGATCAGCACCCGCAGGTGCGCCGTCCGCGCCCGCGGCGGGATGTACCGCCGCAGCCGGGTGTCGAACGTCACCAGCCCCACGCTGTCCTGCTGCTGGAGCATGAGGTACGCCAGGCAGGCCGCCAGGCGGGTGGCGTATACCAGCTTCGTCCGGGGCCCCTCCCCGTACGCCATCGATCCCGAGGCGTCCAGCAGGAGCGTCGCCCGGAGGTTGGTCTCCTCCTCGTATTCCCGGACGTAGAACCGGTCGGTCTTGCCGAAGACCTTCCAGTCGAGCGAGCGGATCTCGTCGCCGGGAACGTACGGGCGGTGCTGCTTGAACTCCACGCTGAAGCCCTTGTGCGGGGAGCGGTGGAGGCCCGTGCAGAAGCCCTCCACCACGGTGCGGGCCAGCACCTGGAGGTTGGAGATCCGCTCCAGATCGGCGGGCGTCAGGAACTCGGTGATGCCGGGCATGGGTTTCCTCGCCGCGCCCCCCGGATCACAGGACCTTCCGGGCCTCGGCCCTCGGGGTCGCCTCCAGGACGCGCCGGATGATCTCGTCCACCGTGATGCCCTCGGCCTCCGCATTGAAGGTGGGCACGATCCGGTGGCGGAGGACGGGGTAGGCCAGGACGTCCATGTCGTCCAGGGTGACGTGGAACCGCCCCTGGAGCACCGCGCGGACCTTGCCGCCCAGGACCCATTGCTGGCAGGCGCGCGGCCCGGCCCCCCACTCGATGAGCTCCTTCACGAATGGCGGGGCCTCCTTCTCCTCGGGGCGGGTCTTGCGCACCGCATCGAGGACGAACTCCATGACGTGGTCCGGGACCGGGACCTTGCGGACCGTCTCCTGGCACTCGAGGATCTCGGGCCCGGTGATCACGGCCTCCACCCGGGGCACGAAGGCGCTCGTGGTCCGCTGCACGATCTCCCGCTCCTGGTCCCGCCGGGGATAGTTCACCCGGACGTGGAACATGAAGCGGTCCTTCTGCGCCTCCGGCAGCGGATAGGTCCCCTCCTGCTCGATGGGATTCTGCGTGGCCAGGACGAAGAACGGCTCCTCGAGGGGATAGGTCTTCCCGCCCACCGTCACCGAGTGCTCCTGCATGGCCTCCAGGAGCGCCGCCTGGGTCTTCGGCGGGGTGCGGTTGATCTCGTCGGCCAGGATCATCTGGGCGAAGATGGGCCCGCGCTGGAAGACCAGCTCGCGCCGGCCCGTGGCGGGATCCTCCTGGATGATGTCGGTCCCCGTGATGTCCGCGGGCATCAGGTCCGGCGTGAACTGGATGCGCCGGAAGGAGAGCTTCATGACCTGGGCGAGGGTCCGGATCATCAGCGTCTTGGCGATCCCCGGAACCCCCTCCAGCAGGCAGTGGCCCCGCGCCAGGATCGCGATGAGGAGCTGTTCGATCACCTCGTTCTGGCCCACGATCACCCGTGCGACTTCCCGGGTGGCCCGCCGGTAGACTTCCACGAGGCGCCGGGCGCGGCGGAGATCCTCGGGGGGGACCTCCGGCGCGGACTTGGCGGGGGCCGGAGCGGGCGGCTCCGACGGCGGCTCCTGGATCGTCCGGAACGGCCTGGCTTCCTCGGCCATGGAACCGACCCTCCTCTAATGGAGATCGTCCCTGAGGATCTCGACGCGGAACCGGGAGAAGGTGCACGCACAGCGGACGACCTGCAGGCCCACCTCCGTAAGGGGGCCCTCCAGGACCGTCTCGCCTTCGATCATCCACCCGTCCGGCTCCCGCTCCCCTTGCCAGATCTTGCCCCGCAAGAGCGCGGGGGCCTCCCGGCGCCGCTCCACCTGCCACTTCAGGCGGAACACGCCCCCGCGCCCGTGCGCGAAGGGCAGCCCGCGGAGGTCCTGAAACTCGAAGACCGACCCGCCCTCGCCCTCCTGGAGCGAGCGGAGGCCCAGGCGGCGCGGGCCGAACCCCGCCACCAGCCCGAACCCCCAGGCCCCCTCCCCTTCCACCGGGTCCACGCGGACGGAGGACTCCACCAGGATCCCCCGGTCGCTCTCCGCCCGGAACAGCCGCACGGCCCCCCGGGCGCGGGGATCGGCCTGGCGCACGGACCGGCCGTCCACCACCCAGACCCCGTCCCCCTCCTTCCGCCCCGACCCCAGGTCCACGTCGAGGTACCGCGCCCCGCCCGGGATCGGCAGCACCTGGAAGATCCCCTCCCCCGCCACCCCGAAGAAGCCGGACCGGACCTCGACCGACCGCCCCTCCCCAAGATGCGTGAAGCGGACGGCCCCCTCCTCCACCTGCACGCGCGTGGCCTCCTTCTCCGCCGCCAGCACGAAACGGGTCCCCAGCACCCGCACGGCGGCATGCGGCGTCAGGAGCTCCA
>Ga0209162_1004298_pt1 | contig 10769 bp, 11 predicted proteins | sample YNPNPMetaG_FD_187121 | JGI IMG/M metagenome (GOLD analysis project Ga0209162, IMG submission 187121) | Anoxygenic and chlorotrophic microbial mat microbial communities from Yellowstone National Park, USA - YNP NP MetaG (SPAdes) (version 2) ...
AGAATCTTTCCGTCTAATTCGCTCACCCAATCTCGCGCGGTGAGCACACGCGCCCTAAAAACAAGAGGGAAAAAAACAACCCATTTTTTTGAGTCACGTTGATGCTTCTCCCGCCTCCTCCTTTTCTGAACTTGAAACCAGAGAGAAAACACCTTTGAGGGTATCCACCTGCCCAGAGTATAAAACAAAACCTACCCCAAGTCAATGCCTTCGACACGCAATCTTGCAACACCTCTTGCCCGAGCCAGCCATCGAAAATTATGCGATACGCAATAGGCAATACCCTCAATCAGCCCAAAGGCAACTATGCCGATTGACCTGTTGATTCACTCCGCCAACCAGATACTCACCCTCGCCGGCGATGTGCCCAAACGCGGCGCTACCCAAGACGATCTCGCCATCTTGCGCGACAGCGCCATCGCTATCCGCGATCAGCACATCGTTGCAATAGGTGATACACTCGACCTGCTTGCACTCGCCGATGCGCACACGCACATCATTGATGCGCGCGGCAAAATCGTCCTCCCCGGCTTTGTGGACGCGCACACCCACGCCGTTTTCGCCGGCGATCGTGCCCACGAATTCGAAATGCGCTTGCACGGCGCGTCCTATCTCGAAATCCAAAAAGCCGGCGGTGGCATCCTTAGCACCGTCCGCGCCACCCGTGCCGCCTCACTCGACGATTTGATCGCGCAATCGCGCCCCCGTCTCGATGCGATGCTCGCGCACGGCACCACCACCGCCGAAGTCAAAACCGGCTACGGACTCGATACCGCCACCGAACTCAAACTCCTCGATGCCATCGCCACGCTCGATGCGACCCATCCCATAGACCTCGTGCCGACTTTTCTCGGCGCGCACGTCGTGCCAGAAGAGTTCAAGGGACGTGCCGACGACTACGTTACGCTGATCGTCGAAGAAATGTTGCCCGCCATCGCTAAATCGAAAATCGAAAATCAGAAATCGAAAATCTTTTGCGATGTCTTTTGCGACGAGGGCGCGTTCACCCTCGAACAAACCCGTCGCATCCTGACTCGCGCGCGCGAACTCGGTTTGGGCTTGCGCGTTCACGCCGACGAATTTGCCAACCTTGGCGCCGCGACCCTTGCGGCGGAACTGGGCGCCGCCTCCGCCGATCACCTGATGGTGACCCGTCGCGACGAGATGCGCGCGATGGCAAAGGCAAATGTCACCGCCGTCCTTTTGCCGGGGACAACCTTTGGTCTGGGGAAAACCAATTTTGCGGACGGACGCGCGTTTATCGAGGAGAATGTGCCTGTGGCACTGGGGAGCGATCTCAATCCGGGGACTTGCTGGTGCGAATCTATGCCGCTCATCATCGCGCTTGCGTGCCGCTACGAAAAACTCACGCCGGCACAAGCCATCGTTGCGGCGACGCTCAACGCCGCCTACTCACTGGGCATTGCAGAGCACGTTGGCTCACTCGCTCCCGGCAAACTCGCCGATCTTCTCATCGCGGATGTGCCCGACTATCGGCATCTGGCGTATCGCTTTGGCACGAATCCTATCGAAACCGTCATCAAGCGTGGCAAAATCGTCTACTCACGCCACCCCACCTAACCTTCGGACGAATTTCAAATTTGTCCTACATCTTCCCCCCTGGTACGTTTGGCATCTTTGGCACATTTGGCACATTTGTCATTTGCTCATTTGTCATTTGTCATTCATCACTCACACCTGATCCGCCAGAATAATCGCCTCCGCGATGGCGCGCATCGGCTTGCGCGACGCGCGCGCCTGATGCTGAATGCGCAGGAACGCCTCCTGCTCGGTGATGCGATAGCGCGTCATCAAAATCCCCTTGGCGCGCTCGACCAGTTTGCGCGTCTCCAGCGCCTCCTTCAAGCCACCAATCTCATCGTACAGCATCGCCTTTTGCAATTCACTCGCCGCAATGTCCGCAATCACCGCAAGCAGTTCAATTTCGTGCTCCGCATACTCGCGACGCGCGCGCGTCTGCACATTGATCGCGCCAATCACCTTGTTCTGCGCGATGAGTGGTGCCGCCAGGAGCGATTGAAAGATCGTCTCTTTCGTTTCGGGCAAATATTTGAAACGCGGATCATTCGCCGCGTCACTCGCCGCGACCGGCTTGCCCATCTTGGCGGCATAGCCGGTCAGTCCTTCGCCCAGTTTCAAGCGCGCGCGCCCAATCGCCGCCGGGTCCAAGCCCGTGGTGGCTTTGAGCACCAGTTCGCCCTTATCATCGAGCAAATAAATCGAGCACGAATCCACTTCCATCACGCGCGCGGTCTTGCGCGTGATGAGGTCGAGGATTTGATCGAGTGACCATGCTGCGCTGATAGCGCGAGTGATTTCGCGCAGCGCCGCTAGTTGCGCGCGCAGTTTCTTGACTAGCACATCCGCCGTCATCGGCAAAATTATAAAACAACGTTCTCTGTTCGTCAAACCCCTCACGCCTCACGTTTCACACCTCGCGTCATTTGCTCTCTCGCAAGAATGTGGTATAATCCGCCGCGCAATCATTCAGGAGGATAGAATTCCTATGCCACGTAGAGCCAGGCCCCGAGAGACCAAGCGCGATTGGCGCTGGTGGGCAAACATTTTGTTAAACGGTGCAGTTGTCGTCAGTATGGTCTTTGGTTCGGTTCTGGTGTTCACCGGGCTAACCCCTCGCCAGACTTTACCCACCATCGAAGCACCGACTGTTGCTCCCACCATACCTGCACCAGCACCCACGCCAACCCCCAAAGCCTTGCTCGAAAACAAAGAAACCAGGTTTCTGTTCGAAACCTGGTTTCTGTTTTGTATCACGCACTCTTGACTTTGATGACCTTGGGCTTGATCTCTTCCGCTTTGGGGATCGTTAAGGTCAGGACACCGTTCTCGAATCTCGCTTCGGCTTTGTCCGCCTGCACAGGCAACGCCAGTTCAATCGAGCGAGAGAACGGACCATAGCGTTGCTCTTGCAGCAAGAACGTGCCCTCTTCCTGCGGCGCTTTGATCTCGCCGCGAATCGTCACCGTGTCCCCTTCGATGGTGATCTCCACATCGTCCGGCTTGGCGCCCGGCACCGACGCACGAATCACCACCGCATCGTTCGTCGTGTACACATCGAGCGGCAGATACGTGCCGGCGGCTTCGCGGAAAAATCGGCTCGGACGAACAAACGAGTCCTCAAACAGCCGATCCATCGCCTCGCGCAAGGTCATCATTTCCTTAAAGGGTTCCCAGCGTGAAATGCTCATCGCGACCTCCTCAATCGCTAATTTCTAAGAACTACTCACCCTGTCATTGCGAGGAGGCGTTTTGTGCCGACGAAGCAATCTCCACAGTGCAAATCTGGAGATTGCTTCGCAAAAACCGCTCGCAATGACATGATGGCTGAGTAGATACATTTCTAATCCAGGCACGGGCGGTTGAAACCGCAGCAACCCATACCCGAAGCCGCCCTTCGGCGGCTAGAATGCAGCCTGCGGAGGCAGGCGCGTCGGGGCGAATCATTATTCGCCCGTATTTGTTGCTGCGACTTGAGTCGCCCGGCAGCTTGTCAAGCGACTTTGCACATGCCCCGCTCACTTTGCCTTGACCTTGATGGTCTTGGGCTTGGCTTCTTCGGCTTTGGGAATCTTGAGCGTCAGAACGCCATGCTCAAACGTTGCTTCGGCTTTGTCGGTCTTGAGACCATCCGGCAAAGAGATCGAGCGGGAAAAGACACCCATTCGACGTTCGCGGCAGAGATAGTTCTCTTCCTTGACTTCTTTCTCCTCTTTGGCTTCGCCACGAATCGTCAAGGTGTTGCCGGTGATGGTCACCTCGGTTTGCTCGGGCTTGATGCCGGGCATCGCGGCTTTGACGACGACCTCGTCTTTCGTTTCGTACATATCAATCGCCAGATCGCCTGTGCCCAGCGGCGCCCACCAGCCCACGCGAGGTGCCACAAACGACTCTTCAAACAGACGATCAATCGCATTGCGTAGCGACATTGCTTCTCGGAATGGATCCCAACGAATCAGGCTGCTCATCGTTTTCGCCTCCTTTCTCATTTTTCGAGCATCGCCCATCGAGCAATGCTCAATCACTTTTCGGCTCGGATTATACCACGATGATTTTGATTTGTCAATAGGTTTGACAATGATTTTATCAACTTTTTTCATTAGATTTCTCTAATGATATTGACAAATTGGCTTTATCAGTGTATAATATGCGGCGTGGAGTACAAGGACTATTACAAAATCCTCGGGGTGAGCAAAAACGCCGATGAAAAGGAAATCAAACAAGCCTTTCGTCGGCTGGCACGCAAGTATCACCCCGACTTGAATCCAAACGATAAATCGGCTCAGGAAAAATTCAAAGAGATTAACGAGGCGTACGAGGTCCTGTCCGACCCTGCCAAGCGGCGTCGTTACGACGAACTGGGCGCCAACTGGCAGGCGTACGAGCAGTACCAGCGCGCCGGCGCGCAAGGTCCATTCCAGTGGGGCAGCGGCGGCGTGCACTATCGCACCGTGTCGCCGGAAGAATTCGAGTCGCTCTTTGGCGATCTGGGCGGCTTTTCCGATTTCTTCCGCACGTTCTTCGGTGACTTTGAAATGCCGCGCGCACGCGCGCGACGTGGACAGGACATCGAACAGACCATCGAAATCTCTCTGGAAGAAGCGTATCACGGGACCACCCGAATCTTGCAAAAAGGCGAGCGCCGCCTGGAAATCAAAATCCCGCCCGGCGTCAAGACCGGCTCCAAGATTCGCTATGCCGGCGAAGGCGCTCCGGGACTGGGCGGCGCACCCGGCGATCTGTACGTGCGTGTGCAAGTCGCACCGCATCCAGTCTTTGAGCGAGACGGGGACGACTTGCGTTGTGAAATCCCGGTAGACCTGTACGTCGCCGTGCTCGGTGGGGAGGTGTACGTGCCCACGCTCAAAGGGCAACTCGCGCTCAAGATTCCGCCGGAGACGCAAAGTGGACGCACGTTCCGTCTGGCGGGGCAGGGCATGCCACGCTTGAACTCCAACACCTATGGCGATCTCTACGTCAAAGTGCGCGTGGTGCTGCCCGAAAATCTCACCCCGGCCGAGCGCGCCCTGTTCCAACAACTCGCACAGATGCGGAGGCGATGATGGAATATCGTGATCCGGATGAACCGATCTTTGTCATTAGTGTAGCCGCACGGCTGGTAGATATGCACCCGCAAACCCTGCGCTACTATGAACGCGTGGGGCTCTTGAAACCGACGCGTTCTTCGGGTAAAATTCGGTTGTACTCGCCGCGCGAGATCGAGCGGTTGCGCAAGATCGCGCGTTTGACCAACGAACTGGGGGTGAATCTGGCAGGCGTGGAGATCATTATGGATCTCACCGAACGCCTGGAGAATTTACAAAAGGAGATGCAACAGCGCGAAGCCGAACTGCGCGCGGAGATTGAGCGACTCAAACAAGAACTCGAACACGCGCGCAGTTGTTAAAGTGCGAATGGGCTTGCGCGCTGTCAACGCCGGTCGAATTCGTTGACGCGGCGTGTGGAGAGGGAGGCAACGGTGATTACCCAAACTGAACTCAAAGAGTTGGTACGGATGGACACGCAGGGCAAACCGGTGCTCAGCGTCTATCTCAACACCGATTTGTCCCAGCACGACAAAGCCGAACGCAAACGCACGCTCAAGCACCTGCTCGAACCACTCGCGGCAGACCCCGCCGATGTGCAACGCGTCACGCGCTTTGTGGAACACGAGTACGACTGGCAGTCGTTGGGGCTAGTGCTTTTTGCCAGCGCGCCGCTTGATCTGTGGCGCGAGTTTCGTCTGGCAGTGCGCATCCCCGACTATGCTTGTGTGGACGTTAAACCGAATGTGCGCTTGTTGAGCGATCTGCTCGACGAGTACGAATGCTTTGCCATCGCGCTCATCGGGCGTGACCGCGCGCGCTTTTTTGCGATGCGTCTGGGCGAAATCGAAGAGTACACCTACCAACTTCCCAAAACTCCCGGGCGACACAAGCAAGGTGGCTGGAGTGCGGCGCGCTTTCAACGCCAGATTGAAGCCCACGCCTTGCAGAATCTCAAGCACGCGGCGCAACTCACCGCCGATTTTGTCGCCAGTCAGAGATGCACGTATCTCTTGATTGCAGGGACGCGCGACACGCGCGCCCAGTTCCGCGAACAGTTACCCAAATCCCTGCGGGAACGCATCGCCGGTGAATTCGCGATGGATATGGAGGCGTCCGCGCGTCAAGTCGTCGAAAAAGCGCGGCAGATTCAAGAGCGCGTCGAACGCGAACGTGAACTCGCGCAGGTAGAAGCGTTGCAGACCGCAGCGCGCAAAAAAGGCTTGACCGCTACACTCGGTCTGGCAGACACGTTGAGCGCGCTGATGGAGAAAAAAGTGTACACCCTGATTGCCGTGCCCGACTATCCTGCCGAAGGCGCAATGTGTCGCCACTGTGGTTATCTGGCAGGACAACCGCTTGCCGCCTGCCCGCTGTGTGGTCAAGCGATGCAACCGCTCCCGGGCGCGGTGGATGTGGCGATTCGACGCGCTATCGAATTGGGCTGCCGCGTCGAGTTGGTGCATGGCACAGCGGCTACCAAATTGAAGAAATTGGGTGGCATTGGCGCCATGTTGCGCTACTGAAAGTGAGCACGTATGCCAGAATTATCTGCCGAAGCGCAAGCGCGCATCAACGAATTGATTGAAGAGACCAAAAATGGCATTGGCAAGCAGATTACGGCGTTGCTCAAAGAAATCAACGCCACGCGTCTTGCCAACAAGGGCAAAGTCTCCCAGCCCATCGTTGACCGCGCGAGTTTGCGCTGGACCCTGGCGTGGGAGCAAAACAAAATTGCATACGACCTGAACATCATCGTGCGTTTCGAGGACAATGGCAAGGTCGCGCGCGTCGCGGGCGTGTGGGTGCATCGTCACGCCTCCACACCACTCGACTATGAGGGGCACACCCCCACTACACGGATGCACCGCTTGACCGGCTTGACCATCAAAGAAATTCGTGAGGCAATTGATGCCGAGTGGAAGTAAAGAGGGGCTGATGAACGCACACGTCCGCTGCGATGGATGAAAATTCGACGATTGAAATCGTCTCCGACGGGCATTGCTGCCGGGCGTCCGCCGGCGCGGACTAGTCGCGTAGTTGCATAGTCGCGTAGTCGAATAGTCGTGACTATTCGACTACGCGACTCTTTGACTATCCAACTACTCCAACGGCTCGCAAACAGCGATTTCAGCGGAGATTTTCGAAGGAGCATTGAACAATGTCAGCAGTTCGAGAAAAAATAAAACGTCTGGAACAGTATCTTGCTCTGGAAGAGACGAGCGATCGCGTTATCGAACAAACAGTGGATAAACTGCTCCAGCGCGAACTGAAGCGTCTGACCGAACTCAAAGCGCAACTGGAGCAGCAATTGATAGAGTTTGAAAACCAGTACGCCATCCCATCGTCAGATTTCTACACGCGTTTTGAGCGTGGCGAAATGGGCGATGCGACGGATTTTGTCGAGTGGTCGGCAACGTATGAAATGGTAACAAACTTGAACAAGCGACTGGCACTCTTGCAAGAGGGTGCATCACAATGAACACACTCATTGCCGAGTACTTTGATGACATCGAGGGACGCCTGATTGCCAGCCCTGCTATTACCTCGTACCGTGTGTTGCGGCGTGTGGTCGCTCCCTCCGATGGCAAGTTGCGCGTCAAAGCCACGTTGAGCGATGGTGGTTCAGTAGAACTGTTCGAGTATGTAACCGAAACGGGCGGTCAAATCACAGTCCAAAAGTACAGTTTCCATTGGCAAGACGCTCAAGGGAAACTCGTATGTCGTTGGGATAACGCACCAAATCACAAGGAACTGGCTAACGCGCCGCACCATCTGCACACGGCGGACGGTGCAGTGCATAGCACAATTCAGAAAATAGATATGCTGAAGGTTATCGAGGAGATCGAGAAAATACTAGACATTTGAACAGTTACACAGACAATTTTAATCCTGCTAAACACAAGTACACTCAAATTGCTTTGAATCGCCGATGTGGATTCACCGCCAGCCCAAACAAAGATGGGTGGCAGCGCAGTGTCGCAGAAAGAAACAACAATGCGACGTGGCGTTCGAGTCCGTCGGCGGTCTTTTCGTAAAGAGTGGCTGATGGGCACACATGCCCGCCACAACGAAAACGTAGCACAGGCTTCAATCCTGTGCTACATGCCAATTCGTTCAAGAGCGGCGGTCGTCCGTCAGCGGTTATATTTCAAAAGGAGTAATTACAATGCCATTCGATATGAATAAACTGACTGAAAAAGCTCAAGAGGCGGTGTTCGCCGCGCAGGAACTGGCACAGACCAGCCAGCATCCGCAAATCGAACCCGAACACCTGGGCGTGACGTTGCTCACGCAAGCCGATGGCGTGGTGCCACAAATCGTGAGTACGCTGGGCACAAGCGCCGAGAGTCTGGCGCAGCAATTTCGCGCCGAACTCGCGCGAATGCCCAGGGTGTACGGTAGCGCACAAATCGGCGTGTCGCCGCGCCTGGGGCGTGTGCTGAGCAACGCGATGCAACAAGCCAGCAACCTGAAAGATGAATACGTTTCAACTGAACACTTGTGGCTCGCGCTGCTAGAGAGTGCCGATGGCGCGGTCACGCGCATCTTGCGCAACGCCGGCATCACGCGCGATGCCGTCTTGCGCGCGCTCACGCAGATTCGCGGCAACCAGCGCGTCACGTCGCAAAATCCCGAAACGACCTATCAGGCATTGCAAAAGTACGGTCGCGATCTCACCGAACTGGCGCGGCGCGGCAAACTCGACCCGGTCATCGGACGCGATGACGAGATTCGGCGCGTGATGCAGATTTTGTCGCGACGCACCAAGAACAACCCGGTGTTGATTGGCGAGCCGGGCGTCGGCAAGACCGCCATCGCCGAAGGACTGGCGCAACGCATCGTGCGCGGCGATGTGCCCGAACCGTTGAAGAACAAACGCATCATCCAACTTGATCTCGGCGCGCTTGTCGCGGGCGCCAAGTATCGCGGTGAATTTGAAGAACGCCTCAAAGCCGTTCTCAAAGAAGTCACCGCGTCGGATGGGCAAATCATTCTGTTCATTGACGAAGTGCATACTGTCGTCGGCGCTGGCGCGGCGGAAGGCGCGATGGACGCCAGCAATATGCTCAAGCCGATGCTCGCGCGCGGCGAGTTGCACGCCATCGGCGCGACGACGCTGGACGAGTACCGCAAGCACATCGAAAAAGATGCCGCACTCGAACGTCGTTTCCAGCCCGTGCTCGTCGGTGAGCCAAGCGTCGAGGACACCATCAGCATCCTGCGTGGACTAAAGGAACGCTACGAGGTGCATCACGGCGTCAAAATCAAAGACAGCGCGCTCGTCGCGGCAGCGGTGTTATCCAAACGCTACATCGCCGATCGGTTCTTGCCGGACAAGGCGATTGACCTGGTGGACGAAGCCGCTTCGCGCCTGCGTATGGAAATTGACTCGATGCCGGCGGAGGTGGACGAAATCACCCGCCGCATCAAGCAACTCGAAATCGAGCGCGTCGCGCTGCAAAAAGAACAGGACGATGCGTCGCGCGAACGCTTGCGCGCCCTCGACAAAGAACTGGCGGAGTTGAAAGAACAAGCCGATGTGCTCACCGCGCGCTGGAAGCAAGAAAAAGAACTGGTAGACCAGATGCGCCGACTCAAGGAAGAAAAAGACGCGGTGCAAATCGAACTGGAACGCGCCGAGCGGCAGTACGATTACAATCGTGCCGCCGAGTTGCGTTACGACAAACTCGCCAAACTCGATAAACAAATCGCCGAGACGGAGGCGCGGCTTGCCGAAATTCAAAAAGCCGGCAAGATGCTCAAAGAGCAAGTGGACGAAGAAGACATCGCCGAAGTGGTCGCCAAGTGGACCGGCATTCCGGTCGCGCGTTTGATGGAAGGCGAAATCCAGAAACTTTTGAAGATGGAGGAGCGACTCCATCAACGCGTCGTGGGACAAGACGAGGCGATTCGCGCGGTGGCGAACGCGGTGCGCCGCGCGCGCGCCGGCTTGCAAGACCCCAAACGTCCCATCGGTTCGTTCATCTTTCTCGGACCGACGGGCGTGGGCAAGACGGAACTGGCGCGCGCCCTCGCCGAGTTTCTCTTCGACGATGAGAACGCGATGATTCGGATTGATATGAGCGAGTATCAGGAAAAGCACACCGTTGCGCGACTCATCGGCGCGCCGCCGGGCTATGTCGGCTACGAAGAAGGAGGACAACTCACCGAAGCAGTACGGCGTCGCCCGTACTCGGTCGTCCTGTTCGACGAAATCGAAAAAGCGCATCCCGACGTGTTCAACACGATGCTGCAAATTCTCGACGACGGACGTTTGACCGATGGACAGGGACGCACAGTGGATTTCAAAAACACCGTCATCATTATGACCTCCAACGTCGGCACCGAGTACTTGCAGAACGGTGATGTAGCAACGGCGCGCGATCTGGTGATGAACGCGCTGCGCGCGCGTTTCCGTCCCGAATTCTTGAATCGCATTGACGAGATTGTGCTGTTCCATCCGCTCACTGTCGAGCATCTCAAACGCATCGTGGAGATTCAGATGGCACTGGTGCAAAAGCGGATGGCAGAACGCAAGATCACCATCGAGTTGACCGACGCCGCCAAAAACTTGCTCGTGCGCGAAGGGTACGATCCCACCTACGGCGCGCGGCCGCTCAAACGGACCTTGCAACGCCTGTTGCTCGATCCGCTCGCGCTCCAGATACTGGAAGGCAGATT
>Ga0209162_1004299_pt1 | contig 10767 bp, 9 predicted proteins | sample YNPNPMetaG_FD_187121 | JGI IMG/M metagenome (GOLD analysis project Ga0209162, IMG submission 187121) | Anoxygenic and chlorotrophic microbial mat microbial communities from Yellowstone National Park, USA - YNP NP MetaG (SPAdes) (version 2) ...
GATAGCGCCGTAGCGATCACAGCCCCTGGGGCGCCATGCGCCTCGTGATCCGTGGCATCCGTGCTCTCCGTGTCGGGCGAGGGCACGACACGGATGCGGCCACGGAGGCCACGGATAGCGCCGTAGCGATCACAGCCCCTGGGGCGCCATGCGCCTCGTGATCCGTGGCATCCGTGCTCTCCGTGTCGGGCGAGGGCACGACACGGATGCGGCCACGGAGGCCACGGATGACGTGGTGGCGGTCGCGGCTCATGCTGTCAAGGCCGATTCGCCCTTGACGCAAAAATCGTAGTATACTGCGCAGCGCAAATCTGTCTTCGGAGACATGCGCATGGCGTGGTCTGAAAGCGCCCACGTGCCTGGCGCTTCGCATGTGCCGGACACGTCCGGCGGGGCTCGTTTCAGGGAGGTCGCCCGTGCCTGGTTGGGCCGCGTGACGCCCTCCGGCCCCATGTTGTTGGGCCTCGCGGCGATGGCGGTCGGGCTGGCCGCAGGCGCGGGGATCTGGCTCTTCAAGCAAATGATCGGCTGGGCGCACACGGCAGCCTTCGAGTGGCTGGCCGGCGCGTTGGGACGGCTGGGGCCCTGGACCGTGGCGCTGCTGCCGGCCGTCGGTGGGCTGGTGGTCGGCTGGCTGTGGCAGCGCTTTGTGGGCCACGAGCGTTATCACGGGGTGGCCGGCGTGATGGAGGCCGTGGCGCTGGCCGGCGGCCGGCTGGAATATCACCTGGCGCCCATGAAGACGGTCGCCGCGGCGCTCTCCATCGGCAGCGGCGCTTCGGTCGGGCCGGAGGATCCTTCGGTCCAGGTCGGCGCCAACCTCGGTTCGTTCGTGGGCCAAAAGCTGCGCTTCTCCGACGATTGGACCCGCACCCTGGTGGCCGCGGGCGTTGCGGCCGGTATCGCCGCCGCGTTCAACGCGCCGATCGCCGGCGTCTTCTTCGCGCTGGAGATCGTGCTGGGCGAGATCGGCAGCGGCGGCGGGCTGGGCGCGGTCGTGCTGGCCGCGGTGACGTCGGCGGTTTTCACGCAATCGGTGTCGGGGCCGCAGCCGGCCTTCCGCGTGCCCGAGTACGCGTTTCACTCGGCCGTGGAACTGCCGCTCTATCTGGGGTTGGGGCTGCTGGCCGGGCCGCTGGCTGCCACCTACATCGCCGCTCTGTACACAGCGAAAGACCTCTTCGGCCGCTGGCGCATCCCCGACCGATTGAAGCCGGCGGCCGCGGGGCTGGCCGTCGGGGTCGTCGGCGTCTGGCTGCCGCAGGTCTTCGGCGTGGGCTACGACACGATTGACGCGATCTTCAACGGCCCCCAGATGACGGTCACGCTGCTCCTCCTCCTGCTGGCGGCCAAGCTGATCCTTACCGCGGTCAGCATCGGCGGCGGATTTCCGGGCGGCGTCTTCGCGCCGTCCCTGTTCCTGGGCGCAACGCTGGGCGGGGCCTACGGCATGGTCGCGGCGCAACTCTTCCCGCGCCTCCTCATCGCGGCGCCCGCCTATGCCATGGTCGGCATGGCCGCGGTGCTGGCCGCGTCGGTCCACGCGCCGCTCACGGCCATCCTCCTCTTGTTCGAGATGACGCGCGATTACCGGATCATCCTGCCGCTGATGTTCGCGGTGATCATCGCCATGCTGCTGTCGCAGGCGTTGCGCCGCGATTCGGTCTACACGCTGAGCCTGGCGCGCAAGGGGCTGCGCCTGGAGCGCGGCCGCGATGTCGAGGTGCTGGAGGGGATCACCGTGGGCGAGGTGATGGAGCGCGCCACTCGCGTGTTGCACGAAGAGGATACGCTGGAAGCGGCCGCCGAGATCTTCGCCCAGACCCGGCATCACGGCCTGCCGGTGGTGGACGCCGCCGGGGGACTGGTGGGGGTGCTTACCGTGCAAGACCTGGAGGCCGCGCAGACGGGCCAGATGGGCCAGGTGACGACGGTGGGACAGGCCTGCACGCGCGATCTGCTGGTGGCCTATCCCGACGAGAGCATCGGCGCGGCGCTGCGGCGCATGAGCCGCCGGGATGTGGGCCGGCTGCCGGTGGTGGCCCGCGACGATCCGCGACGGTTGGTGGGCGTGCTGCGCCGGGTGGACCTGGTGCGGGCCTACGACATCGCGCTGAGCCGGCGGGCCGCGCTGCGCCATCGCGCGCAGCAGGCCCGGCTGGACGCCTCGACCGGCGCCCTGCGCGTCGAGGAGATTGCGATCGAGGCCGGGGCCGCGTGCGATGGACGCCGCGTGCGCGAGGTGGCCTGGCCGCGCGCGGCCGTGCTCGCCAGCGTGCGCCGCGGGGGCGAGCTGCTCATCCCGCACGGCGACACGCAGCTTCAGGCCGGCGACGTGCTGGTCGTTGTGGCCGAGGGCCCGGCGGCCGACGAGCTGCGACGGCTGTGTGAAGGGGCGTTGTAGAGACCTTACGACGCCCGCGGCCCGATGGCCGGCATCGGCACGAGCAGCGCTTCCAGGCTGGCCAGGCGCTCGGCGTAGGCCGGCTCGTAGAGGGGGGTGCACGCGGTCAGCTCGACCTGTGACGCGGCCAGCTTCAGGGCGAAGTTCCAGCAGGTGGGTTGACCGCATTGTTTGCAGTTGGTCCCCGGCAGCAGCTTGTAAAGCGCCATCGCGGTCGGCCGCTGGCGTTCGGAGGTGTCGGGCGTGATCTCGGCCCGGCGCTCCCACGTGCGGTTGACCAGCTCGATCAGCCCCTCCAACTCCTCTACCGCGGCCGCGCGGTCTTCCACGTTGCTGGTGTCAATTTCGTAGGGGTGAAAAGCGATGTTGTGCCCGCCCTTCTTCCAGGTCAGCGTGTTGGCGGCCCGGTTGTACACGGCCCCCCGCAAAGTGGCGTTCAGGTAGGGCAACACCTCCGAGATGTCGGTCAACAGCAACGCCCGCGCCGAGAAGCGCTCGGCGCCCGGCTCGCAGGGCGGGGTGAAGACCTCGATGTCGTAGTCTTTGATCAACATCATGTCCTCCTGGAAAGGTGCGCCATGATTCGTGCCCTCATTCGCGCACGGCCCTCCGCCGCGCCCTCTTGCCCGCGAACTCGGTGCCGATGTGCACGCCGAAGCGCGGCAGGATCGTCCGGTGTACCAGCAGGATCAGCAGCGCCGCTCCGAACGCGATGAGGAAGATCAGCAGCGCGGTGCTCACCCGGTTCATCAGGTTCGGGTCAATCAACATCACCGCGGCCAGCGTCAACATCAAGGTGCCGCCGATCAGCTTCAAGATGCGGCCGTGCTTCTCCTCCAGCTTGCTGGCGCGCAGGCTGAAGACGGCCGCCAGGAAGATGCCGATTTCATCTATCTGGTAGATGAACATGTAAAGGGCCAACAGGATGATAAACGTCAGCACCGTCACGCCCTGGGTGGCCAGCAGGTTCGTCCACAGCACCGGGAAGCCGGCCGTGCACGAGAACTCGACCAGCGACGCGCCGGCCGACATCACCACCGTCGCGCCGATCAGTGCAGGCAACGATTCGCCGGCATTGAGCACGCGACGCATGCTGCGGTAGAGGCCCGGCTTCTTCTCGTCCGCGATGGTGAAGGAGATGCCCTCCTTGTACCAGAAGTAGTCCTTGATGTTCACCGCGCCGAAGAAGAGAGCGACCAGCGCCACGACGACGCGGATCCAGCCCACGAAGCTGATCACGGTGAACATGGTGAACAGCCCGGCGATGAACAGCACGTACACCAGCGACGTGACCGTGAGGAACACCAGGCCGATGATGAACACCTTCTTGCGCGAGCCGGTGTGCAGGGTCAAGGCCAGCAGCACCGAGAGCACCCACAGCGAGCACGGATTGAAGCCGTCCACGAACGCGATGATGGCGGTGCTGATCGCCAGCGACTGCGTCGCCAGGTCCACCGGGCCGATCAGTGGCAGGACGAGCGTGCTGCTGACGGCCGGCCGGGCGGGCGGGTCGGCGGGTTGGGCCGCAGTCTGGCCGGTTGCCGCACCTGGCACGGCCGTCGGCGCGGCAAGAGTAGGTGCTACCGGCCTCGACGTCGTGGCTGGCGCCAAGCCGGGCACCCCGGCGCCAGCGTCGGGACAGCCGGAAAGCGCGCAGGAAGCCACATAGGCCTCGATCTCCTGGCCGATAGGCTTCTCGGCATAGCCCACCCAATAGCGTTCGCCGATGAAGATCGTCGGCACGGCGCTCGGCTCGAAGCCGAACTTGGCGGCCATCCGGATGAACGGCTCGCGGTTTTCGGGATGATCCCACACCTCGAAGTCGCGAATCTGGACGCCGGGATACTTCTGCGTTAACCGGGCCAGGAACGGCTTGGCAGCCGCGCAGTGCGGACAGCCATCGCCCCAGAAGAAGTAAATGATCGTCTGATTGCCGCTCTGGGCAACGGCCTCTTGCGCTGGCATCAGGCCCAGCAATAGCAGGCCGGCTATTGCGCCCAGGACAAACAAATCACGTATCCGCATGCTTTATCTCCTTCGCCTCACCAGTGAGTGACCGATGCCGGCACGAACTCTCTCTGTTCGTACAGATAAATGCACAACAGATCCTCAACGGTCAACCAAACTCCTGAATGATCCTCCAACGGCAACGCGATCTTGCCGACAGGAACGCCCCTATCCATAGAGTCTATCGGCAATTTATTGCACGGAACGCACCCTTGATCCTTTGGCGTCTCAACCCGCACGCGTGCGACATCCGCGGCTTTGCCGATGAGCGCGGCACATTGTTCGGCCGCCTCGTTCAGAGAGGCGGTCCGCCGCAAACGGGCCAACATCTGCGCGTGATCGGGTGTGGCCGTTGCCGATTTCTCCGGGTCCGCCATCGGGGTCTGCGCCGGCGCGACGGTCAGGGTTGGCCCTCCATTCCCCATAAAACTGGGGGACCAGAAAGGCCGACCCGGAGCAGCTATGCACCCCGCCAGGACGATCGCGACCAGTCCACCCCAAAGCCATCTTGCTGTCAGAGGGCCCAGGCGAAGTCGCCGCGCTTCACGCATCCTGGTACGAGCAAGGGATGCACATGGGTTGACCATCTACCCTCCGCACGAAATCTTCCATCACATATTCGCCGCAGCGCACGCAGCGGGTCTTGGCGTAGGAAAGCTGCATCTGCTGGTAAGGGAAGCCCACCTCGTGCTCTACCTTGAAGATCGCCTCGTCGGGCAACGTCTCCAGCCAGGCCAATGCCTCTTCGATGACGCCGGGCGGCATGTCGCTGGGATCCATCCCGCGCGCGCGGAGCGCGTGAAAGCGCGTCTGCTCCAGACGATCCACGAACTCGGGGCGCAGGCTATAGCGGATCGCGCCGCCCCGTTGCGGGAAATAGAACGTGGCGGCCAGCTTGCCGTAAAAGGTCTTGGCGATCATGATCTGGCCGTAGATCGCGCCGGTGGCCGCGCGGATGCCGTCCACGATGCACGTGTACGGATTCCCCTCGCCGAACTCGGGCAACACCAGCAGGCCGCGGTTGTGGCGACGGTCGAAATGCAGCGCTTCCATCGCCAGGTTGCCCATGCGAAAGCCGATGGCCAGGTAGGGACAGCGGTGGGTATGAAAGGACACGGCCCAGTCGGGCAACACGTGAGATGTCGCCATGAGATTCCCCTTCACGGACATAACACGATCCCCTGCGCCCACAGGCACTCGCCGCAGGCCGGGAAAGGATTGACATAGCAATCGGTTTCGTTGGTATCGGTCAGCGGACAGCCGCCGCACGCGAAACAGGCCGGGAAGTCGAATTCACGCACGCGGCGGCGAAACTCCCGATAGGCTGCGTCGCGCCAGATGTCGGCCAGCGGCCGCTCGTCCACGTGGCCGACGACATGGCTCCGCACCGTCTTCCAGTGGTCGTTGACGTATTCCGGATGTGTATGGAGCAGCGATAGGCACGGCGCGACCCGGCCATCCCATGCCACGGCCAACATTCCCTCATGGACGAACCGACAATGATTGCGACGCGGGCCGTCCGCCGCACCGGGATGCGGCCAGGTCGGACCATGGTCCAGCAGGGCTGCCAGTGCCGGCCGGGTCCGATCATCCAGCGCCATGCGCGCCAGCTCCAGCCGCGGCCGCCAACTCGCATCGGGAAAGCTGGCGGCCCAGGCCGCAGCACTCCACAGCATTTCGGCCGCCATCTCGGGCGTGTGCGGCACCACGTTGCTCACCGCCACGAAGTCGAGCGCCAGGTCGTGCGCCAGCGCCAGGAGGCCCGGCAGGCTGGCGATGTTGCGCTGCGTCGCCACGAACGCCACGCCGATCTCGATCGGCTTACGGCCGCGACGGCGCGCCTCGATCAGGTGATGCACGGCCGCGAGAGCCGGTGCACGACTGTGCCCGCGCACCGCAGTATACGCGATCTCGTCCCCGCCGTCCAGCGAGACCGTCACCTGGCCGACCCCCAGCGCAACCAGCTCGTGGGCCATTGTCGCGTCGAGCAGGGTGCCGTTGGTGATGATCTCGACCCGCGTACCCCGCTCCCGCGCCAGCCGCACCAGCTCCAGGAAGTGCGGATGGACCAACGGCTCGCCGAAGCCGCTGAGGGAGAGGGTGATGGCACGACGAGGAGACGCGACGCCAGAGGGAAATGCGTCTGTGCTCTTCTGCCCCTCTGCTCCAAGCAGGCCGGCCAACAGCCGCTGGAAGCGCGGCAGCGGCATGTGGCCCAGCGGCTCGGCCCATGTCCGACGGATGCAGGTGGCGCAGGCCAGGTTGCACGCGCTGGTGACTTCGACGTAGACCTTATGCAGCGCATCGGCCCGCAGGCGCAGCCCCTCCGACGTGACCTCGCCGATCAGCTCATCGCCGGCGTCGAGCCCGGCCTGGGCTAACAGATCGCGCGCGAGGGCCAGCTCGCCGGCTCTGTTCGCCTCCGGCGGAATGACGAAGCGCCGGCCGACGGCTGTCTCACGGATGGGCTGGCCCAGGCCTATGGTGTTCGGCATGCTGATTTGTCGCTAATGAAACCTAACCCCCCCAGCCCCCTTCCCTACATAGGGAAGGGGGAACGATACTCCCCTCTCCCGAAAGGAGAGGGGCCAGGGGTGAGGTTTCTCCTCACGAGCCACTCGCCTTCACCGGCGGCGGACAGGCTTCTTCTGCGGCCGCGACCAGGCGTGCGGGGGCCGGCGCCAGCTCGTGCTTGAACCAGCGCCGCTGCAGCCAGAACGCCACGTTCACCAGGCCGATCATCACCGGCACCTCGATCAGCGGACCGATGACCGCCGCGAACGCCTGGCCGGAGGCGATGGTGAAGACCGCCACCGCCACCGCGATGGCCAGCTCGAAGTTGTTGCTGGCGGCCGTGAACGACATGGTGGCGCTCATCCGGTAGTCCGCGCCGACCCGATGGCCCATCCAGAAGGTCACCAGGAACATGAGCACGAAGTAGAAGACCAGCGGGATGGCGATGCGCACCACGTCCAGCGGCAGGGTCACGATCAGGTTGCCTTTCAGGCTGAACATCACCAGGATGGTGAAGAGCAGGGCGATCAGCGTGATCGGGCTGATGCGCGGGACGAAACGCGTCTCGTACCATGCCCGGCTCTTGAAGCGCAGCAGGATGAAGCGGGTGGCGAAACCGGCGATCATCGGGATGCCCAGGTAGATGAACACCGTGCGCGCCAGCTCGCCGATGCTGATCTGCACCACCGCGCTCGTCAGGCCGAGCACTTCCGGGAGCACCTTGATGAAGACGTAGGCGTAGATGCTGTAGAACAACACCTGGAACACGCTGTTGAACGCCACCAGCCCCGCCGCGTACTCGGTGTCGCCGTGCGCCAGCTCGTTCCAGACGATCACCATGGCGATGCAGCGTGCCAGGCCGATCAGGATCAGGCCCTGCATGTACTCCGGCCGATCGCTCAAAAAGATCACCGCCAGGGCGAACATGAGGATCGGGCCGATAACCCAGTTCTGCAGCAGCGACAGGCCCAGGATCTTCGTGTTGCGGAACACCTCGGGCAGCCGCTCGTACTTCACCTTGGCGAAGGGCGGGTACATCATCAGGATCAGGCCGATGGCGATGGGGATGTTGGTCGTCCCGACCTGGAAGCGATTGATGAAGTCCTCCACGCCGGGGATGAAGTAGCCGATGCCGACCCCGACCGCCATGGCCAGGAAGATCCACAGCGTCAGGAAGCGGTCAAGGGTAGAAAGGCGTTTCGTCATCCCTGCCGACGCGGCCGGCATAGCAGTTGCTTGTGACATGAGACCTCCGTAGTGGTGGTTTGGTAGATTGGTAGATTGGTAGACTGGTAGATTGGTAGATTGGTAAGTTGGATTCCCAAGTTACCAAGTTACCAATCTACCAATCTACCACTATACCAGCTCATTCGCCAGCAGCGTGACGATCTGGCTCACGGCCGGGACGCGGCCCGCCGCGACCAGTTTGTCATTGACGACCAGGCCGGGGGTTGCCAGAAGGTTGTACTTTGCATATTCGTCGAAGTCGCCGGTCTTGACGATGGTGGCTTCGACGCCCAGTTGTTCGACGGCCGCTTTCACGTGTTTCTCCAGCCGCGCGCAGTTGGCGCAGCCGCTGCCGAGGACTTTGATGTTGAGTGCCATAGATGTCTCCGTAGTCGAGTAGTCTTGTAGTCTTGTAGTCTTATAGTCTTGTAGTCCTGTAGTCGGATGGGTGCGCTGGCAGATGGTCGTTGATCAGTGCTCCGACGTCTCCACAGGCACGGTTTCGGGCACGGCAACCTGTGGCGCGATGATGGATCTTGCCGCGCGGGCGGCCAGCCGGTTGAGGGCCAACGCCAGCAACGCCAGGCCCGCGAACGTACCGCCCAGGATCAGCCACGCGCTGACGCCGTCCACCCACGCGCCATAGAGCAGGCCCGCCAGCGTGCTGAAGAGCGCCACCCAGCCCACGTAGGTCCACGCCTTACGCCGGCCGATCACACTGGCGATGATCAGAATGCTCTGCAGGCTCAGCTCCGGGTCGGCCATCAGGTAGGCCAGCAGCGGGCCGCGGTGCATGCCCAGGTCCAGGAACAGCCGCGCAATGGGCACCTCCACCAGGGTCGGGAAGTACATGAAGACCCCGAAGAGCACACCGGCCACGTTCCCGACCAGCGTGTTCGACCCCGCCACCGCCTCGATCCATTCAGGCCGGATCAGCGGCCGGACGACGCCGACCGCGAAGACGCCGACGATCAGCAGCGGGAAGATCTGCCTGACGAAGCGCCAGGTCTCCCACAGCCACTCCTGCACCTGCTCCGGCTCGAACCCGCGCCGCGCCAGCACGACAATGCCCGCCATCGCCGCGCCCACCGCGAAGAACTTGCCGGGGAAGGCCACCGTGAGCCCGCCCGCGGCCGGCGTCAGCCGCAGGGCCGCGACCAGCAGCGTCGTTGCCGCCAGCGCCAGCGCGACGGTCGTCCAGCGGTTGAAGCCCTCGTCCACGCGGTTCAAGCCGCGCCACGCGGCCCCCGCAATGGCCGCCAACAGGACGATCAGGACCGCGCCCTGCACCGTCACCCCTTCCTCCCCGCGCGCCGCGTCGAACGGCACCAGCCGGTTCAGGGTCGCCTGCAGCGCGTCGGTCCCGCGGATGGGCAACGTGATCTGCGCGTAGCTGTCCGTGAAGAGCCCCACCTGCAGCGTGCCCGCGATCAGCAGGAAGACGAGCAGCGCCAACAGCAGCCACGACGCCCGCGGCACGCTGGCCGACGCGGCGAACGCGTCCGGGCCCGCGGCATCGTGCGCCATATCATCCTTGCGGAAGAGCAGCGCCATGATCAGGCCGATGCCGATGCCGAAGGCGATGGAGAGGACAATGCGCGCGATCGCGATGTCCATGCCGATGGCCACGCCGGTATAGGCCAGCGCCAGGATGTTGATGGCCGGGCCGACGAACAGGAAGGTGATGGCCGGGCCGAGGCCGGCGCCCTTCTTGTAGATGCCCGCGAAGAGCGGCATGATGGTGCACGAGCAGACCGCCAGCACGAAGCCGCCGATCGCCGATGCCGGATAGGAGATGAACTTCGGCGCGGCCCGGCCCAGGTAGCGCGTGACCGCCTCCTTGGGCACCAGCGCGGTCAGCGCGCCGGCGATGAAGAAGGCCGGCACCAGGCATAGCAGCACGTGGGCCGCCAGGTACGCGGCCAGGTTGCCCAGGCCGGACTGGAGCAGGCCGATCAGCAGACTGATGATATTCACAAAATCACGCTCCTGAACTCACTGGATTATCGGCGCACTTTGGGCAGGTACAACCGGCCACGGCCTGCCGGTTGCCGGGCGCGCTCGCCGCATCGGCGGCCGGTAGCGAGCCAAACATGGCTTCGACTACGTGAGCCGCCTCAGCGTTGCTCAGACGATAGAAAACGTTGGTCCCCTCGCGCTCGTCTACGATCACGCCGGCACTGCGCAAGACGGCGAGCTGCTGGGAGATATATGGCTGAGATCGCGCCAGCGCTGCCGAAAGATGGCATACGCATTCCGGCGAGCGCCGCAGAATGTCAACGATCTGCAAGCGCACCGGATGCGCAATCGCCTTCAATAACGAAGCGCCACCCTGATAGTCTCGCATATGCGCCACCTTCTATATATCGGAAAACGCATATATCATAACCGCAACAGCATTCGACTGTATATGATCCACATCACAATAGCAGAAACCGGATGAATCAACCGGTCACGACCTTGACGCTAGCCGGCCGCCCATGCCCTGTGCTCGCCCAACACAGAGAACACGGATGCCACGGATCACCAAGCGCGTGGCGCCACATGAGCCGCCCCGCCGCCCGATCATCCGTGGCCTCCGTGGCCGCCTCCGTGTCGTGCCCCCCAGCGCCGCC
>Ga0209162_1004304_pt1 | contig 10763 bp, 8 predicted proteins | sample YNPNPMetaG_FD_187121 | JGI IMG/M metagenome (GOLD analysis project Ga0209162, IMG submission 187121) | Anoxygenic and chlorotrophic microbial mat microbial communities from Yellowstone National Park, USA - YNP NP MetaG (SPAdes) (version 2) ...
TGCTCTGCGGGCGTTGAGCGCACCCTGGGGAAGGACCTGGTCACCCTGGACCGTGAGTGGCGCATCTGGCTGGAGCAAGCGAGGCAACCCGTCTCACCCCTGACACGCCTTTTCACCCTGCTTGGGCCGGCCTGGCACACGGTTGCTCCCTGGGTGTTGATTGCCGGATTGCTCAGCCTGCCAGCTCTCGTCAGCGTGTCGGGTCTGCGTCGCAGCCGATAACGCTCGTCAACACAGCGCGGCCTCCCTCCATCCGAGACGCCCTGGCAGACCGGGGTCACGCCCGCCAACAGTGCCCTGCAGAAAGCCCCCCTGCCCTGCGCTCAGAGCAACGCTTCCGGGCACTGCTGGCGATACAGACAGGCGCGGCAACGCTGCAAGTCATGATGGTTACGGGCCGCCTCCCCGCGCTGCCACGCCTCCCGGATGGCGGCCAGGGTTGCCCGCAAACGTGCTTCCAGCTCCGGCGTGTAGGGAATCTCGAAGGTGCGGTCGGCATAGCGTAACACGCCATAAGCGGGCCGGCGGCCATAAGTGGCCTCCACCAAAGTGCAGTAAGCCGCGAGTTGGAGCAGGTGCGAGGCATAAGGGACGGGCGGAGCATGGTGGGATTTGAGTTCAACGGGAATGATGTCCGGCCCATCGGCGATAAGGTAATCGGGCTTTCCTACCAATCCCCAGGAAGGGGCAATCAGGGGAGCGGTCGGGCGCTTCCATCCTCCCGTGTCAACGTAGATCACCCGTCCGCGAGGCAGCCCCGCGTCCCGGTGCCAGTGTCGTCCCAGCCAGCGCAACGCCAAAGCCAAAACAAGGAGGAGAAAAGCCAGCGCTTCCCAATTCATCCCGCACTCTCGCCGTGGCCATGGGATTCAGGCGCGCCATCTTCTTCCGGCGCCAGGGGCAGGGCGATGTAGAAGGTGCTGCCGCGATTCAGCTCGCTTTCCACCCAGATGCGCCCTTTCATGCGCTCCACAATGGACTTGACCAGCGCCAGCCCCAGGCCGGTGCCGGGGATGTCCGCTGTCTCACGGCGCTTGATGCGATGGAACTTCTCAAAGAGCCGGGCCTGGTCCTCCAGGCTGATGCCAATGCCCGTATCCGAAACGTACACGATGGCCTCCGGCGGTGACACCCGCACGCCGACCTTCACCTGTCCGCCAGCGGGCGTGTACTTGATAGCGTTATCCACCAGGTTGCTGATCGCCTGACGCAACAAGGTGCGGTCACCGATGACCAGCGGCGAGCCTTCTGCCGAGTCCAGGCGCAGGGTCAGCCCCTTGCCCGCCGCGCGCGCCCGCATCGCATCCACCGCTTCCACCAGAATCAAGCCCAGGCGGCACGGCTCCTGCCGAATGCCCACCCCCGCTTCAATCCGCCGCAGATTGAGCAGGTCGCTGATCAACGCGCTCATCTGATCAATACCTTCCAGGATGCGTTCGACGTACTGCGACTGCCGATCATTGAGCTCCCCTACCATGGTGAGCATGGTGGCGTACCCGCGGATAAAGGTGAGCGGAGCGCGCAGATCATGGGAAACCGTCGCCACAAAGTCGGACTTCATTTCGTCCAGCTCTTTAAAGTGCGTGACATCGCGCAACACGGCCACTTTCCCCAGCATCCGCCCTTCGGCGGTGTAGATAGGCGCCAGACCAGCCGAGAAAATCCGGTTATCGGCAAAGGCCACCTCAACGGTCTGCGTGCCCTGGTCTGCTTCTGTGCTGAGCAAAGCCTGTTTGAGGGTGACCGGCATCGTAAGGTCCTCCAGGGGGCGGCCGTAGTTGGCCTCATCCACCCCCAGCAAGCGCTGCGCAGCGGGATTGATGAGCAAAAGCCGATGATTCTGATCGGTGACCAGAATGGCGTCAGCCGTGCTGGCCAGAATGGCCGCCAGACGTCGGCGTCCCCCCTCGGCCGCCTGGAAGAGGCGAGCGTTCTCCACCAGAATGCCGGCCTGGTTGGCCAGCGTATTCAGGAAGTTGACCCGTGCCGTATCAAAGCCGCCGACCTCATCCGAACCCACCCACAGCACGGCCGTAGTACGGTTCTGCGCCCGGACGGCAAAGGCCGCTGCGCTGCGCAGGTAGGGGACTTTGGGCAAAGCCCCGGCGGCTTCGCGCAGATCGTGCAAGATAAGCGGCTCACGGTTACGCCTGAGGATGGAGATGAAAACCTGGTCCAGCGCAGCGAAAGCCGGATCGTCCAGGCCCGCGCTAAACACGCGGGCGGGCGAGGCCGCTTCCTGCTCGCCTAACAGCACAAAGCGAGCCATGGTAGCTCCCGTATCCTCGATAGCCCCTTCCAGGATGGGCAGCACCCCTTGCTCCAGCTCCAAAGTAGCAGAAACCGTCTGCGAGATGCGCAACAACAACGAAAGGTCACGCAAACGATCCCGCAAGCCCACGCGCATATGTTCAAAAGTGCGCCCCAACTCCGCCACCTCATCATCCCCCGCCAGAGTGATGGGAGCGTTCAGGTTCCCCTGAGCAATCTGGAAAGCGGCCTGGGAAAGCACCGAAAGCGGCCGCGTGATGCGCGAAATCAGGAGCGGGATAATCACCAGGAGGATAATCCCGATGACCAGTTGCACCATCAACAACTGACTGGCGATGGTCGAAGCCGTTTCCAAGACGTTGGTAAAAGGAAGCTGCAACACAATGGTCAGCGGGGGATTCAGCCCTTCCACCCGCTTGACGTAAGTAATCTGACGGTAGCCATCTGCCGCCATGTCCTCGTACACCAGGATGCCGCGTCCCTCGTCCTGTTCCAGGATGCGCGTGGGGTTGGGATTGGGCGACCAGCTCCGCAGAATCTGCTGACTGAGGGGATGGGCAACAATCAGGTTCCGGTCATCACAGATAAAGCCTGAGCCAGCGCCCCAGGCATATTGCAGGGAAGCGAGCAGGTTCTGGAAGTTAGGATTGCTGGCCAGGTTTACCCGGCCCAACAAGGCGCCGGCCACCCCCTCCGGCCCCACCACCGGCCAGACAAACGTGATGTGATAGCCGTCAATGAAGGGGGAAAGGTGAGTGATCGTATCTACCTCATAAGCCAGCGCCTGCTGAACCGCCTCTTTTTCCTCACTCACAAGCTGTAGATCGGCCGTCTCCCGTACCGCGTCAACAACCTGACCTTGAGCATCGGTCAGGAGTAACTCCTGGAAAAAGGGCACAACGTTGAATCCCAGCGCCAGAACTTCGTGGCGTCGGTCGGGATCAAGCAAATTCTGATCGCTGGCAAAGGTCTGCAGGAGATTACGGCCCGAAATAAACGTATCCACCAGCGTTGTCGCCGCATTGGAAGCCAGACGATCCATTTCGTCCAGCGCTTGCTGCTGAGCCACACTGATGGCCCGTTGCGTCACCGCCAACACCGAAAGCACGATGCCCAACAGAATCAGCGGGATCACCGTGACCATAAAGCGATAACGCAGAGAACGGTCGTAAATCGAAGGCTGATCAGCGCGCTGAGGAGGACGCAGACCCCGGAAGAGGAAACTGATTTCCAGGACCAATCCACCGCCCAGGCTGAAAGCCCCCCACAGGGGAAGCTGATTCTGAATGAATGAGAAAGCGTAATCCGCCGCCAGAAGGCCGCCAGGGGGAATAGCTTCGACCAGACGGTTGAGGCTGGAAATCAGCAAAAGCGTGCTACTGAAGAGCAGCACGGCTATCAATGGACGACGCAAAGCCTTAAACAGCGTCCCCTTGTAGGGCTGATGGATGCAAAACCCCAACACCCATCCTCCCAGAGCATAAGGGAAGAGATCGGTCAAAACCATGGGGACAAAGAGCGCCTGCACCAGCCCTAACCCCAGCCCGGCCCAGAAGCCCGCTAAGGGCCCCCACCAGGTGGCCATCACCGTCAGCAAAAACAGGGAGAGGAGCGGTAAACTCGGAGCGCGCGGCAGAAAGGCGCTGCTCGGCACCAGGATGGGCATCAGCTCATAGCGGGAAAGCACGGCGACATAAGCCAGGGGATAAAGTAAAGCCAGCGCCAGGACAAACAGGCCCCCTTGCCAGGGTTTAAAGGAGCGGAAATCCCCCCGGCGAGAGCGCACCAGGAAGAGCGAGAGCACCAGGTAGAGGAGCAAGAGCACGGTCCCCGCCCCGTTGGTGATCCACTCCAGGGTATATCCCCCGCCAGATGCCCTTAGCCAATCAAACTCGAATCCCATCGCCTCATCCAGGAGTCCAAGGTTCAAAATTTCCGGTAACTGCTCAGGCTGGCGGTTGAAGCCGCGCCGCTTTCTCCCCCCGCGTAGGGGCGGCATCCCTATGCCGCACCGCCAGCGCATGGGATACGCTGGCTATGGAATAAACCTTCAGCCACCAGACGGTAGGTGGCTGAGCAGTTACCAAAATTTCCGGCTTTTGGAGCTCACCTGCCAGACCAATCGCCCTCAAGGTTTAAAAGGGCCTCGGCCAACCCCTGATCGCAAAAACAGAGCTGAGAGCCGCTCAGGCTGCCGCCTTACAGGTCATGCGCCTTTGCAGCGGACTCCGCTGCACTCTATCAAAAGTGTACTCAAATGCTAACAAAACACAAACTCGCCCGTTCTACCCCTTTTCAAGAGCCCCATCCAGGCAGGCCCGGGCGATACGGGCCGCGATGCTCGCATTGTTGAGCAGGAGGCTTTCATTAGCGCGGCGGGTGCGTTCGGCGCTGAGCGTCACCAGGCGCGCCAGGAGGAAGGGGGTCACCTCCTTGCCCCGAATGCCCTGGGCTTCAGCCTCGGCTACCGCCTGTTCAATCAGGGGAAGGACCTCCGCCGCTGGGATTTCGTCCGCTGCGGGAACTGGAGCCGCCACTAACAGCCCGGTCGGGAGACGCAGCGCGCGTTGCGCACGATAGACCTGCACCACTTCCTCAGGCCGCTGCACCCGCTGATCCAGGCGCCAGCCCGAAGAACGGCTGTAAAAGGCCGGGAACTCATCCGTATCCCAGCCTAAAACCGGAACACCCCAGGTCTCTAAGAATTCCAGGGTGCGCGGCAAATCCAGGATGGCTTTAGCCCCGGCACAGACCACAATGAGCGGCGTCGTCGCCAGCGCCGGCAAATCAGCCGAGATATCTTCGGGATGACCGCGATGCACCCCTCCAATGCCGCCCGTAGCAAAAACCCGCAATCCGGCCCGTGCCGCCAGCACCATCGTTGCTGCGACCGTTGTGCCGCCGTTCAGCGAGCGAAGCGCAGCGAGCGGCAGATCCCGCACGCTCACTTTGAGGGCTGTGCGATCCCCGGCCAGAATTTCGATCTGCTCCTCATCCAGCCCCACCCAGGGCTGGCCACGCCAGATGCCAATCACCGCAGGGATGGCGCCTGCGGCGCGGACAGCGGCGGCCATGCGCCGGGTGATATCCAGATTGGCCGGATAGGCGAAGCCGTGCGTGATGAGCGCCGATTCCAGCGCCACAAGCGGCTGCCCTTCCGCCAGAGCCTGTTGGACTTCCAACCCCAGGTGAATGACGGCCATGTCAGTTGCCCTCCGGGACTTTTGCCGGACGAATTTGCACAATGGTAGGCAGGTCTTCTCCGGCGCGCCAGATGAATTCCACGTCAACCGGGGCTCCCCAACGTTCACTGATGCGCTTCATCAAGTCGGCCATCAGCAGAGCCTGTTCCTCAGTGAGCAACGCGCCCTCCCGCACAGGCGGATGTTTCACCGTCCCCCCTGTTTCGGCAGATACCTGGATATGCGGCAAAGGCAATTCCTGGACGGTAACCCGCCCCTCATGGATGGCGTACAAGTCTCCACCGTAACCGGCGACAACCGTCTCCGCGGAACCAGGAGCTACCTGAATCAACACACCGGGCAATGTGGGCACCGGGGAGTGACTGAAGGCGACGCCAGAGCGATCGGCAGCGGTGATGGGCTGCATCGGCTGCAGGACTACGGCCATGCGCGGCATATGGGTTTTGTGCTGAATGCAGTACAGAAAGACCTGCCGCTCAAAAGTGGAAATCCAAACGCGCCGGATGGCATCCCAGAGCTGGTGCAGGTCATTAGGCACCGAAAGAAAAGAGCTGAACTGCCCGGCAAAACTCTGTCTGACATTGTCCTCCACGGTGGCTGAAGAGCGCACCGCCCATTGTTTTACATCGCGGGGCAGAGAAGAAACCGCCATGGCCGCCCGGTCAAACCAGTTCAGCGTACTTAAACTCTCAATGACCCGTTGCCGATCCGGCTCAAACATATCCAAAGCGCGTTGGGCCGTGTTCCAATCATGCTGAGCGCTCAACAGGCTCTTCCAGATCCGCTGCGCTACCAGCGCCACCCCCGCGCGTTCCAAAGCCATGTCATACAGGCCAGTCGCCAGAGTCCAGGTCGGCGGCACGGGGAACTTCTGCCAGGCCAGCCAGTACAACCCCAGCGCCTTGCCGCCAACGTCTTCCACGGGCGGCAGCGTGCTGCCCATGCTCCCTTCATCAGGCGTGTAAAAGTATTTTTCCATCTCGCCCCCTCATCAGTCCAATACTTCAATCAGGCCAGTGCGACCATCCACACGCAGCCGTTGACCGTTCCGGATATGACGGGTGACATCCGCCACGCCGACCACCGCGGGCAGACCATTTTCGCGCGCCACAATAGCCGCATGGGAGACCACGCCCCCCAATTCGGTCACCACCGCGCTCAAGCGGGCAAAGATGCTGGACCAGGCCGGGTCGGTGAGGCGCGTCACCAGAACGATCGGCCCGCTCATGTTCAACATCAGGCGGCCAGCTTCGATAGGATCGTTAGTCACCAGCGCCATGCCTTCCACCACGCCATTCCCTACACTGGCTGGAATCCCCTGGAACTGGCGAATGACTTCAAGCTCCAGCTTCTTTTGCTCTTCCTCCAGCGCAGGACGCCACAAGCGGGTGCCGGGGTTGTACCAGATCAGCTCTGGCGGAGCTTTCTGAATGCTGTAGAGCTTGTACTCTTCCAGCCGCCGCTCGAGGAGGGCCGGCGAGAGGCGCTTTTCCCCGCGACTTTTGATAAACTCGTCCAGTTCTTCCATGGTATAGAAAAGCATAACATCCTGAGGATAATCGGGATGGTAATGCTGGGCACACAATTCCAGAGCGCGGCGATAGACCGCCTGTTGCAGAGACATGAAGCTTTTCGAGTCTTCACGATAGGCAATGAGCTCCTGTCCCCAAGCCAGCAAGGCCTGCCAAAAACGGCGCTGTAGGACGGGCATGGCGTTCAAGGCTTTGAGCGCTTCCTCGCGCGCGGCCCTGGCCCGCTCCTCCGGCGAGATGGTGCTATCCAACTGGGCGGCAATGGCCAGCCAGATCATCTCAGGATGATCCATCAGACGATCGGAAGCGAAATCCAGTTCATAGCGAAAGCCCCGATGGCCATAATCCTGCAGGAAACGCTCCACTCCGGCCACCAATTGAGCCGCCTGGGGCAGGTGACGGTAGAAGGCGATGTCCGTCTCCCCGCGCTTGAGAGCGGCCACGACTTCCGGACCGCTCTGTAAAGCCAGAGTGCGCAATTCCCACAAGCGCATACCCAGCTGGGACGTTGTCGTGTGGTTACCGGCAAACAATTCACTCAGCTCAGGGGCTTTTTCTTTAATCAACCCGCCCAAAATAATCAGGATGATGGAGACGGTTTCATGGGCCTGGCCTACGCGCGCCGGCTTCGCCGCCTGCTCCGGCGACAAGAGTTCCCATACCGGCACCAACGTGTTATCCGTCTTCATCCGTTCCAACAGGGCCTTCAGGTCACGCTCGTACTGGGCCAGCTCCTGCTGGTAAAAAGCCTTCGCCTGCTGATAGAGCCTGCGGATGCGTGCCAGCACCCGCAGTGTCTGCCCCGGCGTAGCTGGTTTCGGACGCAGGGCCAACAATTCAGGATGCTGCTCCAGGAAACGCTGCGACACCCCCAGGGACTCCGGATCAAAGGAAGTAAAGGCCGTTTTAAGCGAGTAATTGATGTTGAGATAAATCCACCCCTGCACGGCGACTGAAGGCGGCAGGCTATCATCAACGGTGAAGATGCCATCGTAGAGGGCATGCATAAACCAGCTCACCGAGCGGTTCAGAGTAGCCACCCCGGCGGATGCAGTGAGCGGACGGGCTAAGGTAAAAGACTCCAGCGTATTATGCCCGCTTAATAACCATTCTTCCATACAAGCCTCCTAAACAAATAACCTGAACAAATAGCCTGATTCAACGTCCTGGCAGGCGGATAGCTTCATCCCAAAAGCCCAGGACGGTGATCCCGGCAGGAGATACAAAGCGAGCCGGTCCAATTGTATCCTGATACAGAGCCTTGTCAAAAGCAGGCATGTTGTCAACAAATTCTTCACCCGGCGGGCCGAGATAGGAGACGCCAGCTGGCCCAAAGCGCTCAAAATACCAGGCCGGGAACCCCGCGCTTACGTCGGATATCCGCCAGCCCTGTTCCTGGCGCTCGATGCGGGGCCGACGGAGGGGTTTCAATTGTCCCGCTGGGGTTACGATCCGCCCGACGGCCAGGGGATGCTCTTCCACTGTGCCCAAAATGAAAGCATAAAGATGTTGCGGGATGTCCACAATCATCCACCCCGGCAATTGACCGGCGCCGCGCTGCCCCCAACTGTGATCGCGATAGCTCACCAGGCGGCCCTGCCAGCTTCCCGCGGCTGTGGTGAGCCGCATTTCGATCAGGCCATCTTGCTGGACCTGAGTATAGGCGCCCAAACGGAAAAGCGCCGGCGGGGTGGTCGCGCTGAAGTGCAGCTCCAGGCGCAGAGGCTCCCAGGCCCCTGTCCGCACGTTGCGCAATGGCTCAGTCAGGCTGGCGTTCCACGCCTGCCAGGGCTGCTCGCAATGGAGACGCAAGCCTGCCTCAGCCTCAGGTAACGGCGTGCGCCGCTGCAGAATCCAACCCGACTCGCCCAACCTCAGGCCGACGATCTCCAGGCGGTCTTGGGCGCTGTATAAAGTGCGCACCCCACCGCTGACCAGGCCATCTTCCGAAGCGAAAAGGAAATAGAAAGCTTCGTGCTCCCCCGGCCGTAAAGGATGGCGGTTATCGGCTTCCGGTGCCACGTCAAAGCGCGTCTGAAGCTTGAGCCGCGCAAGGCTTAAAAGCAAGGGCTTTAAGATAGCAAACTTTTTCATCCTCTAACCTGACCTTTCAGCTTTCCAGTCCGGGGTGTTTCTGCCCTAGTATACCGGAATCTGGCCATTGGCAAAGCCAGGGCTATGGTAGCGGCGGCATAGGGATGTCGCCGCTACGGGGGATGATGCGGGATTTATGGTAGTAGGGCAGGCATCCCATGCCTGCCCACCCCATGCCTGCCCTGTCCCAACTCATGTCCGAACCTCAGACCCAACCTCTTGACAAGCTCACGATCTGGTTTATAATAAAAACATCTAAATATATAGATACGTCTATATAGAGGGCGCATGGCAGGGATTACTGAAGAAGAGGCCCGTCTGTTTCACCGCTATATTTGCGAAGGCGTCGGCGACCCTAAACGCCTGATGATCATCTATCTGGTTGCCGAGCGTCCCTACAATGTGACGGAATTAACCGATCTGCTCAACGTCTCTCAGCCAACTGTCTCTCACCATTTACGCATTTTACGCGATCGCGGCATCGTAGAGGCCCGACGCGAATGTACCACCATTTACTACACGCTGGGTGATCCGCGCATTATTCAGGCCCTGGAGTTATTGCGCTACTTCGTCGTTGACAAACTGGAACAGGATGCCAACGTCGTTCAATGAACTTGTCATGATTTTGTTCTTTTCCTGAAGGGGAAAGAAGCTATTTTCAACCAGGGAGGCATAGCTTATGAAAACCATTGTCATCTTGGGAGGCGGCACAGCCGGAACCATTGCCGCGCATAAGTTGCGCAAGCATCTAGATGCGCAGGACTGGCGTATTATTGTGGTAGATAAAGAAGAATGCCATTACTATCAACCCGGCTATTTGTTCGTTCCTTTCGGAGTGTACCAGCCCCAGGACATTCTGAAACCCAAACGCAAATTGCTTCCTAAAAATGTCGAAACCATCTTTGCCCGCATTGAGCTTATCGAACCGCAGGAGAACCGGGTGCGGTTGAGCACAGGTCAGGTTCTGAATTACGATTACCTGGTGGTCGCCACGGGCTGCGATGTTCACCCTGAGGACACGCCCGGCCTGATGGATTCCTGGTCCGAAGCTCATCATACTTTCTATAACATTGAGGGGGCCAGTCATTTAGCCAAGGCGCTCCAACGGTTTGAGGGCGGACGGCTGGTGGTCAATATCGTTGAAACCCCCATCAAGTGCCCGGTCGCGCCGCTGGAGTTCGTCTTCTACGCCGACTGGTACTTTAATCGTCGCGGCATCCGCAACAAGGTGGATATTGTGCTGGCCACCCCCCTGCCGGGAGCTTTCACCAAGCCCTATGCCTCATCCATCCTGGGCGGAATCCTGGAAAAGAAGGGTATTCACGTCGAGCCGGATTTCTACATCATGGAGGCCGACACGACCAAGCAGGTGATCCGCTCCTACGATGAGCGGGAAGTGGGTTACGATCTGCTGGTCTCGATCCCAGTGAACAAAGGGGCGGACGTGATCGGGGCTTCGGGCATGGGCGATGAGCTGAATTACGTGCCTACCAACAAATACACCCTGCAATCCGAAAAGTGGCCTAATGTGTTCGTCCTGGGCGATGCTTCCAACATTCCCGCCTCTAAGGCCGGTGCCACCATTCACTTCATGATGGACACCATGGTGGAAAACCTGCTCGCTCTGATCCGGGGGCAGGAGATGAAGGCGCAGTTCGACGGA
>Ga0209162_1004308_pt1 | contig 10758 bp, 10 predicted proteins | sample YNPNPMetaG_FD_187121 | JGI IMG/M metagenome (GOLD analysis project Ga0209162, IMG submission 187121) | Anoxygenic and chlorotrophic microbial mat microbial communities from Yellowstone National Park, USA - YNP NP MetaG (SPAdes) (version 2) ...
CGGGCTGCACCGTGCCCACGTCGTTGTTGGCCAGCATCACCGAGACCAGTCGCGTCTCGTCGCGCAGCAACGCAAAGACGGCGCTGGGGTCCCAGATCCCGTCGCGGTCGACCGGCACCAGATCCAGCGAGCCGCCACTCTTCCGGATCTGAAGGCAGGGGTTCAGCACCGCCTGATGCTCGATCGCGCTCGTCACCACGTGCACCCGATCCCTGGCTCCCGCCGCCGCGACCGCGCCGAGGATCGCAAGGTTGTTCGCCTCCGTGCCTCCGCTGGTGAAGACGATTTCCTCGGGCTGCGCCCCGACGAGTCGGGCCACCCGGAGACGAGCCCGGTCGATCGCCCGACGAGCTTCCTGACCAAACGAATGGAGGCTCGACGCATTGCCGGGCCGGCCGCCGATCCAGGCCAGCATCTCCTCGCGCACCGCGGGATCGAGCACCGTCGTGGCGTTGTGATCGAGGTAGATCAGGTCCATCGCTGGTGGTCCGCCCGAGCATCCGGTCCGAGAGGCTCCGCCGACGCGCCGCCTCCGGGTCGGCCGCGAGGGACGGCGAGCGCCGCGCACGCCGCCGTCGGGCCGGCCCGCCGACCGGCGTCCTCGAATCCGAGCACCGAATCGGCGCCTCCGTCGAGCGGGACGGCGGGGGGATCCTTCAAGTTGCCACCCCGTCCGCGCGAGCGTTTCGGCCGAGGGTCTCGTTCATCGACCCGGTCCGGTATCCCTCGAGGTCCAGACAAACAAAGACGTAGCCCTGCTGCCGACAGATCTCGACGAGGCGCCGGCGGTTCTCGGACCGGGTCGCTCGGTCCAGATCGTCGGCGGCCAGTTCAATCCGCGCCAGATCCCCGTGGTCCCGCACGCGCACCACCCGATAGCCAAGCTCGCGAAGGCCCTGCTCGGCGGCGTCCACCCGCCGCAACCGGTCGGCGGTGATCGGCTGGCCGTAGGGAATCCGCGACGCCAGACAGGCACTGGCCGCCCGATCCCAGTTCGGAAGCCCACGGTCGCGCGCCATCCGTCGGATCAGTTCCTTGCCGAAACCGAGCTCGGCCAACGGCGACCGGACGCCGAGCTCCCGGGCGGCCTTCCGGCCCGGCCGCACATCGTGCCGATCGTCGTGATGGTTGCCGTCGAGCACCGCCGCAAGGCCCTCGCGGGCGGCGATGGCCTGCAGCACGCGGAACAGCTCCCGCTTGCAGTAGTAGCAGCGGTCGGGCGGATTCGCGCGGTAGTTCGCGTCGTCCATCTCACACGAATCAACGAGCTGATGCCGCACGCCGATCCACCGGGCGACGGCCACGGCCTGCTCCAGCTCGTGCGGCGGGTAGGCCGGCGACCGCGCCGTGACGCCCAGCACACGAGGGCCCAGGGCATCGTGGGCGGCGGCGAGCAGGAGGCTACTGTCCACGCCGCCCGAGAAGGCCACCACCGCGCCGCCAATCCGACGGATCAACGCCTTGAGCCGCTCGTAGGCGTCTCCCGGTTTCTCGAGGCAACCCGGCGATAGCAGACTCGACAACGCCGGACCTACCCCATCGGCTCGAAGAGCGCCGTGCTGAGGTAGCGCTCGCCGGCATCCGGGAGAATCGTGACGATCAGCTTGCCCTTGTTCTCGGGCCGGCCCGCCACCCGGCAGGCGACCGCCACCGCCGCCCCGCTCGAGATGCCGCACGTGATGCCCTCCTCGCGATGCAGGCGGCGGGCGTACTCCAGCGCCTCCTCATTGGAAACGGTGGCGATCTCGTCGACGAGGTCGAGATCCAGAACGTCGGGCTTGAAGCCGGCGCCGATCCCCTGGATCTTGTGCGGCCCGGGCTTCGGTGGCTCGCCCTTGCGGATGGCGGTCAGGACCGCCGAATCGAGCGGCTCGACGGCCACCGACCAGACCGCCTTCTTCCGGACCTGCTTGAAATACCGACTCACACCGGTGATCGTGCCCCCGGTCCCGACCCCCGAGACGAAGATGTCCACCTTGCCCTCGGTATCGTCCCAGATCTCCGGACCGGTGGTCCGGAAGTGAATGTCGGGATTCGCCGGGTTCTTGAACTGCTGGGGCATGAAGTACCGGGCGGGGTCGGTGGCCACGATTTCCTCGGCCTTGGCCACGGCCCCCTTCATCCCCTTGGCGCCTTCGGTCAGGACGAGCTGCGCGCCGAAAGCCGCCAGCATCCTCCGACGCTCGACCGACATCGTGTCGGGCATGGTCAGGAGCAACGGGTAGCCTCGTGCCGCACACACGAACCCCAAGGCAATGCCCGTGTTGCCGCTCGTCGGCTCGACGACCGTGACGTCCCTCCGGCCGGGCTTCAGAATGCCATCCCGCTCGGCCGCCCAGATCATGGCCGCTCCGATCCGGCACTTCACCGAATAGGACGGATTGCGGCCTTCGATCTTGCCCACGACCGTCGCCGAGAGGTCCCGCGTCACCCGATGGAGCCGGACGAGCGGCGTGCCCCCGATGCTCCGACTGTTGTCCTCGAAAATCCTCGCCATCCGATCCTCCCTTGCTAGATGCAGTAGTCTGCCGCCCCTTCCGCCTTGGCACGCTGCCTCGCCGCGAGCTGTTCGAGCGTCAGTGCCGACAGCACCCCGTCCACGGCGGAAGCCACCTGACACCAGACGTCGCGGGCGGCACAGTGGGGCACCCGCGGGCAGCAGGCGGCATCGGACACGCATTCGACCGGGGCGCTCCTCCCTTCGAGCGCCGCCACCACGTCGAGCGCCGTGATCGACGCCGGCGACCTCGCCAGTTCATACCCACCGCTCGGGCCGCGAACGCTCCGAATCAACCCGGCCGACCGGAGCCCTGTCACGAGGACGTGGATGTACTTGGCCGAGATGTCCTGCCGTCTTGCGATGGAGTCGACCGTCACGGGACCCCCGCCGTACCGCTCCGCCAACTCCATCATCACGCGGAGTCCGTAGCGCCCCTTGGTCGATATCTTCATCCGGCACTCTCCACCCGCACAGCAGCATTCCCAATAGCGCAGAGTAGTTTACTATGTCAAGCGAAATAGGAATCATGACATCAAATGCAGAGATATCAGTGTATTCCGAACCCCAGGTATCACCAACCTTCGGCGAGCAGCGCCTGGCGGTCGACGGTCAGGAAGCGGCGACGGCCGTCCCGGAGCACCGCCACGGAGACGGTCGCACGGTGGAACCGCGTGAGGACCCGGCGGAGTTGCTCGATGTCGGTGATCGTCTCGCGTTCGACGACGAGGATGCGGTCACCGGCGAGGAGCGGATCCGTACCCGGGGGGTGAACCGCCGCCGGCACCCGGACGAGTACTTCGTCGTTGGCCTGCGAGTAGCCGACGCGTCCCGAGGCGGTCGGTTCCGGTGGCCCGCCGACCGGGCCGGGTTCGGGCCGCGGCAGCGCCGTGTCGCGGAACTTCAGCTCCAGCGGCCGGCCGCGAACACCGATGTCCAGGGTCGCGTCGCTCGCGACGCGGCCCAGCCCCTCGCGCTCCGCGACGACGTCCCACGTTCCGGGCGGCAGGCCGGGGATCACGAACCGGCCGTCGTTGCCGGTTCGTGCCTCGCGCGCGGCGATCCGGGAGCCGCGCAGCCGCGCCTCGATCCGCGCCCCGGCCACCGGGTCGTCGAAACGGTCGACCACCCTCCCCTCCAGCGTCACCCCGCGGCGCAGCACCAGGGCCACGCTGCGTTCGGCGGCGGCCGAGTCCCGGGCCGGCTCGTCGACGCCGGCCCACACCGTCGCGTCCGCGAATCCCTCGGCGCGACCGCGGAGCTCGTAGGTCCCCGCCGGCACCCGGCCCGCGTCGAACGACCCGTCGGGGCCGGCGCGCACCGCGCGCAGCTCGCGACCGTCGGCCCGGACCGAAACCTCCGCCGCGACCGGCCGGCCGATCTCGTCGACCACGGCGCCGCGAAGGCGCACGCCGCGTCGCAGGACCAGTTCGAGGTCCTCGGCGGGAGCGGTCTCGAATGCGGTCTCCACGTAGTCCGGGTGGGTCGCCGCGACGCGCAGCCGTCCGTCGGCCGGCGCGGGGGCAGAGAAGGAGCCGTCGGCGGCGGACACTGCGGTCTGGGCGGCCCAGCGCGCCTCCCCTGCGGCCGGCTCGACGCGAATCCGCGCCCCGGCGACCGGGAACCGGCCGGTGTCGAGCACGCGCCCGGCGACGCGTCCGCCCAGCCGGCGCAGCACGATGTCGGCCTGCCCCGCGCACGGCGTGCCGGCCAGATCGAGTTCGAGTTCGGCGGCGAAGTAGCCCAGGAGCTGCGCGCGCAGCGCGACGTGCGCCGGCAGGTGTCGCGCCGTGAACCGTCCCCCTTCGTCGGTCTGCCAGACCAGCGGTTCCGTGCCGCCCCCGAGGATGCGCACGCTCGCCCCGGCTACCGGACTGCCCTGCTCGTCCCGCACCAGCCCCGCCAGCGTGCACCCTTCGGCCAGCCGCAGCACGACGGTCGTGACCGGCTCCGCGGCGGCCACGGCGACGTCCTGCGCGAGCGGCGCGAAGTCGGCGTGCTGAACGGTCACGGTGAATTTCCCGGGCGGCAGGCCGTCCAGGCGGAACTCGCCCTGCCCGTCGGTGGTCAGCGGCGGCGGGCCGTCGCGTCGGGCGACGGGCGGCGTCTCGTCCTGTCCGATCGGCTCCGGCGGGCGGCCGTCGAGCCAGGCGAAGGGCCGAGGCGGGATCGGCGGCAGCGGTCCTTCCAGCACCCCCAGCTCGCCGATCGGCAGCAGCCGGCCGACCGGGGCCGGACCGCGACGGTCGAGCGCCGCGAGGGCCTCGGTGGTGGGTGAGCGCAGCACGAACGTCCCGTCGTCGGCGCGCCCCGACAGCGTCAACCGCGCGCCGGCCACCGGGGCGTTGTCGGGACCCACCACCCGGCCGCGCAGGGTCCGGCCCGCGCGCAGGGTCAGCACGACCTCCACCGTCTCCCCCGCCGCCACCTCGGCCCACGCCTCGCCGGGCAGGAACGGCTCGGCGACCGCCCGCACCCGGTGGCGGCCCGGTGGGAGCGGACCCGTGCGGAAGCGACCGTCGGCGGCGGGTGTCGCGCGGATCGGGACCAACCGCGCCCGCAGGCCGTGAACGGTGACCACAGCCTCCTCCGTCGCGCCGGTCCCCCCCTCGAAGACGAGCCGGCCGGCGAGGAACCCGCCGGGGGCCAACGTCAGCCGGACCACGGTCTCCTCCGCGGGACGCACCTCGATTCCCCGCTCCAGCGCCGAGACGTCCGACGCCTCGAACGCCTCCGCCTCGTAGAACCCCGGCGGGAGCAGGCCGGCGTCGAACCGTCCCGAGGCGTCGGCGGAAAACTCGCGGGCCGGCCACAGGCCGGAGCCGACCACACGAACGCGGGCGCCGGGCCGCGGCGCGCCGGCGGCATCGAACACCTCGCCGCGCAACCGTCCGCCGCGCGCCAGCTCCAGTTCCAGCGTCTGGTCGAACGGCAGCGCCACCGGGTCGGAGCGGGCCGCCACATGCCCCGGCGCCTCGACCACCACCTCGATCGTGCCCGCGGCGCGCACGGCGAGCACCGCGCGGCCGTCGGCGGAACTGCGCACCGCATCCACCGACGCCAGCACGCGGCGCTCACCGTCGGTCCACGCCGGGTCGACCGGGTCCGGGGCAACGAGGGCGCCGGCGACCGGCGCGCCCTGGTCGTCGAGGACGCGAACTTCGAGCGTGCCGGCGGCGGCGAGGGCGAGGTCGAGGTTCGCGGGGTCGGCCGCTTCGCCGAGCCGCCGGAGCGCGGCCGGAAAACCCGGACAGGTCGCCACCACGCCGGCCGCGCCGGGCGCGGCGAGGCGGTAGGTTCCATCGGCCGCGAGCGTCGTCTCGGCGAGTCGCTCGCCGCCGGCGTCGAACGCCGCGACCTTCACCGCCGCGGCGTCGCAGCCGGCCGGCAACTGCACACGTCCGGCGAGCGTCCCCGCCGGGCTGGCGTCGAACGCCTCCGCGACGGACACCTCGGCCGCCGCATCGGCGGGCCGGACGGCGTCGCCGGCCTCGGGACCGGCGGTCCACGGTCGGAGCCACAGGCCCAGAGCGACCGTGACGAAGCCGAGACCGACGAGGCCAAGCGCACGGTACGGCATTCGGCGCGCGCCCCCCCGCGGCCGACCCTTTTCTCCGGGTGCCGAAGCGGGCGGCGGTCTCACGGGCTCCGGCGGGGGTTCCGGGGGCCCGCTCGATGCATCTCCCCCTGTCACGGGTCCCATGCTAGCATGGCGGCCATCATGACGCTTCGGATCGGTTGCATCGATTTTCCGATTCCTCCCTCCCGGTATTTTCGCAAGTGGGACCTCGTCGAGATCCAGCAGACGATGGTGCGGCTTCCCGGGGAGGGGACGGTCCGACGCTGGTTGCGGGAGTCGCAGCCGGGGTTCGAGTTCGTGGTCGCGGTCTCGCCGCTGGTGACGTACGGGCCGGGGAGCGTGAGTTTCCGGTACCAGCCGGCGCCGGCGAAGTCGCAGTGGCGCAAGTACGCGCCGTTCGCCCCCACGAAGGAGGTCGCCCAGGCGTTCGCGGAGACCGAGGCGTTGGCGAAGGAGTTGGGGGCGAAGATCTTGCTGTTCCAGACGCCGCCCGACCTGGAGCCGACCAAGCCGCTGCTGCGGGCGATGCGGCAGTTCTTCGAGAAAACCGACCGGCGGAAGCGCCGGTGGGTCTGGGAGCCGAAGGGAGGATGGTCTCCGGACGAGGCGGCGGCCCTGGCCCGGGACCTCGGCTTGACGTTGTGCGTCGACCCCCTCGTCGTCCGTCCACCGGACACCGACTTCGCCTATTGCCACCTTCCCGGCCCCGCCGGGTTCCGCTCGCGCTACGAGGAGGACGCGCTGCTGCGGTTGCGGGACATCTACCGGGACTACAAGGAGTTCTACTGCCTGTTCGGCAACATCGACATGAACAACGACGCCACCCGTTTCCTGCAGCTCGTGCAGGCCGACCGCGGGTAGGCGCGACCGCCGCACCGGCTCCGGCCCGGCGGAAGGGGCGCCGCCAGCCCGGTCGCGCCGAGACCGAGGGGAGGAACGAATGAGCGGCTCGTATTTCTCCGACTTGGCACTGTGGAAGGCGATCCACGACCTCGAGCGGCGGCTGACCGAGGTGGACACCGAGGTCCCGGTCGAGGCGCTGCGCCAGACGGTCCTCGCGCTGAGCCGTCGCGTCGAGGCGATGGACCTCCAGCTCGGCGCCCTGCTCGGGCTGCTCGAAGCCAAGGGGGTCCTGACGCTCGACGAGGTGAACGACGCGGCAGTCCGGCTGGATCTCGCCGACGGGGTGGAGAACGGAAAGAGGGGGGCCGACCTCGTTGCCCACGCTCCCCGCTGCCCGTCGTGCGGCCGGCCCGTGAACCCGGCCCGGGCGCGCTGCGTGTTCTGCGGGGCCGAGATCCCGCCGCCCGGCGTTCCCGGCGCCGACGGCCCGGCCGCCCGACCCCGGATCGTCGCGTGCGCCCGGTGCGGCGAGAGCATCCCGGAGCAGGACGCGTACTACACCGAGGACGGCATGGTCTGTCCGCGCTGCTTCCGTCCCTGAGGCGGCGCCGGCCCGCCGCGAACCGGGGGCGACGCTTCCCGCGCTATCCGCCCCGCACCGCCGCCCACGCCTCCCGGAAGTCGGCCGGCAGCGGCGCCTCGAACCGCACGCGCGCGCCGGTCCGCGGGTGATCGAAGGCCAGCACGGCGGCATGGAGCGCCGGCCGTCCGAGACGTTCGGCGGCGGCGCGCAGCACCGGGTCCCTGGGCCGCCGGCCGTACACGGGGTCGCCGAGGATCGGCCAGCCGCTCTCGGCGAGATGCACGCGAACCTGGTGCGTGCGGCCGGTTCCGAGCCGCACTTCGAGGCGGGCGCAACCGGCGGCTCGCTCCACCGTGCGGAACAACGTGAGAGCCCGGCGGCCGCGCGACACCCGGGAGGTGAACCGCTGGCGGTCGACCGGATGCCGGCCGTACCAGGTCTCGATCCGCCCTTCCGCGGGCGGCTCCCCGACGACAATCGCCGCGTAGCACTTCTCGACCGTGCGGCGCGCGAACTGTTCGGCGAGGCGGGCGTGGGCCGCGGCGTTGCGGGCGACGACCATCACGCCCGACGTGCCGCGGTCGAGGCGGTGGACGATGCCGGGACGGTCCGGGTCGCCGCCGGCGGCGCCGAGGTGGGCGAGGGCGTTGACGAGCGTGCCGCGCGGGTGGCCGACCGCCGGGTGGACCACAAGGTCGGCCGGCTTGTCGATCACCAGCAGGTCGTCGTCCACGAACAGTACCGGAACCGGGATCGGCTCGGGCTCCACGCTCCACGCTTGCGGTGCCTCCGGCTCCACCCGCAATCGCTCCCCCCCACGCAAGAGAAGACCGGCCTTGGGCGTCTCGCCGTCGACGGTAACGCGTCCCAGATCGATCAGTCGTTTCGCCTGCGAGCGGGTCAATCCCTGCACGAGTTCGGGAATTGCCCGGTCGAGGCGGCGGCCGGCGGCCGACGCCGGGACGACCAGCTCGACAGGGACGGCGGCGGGAACCGGATCGGACAGGGCTACCAGATGTTGGTGCGGACCTGGGCGTTGGCCTTGAGCAGCTTGTCGACCAGGGCGCGACCGTAGAAGTTCTTGCGGAACAGCTCGGGGGAGACGCGGCTCTGGTAGAGCGTTCGGCCTTCCTCGATCGTCTCCTTGAGCAGCTCGAAAAGGTTGTCGTTCTTCAGCCCCTCCTCGATCTTGGCCTTGTTGTAGATCGCGATGTCGGACACGATCGCCCGTGCCACGCGTCGGGCCGCGGTTTCGTCCTTGTCGATCACCGGCATGGGGTTTCCTCCGCGGGTTCGGATGGTAGCGGTGCGGGAGGCGCGAGTCAAACCGCCGTAAGGCCGAACGGCGCGCCCGAGGCGCGTGGCCGGCGCGAGCGACGGCGCGCCCGGAACGTCGCCGGACCTTCCCGCCCAGACCGAAACACCGGTCCGGGGCGCCCGCGCTTGCCCGAGCGGTGCGGTCGGCTCGGACGCGGAAACCGGTCGACACCCCCGCGGGGAAGGCCGCGCCATCGACTCGGCAACACAACTCGTTGCTTGACGCGAACCGGCGACTCGGGCTAGGAAGGCGCGTTCCCCCGGGGTTGCGGGAACAGGAGGAGAGGAAGCAATGAAGAAGATGTTGTGGTGTGTATTGTCGGTTCTGGCGATCGCCCTGGCCGGTGCGGCCTGCAAGAAGAGCAGCGCCGACCTGTGCAGCACGAAGAGCAAGTGCGAGAAGGAAGAGGCTCCGTCGGCCGACAAGGTCAAGGAGTGCCAGCAGATGCTGGACGACAAGGACTGCGGCCCGCAGGCACGGGCAATGATGGAGTGCATGCTCGAGAAGGAAACCTGCACGCCGGAGGGCAAGACGGACATGGAGGCGACGACGTCGGCCTGCAGCGAACCGCTCGGCAAGTTGCAGGAGTGCATGAAGAAGAAGGCCCCGGCTCCGTCGTCGGAAGAAGCCCCGCAGCCGGAGACCCCGCAGCCCGCGGGCAACCCGTAGCGCTCCGTCCCTTCCCTCCCCGCGCGACGCCCCGCCGCACAACCCCTGCGCATCGCGCCTCGACCGGACCCAGCCGCGTCGTCGGGGCTACGCCCGCCGCCGACCGCAGAACGTCGCTGTGCTGCAACGCCAGGATGTCCACCTTGGCCGCAAAGCGGCTGCCGAACATCAGCCGCCGCGTCTCCGCCTCGGCCAGGGGCCGCTCTTGACGGCAAGCTCGGACCGGACGAGGCTCGCCCGTCCGACGGGGGAAAGGAGCGTCTCGACGGGATGACGGAAGCGACGGTCTTCCAGGGGTTGACGTGGGCCTGGATCCTGCTGGCCCCGGCGGTCTTCGTGGCCCTGCTGTTCATCACCGTCCCGTACGGACGCTACCACCAGGGGCGAAGCTGGGGCGCGCCGTTCTCCGGGGTGGTCGGCTGGATCGTGATGGAACTGCCGGCGGTGGTGACGATGCCGCTGGTGTTCTTCCTCTCGGGTCGCGCGCCGGGACCCGTCGAGGCGGCGTTCCTGGTGCTGTGGGAGGCGCACTACCTGCACCGGACGTTCCTCTTTCCGCTCCGCCGCAAGGCGTACCTCGAGCCGGTCCCGGTCGTGGTCGCCCTGCTCGGCGTGCTCTTCAACATCGCCAACGGCTACCTCAACGGCCGCTGGCTTGGACACTTCTCGCCCGGCTATCCGACGGCGTGGTTGTGGGATCCGCGGTTCCTGGCCGGAGCAGTGCTGTTCGCGCTCGGAATGACGATCAATATTCACTCGGACGAGGTGATCCTCGACCTGCGCCGAGCGGGCGGCGGCTACCAGGTGCCCCAGCGCGGCGTCCACAGACGGGTCGCCTCGCCGAACTACGCGGACGGGGCGCCGCGGCGAGGGCTTTCGGGACCGACGCCTTCGCGACACACGTTTGTCCCCGCCGCACCCTGGGGCTGGAAGACCCCGGGATGGGGGCTCGATACCCCGGTTGCGGTCGGGGCATGGGGCGAATTCGTAAGGGATTCCAGACAGGAATATCTCTGGAACCACGGCACGTAGCGTGCTATGGAATCCCGCGAGGGCGAACGGCCCGGGAGGTGGACGGATGGGTAACCGGACGACGCGCGCGATCCAGGCGGTGGTCCCAGCACTCCTGTGGGGGCTCGGGTGCGCCGACCTCGAATCCGACGAGGAGGCGAATCCGTTCCTGGAGGACATGAGCAACGGCGGGAAGGAGGACACCGGGTATCTGAATCCGGACGGGATCGAGGTGGAGGTCGACTTGGAGGGGGACG